>Ga0180301_10001327_pt1 | contig 19503 bp, 15 predicted proteins | sample GuaBasSediGuay16_FD_121797 | JGI IMG/M metagenome (GOLD analysis project Ga0180301, IMG submission 121797) | Subseafloor sediment microbial communities from Guaymas Basin, Gulf of California, Mexico - Guay16, Core 4569-2, 12-15 cm | ecosystem: Environmental > Aquatic > Marine > Hydrothermal...
TCCAGTAGAAAAGATATATGCAAGCCCATCCCGGCAGTAATTTCTTTGTCTTTATAAAAGAGGGCGATTTTTTTGTTGTCAGAGTCTAAAAAGAGTTTGAGGGGGCCGGAGGTGAGAGTGCGTGAAATAAGTATATTTCTGCGTATCCTTTCTCTTTCTTTTTCTATGTTCTTTTTCTTTTCCTCAAGAATTGACTTAATCTGTAAAAACTCCTCTGCAAAGCCCATATTAATAACCAAATTATCCTTTCCAAATACGGTTATAATCCTACTCTCCTCCTGATAGCCACTATTATAAATACCCATTCTTTCTGCAACAAGAGCCTCAACTATGATATTGGGCACCATGTTGCTTTCTGGTTTAAAAACAATCGTTTTTGCGGGAATATTCTCTTTTAAAGGCAGCCATTCTGTCTTATGAGAAAATATCCCAAATTCTCCTTCCTCTTCTAAATCGGCCCAATGGGAGTATTGAGTCTCAAGAAACAAATTCATTCTCTGGAAAAGACCGTTGTCGTTTTCTACCATTATTTTAATCCCAGCTTGCTTCTGAAAAATTGCGATCTTCGCTCTGATGCTATACTTTGCATATACCCCTTCGGCTATAATATCTCCCTTTTTGTCAGTTTCTACATTCCAGGAAAATAAAAAAGACTCTATATTTATTCCTTTACGAGGAGAAGAAAATACAATGAAACCGGAACTTCCTTTAGTAATTGGCTCTTCCTTATATGCGAGAAAGAACCGCCCATTATTAAATACTATCCTCCCTCCCTTGCCAAAAGATATCATCGCTTTAGACTTCTCTTCACCTCTTTCCTGCCGATAATGGAAAATAGCCCGGCGGGGGTCTGCTTCATACAGCTTCTCACCTTTATTCAGGACGATTACCCTATCGCAGATTTTCTTGATCATCTCCATGTCATGGCTAACAAGAAGAATCGTCTTCTTTGCTTCTTTAAGCAACCATATTTTATCTAGGCACTTCCTTTGTGATTCTTCATCCCCTACTGAAAGAATGTCGTCTATAAGAAGAATTTCGGGCTCCACAAATATAGCTAAAGCGAAAGCAAGCCGAACATACATTCCTTGAGAGTAATATTTCAAAGGAGCATTTATAAAACGACCTATACCGGCAAAATTAACTATCTGGTCTATTTTTGTATATATATTTTGCCGGTTTATACCATATAATTCAGCATTAAGGAGGATATTTTCTTTCCCAGTAAGTTCAGGATTAAATCCGGCTCCTAACTCCATCAAAGAAGATATTCTGCCTTTAGTTACAACCTCCCCCTTATCCGGCTCAAGCATGCCGGCTATTATTCTTAAAAGGGTGCTTTTGCCAGCGCCATTTTCACCCACTATACCTACTGTTTCTCCCTCTTCTACCTCAAAACTTATACCTTTCAGAGCCCAGATATCTTCCCAGATAATATTTTTCCCTTCTATAAACTTAATACGATACTTTTCCCAAACATTTTTTACTTCAACTCTCTTCATATCATCTTTCTCAATTCACTACCTTTTTTATCAAATAGATATGTCATTATAAAAAACATAACTGCGGATATCACTGTTGAGATAACAAATACTTTTAACGAAGGTATACGCCCATAAAACAAAATATCCTGAAAGGACTTTATATAATAAGTGATAGGATTCAGCATGCATATCCACCGCCAGGGAAAAGGTACCATCTCAAGAGAATAAAACACAGGCGTAATCCAGAACCATATAACCAATATCGATGAAACAAAATGGGACACATCTTTACTCCACACATTTAGAAAGGCAAGAATAGAAACAAAACTGGAAGAAAATATAAAAAACAAAAATATATAAAAAGGCAGCAAAATAAAAGGCAATATATGCCACTTTTGTACCCAAACAAAAACAGGAAGCAGAATAAGAATATCGATAAGCCAATTAAAAGCATAAGAAAGTACTATAGAAAAGGGTATAAATTCAGGTGTTATCCTCAACTGTCTGATAATATTTTTCTTTGTATAGAAAGAATTAATTGCTCCCGGTATACTATCCGAAAAAAAGATCCACGCAAAGATACCTGAGATAATAAGAACAAAATAATTTTTTATGGCTACTCCAAATATATTGCTAAAGACAATCTTTATACTGATAGCCAAAACTAGAGGTGATATTAATGCCCATAGATATCCTAAAGAAGACCCTGAATATTTATCGCAAAATTCATTTCTGGCTAAATTCAGAATAGTATATTTTTCTTGCCACAGGTAATAAATCTTCCTAATTAACAACACCGTTTTCATACATAATATTGTATAATTGATTTACGATAGTCTCTAAAGAATATTTCTCTTTCACTCTTATGCGGGCATTACGGCCTAAATCTTCTCTTTTTTTTCTGTCTTTGATGATAGATTCTATCTGACAAACAAAGTCTTCCTTGCTTTTACATAAAATGCCATCTATGTTATCTCGAATTATTTCTTTTGCTTCTCCTACGCAAGAGGCTACTACAGCTTTGCCTGCGGCCATATACTCAAAAATTTTGGTAGGGCTTTTGGAAGCATTATATATAGATTGTTCTAAGGGAACAACCCCTATGTCTATCCTATCAAGATATAACGGTACATTATTCCATCTTACCCACTTATCCAAAAAAACATTCTTAATTCTCCTCCTTTTAATTTCTTCCTCTACCTCTTTTCGAAAGAAGCCGCCTGCGATTATTCTTAGCTCTATATTCTTAACCTTTGCCTGTTGTAGTAAGGAAAAAAATATCCAGCAAGAAAAATATTTCCTGCACATTCTCCCTTCTATTAACTGTCCCATGCCAGGAAAGAATAACTTTGCCGTTTTTTTTAACATTGCTTCCCATATTATTTCTGTTAAAAAGCGACATATCTATACCTGTAGGAAGATAATAGCTCCTGGGATTATAAACCTTAAGGTAGAGCTGCAGAAACTTGCTACCTGAAAGACAAAAGAGGCTCTCGCGTGCAAGTTTCTGCAGTAATTTTACCGCCGCTGTCCTGTATTTGGGCAAATCAGATTCCCAATCGTCAACATCAAGAATAAATCTTGCTTTTCTCAGCATTGATATCACTTTAACGCTCAAGCTATGGTAATTGACACGATTAATTACGAAGCAAGTATTGTGTCCAGATAGACCTAACAAAGAAAAAAAACTCTTTCCCAATATTCCTATTTTTTCAAAATAAGAAAATCCCTCTTCATTTATTCCTGCCCTCGCATTAAGCCTGTCCACAAACGAGAAAACTTCTGCGTTAACTTTATATTTCTCCTTCAAGAACCCTGCCCACCCATAACAACGTAAGCGCGCACCCGGATTGTCTATACCTTCACGCGTAACAAAGAGAAGATTCATCTCTCCCCCACAAGCCTCCAAGAACCTAACACCACATCCTCCATAGAATAGTATTGCCAGCGGCCATAGCGGCCGATAAGATAGATACCATACCTGCTAAGAAACTTTTCTACTTCTTCTACAATCTTATCTTTACCTAATAATGGTAGAGGATAGGCATACTTTATAAATATCCCCAGTCTTTCTACTATATCTTTTTCTCTAATAATCCCCAGGGAAACTAAATCCGCAATAATTTTTTTCTCCAGTTGTTCCTTGTTAATACTGTCGCCAGAAGCAAGAGATACTTCAGCATACAAAGAGCCGTAACCGCGGGGAGATACACCGGAAGAAAAATTAGAGGGAAAACCTATACGGAAAAAAGATATGTTTCTTTGAGGAAAATATATCCAATGGCCAAATTTAGATAGCCTCCGACTCAGGCCCAGGTTCAACACATAAATGGATGTGGACTTCAACTTACCCAAATCATTTATAATACGCCGAGGAAGAGATTTTATAAGCCGGGGCAATTCTGCCAAAGGCAGAGATAAATACAGGCGGCTGTAGTTAGCAACAAAACTATTGGCAAATCTGACTTTTCTTCTTTCTATATCTATTTCTTTAATCTTAAAACCCAAATTAAGCGGAGCATTTATTTTTTTAAGAAAGGCCTGAATCAGTTCCCGTATTCCCTGCTGAGGGTAGAAAAAACGCCAATTATACCCCAAAGGCCGGCTTTTCTTATAAGGTACAAATCTTTCAGCCCACTTATAATCGAGCCTCTCTAAAGGTACTCCCCAGAATTTATAGTTGTAGGGATAAAAAAAATACTCAAAAATATCACGACTAAACATCGATTGGCACCATTGGGAGAAATTGCTTATTTTCACATAATCAATCTTTTCTTTTGGAGGCACTGTATGACTGCCTCTTTGTTGATAAAAAAATTGGAAGGGATAAGGTACCATTTTTTTGCGGAAGTAAATAAAAGCCTGTCGCCGAGAGCAAACCATCCTTTGTTTAAGGAGCTTACGAATCAACCCTCCAAAGAAGGGACCACGGAAATGCAAGAGGTGTCCACCATAATCAAAAATAAATTTTCCTATTCTCTGCGAGCGGCAGAGCCCTCCCGCTTCCTTCTCCTTCTCAAATATTGCCAGGCTCTTACTTTTAAGAAAATAAGCCAAGCTGATACCGGCTAAGCCGGCTCCCACAATAATAATTTTAGTATTTTTCATTCTGAACCGAGAAGGACGTTTTTAAGCAGAAATACAGTAAGAATCAAGACTGTGGCAAAAATAAACAATCCTAAGAAAGGAAAGAAATAGAACAAAAAAGCGGTGCTAATATAAGCTAAAGCAGCTAGATAGAACAAACTTACGCAAAGGCGATAAGAAACGCCTTTTCTAATCAAGCGCATAAATATATGATCGTTGCTTTTCTTAAAAGGCAATATTTTCTTGCGGGGACGAATGTATAAAAGAAAGGCCGTATCTATTATAGGAACTGCCAGAATAAGCAAGGGAATTATTACTAAATAGGGAAATTTTTCTCCTGCATAATCAAGGTTCATACTTATAGTTGCAAAGAGAAACCCTAAAAAATGGCTGCCGGAATTGCCCATATATATTTTAGCCGGATAGGTATTAAACATAAGAAAAGCAAAGAGAGAAGCGCTAAGAAAAACCAAAAAAACAAATACAGAGTATGAACCTAATACTAGCGCCAGAACGCTAAAAGCCAGAGCAATCAATAAACCCACTCCCCCACAAAGGCCGTCGGCAATATCCAGATGATTAAAAGCGTTAGTGATACCCATAAGCCAGAGAAAGGTAAGAAGGTAGTTAAGCCAGGTAGGAAATATATATATACTGATTACCTTACCCCCAAAAACCAGAAAAAGCAGAAAGATTGAGGATTGAATAAAGATTTTTCTACCCAGGCTAAATTCCCTTAAGTCATCTAGAAACTCCGTAAATAAAACAATAAAGGAGAAGAAAACTGCTACTGTAAAATTAACAGGAACATAAAGTTTAGCGCTTTTCATATAAAAAGAGAAAGAAGCAAGTGCCGCAATAGCAAAAGTCAATCCTCCTAAAAAGGGGACATTGCGGGAATTGAATTCAGGCAAATGGCGGGAAATTAACTTGAAAAAGAGCAGTATTATCAGGCTTAAAGAAAAAGATAAGCCAATACCCAAAATTAAAAACTTTACGTTTATCATTTATCTAACATATAAAGGCTCCATCTCCTGCTGCTGTCTTTCTTCCGACCAATAATGGCTATCGATATCTCTGCTGGCCCGCTTAGCTATTTTACTAAAATATGGGTAATTTTTCAATATATTAATGGCACTTTTAGCCAAGCCACTAACATCACCTTTCCCCACAATGCAAATACTACTGATGCCTTGGGCTATATCCTTTATACCCCCCGTGTCGGTAACTACTGCCGGAATACCGCAAAAAACTACCTCTATCAAACTAAGCGGCAAACCTTCCCATAAAGAAGTAAGTAGAAATAAAGACGCATATCGATACAAAGGGCGCAAATCTTTAAGCCAACCTGGCAATACTATACGATTATTTAAACCCTCCTTTTTTATCCGCCGCATCAATTTTTTTCTTTGTGGCCCCCCGCCAATAATCAGAAAACGGCTGCGGGGAAAAGTCTGACCTATAAGCTTAGCTGCCTCAATAAAATCAAACAGCCCCTTTTGCCTTTTTAAAGAGCCGACAGTAATAATCAAAGGGAAGAATATCTCGTCCTTGCGCAAAGAAACCAATGCCTGGTATTTCTCAGTCTGAATCCCGTAATGAATTAATTTTATTCCTCCGCGGGGAACTATCCTATATTTATTAGCTAAAAATAAGTCATAACGAGAAACCACAATGATTGTCTTTGTTATTGCAGCAGCAACTTTCTCAATTAAGACAAGTAGATAAAACAGCCCCTTAGGCATAAAATGATGAAAAGGCCAGCCGTGTACCGTATAAACAATATTCTTTATACCGGCTAGAAAAGCTGCCCCGCGTCCCAGAACCGAAGCTTTGGGGGAATGAGTATGAACTATGTCAAACTTTATGCGGCGCATAAAAATAAACATTTTTAAAAAACAAACTATATCAAAAAACGGATTTATCTCTCTTATTAAAAAACGGTCGTATACGATATTAATCCCCGGAATCCTCTCAAACTCATCTCTCAAGAAGCCCCGAGGGCCAGCGTAAAGATAAATGCAAAAATCGTCTCTGTTTAAATTACGCAGAAGAGAAAGCAGATGTTTCTGGGCTCCCCCTATTTCCAGATGGGTTATTATATAAAGTATTTTTTTCATATCTTAGAAATAATTTCTCCCAGTTTTGCTCTATACGCCGCAAAAGAAAATTTCTCAGGAACAACAAACCGCCTCTGTTTCACAGGAGAAAAACGGTTAATCTCCTCCGCCAGCGCTCCAGATGAAAACGGCTGGCGGACAAGAGAAGTATCAAACTCCTCTGTTATCTCCCGTAAGCCCCCCCTTATATCTAAAACAGTTTTTTTCTGCCAGCATAAAGCCTCCAGTATATTCAACCCCCATGGCTCATCTTTCTGAGGACAATAAGCTATGATATCTGAGGCAGAAAGCAGTTCGTTAATATTTCTAAAGCCCGCCAAAACAACCCTCTCCTGTAAGCTCTGGCAGTGGATAAAAGACAAAAGCCTGCGGCGGTAAAGGTGCAGACGTAAAGACTTAGGAGCTGTATCGCCGGCCACCACAAATAAAACATCTCTCTTTATAGAACTTAAGGCCCGGCTTACTGCCTCTAAAAACTCCCTCTGCCCTTTGGAAGGATGAAGGCGGCTTATATAACTCACAACTATTTTCCCCTCCGGTATACCCCATTTTCTTTTTACATCCTCCACATACCGAAAATCAGAGGGGGAAAAACAATCATAGAGTACCTCTGCATCTTTTTCTTTCACTTCTGATAAATCCCTCAGGTTCTGAGAGACAAATATCAGCCGGTGTGAGAAAAAAAGAAAAAGTTTAGCCAAACTCTTCTGGATAAAGCGGCGGTTATAATTCTCACGGAAAAAAGCGATAAGCGGGCGGCGGGTAAGGACGGAAACAAAAAGAGGAAACAACAGTAAGGAATTATTGCTGCACACCAAATCAATATTTCTGTCTTTAATAAAGTATACAAAATACATAAGATTAACAAAAAATAACGCCACATTTTTCACCCAAAAAAACGGCGAAAAAGAAAAGGCCAGATAAGAAAGAGGAAATACCTTAACTCTTATGCCTTCTGCCTCTAACCTTTGTTGCAGCAATCCTCTTTTGTTCAAAACTGCCCAGACATCAAATCTGGCCTTCAAAGCCCGGCTTAAATTAAGCATGCCTCTTTCTGAGCCGTACAACTGGCTGGCAGTACTGAAGATAATTACTTTTTTCATTTTCTCATTATACTGAGTATATCTCTAAACGCCTGATGCCGGTAAGGATTAAAAATAAAAAAGTGCAGGCTGCGTGAGAAATCATAAACAAAACTGCGCAGAAAGAAAAAAAACCGCCTTTTGCCTTTATAGTTTTTCTTTATAAGTCTCAGCCGGCCGCTGAAGTGAAAATAGCGGCGCTGCATCCTCTCAATAGGGGCAGAACCTCCTTTATGAAAACAAACCAGCTCCGGTACAAACAAAGACTTAAATCCGGCTTTTTTCAACCTAAGAGCAATATCAAAGTCCTCCCATAAGAAAAAAAACTCTTCGTCAAAAACTTTTCCCTCCTTTGCTATTTGCTCTAACGCTCTGCGGCGGTATACACCACAGCAAGTATTAGGGCCTAAGATTTCGAACTTATCTTTGTACTTCTGTGAATTTTGACCGGCAGCGATATTATAACTACGGTAAAGAGAAGAAAGGAAGAGACCGCAGGAGAATATAGTACTTTCGTTTTTTAATATTTTAGGAGAGAAGCTTCCGATATCGGAAGAAAGAGAAGAAATTATTTTTTTAAGCTTAGGCAGGAATCCTTCACCGATATAACTGTCGGCATCCATAAACACAATCCAGTCTCCCTTGGCCCTCCTCAAAGCTTGATTGCGGGCAAAAGAAGTGCCGCGGTTTTCTTTATTCTCAATGAAGACAACTTCTGGGTATTTATTCAAAAAATGTCTTATTGCGGGTTTTTCTGAGCCGTTATCTACTATTATTATTTCTTCGTTAGTTTCTTGAGAGTATATCGCCTCCAGACACCTCTGCACATACCTTCCCGCCCTATAGGCAGGTACTATTATGGAAATATCAGCCACCAGAGTCTCCCCTTACCCATCTTAAGATATTTGGTTTTATTATACTACAATAATCTACGAAATGTTATATATTCTAATTATTGTACTGCTCCTTATTAACAAAGAGGCACTTTTAAATTAGAATAGGCTCCATAAAGAAAGGAGGCTATTCGATGAAAAAGCGTAAATGAACCAGCCAGGGAAAACTGCGGATTGTCCTTGAGGGCTTATCCGGAAATATTTAAATCAGTAAATTATGCGCCAAGTACAAAATAGTCCAGACTCAGTATTACCAATGGCGCGACCAGCTGCTTAAATTCGGCCATCAGGCTTTTGAAACTAAAAATATCACTAAGGAAGAGCAGCATTTAGAACAAAAAATCCCGAAACTAACAAAATCATCGGCGATTTGACCGTTGAGCTAAAAAAGCGAGTGCGAGCTATAAGGCGGCAGAAGTCACAATCAGTATAGAGTATAAGAGAGAGCTTTAGCTCAGACCAAAGAAATTAAAACCGGCCATCCCCTCTGGGATATCGTAGAGTCTGGTCATAGTCCTTGAGTGGCATGCCAAAGAGATTATAGGATATTCCCTCAGCCTGCATCAAAAACCGACAGCTGGCTCAATGCCCTGGAAACCGCGGTTAATAACCGCTTTCCTTACGGCATTCGTGAATCTGTCAAAGAACAACTATTTTTAATCTCTGGCAACGGCGGGCAGTCTACATCGCAAAGATTTATGATGAATTACTCCCTTCTGGGTCTCAAACAGATATTTACCACCTGGTCTAATCCTAAAGGAAACTCTGATACCGAACGGGTTATGCGTATTATCAAAGAAGATATTGTTTGGCCCTATGATTGAGACAGTCCTTTTGAGTTTGAGGTGGTATGGAGCAAGTGGATCGGCCAAATCAAAACTTGAGCAACATGACACCCGGGCAGTTTTATGAAAACTATTTAACAAAGAGCAAGTTCTAACTTAAAATACCCTTGGTTAAGGGGGGCATTACAAAAAAGTACTGTTTTTACAATATTACGCTTCCATCAAGAAAGACGGTTATATGCCCACAAATTCTTACGGCGGGTTCTGCGGTAAGTCAATATATTAGCATCTAAAATACAAGCGCTAAACCTTTCATTCTTAAGATGCTGACTCAAATAAGATGCCCCTAAAGGAAGCATTTCTATTAAATAAGGAGGAGGGGCCACTAAAAGTACATCCACTTTCTGCATAGTTAACTATCCTCTTTGCCTATTATTCCCGCAATCACAAACCAAACAAAACTAAGTTGAAATATGTAAAAATCAATGTCTATTAGGTTATGGAGAAGAAAAAACAGATTGGCTAAGAAAAGGCTTAAGAAAAACTGCTTGTGAGGTTTGCTTAATATCAATCTCTGGCTGCTTCTAAGCAAATATGCTGTTGTTGCTGCAAAGGCCGCAAACCCCAGAATTCCATAGTCAAGCCACATCTGCAAAAACACGTTGTGGCAGTACATAATACCAGTATAAAGATAATAACCCCCTGCGCCGCAGCCTGCCAAAGGATGGCGGGCGATAAGCAGAAATGCTCTCTGCCAGAAATGCAGCCTCTGCCAGAAAGAAAAAGAAGGCGTAGCTATGACAACAGAGTTTTGGCGCAGGATAAATATAAAAAATATTACCAGGAAAGCAGCAAGAAGAAAAAAAACAAACTGCACCTTAGCCTTTCTTTTCGTAAGCAGTAAGTAAACACTCAAGACCACGCTCAGGCAGAATAAAGCACCTAAGGAACGGCTCAAAATAACCAAAGACATAAAAACTACACCCAGAATAACCTGCCAAACTTTTTCTCTTTCCTCATAACTTACTCCCAGATTAAGGATAAAAGCCAAAGACATAAAAGACCCTAAGGTATTGGGCAAAAGAAAAGGGAAAAAGGCGCGGTTCTGGCGCAGGAAGTATTCAGCAAAAGGATTGTTTATATTAGACTCCCTTAAGTAAAAAAGAATATGCCCTTTGCCAATGAAAAAGGCATAGAAAGAAACTAAAGAAACCAAAAAGGAAGAGAAAACCAAGGCGCGCATTATCTTTTGACTATCCAAAGACCTGCCTATTATAAAGCTCAGAAAACCAAAAACAAATATATAGTACTGGCGCCAGAAGATAATACGGCTGGGTGAGAAGGAAAGAGAAAACAATAAATAGAGAGAAGTCAGAGAAAAAAGCAATAATATTTTTGCGTTTACTCTCAATTGTCTTCTCATAAGGAGTATCAAAAAGGAGAGGAAAAAGCCTACTGACCAAATCTGATTAAAAACAGGAAAGGCCCATTTATTAATGAGAAAACGCGTGGCAAAGAGGAGATTAAGCATTAATAATAACTACTATGAAAGAAAACTTATCTTTCGGGAAGACTGCACTACTTCTCCGATAATAAAGACATCTATATCATTATCATTTTTTAAGCTACTCAGCACTCTTTGAGCTCGTTTCTTATCAACTACTAAAACCATCCCTATGCCCATATTAAAGACTGCATACATCTCTTTCTCGCTAATATTACCTTCTTTCTGGATAAAGCGAAAAATTTCAGGAACTGACCAGCTTCTTTTATCTACTACAAATCCCAAACCTTCCGGCAAAAGCTTGGTGAGCTTGTTATAAAAAGCTCCCCCTGTTATGTGAGCAATGCCCTTTACCACAAGAGTACCTTTATTAAATCTTGCCAACAACCTTCTTACTGTTTTTACATAAATCCGTGTAGGTTCAAGCAGTTCTTCCGCATAGCTCCTTATTTGCTTTCGGCTAAGTACTTTCCTTACGAGAGAAAAACCATTGGAATGAAGTCCGGAAGAAGAAAGCCCTAGCAACAAATCTCCTTTTTTTATTTTATGCCCATCTACTATCTCTTTTTTCTCTACTACCCCCACACAAAATCCCGCCAGATCATACTCTCCCCTTTTATATACCCCCGGCATTTCCGCTGTTTCCCCTCCTAAAAGCACACATTCTGCCTCTTTAAGTCCTTTATATACCCCTTCTACAATATCTCCCAACACGCCTAAATTAAGCTTGCCACAGGCAATATAATCAAGAAAAAATAAAGGAGTGGCACCACAGCAGACAATATCATTTACATTCATCGCCACTAAATCAATTCCTATAGTATTATGTCTTCCCAGAGCCTGCGCCAACTTGAGTTTCGTCCCTACGCCATCGCAGCTAGATACCAGATAAGGGTGCTCTCTTTTTTTAATAAAGCTACCATCAAAAAATGCCGCAAAAGCGCGTAGGCGAGGATTCTGAGGCATAAACTTCCTTATCTCTCTCACAAACTTTTCTGCTGCCTCTACATCTACACCACTCTGACGATAGCTGACTCCTTTTACCTTCCGAGGCATCTTCTGTTAATAGTCGCTATTATTTTTTCTCGCAAAGCCTGTGGTTCCTGCCACCTCCTCCGTACAAATCCATCCATATCCACCGCTAAAACCTGAGCTACTACAAGAGGAGACTTATCTTCAAGCCCCATAAGGAAGTAAATAAGCCGTGGCGAATAAGTAAGTAGTAGCCGAAAAGCTCTCTTTCTTACTGCCTCATGCTCACTGAGCAAATTCTTAGCTAAGATATCTTCTATATCTATGCCTCCCTTACGAAACTCAGCTCTTAAGTAACCAGAATTAACATAAACCTTGTCTAAAGAAGCATTTATCTTATCTCTAAATATAGCTAAGGCCACAGCTGCGTAGTAGCGTAGAGTTTCTGGCGCGTTATTATCAAGCAAGATATCTTTTGTTTTCTCTAGAACCTGCCGTTGGTCTAAATTAGCTAAAGCCACTAAGGAAGAACCTTTCAGTTGAGAATTAGAAGAATTTAACTCTTCCTCATCTGCTTTTACAAATATACCTGCTTCACTTAGCAAGATTTTTATATTAGCGCGCACAATATCTTTCCTTTCCCGTTCTAACGCCTCCCTAAGTATATCTATATGACTACCACCCATATTGCCTAGAGCCATAACCGCAGCATTACGCAAAAGCCAAGAAGAAGAGCTTAATGCGCCAATTATTTCCTCTTCTGCCTCTTTATACCTATTTCTGTACCACGCCCTTACTATCTCTGCTTTTACTAAATCATTTCTTTCGCTTCTAAAAACTTGCCGCAGCCAATCAAGAAGCTCCTTTCTGTTACTTCGTCCGATTATCCTTACTGCTGCCACACGAATTTGAAGGATAGGAGAGTTTAGATATTTCTGAAGTTTAGCCTGAGTTAATTCTCCCCTAACCAAAGCTAAAACTAAATTGGCATAAGCTTTTATTATGGCATCGGAAGAATGCTGATTACGCTCTAAGGCTCTAATTATCTGGGCTGTTTTGAATTTAGTTGTCGCCACTGCCAAAAAGGCACGGATTTTTAATGTATCCGAATGTGACTCAAGAAACTCTGCAAGTATATTTCCGGTATTACTTACCTTAAAAGCCTCGATGTAATCTAAACCTACCCGACGCAGCTGAGAAGAACGGCAATATCCCCTTGCGCTGAGACTAACTCCCCCCAGAACCAAAATTAAACTAAAAACCAGCCCTATTCTTTTCATTTTTCCCTCCTAGCTAATACTGGTTGCCCCTCTCTAGGGCAAATTTATTTAATTCCTGCCTGGACTTAAGAGGATAGTTTCCGCTCCAGCAAGCGGTGCAATAATTATTGGCAGAATAGCGGAAACACCTAAGCATTCCTTCCAGGCTCAAGTAGCCAATACTGTCAACCTCTAAAAATCTCCTCTCTTCTTCCAGACTCATTTTATTAGCAATAAGCCTGTTTTTATCAGGGAAATCTATACCGTAAAAACAGCCGAAGCGGTGCGGAGGACAAGAAATACGCAAATGCACCTCTTTTGCTCCCAGACTCTTCAAATTTTTAACCCGGATACGGGAGGTGGTCCCGCGCACTATAGAATCATCAATTACGACTATGCGCTTATTGTTTACTACTTCTTTCAAAATATTAAATTTTAGACGGGCGGCTAATTCCCTCTCACTCTGATAGGGCTGAATAAAAGTTCTGCCTATATAATGATTGCGAATAATTCCCAAACCTAACGGTATATTTGACTCTTTAGAAAAACCTAAGGCCGCCGAAGTCCCTGAATCTGGCACCCCCACTACTACATCCGCTTCTACCGGATGTTCTTTTGCTAAGGCCCTACCTAGCTCTTCTCTCACCAGATGGACATTCTGCCCAAAGACAAAGGAATCGGGACGGGAAAAATAAATATGCTCAAAACTGCAGAATGCTTTCCTTTTGAAGGAAGGAAATATTTTCTCAGAATGCAAACCATTTTTATCAATCCAAACTAACTCTCCCGCGTCCACCTCCCGCACGAACTCTGCTCCTACCAGATCCAAAGCGCAACTTTCAGAGGAAATATAAAAACTATCTCCTTTTTTCCCGATACACAAGGGGCGAAACCCCAAAGGGTCTCTCATCCCCGCCACCAGCCTATCATTCATAATCAGAAGCGAATAAGCACCCCTTATTTTACCTGTGGCATATCTCATTTTGTCCAGGAAGCTCTCTCCTTTAGCCCTCATCATAAGATGAAGTATTATCTCCGAATCAGACGAACTCTGAAAGATTGCTCCCCTGTCTTCTAATTTTTCACGCAAAAGGCGGGAATTGAGAAGATTACCGTTATGAGCCAGACTCAAAGAACCGCGGCGTGAATCTACAAAGAGAGGTTGTATATTTCTAATAGCCGTAGAACCGGTAGTAGAATAGCGCACATGTCCGATAGCTTGATATCCTTTTAAACCATCAAGTATTGTCTCATTAAAAACATCGCCTACTAATCCCATTCCGCGGTGATTACAAAATACTTCTCCGTCAAAAGAAGTAATGCCACACGATTCTTCTCCCCGATGCTGCAGTGAATACAGTCCCAAAAATACTTCTTTCGCTGCCTCTTTTTGCCCGAATACTCCAAAGAGACCGCAATATTCTTTAATCATTATTAAGCAAAATAACTTTTAATGTTTTTGAAAACTTCCAGCCCCCAGGCCTGAGCCTTCTCCTCTTTCTCATAAGGACAATGCTCCGCATAAATATAACGCTCCGGATGCGGCATCATTCCTAATATATTTCCTTCTGTATTTACCACTGCCGCAATATTCTTTAGAGATCCATTAGGATTAAAAGGGTAGCCTCTCCTTTCTCCTTCTTCGTTTACATAACGCAAAGCCACAAGGTTTTCTTCTTCTATTTTACCTAATAAATTATCTTCTGTATAGAATTTTCCTTCTGCATGGGCTACCGGAAGAGGAAACACTTCAGGAAGATTTCTAAACCAAAAATGTCTGTCTATCCGCTCTTTTTTCAGCCATACCCAACGATCCTCAAAACGCCCCGAATCATTAAGTATCAACGAACACCTCGGCTGAAAGTCAGAGAAAGGCAGAAGGCCTAATTTGACCAAAATCTGGAAACCATTACATATACCCAAAATAAGCCCCCCTTTATGCATAAATTCTTGTAGTTCCTCCTTAAATATATTTTCGAGTTCCAAGGCAAAAACTTTTCCGGCAGATATATAGTCTCCATAACTAAACCCTCCCGGGAGGCATATTATTTGATACTTATGAAATAACTGCTTTTTGTGTTTTAAAGTACTTACATGTACTATATCTGCCTCTACCTCTGCTTTCTCAAAAGCAAGTTTTGTCTCGCGTTCACAATTAGTCCCCGCCGCCCGCAAAATTATAGCTCTAGGAGAAATAGCCATTCTCAAACCTCTTCCAGCTTTTTCTTAATTTTTCTACTTCCAAGTCTACTATTAACTCTGCATCTCTGGAATAAACCCTTAGCTTTCTCTCTCCTACACACCCAATAAGGCCAAAAGGAATTCGTGAAAATATTTTCTCAAATTTATCTTTATTCTCTTTTTTAACTTCTACTATAAACCGGCTAGGACTTTCTGAAAAAAGCAGGCTGAAGACAGAAATATTTTCTTCCTGAGGCAGCTCTGAAAGAAAGACGTCTACTCCTTTATTTCCCCCTATACACATCTCAGCTAAACACACCCCCAGTCCCCCCTCGGAAATATCATGGCAGGATTCTATCAAGTTATTTTTTTGTGCTATGTTTATGTGCTGGAAAATCGTGCGTGCCATTGCTGCATCTGCTTTAGGTACAAATCCTCCTCCCCTGCCCCATAGACGCAGAACCTCACTTCCCCCCAGCTCATTCTTTGTGACTCCTATAGCATAAACTAAGTTAGCCTTCTTTTGAAAGAAAGAGAGGGACGCTTTCTCCACATCTTCAATTATCCCTAAAGCTGAAATAAGCAAAGTAGAAGGAATTACAATACGTTTTCCCTCTAAAACAAACTCATTATAAAAGCTGTCCTTGCCGGAAATAAAGGGGACCCCTAAAGCTTTGGCATATTCGTAACAACCTCTAGCTGCTCTCACTAGCTCCCCGAGTTTTTCCTTATTTTCGGCTGAGCCCCAACAGAAATTGTCCAGAACCACACAGCGGCCAAAATCTGCCCCTTGTGAGACAACATTTCTTATTGCTTCATCGATAGCAGCCTTAGCCATCCAGTAAGGGTCAATATCAGAATAAAAAGGATTTATGCCACAACCTAAAACAATACCTTTTTTAGAATCATCCAGCGGTTTAATTATGGCCGCATCTGTTACTCCTCCATAGCGCCCCATCAAAGGTTTAGTGATAGTTTTAGCTTGTACTTCGTGATCATACTGACGAATAATCCAGTCTTTAGAAGCAATGTTGTAAGCACCTAAAAGCGCTAGAATAGTCTTGGCCTCGTCAATTCCTTCTATATCCGCTTCTTCCTCCTGCCTAACTTTCCATACCGCCTGCTTCTTTTCCTTTAAGAATCCCTTATGAAGAAAATTCATATCCAGACTACAAACATTCCTGCCCTTATAAAAAACTTCTAGTCTTTTAGAAGAGGTAACTTTACCTATTACTGCTATATCTACTTCTTCCTGCCGGCAAATCTCTTTAAGCCGCTCAAGTTTCTCCGGCCAAAGTACCAAAACCATTCTCTCTTGAGACTCAGATATCCATATTTCTGTATAATTTAGGCCCTGGTACTTTAAAGGAGCCTTCTCTAAGTAAACTTCTACTCCCTGCTCTCTGGCAATCTCCCCTACTGCCGAAGAGAATCCTCCTGCTCCACAATCAGTGATAGCAGTAAACAAACCCTCACTTGCAGCTCTGGCTATCGCTTCACATATTTTCTTCTCCTCCAAAGGATTTCCTATCTGTACCGCCGAACCCGCGGTATCAGTAGATTCCTCTTTCAAGATAGCAGAGGAGAAAGTGGCACCGTGAATACCGTCTTTGCCCGTGGCTCCTCCCATTACAGCTACAATTTCCCCTGCCTCAACCGTTTTGAAAGATCTCTCTTGAGGCAGAATTCCTACATTGCCGCAAAAAACTAAGGGATTACCTAAAAAACGCTCTTCAAACAATACTGCTCCTGCTACTGTAGGTATACCCATACGATTGCCATAATCTCGCACTCCTGCCACAACCCCCTCTATAATGCGGCGCGGCGGCAAGAGAGAAGAGGGTAAAGACTCCTCTTGTGTGTCCGGACGGCCAAAGCAAAAAATATCTGTATTAGCAATAGGGAAAGCCCCCCTGCCTGTGCCAAGTATATCCCTAATCACGCCCCCTATACCCGTAGAAGCCCCTCCGTAAGGCTCAAGGCTGGAGGGATGATTATGGGTTTCAACTTTAAAACACACATTGTAACCTTTGTCAAACTTAATAATTCCGGCGTTATCTTCAAAAACAGATACGCAAAGAGGATGATCAATTTCTTGAGTAGCTTTTTTAATGGTAGAAGCAAATAAATTGCTGATTGTCTCTTGCCTTAAAATTTTACCTGTTTCATCTATCTCCATATATTCAAAATCACTACGGAAAGTCTTATGCAAACAATGCTCTGACCAGGTCTGGGCAATTGTTTCCAGCTCACAATCGGTAGGATTGCGGCCTTCTTTCTGAAAATATTCTTTAATCTTTTTCATCTCAGATAGATTCAAAGAAAGCATTCCTTTTTTGCTTATTTCTTTAAGCTTAGATTCATCTGCATTCAGAAGGTCGATGAGTTTAAGTTCGAGATTCTCCTTCTGTTTTTCCAGCCTCAGATGAGTTTTCTTTTTAAACTCGCCGAAATCAAGTAAATATTCAATTAAGGGATTATATAAAAACTTGCGCGCCATCTCTGCATAATCTAGAGCTTCTGAAGCCACTAATTTATATTCGCGCACGTACTTAACTTCTCTTACTTTAAAGCCCATTTCTCTAATAATTCCTTTAGTGACTAAAGCCACATTGTCCATTACCTGAGGATAATAAGCTATGCTGATTACATTCCTTTCTTCCTTTACTTCGGAGATATTACTCACCCTATATTCTTCACTCACTCTATCACAAAGAACTCTTGCCGCTATCTCTTCTGCCGTGGCAAAAGATTCCTCCAGCTCCAGAAGGTAGACCGAAGAAAATTTTACTTCTACATTTTTATAACCTAAACCTTCTAGTTCTCTTTCTAATTTAAGAGCGGCATAGCTCTTCAGGCCCGCACGAGGGAAGACATCTACCTTATATATCATGGAATAATCAGAGTCCAGCTTTTCTATAAATTATATCTACGTTTTTAAGGTAAAACGAAGGATCAAAAAACTTTTCTATTTCCTGCCGGCTAAACAACTGGGAAATTTTCCTATTCTTACCTAAAGCTGCAGCAAAATCTTCTCTTTTGTCTGAGGCACTAAGGGCAATTTTCTGGATTAAATCATAAGCCTCGGGACGCCCCAGGCCTTTTTCCATAAGCGCCAGTAGTATTTTCTGAGAATAAATCAGACCGCCACTTTTTTCTAGATTAACCCGCATTCTCTTCCTGTCAACCACCAGTCCTTTCACTATTTCCTGCATTTTTCTCAGCATATATACAATAATTATGGTAGAATCGGGTATAATCACTCTCTCAGCAGAAGAATGAGAAATATCCCTCTCGTGCCACAGAGCAATATTTTCTAAAGCAACGCTTAAGTTTCCCCGCAAGAGGCGGCTTAAACCGCAAATCCGTTCACACAGAATAGGATTCCTCTTATGAGGCATAGCCGAAGAGCCTTTCTGGCCCTGATAGAAGGGTTCCTGCACTTCTCCTATCTCACTACGGCTCAAGGCTCTTATCTCCTGGGCAAAGCTTTCCATTACTGTACCTAAAACTGCCAGGGCGGAGATTAAATAACCTATCCTGTCACGCGAGACAATCTGAGTAGAAAAAGAGGCGGGTTTTATTCCTATTTTCTTACACACAAATCTCTCTACCTTAGGACTAATATGGGCAAAAGTGCCTACTGCCCCGGAAATCTTGCCACAACATGCCTTCTCTTCCGCTTCGTCTAACGCCGCTAAAGCCCGCTGCAATTCGTCGTAAAATTTGACAAACTTAAGACCAAAACTGTAAGGCTCCGCTTGCATGCCGTGGGTACGCGCCAGGCATAAAACATTCTTATAGAGATAGGCTTTATTCTTTACCAGACGCATAAGGCTTTTAATTTCCTTGCGAATTATTCTGCAGGCATCTTTAAGCTGCCACGCCAGCGTAGTATCTAAAATATCAGAAGAAGTAAGACCTAAATGCAGATAACGCGAGTATCCGCCTAAAGACTGAGAAAGATTCAATACAAAGGCAACAATATCATGGTGGGTTTTGTTCTCAATTCTCTTAATCTGAGGAATCGAAATACGCGCCCGGCGGCGTATCTGCACGGCAGCTTTTTGAGGAATCCTGCCTTCTCTCGCCAGAGCTTCGCATACCAGAATTTCAATCTTCAAAAATCTTTGGAA
>Ga0180301_10001328_pt1 | contig 19499 bp, 20 predicted proteins | sample GuaBasSediGuay16_FD_121797 | JGI IMG/M metagenome (GOLD analysis project Ga0180301, IMG submission 121797) | Subseafloor sediment microbial communities from Guaymas Basin, Gulf of California, Mexico - Guay16, Core 4569-2, 12-15 cm | ecosystem: Environmental > Aquatic > Marine > Hydrothermal...
TACCAAGACACAATAGCTGCCATAACACAAGCTAAGCTGAGGCTTGAAGAGCTCTTGTCTACAGGTGAGAAGAAGGTCGTTACGACGTGCCCAGCGTGCCTCATGCTGCTTAGAGTAGCTGAACACTTCTTCAACTACGGGGCTAAGATCTACGACATCGTAGACGTGCTTACAGGTGGTGTCGAAGGATGAGCTTGAGGGAGATGTCTAAGGAAAAGATCTACAGAGATTCTAGAAAGTGCATTAGATGCGGCTACTGCGTCTATGTATGTCCAAGCTGGATAGCTCACGGTAGAAGAGAGCCCTATAGCCCAAGAGCTAGAAGCATTTTAGCAGCGTTAGCTCTTGAAAATCCAGGGGACACCGAGCTCCTCCTCATGTCCCTCGACACCATATACTCATGTAACACCTGTAAGAGATGCTACCTTGAGTGTCCAACAGGCGTAAACGTAGCCGATATGGTAATATACGTGAGGCACTTCCTAGTAAATGCCTTAGCTGAAAAGGGGAAGCTATAACCCCTAACTTTTCCTTTTTTACAAATTTACAAAAAGAGAATGGAAGAATGCTACTTCTTCAGCTTCTCTCTTTCAATTTCCTGCTTTTCAGCTTCAACAGCAGCTGACCCTGTAAGCAACTTCTGCTTTTCTTCTTCAAGCTTATTTGGCTGTATTATCACAAGCCAGCCCTCGCCGTAGGGATCGGAGTTTATTAATGAAGGTTTCTTCCTAGCAGCATCGTTAATTTCAGCGATGGTCCCTGATACGGGGCTTTCGAGAGGGCCAACCCACTTAGCGGTTTCTATCGTGCCAAAGGGCTTGCCTTGCTCAACAGCTGTGCCTTTAGGCTTAGGCCTGAAGAATATCAGCTTACCAGCCATAGCCTGCCCTACATCATCAAGACCGACCTTAACCCTTCCATCAGGGAGTATTTGAGCCCACGTATGCCCCTTTCTAGGTCCAGGAAGCCAGTAAAACAGTTCTTCAGGTATGTTAAATCCCTCTATGACAGCCATTTTAGAAAATCCTCCAGTGCTAAACGGTGAAGCTAACGCTTCCTATATTTCCCTTTTGTTTAAGACTTAAGCCTACTCAATGCCCTATGCCAAACTTCAGCTACATCTAGCACTTCGAGTTCAATACCTACGTTTGCGACAGCAATGCTCAGGTTGACTTCACAGCTTGGACAAGCAGTCACAAGCGCGTTAACGTCTCTCGGCAGATCTTTAAGCCTCCTCTCAGCTATTGCTACTGCTTTAGCGCTATCCAATGCGATGTAAAGCCCTCCTCCACCGCAGCAATTGCTAAAAAGCCTGTTACCGTTCATCTCGAGAAGCTCAATACCTTTGACAGCTTTAATAACAGCTCTAGGCTCGTCAAAGATATTCATGTGCCTGCCAGCTTCACATGGATCGTGATATGCTACCTTAAGCCCGTTTAAGCTAAGTTCTGGGACCTTGCCTTCATTTAAAAGCTTGTAAAGGAAAACTGGCAGATACTCCACGTCAAAGCCCCTATCTAATCCCAGCTTCTCAGCATACTCTGTAAAAGCCCTGGCACAGCTTGGACAAGGCGTTATCAAAAGTTCATAACCCAACCTTTCAACAACTTTAATAGCTTTCAATAGCTGCTCCTCAAGCCCATTAAGGTCGCCAGCTAAGTAAAACGGCGCTCCGCAACAAGTCTCTTCCTTAACCAAAGCTACGTTCATAAGCTTCCTCAATAACGAGTATACGTTAGCAGCAGTTTCAGGCCTTCTATATGATAGGGTGCAGCCAACCCATAAACCAGCCTTACCTTCGAAGACTGGCTTTTCATCGCCATAGTCGAGCCACATAAACCTTTCCTCAGCTGGCATATCATACGGGTTGCCGGATTCCTTTATTCTTCGAGAGACTTCCTCTAAATGTGGAAGCTTAATACCCATTGAGTGTAAAGCTCTTCTAGCATCTATGAATATCTCATCTAGCTTAAGACCTGAAGGGCATTTAACAGCACAATACCCACATAGTGTACAGGTATGTAATCTCTCAGCTAAAGTCTTGGTTGGCTTCAGCTCGCTGTTAACAAGCCCATACAGTAACAGCATCCTACCCCTAGGCGTTTTGCTCTGATACCAGTCATTAGCTATGCCAGTTGGGCATATAGGCATGCAAAGCCCGCATCGCTTACAAAACTCTAAATCTTTTCTCCAGGCTTGCAGAATCTCGCTCATCAAAAACCCTCCTTATAAGCCGAATTTGCCGGGGTTCATAATCCCCTTGGGGTCAAAGATCCTCTTAATAGCCTTCATGTACTCCATAGCTTCAAGGCTTTTCCTGTGCTCTAGCTCCATTTTTAAGAGTTCAACTTTCTGAAGGCCAATACCATGCTCAGCTGAAACAGCGCCACCAAGCTTTAACGCTATTTTAGCTATCTCATAGAAGGCTTTCTCGGCTTTGTCAACTTCTTCCTTATTAGATGGGTCTATGCATATATTGGGATGTAAGTTTCCATCTCCTGCATGGCCAAAGGTTATTATTGTCAAACCATACTTTTTCTTAACCTCCTCAAGCATTCTAACAGCGTCAGCCAGCTTAGATAGCGGCACAACGATGTCCTCTATGATCACTACAGGGTATTTGCGGGTAACTGAAGAATAGGCTTCTCTACGAGCTGTGTAAAGCTTGTCCATAGCCTCTTGGTCAGTAGCTAAGTCTACTTTAAAAGCGCCAGCTTCTTTCATTAGCTCAACAACTTGCCTCGCTAAGCGGTCAATAGCTTCAGATGGACCATCCACATCGACTAGCACAGCAGCCTCAGCTTTAGGTAAGCCTAACTTGTAGGTTTCATCGACCATGAGTATAGAGTCTCTATCTAGAAACTCCAAGATAAGCGGGTTAAGACCCCTCCTACGCACCTCGTAAATCGCTTTTGCAGCGGCTTCAACGTCGTTGAAGAGCGCCAAGATCCTAGCTATTCGTTCAGGTAAAGGAGCTATCTTCAATACAGCTCTCGTAATAACACCTAACGTGCCCTCACTTCCAACAAATAGCCCCATTAAGTCATATGTGCCTCTCCACTTATACGTGGGAGAGCCAAGCCAAAGCGCTTTACCACCAGGTAAAACAACCTCGATGGCTAAAACCCAGTTTCTCATAGTGCCATACCTAGCTCCCCTCATGCCGCCAGAGTTTCCAGCTAGCGCACCACCTAAGGTAGCAACTTCAGAGCTTGCTGGATCTGGTGGAAAGAAAAAGCCATATTTACGACATTCCTTATCAATTTGATCTATCGTAGCCCCAGCTTCAGCTTCAACAACCCCGTTCTCCACATCAACCCTTATACTCCTCATAGCGGTCATGTCTAATACGATGCCCCCTCTTATCGGCACGACGGCTCCCGTTAAACTACTACCTCCTCCCCTAGGCACGACAGGTATAACGTGTTGATCTGCGAAGGCGAGCACCTTGACGACATCTTCCGTGCAAGTTGGCCTTATGACAGCCCACGGCTTACCCCTAAAAGTCTGGGTAGCGTCAAAGCCGTAGACGTAGAGGTCCTCCTCTTGAGCCAGCACCTTATCCTCTCCGAGGAGCTCAACAAGCTTTGAAGCCAGTTCGTGCTGATCCAAGTTAAGCCCCGGCTTAAAAGCTGAAAAACAATGTATTTTGCCTTTTCGGAAGAGTATAAAAGCCGAAAACCTCCTCCACAAGCTGTTGTTTCAAAAGCTAACGTTAAATAGTTCATCAAACCACGTTTAAAAACCGAGGGTTAAGTAGTGTCGTCGAAAATAGGGTATTGGAGAGGCTGTGTCACTAGAGAGCGTAAACCGGAGCTTGCTCAAGCGATAACTTCGCTTCTTTCAAAAGCAGGTGTTAACTACGTAGTACTAGATGAACGAGCATGTTGTGGAGCACCAGCTATAGTAGTTAGCGGCAGCGTAGAGCTCTTTAAAAACTTCAAGCACAAGGTCGTAGACCTGATAAACAGAGCTGGCGTAGACTTAGTAATCTCCGGATGCCCAACCTGTACAAGAGTTTTCAAAGAATGGTATTCCAACGATCTACCTAACGTAAAGTTCATGCACGCTACGGAGCTATTCCACGACTTCTTAAGCAGCGGCAAGTTGAAGATAAAGAGGAAGCTTGAAGGCTTTGTGACATACCATGATCCATGCGATTTAGGCAGAGGCTTAGGGGTCTACGAAACCCCTAGAAAAATAGTAGAAGCTACAGGTCTCAAGATCGTCGAATTAAAGAACTCAAGAAACCTTTGTAGATGCTGCGGCGGCGGTGGAGGCGTTTGGTTTGCCTACCCGCCTCTATCAACCGAGATATCTCGTCTAAAGCTTGAGGAAGCTATGGAGACAGGAGCTGATACCTTGCTGTCTGCTTGCGCGACATGCGAGTATAGGATTTCGTCGACAGCCTTAGCCGAAGACCTGCCCATTAAGTGCCGTGACGTGCTTGAAGTGCTAGATGAGGTGACGTAAAGATGGCTGAATCGCAATACTACTGGTATGACGTATCGTTTGAACGCGTAATAGCTAACTTACAAGATGAGGAGCTTAAAGCAGCTTTAAGAAAAGCATCGCAGGTTTTCGCTGAAAATAGAGATCACGTGCTTAAGAAGCTGCCATACTTAGCTTCATACCGTAAAAAAGCTCAAGAAGCTAAAGCCTGGGCTAGAGAGCATAGAGAAGAGCTGCTTAAGCAGTTAAAGGAGTCCATTGAGAGCTTAGGAGGATACTTTTACTTCGCGAAGACAAAGCAAGAAGCCTTGAAGATAATAGGGGATATCGTAGGCTCAAACAAGAAGGTTATAAAGTCCAAGTCGATGACAACGGAGGAGCTGGACTTAAACGAATACCTCGAACGCCTCAACAACATCGTCATAGAGACAGACCTAGGCGAGAGGATAATACAGCTTAGAAAGGAAAGACCATCCCACAACGTCGTACCAGCAGTACACCTATCAAAGGAGAGGATCGCCGAACTCTTCTCAAGCCACATGGGAGAACACTTGCCAGCAGACGCCACAGCGCTTACGAGAGCTGCTAGGAAAATGTTGAGGAAAGACTTCATGGAGGCAGATGTGGGCATAAGCGGAGCAAACGCGATAGCAGCTGAAACAGGCACAATATTCATAGTGACCAACGAAGGCAACGCGAGGTTCGTGACAAACGCCCCACCAGTGCACATCGTCGTAGCTGGGATAGAGAAGATAGTTAGGACGGTTGAGGACGGCTTCGCCATATCCATGGTATTGCCACCGTACGGCACAGGGCAAATGGTAACCTCCTACATATCACTAATAACAGGTCCCAGCAGGACAGCTGACATAGAGCTCACAACAGTGCTGGGAGTTCACGGTCCATTAGAGCTTCACGTGGTCATAGTTGACAACGGCAGGTCAGCTATGGCAAACGACCCAGTACTATACGAAGCCTTCTACTGCATAAGGTGTGGCAGCTGCTATAACTCATGTCCGGTATATCAAAACGTTGGAGCAGCCTTCGGACACAGATATTTCGCAGCTATAGGAGCTATATGGACATATTACACAGCTGGTCCAGAAGAAGCAGCTAAAATAGCTTATCAATGTCTGCAGTGTGGGCTATGCACGCAAGTGTGCCCAATGGAGCTGCATCAATCGGAGATGGTTAAAAACCTTAGAGGCAAGCTTGTTCAACAAGGCTACATACCGCCGCCAATAAAGCAGCTTGTCGAAACAGCTGAAGAAACAGGGTCTATTTTCGGCAAGAGAGAATCTTAAAACCTCTCCTTTTCTCTCAAAGCGTCAAGCAAGGTATTCCTCTTAATAACGTGTTTCCACTCGACATCCCTAATCCTAACAGCAAAGTAGTTTCCCTTATCTGTTGAAGCTATGAAAAGGTTAAGTCCGCCTCTCCTCTCCTCAAGCTTGTGATAGTCTTCAGCTGAGAAGTATATCGAGTAGACCAAAGCGAGCCGTCTACCATCATCTGTGCTATAAGCTAATAGATACGCGTAGTTATCCTTCAATAACCCTTCAACCCTACCTCTCTGGTAGTCGCCGCTGTCAACGAAGTTTAACACGTTTGTGTAAACAGCGTCCGAGACCGGCACGACAAGACCCTCGATCTTATTTAAGAGCCCCTTCTTCACCTCGCCGTAGAAAGCTCTAGTAGGTCCGAGGACGGCTACCTTATAGCCCCTGCTCTTAAGCCCTTCAACTACATCTCTAGTCCTCTTTGAAATTAATGGGAGTCCGCTTAGCTCTCGACGCTCGCTTATAAAGTTATCGGCAGACACAGAGAAGGCTATTTATAACCTGTATATTAAACTCTCTATTAGTCTTGGTGGTTTTTAAATGGGAGAAGCTGCTAAGGAGATCAAGCCTTATTATGGAGCGCTTCCACCGCTAAAACCTGCTAAGGAAGTTCCATCACCCAAGGGCGTCATGGAGATAATGGGCCCTGGCTGGATCTTAGTCGGCCTATCAATTGGCAGCGGCGAGCTATTGATGTGGCCTACGATGACCATGCAGTTCGGCTACATCCTCCTATGGGCAATGTTACTAGGTGTGACGCTGCAGTTCTTCTGGAACACTGAGCTAGTAAGGTGGACTGTGATCACAGGTGAAAGCTACATCCAAGGTATGGCTAGGATGCCGCCAGGCCCCAAGTTCTGGGTGCCTTGGTTCCTGTTAATAGGCACTTGGGGCTTCATATGGCCTGGCTGGGGTATGGGCGCTGGTGACGCGATGTGGCTGATGTTCGGCGGCTGGGGTGACCCCGTCGCCTGGAGGACTTTGGGCTTCATCTTCTGCCTGATCGTAATACTAGCTGGTAAGATTGTCCGAGAGCCATTTGAGAAGATAATGATGATAGTGTCCATATGGTTCACGGTAACGTTAATCGTATCAGCCATCTACCTAATAGCTGCAATGCCGCCTATTGAGATAGAGCTATTGGTTCATCCAAGCAAAGCACACCTAGTTGATAAGATTATTGAGCTACATCCAGATTGGTATGCTGAATTAGCTGCCGGTGGCTATTACTTCATCCACACAGGCCAGTATGTGACCGTTGACACGCGTGCTTTAGTTGGCACGTACATCTGGGGCTTGTTTGGCGGCGGTGCTGGGCTAATACCGTGGGAGAAGGTTGACTACGTGTTGCTAGGAGCTGGCATCGCCTATGCGGGTGCTGGCGGTATCTACAATGTCTACTACTCATACTGGGCTAGGGACAAGGGCTGGGGTATGGGACAGTACATTGGCAGAATCGCTGGTATAAGAGGCAAGTTAGAGACGGTATCAGACGTAGGCTTCTGGCCAGAGCCCACCCCAGAGAACATTAGTAGGCTCAAGAAGTGGATTTTCAACTACGAGTGGAAGGAGAACTTCTTGATATGGTATGTCCTTGATGCTGCTACGCTAATACTGTTCACCTTCATCGCAGGCGCGATCTTCTACTACCCATACATGACCGATCAAGTTAGGGCGTTGTATCAGCAAGTATATGCTGAACTTGGAGACTTCTGGAACCCACTTAACAAAGACTTTGTAACTGGAACGCTACCGACGTTCAACCCAATAGGCATGCCCACTAAGCACATCACCGGTCCACTTGGCGAGGCAAGGATGTTCCAGCTCTGGATGGGTCCAGCTGGCTGGTGGATGTTCATGATCATGGCTGCCATGGTGCTATGGAGCACGCACATCTCAATTCTAGAAGGCGGCGCTAGAATGTGGGCTGACAGCATTTGGTGCTTCACGCCAGGTCTAAGGGAGAAGAAGCCCAGCATTAGGTTCTGGTACTACTTAGTGTTCTTCATATTCTTCATCTGGGGCTTAATCATCATCTGGACGAGGATGCCCACGTTAAGGGTATTAGCCATTGGAGCTAGCATACAGCTAGCTGTGCAGTGGTCATCAGTCATTACGGTTCCGTGGATGTACAAGAAGTTGATACCCAAGGAGCTCTACAAGGATCTCGGTCCCGCTTACTGGCGTTGGCCATTGTTCATAATTGCGTTCGGGTTCTGGTTCTGGGCATTTGCGATGTTCGTCGGCAGATTAGCTGGCGTCGTCTAGAAGACAAGTTTTCACCTTTCTCCTCTTTTTATGGTTCAATTTCGTGAAAAGAAGCTTAGTTTATTAAAGGGCATGTGTATTTAAATGCTCGTGTACAAAAAGCCTCCAAGATGTCTACTTACGCTGCTCTTAGCCTTCTTACTATTGCTTCCTACAGTAGCATACGCGTCTACAGCTGATGAAAATCAGCCACCTGTTGCTAATGCCTGGGTTATTGGAAGTGAAGGGCTCGCTAAAACTGGGTGGGCTTACACAGATCTTGCGGTTAAGTTTACAGCTGTTGGAAGCTACGACCCAGATGGAGAAATTGTGAAGTACGTGTGGGATTTTGGAGATAACACTTCTAAAGTTGAGGGCATCAACGTATCCCACATATACAAAGTCCCCGGGACATATATGGTGTTGTTAAGCGTCACCGATGACAGAGGAGCTTCTTCCACTGATGCATGCTTAGTCTTTGTCAGAGAGTCTCCATATGCTGTGATGTCAAGGGCTTTCTCAATAGGCATGGGTGTTGGAGCGCTAGTAGTATTTATAGGGTGGATTTTCTTCAAGATCAAGTCTAAGCTGAAGAAGCCTCCTGTTTTTAAGCCTGGTTTCCCAACAAAATAGACCTGTTTTTTAGGAGGGCGGTATTTCGCAATGGAGGAGTGGCGTTTAGTTAACTTAGGCGCCTTAAGCCCATATTCAATACATGCAGTTTACGAAGCCATAGCGTTAGCTGTCAGTTCAAAAGCTGCTCCAAACACGATTGAGCTATGCTACCCAAGCGAACCTTACGTATGCATAGGAGTTCATCAATGTGCCGAGTTTGAGCTTGATCTCCAGGCATGTGAACAGCTTAACCTTAAGGTTGTTAGGAGACAAGTTGGCGGTGGAACTACATATCTTGATCCTGGGCAGCAGTTTTACCATATCGTAGTGCATAGAGACCACGGGTTAGCCAAGCAGCCTATAGAAAAGTTCTATGAAGTTTTCTTGAGGGCAGTTGCAAAATTTTACCGCAGCTATGGTTTGCCAGCTGACTATAAGCCTATCAACGATGTGGTAATAAGTGGAAGGAAGGCGTCTGGTAATGGAGCGGCTCTCCTACACGACGCGATGGTGCTCGTCGGCAACGTGATCTTAGACTTTGACCCAGAGCCTATGGCTAAGGTGCTTAAAGTGCCATCTGAGAAGTTTAGAGATAAGGTTGTTAAAGACATGAAGGAGTGGGTCACTTCGCTTAAAAGAGAGCTCGGCTATGTCCCTGATAGAGGCGAAGTCATCGAAAAGCTCATCACGTGTTTCGAAGAAGTTTTAGGCATTAAGCTTGTGCAAGGCTCTTTAACCGATCTTGAGAGGCAAAAGCTTGTTGAGCTTGAAAAGCTGTTTCAATCTAAAGACTGGCTTTACTCCATAAACTTAGAACATAAGGAGCTTATGGAGAGCTTTAAAGCGCGTAAAGTGAAGATAAGAGAGGGGCACTATATTATTCAAGCTGACTACAAAGCATTGAAGATGATAAGGGTGTTAGCCGAGGTCGTTGATGGGACCTTGTCGAACGTCATGATAACAGGCGACTTTTTCGCACAGCCAGTTGAGAGCGTTAAGGAGCTTGAAGAGTATTTAAAGGGCTGTAGGCTCGTGCAAGAAGACATTGAAAAGCGTGTCAATGAGTTCTTTAAGAGCAGCAAAGCTGCTTTTGCAGGAGTCAAGCTAGAAGACTTGGTCGCTGCCTTATTGAAAGTTAAGGAGAGGCTTGAAGTTCTCTAAGCTTTTTCTACGGCATCTCCTAACACTTCAGCTAAGTCAATGATCTCCACGTCAACTCCGAGAGCTTCCACCGCGCTCATCAACGTGTTCTTACAGCTTGGGCAAGATGAGAAAACTTTCCTAGCTCCCGTCTCGATTAACTGCTTAAGCCTAAATACGCTTAGGTTGCTCCAAGCCTCTTTATCTACCAAGTTTAGCAAGCCTCCACCACCACAACATAAGCCCTCACTCTTAGACTCCTTAGGCTCCCTTAAGCCCTTCGTCACGAACTTCAAGATCTCCCTAGGCTCTTCTATTATCCCGCTAAGCCTACCTAGCTCACATGGGTCATGATATGTAACAACCTCGTTCACCACTTGCTTTAACCTAAGACTCCCTGACTTAACGTGGTTTAACACGAGTTCCGTGAGGTGTATTATCTTAAACGGCAGTTTTCTCTTGAGGAGCTTTGGGAACTCCCACATCCACGTCCTAAAACAGCCTGGGCAAGTCATGACGACTACTTCAACTCCAAGCTGTTCAGCTAACCTAACGTTTTCCTCAGCAAGCTCCCTAGCAACTTCTTCACCGCCAGCTGCTAACGCTGGATTACCGCAGCAAACCTCTTCTTCTCCTAACACCGTCCAAGGCTCTCCTATGGTATTCAACACCTTTGCAGCTCCTATCGGTATCATGCTTAAAGCTCCTTTCAAAGCTGATGTGCAGCCTACAAAGTATAAGATCTTAGCCTTTTGCTTAACAGGCACTTGTACTTCGTAGCTTTCGGCATCGCTTATCCACATAACCCTTAAATCCTTCTCCAAGCTAAACGGGTTCTTAAACTCCCTTATGCTGTCAAGTGTCTGCTTAATACCTCCCTTCGTTAACCCAAGCTTTTCATAAAGTGCTCTAAGCTTATCAAATAAAGTCTCTCTCATCTGTATCTGAAAGGTACACCCTATTGTGCATATGCCACATAGAGTACACTTAAAGACCTCTTCAAAGTCCTCTGCTAGCTCCTCCACCCTAGGCTTATCGCGCTTGTATGGAAAGCCGTGCTGGCTTTGATACACTTTTCGCAACACCTTAGACCTATACGGTGGCGTGCACTTTGGATCGTGTGTAATCCTATAAACTGGACAGGACTTTACGCAAGCGGCACACTTTACACAGGCCTCTAGCATCAGAGCTTCTTTAGCTGTGAACTCCACGTTAGGTACGCTCACCTAATCTCACCTCTTAAACCGCGTTGGTAGCCTGTGTAAAGCCTCAAGGCGAAGAACATGATTGGGTGTATGAACTTGCTAAAAGGCGTGTAAATCAACATCACCTGCAAAATCAACGCGTTTATCGCGAAGTTAAGCGTTGAAAACGCTAGAGACATGTTAAGCCATGAAGCTGACAAGAATAAAACCAATACGAGGTCGAATACGTCTTGTTTATCTGTTAACACCCCAACAGCGTTTTTTACAACTAAGCCGTGAACTCTCCTAATCAATAAAATCGTAGAGGTCACTAGCGCTAAAGCTGATAAGTAGATGGAAGCCTGTAGCGCAAGCTGTTCTAAACCCAATAAAGCCGCCAGCGGGGTATAGTAGATGATCAAGAGAGCTATTATCGATATGTGCATTAAAAGCCCAATTGAATAATGTATGGGGCCTCGTTTAGCTGGCAGCTCAATCCACGGCAGTAGCTCTAAGGTGATCGCTGAAAAAGCTCCCTTAAGAGGGCTGCCGCGAACTTCTTGCTCCTCTACTTCCCACTTAAGCTTCTTAATTCGCCAAAACCTAGCAATCAAGCCTAATACTAAGATTATTGCGGTAAACCATGGCAACACATTAAGTGCTAAGTGCTCAAACCACAACTCAGTTCACCAACTTAAACACCGTAAGGAGAGGCTATGAGGTATTTAAAAGCCTTCCTAAACACCTTCAAGACTTTAGCGAATCCTTCCATACGTGTAGGTTAACGTTTTAAAGCTAGCTCGCCAACTTTTCACTTAGCCGATGAGGAGAGTTATGCCATCAGATTGGTGATGACCCCTAGGGTATCTGAGGCTCATAATCTATGCTTCTTCTAGCAGCATTAATGAGATTACCTAAGCCTAACTCGGTCGCAACCAACAGCCCAGGTATAGACACCTTAATGAACTTTCTCTCTTAGACCTATCCTGCCAGCTAAGCCAGCTTTACTTACGGCATCAGCGTCGTTCATTTGCCTCAAAATTCTCAGTTAAGTTTTTCTGCTAAATACCTACACTTAACACTACTATTGAGTTAATCTATAATCTAAGTGTTTGCTCAAACACTATTACGATTGCTGAGGCAGCGTAGCAATGCGATACCTAGTAACTGGGGGAGCAGGCTTCATAGGCAGCCATTTAGTTGACGCATTAATGGAAAGAGGCGATTCTGTAGTCGTCGTGGATGACTTAAGTAGCGGGTCCTTAAATAACATTAGCAAGTGGCTTAACGCTAAGGAGTTTAAGTTCATCAAGCAAGACTTATCGAAAAACGAAATAGACCCCAAAATTATGAACGAATGCGACATAGTCTTACACTTAGCAGCAAACCCCGAAGTGCGGATTAGCAGCGTATCTCCTGATGTGCATTTTAAGCAAAATGTGCTTGCTACGTTTAATGTCCTTGAAAGCCTGAGAAAACATGGAGGCATCAAAAAACTGCTCTTCACTTCATCATCTACAGTCTACGGCGAAGCCGAGAAAATACCGACACCTGAAGACTACTCGCCTATGACCCCCATATCAGTATATGGTGCGTCGAAGCTGGCTTGTGAAGCCTTAATAACAGCTTATGCAAACATTTACGGCTTTCAAGCCATAATAGCTAGGCTAGCAAACGTCATAGGATCGAGGTCTAGACATGGAGTGATATACGATTTCATAAAGAAGCTTCGAAGAGACCCGAAGAAGCTTGAGATACTAGGTGATGGGACGCAGTCCAAGTCATACTTTTACATAACTGATTGCGTAGAAGCTCTCTTACTGTTGTTAGAGAAGGCTAGCGATAGGGTTTCAATTTACAACGTCGGCTCCGAAGACAGGGTTGATGCTAAGACTATAGCGGAGGTAGTGGTTAGGGAAATGGGCTTAAGTGACGTGAAGCTTCACTTTACAGGAGGAGTTCATGGTGGAAGAGGGTGGGCTGGAGACGTTAAGGTGATGCAATTAGATATATCAAGGATAAAGCGGCTAGGCTGGAGACCTAAGTATACGAGTTATCAAGCTGTAGAGTTGGCTACGAGAGATTTGATAAACGAGATTTAAAGCCCAAGCTTGTCAGCTATCCTCAACATAGCTTGCAAACCTATCTCAAAAGCCTCTCGCTCACTCAAGCCTATCTCTTTACACAGCGAAATTCTCTCACGGCTAACCCCTCTAGCGAAGTCTTTTGCCTTAAACTTCTTCTCGATAGTCTCAACCTTAACTTCAGATAGCTTTTTATGAGGCATAACGAGCGCACAAGCTACTATAAGCCCAGATAGCGCATCAGCTACTATAAGCGCTTTCTCCATAACGCTTTCAGGCTTTACACCCGTATTTTCGAAGTTATGCGAGATTATCGCCCTTAAAGCCTCTTCAGGTAACAAGCCCTTAAGATACTCAGCAGCTAAAACGCCGTGGCGCTTAGGGTCATTAAAAGTCTCGTCAAAGTCTATGTCGTGTAAAAGCCCAGTTAGCCCCCAAAGCTCTCGATCGCCATTAAACCTTGACGCGAACTCCCTCATTATCGCTTCAACAGCTAAACAGTGCTTAACCATGTTCTCACGCTTAAGCTTAGAAGTTAAGAGTTTATACGCGTCATCTCTAGCCAGCATATCTGTTTCACAGCTAAGCGGTAGTATTTCTGCGAAGCTTAAGCTTTTATTCTCCCAAGTAGCTTAAGATTAGAGCTAAGAAAAGCTTTGAGGTGCAATCTATGAGCGTGCAAGCTGAAATATTCTTTGAAGATAAGGAAACAGGCATTAAGCTAGCTAAGGAAGGTTGGAACCTGGTTGTCTACAAGGAGGGAGTTTCGGAGCCAACGGATGTCATTAAGTGTTTTTTCGAAGGCAATGAGAAGATTAAGCCAATAGCTCCAGGGGGCGTGTCCAAGGGCAAATACTTGCTCTATCCTGGAGGACCTGTTGTAGACGTTTTGTCGGTGGAAGGGAGGACTGATGCTTTAAGGGGCTTTAGAGTCGTGGTAAGCGTTGCAGATGGAAAGATATTGAAGATGGGCAGGTTCTATTAAGCTTCATCCTCTTTCTTTAACTTCAACGCCAACATCCCTGATATTGAACTCCCTTGTATACCTGTCGATTATTTCGTAGAATACATCCCTAACCCTCTTAATCTCATCCCATGATAAGCCATAAACCGAGATCTTAATATGCTTTGTGAGCCCCCTCTGAACCCCTATAATACCTCTTTTCTCAAGCTCTTCAGCTAAGAAAAAGCCCTTCCTCTTATGTCTCTTCGAGATCTCCCATAAAATCGGGGTCTCAAAATGCGTTAAGTGATGGTTATGAGGTTTTTCACCAAGCTGTTTAATGCCATCAATCTTCTCCATTTCCTCAATAAACCACCTAACCTTCTCGAGCTCCTCATGCCATTTCTTCACCCTCTCAACAACATAGGGGAAAGCGTGCATAGCTGAAATCAGCGGAAGCCCCCCTATGCTACAGCCAAAGAGGTTAACCATTTTGTTTGGGAAACTCCTCTTGCTCCACTCAAGAGCTGTTGAGACGCTTTTAAGCACATCACCTGAGTATCCTCTTATAACGAGGAAGCCTAATGGAGCTAAGGAGGCCATGGACTTGTGAGCTGATATCGTCAAGAAGTTGGCTTTCATAGCCTTCATGTTAACTGGCATAACGCCAGCCGTGTAAGCTGCGTTTACCATAAACGGTATGCCGTAGCTTTCAGCTATTCTTCCTACTTCCTCGGCATTAGCTAAGTTACCGTAGTATGGGTCGACGTGCGTTAAAACCACTAAAGCTGGAGGCTTGCCGAATTTGCTCTTAACCTCCTCAATTTTCTCAGCATATTTCTCGACTTGAACTTTAAACTCAGGATAGCCAGTATTAGGTACTTCAACTAAGCTCACGCCGCAAAGCTCAGCTGCTACAACCGTAGTATAGTGGCATAAAGAGTCTACGACAGCTACCTTCGCGAAGCCCCCTTCCTCAGCTTTCATCGAGATGGCTTTGAAGACAGCAAACTGCGCAGCTCTACAGCCAAACGTGTGCTCAGCCGTTTCTCCGCCGAAAAACTCAGCAACATCATGTAAAAAGCTCTTAACAGGAGGAAAACCGAGCGTATCTGATCTACCTTCAATGCAATCATAGCATAGCGAGTAGCCGACTTCAAGCCACCCTTCTTCAAGAAGCTTTTCAGCCACGTTATCTGGGAGCTTCCCACCTGTCATGAGCGGGTTGACGATGATTAACCCCTTATACTTGTTTAAAAGCTGATGGTATCGGCTAACCCTCTTATCTAAGCTCATCCCCTTACCTCTCCGCGAGCATTGGAAGAGAGCTTAGCTAATCTAAATCTTCTTCGCCCGCTTACTAGGTATCAAGTAGTTTTTTAAAACTAACATGATGAGAGGTAGCCTGCCCTTCCTAATTTGCTTGTAGATAAAGCCAAGCCTTAGATAGAAGCTCCTATACGCTTCAGCTACAAGCCTTTCAAGCTCTTCGGCGCTAAGCTCCTTAGTCCTCATAACAGGCTTGACCGTAGTGTACTTGCTCCAATCATTGGTAAGCAACAACCCCTCTCTCTTAGCGTATTCGTAAATGTATGTCCCAGGATACGGCGTTATTACGGTAAACTGGGCGAAGTCTAAGTCAAGCTTTTTAGCGAACTTAATGGTCTGCTTAACGTCCTCCCTAGTTTCTCCAGGAGCTCCTATGACAAAGGAGCCCGTAACCTCGATGCCGACCTCCTTAATCATCTTAACAGCTTTAACTATTTGCTCGATCTTAATGCCCTTTCTAAGAGCGTTTAAGACGCGCTGCACGCCAGATTCTATGCCTACGTAAATCATGTTGCAGCCAGCTTTTTTAAGCCAATAGAGAAGCTCACGTGACAAGTTATCTACTCTTGCGCCGCAAGCAAAGGCTATGTTTAGGCCTCTCCTCAAGATTTCCTTAGCGATGTTAATAGCCCTCTTCTGGTCAAACGTGAAGTTGTCGTCAGCAAATTCTATATGCTTAACCTTGTACTTATCAACTAACTCTTCAATCTCATCCACAACGTTTCCAGGACTTCTCCCTCTAAACTTCTTACCAAACATCAATGAGCTTGAGCAGAAAATGCAGTTATATGGACATCCTCTACTAGACATTATGTTTGCCAGTAGCGTTTGCTTACCAAACACCATATACCTTTCCATTGGCAATAGATGTCTAGCTGGAAAAGGCAGCGAATCAAGGTCTTCAATAAAAGGTCTTTTAGGCGTAAAGCGTATTTCATCGCCTTTTCTAAAAGCTAAGCCTTTAACATCTTCAATAGGTTGGTTGTTCTCAAGCGATTTTACGAGCTCGAGCAGCGTCATTTCCCCTTCTCCAATAGCTACAGCGTCAAGCTTAGGAGACATGGAAAGAGTCTCTTCAGGCATAAAAGTTGGATGCGGCCCACCTATTATCGTGAAAACTTCAGGTTTAGCCTCCTTAGCTGCGTTTACGGTCCTAATCGCATCGTATATTGTGGGCGTTGTAGAAGTTACGCCTACGACATCTGGATCGTAACTTCTAACCTCTCTCTTCACGTCTTCAAAGGTATAGTCTAAGACGGGGGCATCTAAGATCTTCACGTCATAGCCATTTTTCTCCAATACAGCTGCTAAATAAGCTAAGCCCAGCGGGGGCGCTTTAAGGCCGATAACCCTAGCTGTCTCGATATCCGCCGTAGTAGGGGGATTAACCAGTAAGACTTTCACAAGCCTCCCGCCTTAGACTAAGCTGTTGGCTCAGAGGGGTGAACGCTTCGTCATATGCTCTCTGAGATCGAGGACCTCCTCATCGCCAATAGTAATATACTCCTTTAAGCTATTTTTAGCTTACCCCCCATAGCTTGGTCAAATAGCTTTAGCCAAAAACATTTTAGCGCTTAGAATCTGTGTATGGTAGCGTAGACGAGGTAGCGAAGTCTTGGCTTACGAGCTGCCTCCAACAGCTAAAATGAAGCTAAGCGAGATAAAGGAACTTCAAAGCAAGCTCTTAAGAGCTTTGATAAGAAGAGTTTATGAAAAAGTCCCGTTTTACCATAAGAAGCTCAAAGAAGTTGGCTTAACGCCAGACGATGTTAAAAGTGTTGAAGACCTTCAGAAAAAGAAGTTTTTCACTGTAAAAGACGATTTAAGAGCAAACTACCCACTAGGCTTGTTAGCTGTATCACAACGAGAAGTCGTTAGAATACACGCTTCTTCAGGCACGACGGGCTTGCCTACAATAATGGCTTATACCCAAGGAGATATTGAGAGGTGGGCTGAGCTAAACGCGAGATGCTTAGCTGTAGCAGGAGCTTCGCAAGAAGATGTTGTCCAAGTGGCGTACGGCTATGGGCTTTTCACGGGAGGGCTTGGACTACACTACGGTGCTGAAAAACTAGGAGCTAAAGTCATACCAGCAAGCGTAGGCAATACTAAGAGGCAGATTAAGCTTATGAAAGACCTAAAGGCAACTGTGCTATGTTGTACACCATCCTATGCCCTCTACATAGCTGAAGTAGCTAGAGAAGAAGGCGTTGACCCGGGAAGAGACCTTAACCTAAACTTAGGGATTTTCGGGGCAGAACCTTGGTCTGAAGGAACTAGGAAGAGAATCGAAGAGGAGCTTGACCTCAGAGCTCACGATATATACGGGATGTCAGAGCTATATGGTCCTGGAGTTGCCATAGAGTGTGTTGAGCGCAATGGTTTACACGTCTGGTGTGATCACTTCATAGTTGAGGTAATAGACCCTAAGACAGGAGAAGCCCTTGAACCAGGAGAGGAAGGAGAACTTGTTTTCACGACGTTAACGAAAGAAGCCTTGCCCCTAATACGCTATAGAAGCAGGGATATATCGATCTTAGAAGAAGAGCCTTGTAGCTGCGGTCTAGAACATCCTAGAATTATGAGGATTAGAGGCAGGACCGACGACATGATAAAAGTGAGAGGCGTAGCTGTTTTCCCAAGCCAAGTTGAAGAGGTTTTGTCTCGAATAGACGGCTTAGCTGGGCATTATCAGATAATTGTCGATAGGGACGGACCTCTCGACAAGCTCAAGGTTAGAGTTGAAGTAGCTTCAAGCTATGTAAGCGACAAGCTATCAGACCTAATGAAGCTGCAGCAGAAAGTTGAAGAAGAGCTTCGCGAAGCCTTAGCTGTTAGAGCTGAAGTTGAGCTCGTTGAGCCAAAAGGCTTGCCTAGAAGCGAGGGCAAAGCTCAGAGAGTAATAGACTTGAGGAAGGTGTGAGAGGTTTGGTGAAGCAGATAAGCGTCTTCCTGGAAAACAAGCCTGGTAGACTAGCTGAGCTAATGAAGGTCTTAGAAGGGTCAAAGATTAAGGTTAAGGCTATGGGCATAGCTGAGACAGGTAGCTACGGTGTTATCAGGATGGTCGTCGACAGGCATGAAGAAGCTTTAAAGACCCTTAGAGAAGCCAACATGGCTGCAAACGAAGCTTCCGTGTTAGCCATAAGCTTAGAAGACGGCTTATACAAGGCTAGCAAGGCGCTTGGAGAAGCTGGCGTCAACATAGAGTATGCTTACACAGCTTTAAACGCAGTCATAGTGAAGGTGGACGATGAGGCTAGAGCGAGAAAAGCCCTCGAGCAAGCTGGTGTAAAGGTTTTAGAACACATATAATTAGGAAAAAGCTTTATTTCCTTAACCTTAGCTAACTAGCAAATTAAGTTAGGCTAACAACCTCGGGGGGCAGTTATTGGCACTTAGAGCAGCTTTAATGATCTTATCCTTCGTCTTAGCTCTCGGACCTATAGTCTACGGCTTATATCTCTACAACTGGAACGTTTACGAATACGTAACACCAACTTTTCCAGAAGGCATTGGCTTAGGAGGATTACCCTCAATTTCAATTGGAGGGGTAGAAGCAGAGCATTTTGGAGCAGGCGCTTTTGAGCTGACGCTGTACCTCGTTGTCGACAACCAGATGGACACTCAGCTCACCGTATCCAACGTGACCTTTGACCTATACTGCAGTGAACACAACGTTAAGCTCGGCAGCGCTTACATGGAGTCAAGCGTGGAAGTGCCTGCAGGACAAACAGCTAACGTGCCAGTAAAAATGGTCGGGACATTCGATGGCTTTACTCACGTAGTAAGCTACCATAGCTACACGTACACAGACCCCGTCACAAACCAAACAGTATACGTTGTCAGCTTTCCAGCGAACATCAAGAACGGCGTTTTGAAGCTAAGCTTCTACCAAGTTGAGCTGCAGTCATCGTTTGAATACGCCAACGTGCCAATATCGTTTGAGTTTGGAGGTGAGTAATAGGTGGCTAGAGTAAACTTCCTAGGGTTTATAGCTGGCGCACTGATAATATACCTGGTTTTCTTCGATGCTCCGTGGTGGACTTTAAGCGCTGGAGAAGCGCTATCCCTACAAGTATCTCCATTTAACATAACCATGGTGGTCTTAAATAGCCCAGCCGAGGTCCCCGTAATCTACTATATCACGTTAGCAGCTAAGATA
>Ga0180301_10001329_pt1 | contig 19495 bp, 19 predicted proteins | sample GuaBasSediGuay16_FD_121797 | JGI IMG/M metagenome (GOLD analysis project Ga0180301, IMG submission 121797) | Subseafloor sediment microbial communities from Guaymas Basin, Gulf of California, Mexico - Guay16, Core 4569-2, 12-15 cm | ecosystem: Environmental > Aquatic > Marine > Hydrothermal...
ATATGCACTATCCAGACCAAAGACATCCACAAAAGACCGTTGATGAACATACACCAGGTCTTTATAGATATGTCCAGCTGAACATAGGAGAGAGGGGAGAAAGCAAAAAAACCCGTGATCAGCATTCCCATAAGGATGAGCAAACTCATCATTAAGAGGGCCAAAACAGGGAAGCTCTTTTGGGACGGCATAAGTCCATCATAACAAAATCACATTCTTTGTCAATTTTGATTGACAATCGTCATAAGTATGTTATTATTAAACCAACAAGGCTAACCAGGAAAGCGGATTTTTCTGCTGAGCAAAAGGAGAATTTAAATGCCTCTTTATCGGTACAAATGTAGTCGATGTGGAGAGGAATTTGTCCGGTTGATAAGAGCCCAGGATAAGGAAGAGATTAGATGTGACAAATGCGGAAGCTCAGATTTAGAAAGGCTTATTTCTAAATTTAGCATAGGAAGGGGAAAAACCGGTAAAAACTCCTCGTCAAGGGTGAGCAGCTGTTCCACCTGTTCAGCAAGAAATTGCAGTAGCTGTGGAAGATAGGGGTAAATTGGTGAGAAAAACTTCACCAAAAAGGAAAGAAAGATGGTTAAAGAGGTGAAAACGACCCTATTATGTAGCTGGTGTTTTAAAGAAGCTCCTACCATCATCACCTACGTGGGAGACTCCATCGTCAGGATAAAGTGCGAAAGCTGCGGACATACCTTTAAGGTATCCTCTGAGATGCTTTGCTCTTACCTTATCTCTGACTGGAGGAAAAGAGCTTTTACCAAGCCGATAAGGCTGGCCGAGGAGATCAGAAAAAATCCCTCCCGTTTTATCAATAGCCTTCCCAAAAGAGTCGTCACCAAGCCCTTCAGGATGCTAAAAGAAATAGAGTTGATAGACCTTTAATCGGTAAGGTCCACAGAGTATTTTTCCATAAAGCTTAGCGTCTCCTTCAGGCTCTCAACGCCTCTTGTACAGCCGATATCCTGAACACAGAGGGCTCAATGAGCTCCTGCCAGTTTTTAACCTTAGAGTTCCATGCGGTATCAAGGGTAATGGTAACCCCGTATTTTTTAGCCTCTTGAAGAACCCTGGCTACGGGCTCACCGTCAAATTGGAGCATCAAATAAAAGCCAGCCACATGAAACTGCATCCGATTTGTTGACCAATGAGGGGGTTTCTGTTATAATATCTTATGCGTCTTTTCCGAGCCTCAAGGAGGCAAGATGAATCTTTATAAAACAGAAGCGATTGTCCTCAGAGGGTATGACTTAGGTGAACAGGACAAAGTAGTGCTCTTTTACTCTCCAAAATATGGAAGAATAAGAGTGATAGCCAAGGGAGCAAGGAGGGTAAAGAGTAGATTTGCTCCGGCAATACAGCCTCCTTCTTATGACGAGCTGATAGTTCACAAGAGCCGAGAAAAAACTTTGGATATCTTAAGCGAGTGCAAGATCAAATATCCCTTCATGAAGATTCGTAGCAGTTTAGTTAAATTTGCTTGCAGCTCTTATTTAGCTGAGCTGATCACCAGGTTCGCGGCGGATGAACAGCCCTGTCCAGTTCTGTTTTTTCTACTTTTAAAAACCCTTTTTCTCATCGAGGAAGCAGCTCCCGGACAGAGCTTAAACCTTCTGATTCGCTCCTTCGAGCTCAAACTTCTGGACATATCCGGATACAGACCCTGTATAGAAAGGTGCGTCAACTGCGGAAAGAAGATAGAGTTCATCAAATCCGCTCATTTCAGCGCAAAGCTTGGAGGTCTCCTTTGTGAGGTCTGCAAGGAAAAAAACGATAGAGGAGCATTGACTATATCAAGACAACTGGTAAACTTAATGCACCATCTCCTTCATCTAAGGATGGAGCAAGTTTATAAGTTGAAGGTCAAAGGCAAGATAGAAAGGGAGCTGGAGATGGTTCTGAAGAGTTTCATCTTTCATCTGGCAGATGGAGAGATGATCACGCTTCCTTTCATTCGTAATTTCGAAAAATTAGAGGCATCGGAATTTCAATAGTAAATTTCTTGGGACTATGTTAACCAACACTCAGGCGAACGAGAAATTAATAAAGGGGGAGCATGTCCCCCTCAAGTATCTCGAAAGCAATAGCTTGTAAGAGGATGGAAAAAGTGGAAAAGAACATAGAAGTTGAACAAATAATGGAACAAAAGGAAGATGAGCTGGAACTGAACACTGTAGGAGAATATTTGGAGAAGATAGGAAAGACACCTTTGCTCAGCGAGGAGGAGGAAAGGGAATTAGCCAAGAAGATAAAGGAAGGGAGGGAAAACCTTACCCTTTGCGCTATAGAGGCATCAAAGATAATTAAAAATAATTCTCAGCTTCTTTCCTTATACGCAAAAGAGGGTGGATCAATTAAGAGCCTGAACGAGGTCAAGGAAAGCCTGGAGAAAGTAAGGGAGATGGTTGATTTTTTAGAACGCAACGAAAAAAAGATCACCAGGGTAAAGCCGGAGAAGGATGCGAAAAGGTTAGAAGAGATCTTAAAGAAGATTAAGAGGATAAGGCCGGATTACGAGAAGAACAGAAAGAAGATGATGGAGGCCAATCTCCGATTGGTGGTAAGTTTCGCTAAAAAATACACTGGTAGAGGACTGTCTCTTTTGGATTTAATCCAGGAGGGAAACATTGGTCTTTCCCGGGCTGTGGACAAATTCGACTACAGGTGCAAAAAACGCTTCAGCACATATGCCAGCTGGTGGATAAGACAGGCTTTGTCCAGAGCCATTATCGACCAATCACAGACCATACGTGTTCCCACTAACATAGCTCATCTGTTGAAAAAACTCGGCAAGATTTCCAGACAACTGGAGCAGGAGCTGGGAAGAGAACCCACTCCGGAGGAAATTGCCGAACGAGCAGACCTTCCTCCGGAAAAGATCAGGCAAACCATGGGAATAACTCAGACCACTATTTCCTTTGATACCCCTGTAGGAGAGGATAAGGATACGCCGATGATCGATTTTATCCCCAACACCTCCATCCCTCCCCCTGTATACAGGTTTACCCTAAATATCCTCAGGGAAGAGGTGAGGGACCTGTTAAACCAGGTAGTAAAGGACGAGCGTGAGCTGGAGATATTGAAGTTAAGGTTTGGTCTGGAGGAGGGAAGAAACTATTCCTTGCGGGAGATTGGAAAAAGATACGGAGTCAGCAGGGAGAGAATCAGGCAAATTCAGGAAAGGGCCTTAAGCAGATTGCGAGTTCCGGCAGAAAAAAGGGGACTGAGAAGTTATTTAGAGTTATTAGATGCCTTGAGAGCAAACTTACAAGAAAAATAAGGAAGGAGAAATCTTTTGGCGCACCTTTCGGTAGGAATAATTGGACTGCCCAATGTGGGCAAGTCCACTTTGTTCAACGCCGTCACCCGAGCCGGAGCACGGGTAGCCAGTTTCCCCTTTTGTACCGTCTCACCTAACGTGGGAATAGCTCCTGTTTCTGACCCTCGATTGGAGGAGCTAAGTCAGTTGATCAACCCCCAGAAGACGAGTCCGGCAACGATCGAGTTTGTGGATGTAGCTGGCCTGGTAAGGGGTGCTCATCAGGGAGAGGGATTGGGGAATGAGTTTTTATCCAGGATAAGGGGAGTTGACGCTATTGTGGAGGTCATAAGGTGCTTCAAGGGAAGGCAGGTAGCACATCCTGAGGGTAATGTAGATCCAATAAGAGATGTAGAGATAATAGAGGTAGAACTTCTTCTTTCGGACCTGAAGATGGTGGAACGGCGATTGACAAAGATGAATAAATTGGTAAAATTTATCTCCAGGGAAGAAGAGGAAAAATTAGCTCTTCTGGAGAAGGCTAAGGACGTCTTGGAGAAGGGAGATTTTCCACATGAGGCTTTCTCAAAGGAAGAAAGAGAAAAGTTAAGCAAGGAGGGGTTTTTAACTTTCAAACCCCTCCTTTATGTAGCTAATGTGGAAGAAGAGAATATAAAGTCACCTTCTCCTCTTCTTTGCTCATTGAAGGATTATGCCCTGAAAAGGAAGATAAGGCTAATAGAGATATGCGCTCAGTGGGAGATGGAACTGGCTGAGCTTTCCCAAGAAGAGGCAAGAGAGTTTCTTGAAGATTTAAGGATGGAGGAGAAAGGAACAGACAAACTGATAAGGGAGGCTTATCGCTTACTTGACTTGATAACCTTTTTTACCATAACAGGAGGAAAAGAAGTAAGGGCTTGGCCGGTAAAAGAGGGCACTACAGCTGTCAAGGCGGCGGGAAAGGTTCACTCGGATATGGAAAGAGGATTCATATGTGCTGAGGTAGTGCCTGCCAGATCCCTTCTTAAGGCCGGTTCCCTAAGGCAGGCAAGAGAAGAAGGAATGGTAAGGGTAGAGGGGAGGAATTATATAGTAAGAGATGGAGACGTAATCCATTTTAAGTTCAATGTCTAAGGAGAGGAATGAATGGCATTTTATGAGGCAACCTTTGCTATAAAACCTGACGTAGCTGAAGAGGAGAGAAAAAAGCTTTTACAGGAGATTAAAAATTTCATCAGTGATGAAGTAAAAGAAGAAGTAAAAAAAGTGGAAGAGTTAGGGGTGCAAAGCTTTGCCTACGAGGTAGAGAAGGCAAAGGAAGGTTTTTTCGTCACCATCAACTTCCGGACTGAACCTTCTCAACTGAAAGAAATTCGAGACTTTCTCAAGGCCAAGGATCAGATAATAAGATTGATGATTATAAAAGGGAAAAAACTTCCTCAAAAGGAGCAATTGGAGACATCAAAAGAGGAAGAAAAGGAGAAAGGAGAGGAAAGTGGCCAGTCTTAATCGGGTGATCTTAATAGGCAATTTAACCCAGGACCCTGAGATTCGCTATACTCCTGATGGAACACCTGTGGGGAGCTTCACCATAGCTGTGAATCGCCCCTTTACCAATCAAAAGGGAGAAAGGGAAGCAGACTTTATTCCCATTGTGGTCTGGCGTGAACAAGCCGAGAGGTGCTCGGAGTATCTGACCAAGGGAAGTCAAGTAGCCATCGATGGAAGGCTTCAGATTCGTTCTTACGAGGATAAGGATGGAATAAGAAGAAAAAGAGCTGAGGTGATAGCCTGGAGAGTGGTTTTCCTGCAAAGACTGAAGAAGCAGCCCCATCCGGAGGATGTAGAGGATAAGTTCGAGAACGAGATAGAGAAGATCCCCATAGATGAGGGAATGGAAGAAGAAGCTTAGCCTAATTTCTTTTTAAGGAGGAGTTATGCAGCGCAAACCAAAGTTCAGGAGGAAAGTTTGTAGTTTTTGTTCCTCGGGAGATAACCTTATTGATTACAAGAATGTGGAAACCCTAAGGTATTATATAGATAGTCGAGCTCGTATAAAGAACAGAAGGCGTACTGGAGTGTGCGCCAAGCACCAAAGGCAGCTGACGAAGGCAATTAAAAGAGCTCGTCAGATGGCGCTTTTACCTTATAAATAGGGGGAAAGATGAAGGTTATACTAAAGCAGGATGTGGACAATCTCGGGCAAAGAGGGGATATAATAGAGGTGGCTGATGGATATGCACGTAACTTTCTTTTCCCCAGGAATTTAGCCCTGAGGGCTACCCCTGAGAACGTCAAACAGGAAGAAGAAAGAAAGAAAATTGCCCAACAAAGGCAGGATAGAGAAAAATGGAAGGCTCTTAAGATAGCTGAAAAGCTGAAAGGAGTCAGGTTATCCATAAAAAGACAGGTAGGAGAGGAAGGAAAGCTATTTGGTGCGGTCACCTCGCAGGATATCGCCCGGGAGATAAAAAGAAGGCTTAACGTGGAGATAGACCATCGTAAGGTTGATCTATCGGAGCCCATAAGGGTCATTGGAATCAGGGAAATCTCGCTTAAACTTCATCCTGAAGTGGAGATCTCCTTTGAGGTGGAGGTAACGAAAAATGTCGAAGAGAAAAAATAAAGTTTACATTATCGATGTCACCAACAGGGACGGAGTTCAGACCTCTCGCCTGGGTCTGGCTAAGCTGGAAAAGACCATCATTAACCTTTACCTGAATGAGATGGGCATTTTTCAATCGGAATTTGGGTTCCCCTTTACCAACCATGAGATAAATTACCTTAAGGCTAACCTCGAGCTTGCCAGAATGGGGGTCCTTAAGCCCATTCGCCTGAGTGGATGGTGTAGAGCAGTAAAGGAAGATGTGATAAAGGCAGCGGAGATAGGGGTCGAACATGTCAACATCTCCATCTCTACTTCTGAGCAAATGGTGAGAGGAAAGTTTCAGGGAAGGGTGGTAAGGGATCCAGAGGAGAATCCACATAAACCCAGCATTATTGGGATGATGGTGGAAACACTCGAGGAGGCCAAGAAAAGGGGGATAAAGACGGTAGGAGTAAATGCTGAGGATGCCTCCCGGACGGACGATGAGTTTTTGATAAAGTTTGCTAAAACAGCTAAGGAGCATGGAGCCGACCGCATAAGATACTGCGATACCCTCGGCTACGATGATCCTTTCACCATATATAACCGGGTGAGGAGATTAGCTGAAGAGGTGCAGATTCCCATCGAGCTTCACTGTCATAACGATCTGGGAATGGCTGTGGCCTGTTCGGTGATGGGAGCAAAGGCGGCCATAGATGCAGGAGTAGATGCTTACATCAACACCACCATTAATGGAATGGGTGAAAGGGCGGGGAACGCAGACCTGGTCTCGGTAATCCTGGCCCTGAGAAAATCCAGCGGATTTAAGGACTTAAACCTGTTAGACGAAAGGGTAAAGCTATCCTGTGCCTGGAAGATTGCCAAGTATGCATCTTATGCCTTTGGTGTTCCCATTCCTGTAAATCAGGTAGGAGTTGGGGATAATGCCTTTGCTCATGAGTCGGGAATTCACGCTGACGGTGCCTTAAAGGATAGAAGAAACTATGAACTTTACGATTATGAGGAACTGGGAAGGGGAGAGCCGGAGATAATAGAGACGGGAAGAAAGATAACCACTGGAGAATATGGGGGGATAAAGGGATTCAGAAACGTATACAATAAGCTGGAAATCGAGTTTAAGGACGAGAAGGAAGCTTACCGGATCCTGGAACTGGTACGTTACGCCAACGTGCACACCCAAAAACCCTTAACTGAGGATGAGCTGCGCTTCATCGCTCGGTATCCTGAGCAGGCTAAACAAATTCTAACCGTCGTTCCTCCGGTCTAAGAACTTCCTTCCCACCTCCCTTATATCCCCTGCTCCGATGGTAAGGACCAAATCACCCTCTTTTGTTTTTTCCCCTAAGAAACTTACGATCTGTTCCTTGTGGGGAAAATAATAAGCTTCTTTTCCTTGCGTAAATATTCTTTCAAACAGCCACCTTCCATCTATGCCGGGAAGGGGATCTTCTCCTGCTCCGTAAATATCCGTCAAGATTAGAAGGTCTGCTTCCTCAAAGGCATTGGCAAATTTTTCGGCGAGAAGCTTGGTGCGACTGTAACGATGAGGTTGAAAGACGGCGATCACTCGTCTTCCCAATCCCCTGGCTGTCCTCAAGACAGCCTTTACCTCAGTAGGGTGATGGGCATAATCATCGATGACCAGAATGTGAGAGGAGGTCTCGCCCAATCGCTCAAATCTCCTTCTCACTCCTTGAAAAGAGGATAGGGCAAGCTTGACCTTTTCCCAATCCACCTTTAGAACCATCCCCACCGCAATAGCCGCCAGGGAGTTGTACACATTATGTCGGCCGGGAAGGGAAAGCTTTACCTGGTCGAAGAACCTTCCCCCGCAATTTACCTCATAAGAAGAGCTGAAGCCCTTGAGTTTGATCTTGTGTGCTGAAAGATCCGCTCTCGATTCAATTCCGTAGGTAAGGAGCCCCTGTGAGGGATCAAGAGATAGCTTCTTTAAAACCCTTCTCAGGTTCGCATCATCCTTGTTTACTATTAAAATGCCTCCTCTTTTAAGCCTTTTTGTAAACTGAACAAAGGCCTCAAAAAGTTTTTCCTCCGATCTATAATGCTCAAGGTGATCATCCTCGAGGTTGGTCAAGACGGCTACCTTGGGAGAAAGAAGCAAAAAAGAACCATCTGACTCATCGCTTTCCACCACTGCATATCCACTTTTCCCCAAACGGCTGTTTCCTCCGATTTCATTGATCTCACCCCCGACGAACACAGTAGGATCTTCACCTCCCTGCTTGAGGACCGCCCAGATGAGGGATGAGGTAGTGGTCTTGCCATGTGTGCCAGCCACAACAATACCGTCCTTATCCCGGGTAAGGTAGGCCAAAAGTTCACCCCGGGAGACGATGCGAATATCTCTTTTCCGTGCTTCCCTAAGCTCAGGGTTATCCGAAGAAATAGCCGAGGAGACCACCACCAGATCAGCCCTGTCCAGATTAGAGGGAACGTGCCCTTCCCGTATACATGCCCCTTCATCTTCCAGCCGTTGAGTGAGCCTGTTTTTCCGGATGTCGGAACCACTGATCTTATATCCCATCTTTAACAAAACTCTGGCCAAAGCACTCATCCCTATTCCCCCAATCCCGATGAAATGAATTGAGCGAACTCCTCTCAGCATATCTTTCTCCTTTTAGCCAACTCGCATACCAACTTCGCCATCTTGCTGGTAGCCTCTGGTCTCGCCAGTTCTTTGCTCCTTTTTCCCATCTCCTCAAGCAGCTTTTTATCTTTCATAAGTTTGAGAATCATCTCCTTGAGAGTCTCGCCGGAAAGGTCCTTCTCCGAGATGGTGCAGGCGGCTTTTCTTTCCTCTAAGACCTTTGCATTTTCCCATTGATGTCTTAAGGTAGCATAAGGATAGGGAATCAATATGCTGGGTAAACCTCGAGCTGTGATCTCGGCCAAGGTGGTCGCTCCACTTCGAGAGATGACCAAATCAGAGGCAGCGTAAGCGTACTCCATGTGATTTAAGTAAGGGAAAATCGCCACCCTCATCCTGGAAGAATTAAGGTAACCTTTCACCATCTCTAAGTCTTTTTCCCCCGTGATGAAGATTACCTGAACCTCGCTTTCTACCCCTTCTCTTTCCAAAAGACCTATAGCTTTCATGCCGGCTAAGTTCAAACTATGAGCTCCTTGACTCCCTCCTAAGAAAAGAAGGGTGAATCTATCGTTATCTAAGCCGAGTTTTCTTCTTCCCATCTCCCTGCTCATCTTGAGAATCTCGGGACGGATGGGATTGCCAACAAGACAGGCCTTTTTTCTCATTCTGGGAGGAATATATCTTTTGGTCTGAGGAAAACTGATGGCTATCTTAGATGCCCATCTGAGAAGCAGACGGTTGGTAAGCGAGGGACGTACATTTTGTTCACATATGAGGCTGGGAATTCCCAGGAAAAAGGCGACAGATACCACCGGGTAGGAGTGAAAGCTTCCCATTCCTACTACTACATGTGGCTTAAAGTGTAACAAGATCAAAAAGGACTGAAAAAAGGAAAGGATCAGACCACAGATAAATCCTATCCAATCTCCCCGGATGTTTCTTGGACATCTTCGAACGCTGATCTTCTTAAACTCAAATCCCGAGGCGGGAACAACCTCTACTTCCACTCCCCTTTTCCCACCTATCCAGAGAATCTTTTCAGCTAAATTATGCTCTTTTAAATAAAAAGCTAAGGCCAGGGCCGGATAAAGATGTCCACCCGTCCCTCCAGCGGCTATCAAGGCCCTCATCTTTATTGCCTTTCTTTCCCCCTTCAGCTTCCTCTACCTTCTTCTTTTCATCTGTCCCTTATCCCTTAACTTCCCTCACCCCCTTTTCTTTCCCAGCTGTAGACTATAGGAGCGGCCACAAAACTGGAGGAATAAGTACCCACGATCACCCCCACCAAAAGGGCAAAGGAAAATCCATGGATAACCGGGCCTCCTTTTAAAAACAGGGCTAAGACCACTACAAAAGTGGTAAGCGAGGTAATAACCGTCCTTGACAGGGACTGATTGATTCCTAAATTTATAATCTTTCTGAAGGAAAATCTTCTCTTTCGGTAGCTCCTTAGGTTTTCCCTTATCCGATCGTATATTACGATGGTGTCGTTCAACGAATATCCAATTATGGTGAGCAGAGCCGCTATCACCGGAAGGGTAAGCTCAAAGTTTCCTAAGGACAGAGCCCCTAAGGTGATGAGCACATCGTGAATTAAAGCCACCACCGCTCCCACGGCGAACCTCAGCTCAAAGCGCCAGGTAATGTAAACGAGCATGCCAACCAAGGAAAGAATCACGGCCAATAAGGCATTTTTCTGAAGCTCCCTGCTCACCTTTGGTCCGATCATATCAATGCTTTGAAGGCTAAAAGCATTCTCTTTCTCCTTAAACTCCTCCCTTAAGGCTTCCTGAATCTTTTGCGCTAACCTCTCCTTCGCACTTTCCTTTGTCCCACACCTTATGAGGACCAGATTCTCATCTCTTGGTCCATATTGCTGTATGATCGCTCCACCCAGACCTATGCTCTTCAGTCCCTCCCTTATTCGAGTAATGGAAGGAGGTTGGGTGAACTTAAGATGAATCTCAATTCCTCCCGTAAAATCCAAGCCCAGCCTGGGTCCTCCTTTTAAGATAAGAGAGACGATGCCACTGGTTATGAGGATTCCCGAGATAATAAAGGCTATCCTTCGCAGTCCAATGAAATCTATGTTGGTCTTCTTGAATAGGTACATCTGTTTTCCTCTCCGTTAAATACTCAACTTCTTCACCGGTCTTCCTGACAAGATCAGGTTAAATATTGTCTTGGTCACCACAATCGCCGTAAATAAACTGGCCAGGATACCTATGGATAAGGTGGTGGCAAACCCCTTCACCGGACCGGTGCCGAACTGAAAGAGGATAAGGGCGGTGATAAGGGTGGTAATGTTTGCATCCAAAATGGTACGAAGGGCATTTTTGTAACCAACGTCCACGGATGAACGAGGAGCCCTTCCCCCTGCCAGTTCCTCTTTTATTCGCTCAAAGATGATCACGTTGGCATCGACACTCATCCCTATGGTCAGGATGATTCCGGCAATTCCAGGAAGAGTTAAGGTGGCCTTCAGACCGGCCATAGCTCCCAACAAAAAGAGCAGGTTCAAAAGAAGGGCGAGATCAGCTATCAAACCAGCCTTCTTATAATAGATTCCCATAAAGAGAACGACGACGATGAGTCCACCAATACCTGCCCACAGACCCTTCTGTATGGAGTCCTTTCCTAAGGAAGGACCTATATAGGTGTTCTGTATGATGTTGAAGGGAACAGGCAGGGCACCACTCTTGAGAACAATTCGCAGCTCATTGGCCTCATCCATGGTAAAGTTTCCCTCGATGACCGCCTTTCCATTGGGAATGCGAGTTTTTATCACCGGAGCAGATTTGACCACATCATCGAGGATGATAGCTAATCTTTCTCCTATATGTCTTCCGGTAATCTGGGCGAACTTCTCCGCTCCCTCGCTGTCCAGTTCCATAGACACATAAGGTTGGCCCCACTGCCCTATTTCCACTCGGGCATCTTTAAGGTTTCTTCCCGTCAAAAGAGCCTCTTTTTTTAACAGATACGGTTTTCCCTCGGAGTCATAAAGGATTTCATCTCCGGGAGGAATCTTTCCTTCAAGTGCCTCATCTATATCTCCCTTTTCGTCCACCAATTTGAACTCCAGAAGAGCTGTTTTTCCAATGATGTCTACAGCTCTTTGTGGTTTCTCTATTCCCGGAAGGTCCACCACAATCCTCCTCTCACCCTGGCGAGCAATGGTTGGCTCCCTGACCCCAAACTGATCTATGCGGTTGCGAATAACCTCTAAGGCCATATCCACTGCATCTCTGGCGCTTTCCCCTGGGGGAAGTTTGCTCGTATCCGCCTCCAATACCAGGTGCATGCCGCCCTTCAAGTCCAATCCCAGGTTAATCTTCTTCCCAGGGGGATAAATAGCCCAGATAGCCAGCCCCACAAGAGCCATTATGAACAAGACAAGCCACTTGCTGTATCGTTCCATCTTGTAATCTCCCTTTTCAATAAATACCTCAGTACTTGATCAAGAAAACGACATTTGCATCGCATCTTTTACCTCTCTCAAGGTAGCGCTCGCTACCTGACGAGCCTTCTCTCTACCCTCCTGCAGGATTTTCTCCAGCTCGCCGGCATCCCTCTCCAGCTCCCTTCTCTTTTTCCTAAAAGGAGAGAGGACCTCGATGAGAACGGAGGACAGTTTCTTTTTACAAGGGACACAACCCAACTTTCCGCTTTTGCATTCCTCAAAGATCTTCTCAACATCCTCCCCCAAGGGCTTGCCAAAGACCTCATGATAAGTGTATACATTGCATTTTTCCGGATGGCCAGGGTCTCCTGCATAGACTTTCTCAGGATCGGTGAACATCCTGCGGACCTTTTTCTCAATCAGTTTCGGCTCATCAGATAGGGCAATATAGTTATCGTAGGACTTACTCATCTTCCTTCCATCCAAGCCCAGGATCTTGGTGGCCTTTGACAGAAGAGGTTGAGGTTCAGGAAAAACCTTTCCGTAAAGGAAGTTAAAACGCCTGGCTATTTCCCGACAAATCTCCAGATGAGCCAGCTGGTCCTCTCCTACGGGGACCCTGTCCGCCTTGTAAATAAGAATGTCGGAGGTCATCAGCACAGGATAGCCCAATAGCCCGTAGTTGTTCTCCTCTCCCGAGGCGAGTTTTTCCTTGTAGGTGGGACAACGCTCCAGCCAGCCGAGGGGAGTGATCATGGAGAGGATGAGATGAAGTTCGGCGTGTTCAGGTATATGTGATTGGACAAAGATACAGGATTTTTCAGGATCTAACCCGGCGCAAAGCCAATCGATCAAAACATCTCTTATGTTCTGCTTTATCTGCTTCGTATCCGTCCTGTCGGTGAGAGCATGCCAGTCGGCGATCATAAAGAAACATTCGTACTTTTCCTGCAAACTCACCCAATTGGAGAGAGCCCCGGCATAGTTTCCCAAATGAAGTCTACCCGTCGGCCTCATTCCGCTGAGAATGCGACTTCTCCTCATAAAGACATCCTCATCCTTGACACTGTTTCTTTCTCCCTTAAAGTTCACGTCTTACTATAATAGGTTTTCATTCAGTTGTCAATCTTGTTCCTCGGGAAAAACAACCTTCCTTATCCTCTCTTTGTCCTGGTTGTAGGTGTGGGGGAAACCCCTTCCCTTCCTCGTAAGCCTGCATGGTCAAGCTTTTTATCTTTATATCCTTCATCTTTTTTTCTCTTGTCAGGTCGAATCAGCTTGTAAGAAGCGGGGTGCAGCCTGGCTTACCTTTCAGCTTCCTCAAAAACTCCGGAACCTGACCACCGGCATCGGCAATGGCCAGTTCCTTCATCCTCTGGCAAATATCGGGGTTTTCTCTGGCGATGTTATTCTCTAACTTGGGATCGACCTCAAGGTCATAGAGGATAGCACTTTCTCCCCAAAGATAGGCATTGTACCAATAACGTCTGTCGCGAACCATCACAAAAGGTCCCCATCCACAGGTGATGTGGTCGTGGATTTCCTCCTTCTCTTTCAGGACTAATGGCCAGATGTCCTTTCCGTCCATAGGGTTTTCCGGCTCTATACCTAACCTGGCGAGGATGGTCGCCGGCAGGTCAAAGTTGTAGACGAAACTATTGCACGTTGTGCCCGCTCCCTCCCCCTTTGGGTGACGGATCATCAAGACCAGATCACATATCTCCCGGGTCATAGGATGGCCCTGTTTTCCGACTATGTTGTGCTCGCCGATGCAGTGTCCATGGTCGGAGATCACGGCGATGAGGGTATCATCCATCAGGCCGAGATTTCTCATCTTCTCCAGGAAATATCCCAGCCAGCGATCCACCAAGGTCACCTCTCCCGCATAGTTTGCCCTGAGTCGCTTGAGGACCCGCTCACTGATCTGATCAGCCTTACCGTAGAGGGAGGCCATAAAGTCGATGACATCATCCTCCTCATCGTACAGCCTTCTATAGGAGGCAGGAGGGTCCCAGGGCTCATGAGGATCGAAGGAGTCCAGGACGAGGAAGAACTTTTCCGCGTCCTGGTTCCTCTCAAGCCACCTTGCTCCTTCCCTGAAGACACGAGCGGGAAAGTAGTCCTCCTCACATCGCCTTTCAGCTACATTTCTCAGGTACCTGCGATGAAAGGCGATGAAGTTTTCCGTCCTCAGGTTCTCCGGGATATGCCTTAAGATTTCCTCCTCAGATGGAGAAGGCCCTGAGCGATAAGGATCGCTCTCCTGACCCCTTATCCAGACCCACTCATCAAAGCCGCGATGAAAGTTCATCGAGGGCTTGAACTGATGATATGTATCGGTTATGAAGGCGGTGCGATAGCCATGACGTTGCAGGATCTCCGCGATGGTGTCGCGCTCCTCGGACACCGGCCCCCAGCCAGGTGCGCCGACGAAAAGATTTCCCTTGTATGCTCTATGTCCTCTGAAGGGAAAGATGCGGCAGCCCGTCTGCAGGACTCTTCTGACCTGCAAAGTGGGAAGAGAACCTGGATAAGCGCAGGTAAAGAGGACCGACTCCCTGGCCAAAGCATCCAGATTGGGTGTCTTGATCCAGTCGTTCCCGTAACAGCCAACATGATCCTGCCTTAAAGTATCGATGATTATAAGCACTGCGTTCATTCTCTTCCTCCTGAGCTTTATTCTATTTTTAGGAAAGCAGCGAAAACGCTCGTGAGAAAAGGACTTTCCTCAAAGCACCGTTTTCGTTGATTTTTACTTTACCAGAAATCGCCTTGGTAGGCAAGTCCTCGCATTTCCCCTTTAAAGAGAAGCAAAATATCGGAAGGTTTTCTCAAGAGGCAAGGAGGACCAGGCTCACAAAAGCTTAAGGAATTCCTCCACCAGATGAGCAATGGTCCCTTCTTTTGAGAACTCCAAGGTGGGCAGAGGCTCCTTCACTCCCCCAGCCTCAATTCCCCTTATCCTGAGGGCCTTTTTGTAAAAGTAAAACATTTCACCTTTCTGCAGGGAAAGCTCTTCTTGAACTTTCCTCAGGAAGTCATTGATGAGCATCTGCTGCCTTCTTGCCTCCTCATAGTCCTTATTTACGAACGCCTGATACATTCGAAGATAGGGTTCGGGAAAGATCCCGGATGGTCCGGAGATTATCCCTTCAGCTCCCAAAAGGAGAGCCGAATAATCCAAGGAATCCTCTCCTATGAAAAGGGATATTTTATCCCTTAGGGGAAGAAAGCTTTGAAAGTCGAGAAGGCTTGGTTTGCTGTGTTTGAGCCCAACTAAATTGGAAAACTCCTCTGTCAGGTTTCGCAAAAGAGCAAAGCTTATCTCATTTATAGTGCACTGAGGAATGTTATAGATGAAGAAGGGAAAGTTCTCAAATTCCTTGAAGATCTTTCTGAAATATTCCTCAATGGCCTTATCTGATAGAGGATAGTAAAAGGGAGGAAGGAGAGCTACGGCATCGGCTCCGCTGTCCTGGCAAATCCTGATCATCTTCTTCGTCTTCTCCATCTCCATATGGCTGGCAAGGACAATCACCGGAACCTTCCCCTTCACACAACCTATAACTTTTTCCACAAATCTTCGGCGCTCCTCAAGGGAAAACAGGACTCCTTCCCCAAAGGTTCCCAGAATGAACAGCCCATTTACCCCTTTATCCAACAGAAACCCTACCAGTTTTTCCGTCGCTCCAAGATTGAGTTTTCCCTCGTCCGTTAAAGGGGTCATCATGGCGGGTATGACCCCTCTGAACCTGTCCTCTTTCATCTTACCTTCTCCTTTCCGGTTTTACCCTAAAGACGCTTATCTTTCTTCTATTACTATCGCCCGGCAAAAGCTGCTGTCAAGGCCCTGAACTTTGTAAGGTAGAGCCATCACGAAAAAGCGCGGTTTGGTTATCTTATCAAGGTTGTCCACTATCTCCACAAACACCACACCCTTGCTCATAAGTATATCATGGAACTTTCGTATCCTCTCGACATCCTCGCCCAGCCTTATGAAGTCCAGGACCAGCATCTTCACCTTCTTGTCCGCCAGCCATTTAGCTGCCTCAGGTGTTAAGGTGGGTAGCCCGGAGGTATCCTCCAGATAAAGTTGTTGCTTGGAGAGCTTTATTCCGGTATCATTTCTTACTACCACGATGTCTCCTTCTCGAATTTCCTTACCTATGGTCTTCTCACATACCTTTTCCGTCACCCTCATCTCCCTTATTGGAAACAGTATCCCCGGACCGTAGAAGGCATCAAGCGGGTATTCAGTTATTGACCTGCCACCCTCGTAGAAGTGGGATGCTACCTCCACATGAGTTCCCACATGGGAATGCGCTCGCAAGATGTCATATCGAAAGGTTCCATCCTGTAATAGTGCCTTCTGTATGGCAAATGGACGATCCGGATTTTCTCCCGGGATAACCGTGTAGGAAATATCTATAACTCGATATTTTTTAAGCTCGCCAAAGTTCATCGTAGCCTCCTTAAAGTTTGGATAACATCTTCTTCAGATCTTCCCCATTCTTCTTTAGCCATTGATATAAAATGACCAGATCAGTTGAAAGGCTGAAATCACGCACGCCAAGCTCGATGTATTCCTCAATGTTCTCAAGGCCATTTATCTCCACTCTTGGACGTATGCCCATCTTCAAGGCTGTCTTGATGGTCTTAAGTTCGGCTTCCTTCACCTTTGGATGAGTCCTTTTCCCCGCAAGTCCTACGCTCATGGAGTAATCACCTGGGCCAAATTGAACCATGTCTATACCTTTCACCGAAAGAATCTCCTCTAAACTGTCCACTGCTTCTTTTTTCTCTATCATAAGAGCCACCACTGCCTCATCCATCGCCTTGACATACTCTGGTGAGCCACCCTCCAATATATATCCCACGTTTCTGCGTCCATGACAACCGTTAATGCCTCCAGACTCAGGCGTGTCCGCTCTAACAGCGCGCACGCATTCTCTGGCATCTTGGGCAGTCCTTACATCTGCGAAGAGTATATTTTGTATACCTGCACCCAGGGCTCTTTGGGCGATGAAACTTCTGGGCTGCTGATCCACCTTTATCATGGATGACATATCGCTCAGTTCCGTTGCCCTGGCGAAGTTTTCAAGATCGTGCAGGTCCCACGGGGCATACTCACCTAAGAACTCGACGTAGTCAATCACACCGGTGTGACCAATTACCTCAACTAAACCCGGCCATACGCTGAGGACACGGGTCCCAATGGTCGGCCTCCCCTCCTCAAGCAGTCCTCTGAGCTTGTTTTTTCGCATCTTAACACCTTTTACGATTGTTTCAGCACTTCCCTGTTCACCAGGTTAGGTGGCACCTCACCCTTTAACCCGGCTAATAAGTTGGTGGCCGCCATAGTGGCCATCTTCTCCCTCGTGGCGATGGAAGCACTCCCGATGTGGGGCACCAGAACCACGTTATCGAGTTCAGCTAATCCTGGAGTCAGCTCAGGTTCATTTTCATAGACATCCAGGGCTGCTCCCGCGATCCACCCTTCTTTCAAGGCCCTGACTAAAGCCTTCTCATCCACAAGGGGACCACGGGCGGCGTTGATGAGAAAGGCGGTCCTCTTCATCCTCCTGAGCTCTTTTTCCCCGATTAAATGGTAGGTGGTGGGAAGGAGTGGAGCGTGAAGGCTGACGAAATCAGAGCTTGAAAGAAGCTCATCCAGAAAGACAAATTTTGCTTCAAGCTCCTCTTCCACTTTCTCAGGAGCCCTTCTTACATCCGTGTAGAGGACTTTCATCTCAAATCCCCTGGCCCTTCTGGCCACAGCTCTTCCAATCCTGCCAAAGCCGACGATGCCAAGGGTTGAATGATGAACATCAGAGCCCAAAAAGAGCATGGGTGACCATTGCTTGAACTTTCCCTGCCTGGTGAACCTGTCCGCCTCGACGATCCTTCTGGCCACGCACATCAGGATAGCCCAGGTCAGATCCGCCGTGGTGTCGGTCAAAACTCCCGGGGTGTTGGTGACCATAATTCCCCTTCTTGTGGCTTCCTCTACATCAATGTTGTTATATCCCACGGCGTAGTTACTGATAATCTTCAACTTTGGGTTTGCATCCATCACCTCTTTATCGATGGTGTCGGTGAGAAGACAAAGAAGACCATCTGCCTCCTTTACCCCATCTATGAGCTCCTGTCTGGTTAAGACCCTCTCGTGGGGATTTACCTTCACCTCGCACTCCTTTTGAAGCAGGTCAAGTCCAACCTGGGGGATTCTTCTCGTCACGAAGACCTTCATCTTCTTGCCTCCTATTTGTTTTCCCTTAAGGCTTTCTTAAGAACAGGTACAGCATAAGGACCCTCTTTTATCAGGGCCATCTTGGGCTTTTTCACCTTTTGCCTCATCTCATCTACAGCGTAAAAGATTGCATTCTGCACCATCTCCTCTATCCTCACATCTTTTCCTCTTATAAAGTCATAGCCACTTTTTCCAGGAAGTTTTTTTAGATCCGCAGGGGCTATGTTTGTGGTGCAGTAAATTAACCTGTCAAAGGAGCCGATTTTCTTAAAGAACTGGTCCCACTTTTGTGCCTGCCACTGATCGGGCACAAATTCCCAATCCTTTCTCTTGATAAACTCACTGAACTTTCCCGGTCCCCTTTCCTTTAAAATCCTCATGACCCTTTTGTAATCGTCCTTTCCCACAGGCTCTTTATCAGAATTGTGGGCAACCAGGATGACCAGTCCTCCTTTCTTAATGATTGGCGATGCTCCATAAGCTGCCTTTGCTGCCTGATAATGATTTACGGCTACCTTTCCTCCGTGGGTCAAGACGATGTCGTATTCCTGCTCGACAGGAATAAGAGAATATCTCTTCACTTTCCTTGCTGCCTCAAGATGAGCTTTTTCCAGATCACCGGCAAAGACCCCCGCAAGCCTCATTTCACCGTTTAAGACAACATTTACACTGAAGTCAACCCTTGCCTTGCGGGCAACCTTTAAGGCAAAGTTATGGCAGGGATTGTCATCTAAAACTAAGTTTGTGGCCTGGGGACTGTCCAGGAACTTCGTGCCGTGGAAAAGTTGGATAGCCTCAAAATTGACGAGGCCGGGACAGACTGCCTTTCTTCCGCCGGAAAGGCCTGCCATAAAATGAGGCTCCACCAGACCGGTGATAATATGAACATCTGCTTCTAAAAAATGTCTGTTTACCTTAACTGAAATTCCCTCTATGTTGCCTATAAAAGAAAGATCGGGTGAGGTGCAATCGTGGTCTATTATTCTGTATCTGCTCGTTATAAACTCTCCGAAAGCTTGCTCCTTCCAATGCCGGGATGTGGGAAGATGGGTCCCGGTTGCCACGATGATCTTGACGTTTCTCTCCTTTATCCCCGCTCTCTTGAGCCTCATCAAAAGAGGCAAAAGTATCCCGTCTTTCCTCTTCCCACTGTATGGAACAGGCCTCGTGTTGTCCGATACGGCTATGGCAACGCTGAGCTTGGAAGGGGGCCTCTTATGGGAGGATACAATCTCCTCTATGGGTCGGCTGCCTATGGGGTTGGATAAGGCATTCTCTATCTCTCTTTTAGGATTTTCTAACGCGGGAACGTGGTCCATATGCAAGACGTCGCAATAGGGAGGAACCTTCAC
>Ga0180301_10001330_pt1 | contig 19483 bp, 21 predicted proteins | sample GuaBasSediGuay16_FD_121797 | JGI IMG/M metagenome (GOLD analysis project Ga0180301, IMG submission 121797) | Subseafloor sediment microbial communities from Guaymas Basin, Gulf of California, Mexico - Guay16, Core 4569-2, 12-15 cm | ecosystem: Environmental > Aquatic > Marine > Hydrothermal...
AAACAAACACCTATTCCATGTACAACCCCTGATCACTCTAACCAAATAACTTCCAGCCTCACTTGGGGGGCGGTAAGGTGGGAAATCGTAATCGTTGATTTCGGCTTGCATAACTTATGTTTGAGTGTGGATGTGATGAATAATAAGTTTATTGACCAAAGGAGAACATTCACATTGGGATGAAAATATTTTTATAGTAATCTAAAAAGTTTATCTCATGCTTGCACTTCTTGCAATATTGGTTGTCATTGTTTTTATATTCCATCTTATTTCCACCACTTTCCCCAATTTCGTTAATCTAGCAGCAATATTCACGGCCTTTGCTTACATTTACGCATTATTCATCGTTCTTGCATCTTTTAAGAAACATGAAGACAGGTTTGTGTTTCTTAATCTGTTTTTGGCAACCTTGATTATGCCAGGAGCTGTGGAATTGGCGAGTGAGATGGGTTATGGGTATCCTGCAAGCGTAATGGTGTGGCTCACAACCTTCTTTGTCATCGGTTTGATCTCCCTAATATTTAGTTTAAAGAGAATGGAAAAGTACGAGCTCTCGATATTTTTCGCCTTTTTAATCGTCTTGAATGGTATGAATGCATATTACTGGGCTAAACTAAATAAAGTTGAATTTGAACCTTACAATTTGGTGATAGCTTATGGTGATACGATGATTAAATCCCTCACATTCTTCTACAAATCTTTTTTAAACGTATGCTATCATCCAACCTATCTGTTTTATTTGAAGGGGGAAGAACAGATTTTCATTGCACCGTTTTTTGTCCTACTATTTGCCATAACATTCATGTTGAGGAGGATCTAAGGTTCAGCATTAGCTCCTATCATCTCCACTCTTATCTCCAAAAACTTCTAAAATTCTCTTCAAAATCTCCTTTCTTTTTCCCTTGCTGAGTCTAAACAGCCTTTCAACAACCAACTCTGGTGTGCTTTTGCCAACAATCCCAATCTTTGGCTGTCTGTCAACGATTAGGTTTAAATTGTCATCCAAACCCCTAGCTTCAATGCCATCAACCCTGACAAAATCCAAATTCAGCCTCAGTTCCTCACCCATGTGGGAAACGACAATCATGTAAAATCTTTTTTCATACCCCATTCTCAAGAACTCCGATATTATCTTAACCGCCGCTCCTGGCTCAGTTATCGCCTCGAATTCGTCTATTAAGACTAATTTTTTGTTATCACTAACTAATGCGGAAGTAAAGCTTTTCAATGTCGATTCAAACGCTCCTGCATTGTACGCTGTCTTTTTTCTCTTAAAGAAGAATATTTCATCAACCACATCAATCATGGCATTCTTTGCAGGAACTGGTAAACCCATTTGGGCTAAAAGTTGGATTTGTGCGATCAACTCAAGTAATGACGTTTTGCCACCGCTGTTAGCTCCCGTTAACACAACCACGTCTTCTGCATCGATAAAGTAACTTATGGGCTGTGGATTCTGGATGAAGAGATTGTACGCAACTTCAAATGATATTTTGTTGTTGAAGGATGGAAAACACCAGTTGTAGCAACTGAAAAACTCCTTTAAGGCCCTAACAAGTTCAACTTCATAGACCAACCTTAACTCTTCTTCAAGCTCTGGCAATAAATTTTTAATTCTCCTTACGATCTCCCTCGATTTTAAGTACCTCTCAACAACAAACTCTTTTTCAAGTTCAATTTTCAATCTTTCAACTTCTCTGAAGTTAATTTCTGGAAAAATTTCCTTCGAAAGCACCTCTGCATTAACACCCAGTTTTTTGCAGATGTCTCTTTCAGCTTTCATTATCTCCTCGATTGCGTATTCCTCAAATTTTGAAAGTTTTGGACTTTTTTTGTTTGAAAGATAATCAAGAATCTCCCTTCCACTCAAAACAATCTTTTCATCCTTTATTTTATCCTCTATAGCCTTTTTAATCTCAGAAAGTTTGGACTGGAGCATTTCATCAATATCTTCAATGAACCTCTGTTTCTCAAAAACATCCTCTATTTTCTCAATCTCTAACAAAATATTCTGAACAACGCTGGTTTTGTTTAAACTGCCCATTATTCTGTTCACTTCTACCAAAACATCTCTATTGTTGTACAACGTTTGAACGATTGTTTCTGGGGAGATTTCAAAAACGCTGATGTCATCTACATCAATTCCAAATCCCTGAGTGGATAAAACAAGGGGATAGCCCTTTATTGGCTCTGTATCTACATCACATAAATTTAATTCTAATGCATCTTTGAGTTCGTCTTCACTTACTACGAGTATTCTGTCGTTCAAACGCTTAAAATTGAAATTAATCGACTTTATAAATCCAATTTTTATATCTCCAATTTTATCAAACATTCTTTTTAAATAATTCTGCCTATTAGTGATTTCCTTAACATTGTTAGTGGGATAAAAGTTGTTGAGCAAATTTTTGCTCTCATCAAATTTAATTTTACTGCTTATCATCCTGCAAATTCTTTTGTAGATGTTTGCCGCATCTGAATTCATTTTTAATTTTATTCCCATCATCTGAAAAAGGCTTTGTAAATTATTTTAAGTTTAAGTTTTGCTGAGATGCTCATGCCACTACAAACAAATGAACTTGTAGTTGTAGCATGAGCAAAAACAAAAGACAAGACGTAAGAATAAAAATTAAATAATAAAAATTAAATAAAATAAATTACCAAGGATGGGTGCCCAAAACCACTTCTTTACCAAGTTTATTTTCCAACATAGTTTTTAGAGTTACATAGTCTTCAATAGGACAGTTTCCAAAATCAATTGCTGTTATGATGCAAGTCCCTATAAACAGTTTATCGAAATCCATGTTCAAGGATTCAAGACATGTCTCGAACAAATTGATCTTGGGCATGTGTAACCCTGGGCATCCACCACAACCTAAGATCCCAACAACTTCGATGCCATCCTCAATCAATTTAAATGTGCCAGCTTTCTCATTTATTGCCTTAAAGCATTTCGCACAAGCAATACAGCTTTTGTCTCTAATGTTCTCACAGCACAAAATTGCAATTCTTGTCATAGAGGCATTTATTGCTGTCTTAATTTATAAACTTTTACAACTTTAATTTTGTTTTTCAAAGAATCTTAAGTCAAACTTTAAATAATCTAAAAAACACCATTGCATGGCAAAAAATGTATTGATTCGTTTTTGTAAACAGCCCAAAAAATGCAAAAACTTAAAATATATCTTGCAGTTAATACCGAACATGAGCGAAGAGCAGGAAATTGTGGCAGTTGTTTTGAATAAAGGGACGGTGGATGCACTGCAGAACCTCTCTTCTCTTATTACAGGGGCAACAATGATGGGGGCAAAAGTAGTCATATTCCTACAAACGTGGGGTGCTTGGGCGTTTCTAAAAGAGAATATAAGCAAATTGGATCAATTCGATGAAAACGCTTTTTGGTCACCTGAGTATAAAGAGCATGCAGCATCTGTAATCAAGGAGATGAAGAGAGCGGGCACAGCCTCTTGGTATGAACTCTTCAAAGAGGCAAAGGAGGAGGGGCTTCTTGAGATATTAGTATGCTCAACAGCAGCCGAGCAGTGGGGTGCAAACACCACAGAAGCTTTTGACGATCTCGTAGATGATATCACTGGTGTTTTTGAGTGGCATGAGATTGCTAAGAAATCAACTTATACATACTACATAGGATAGTTTCAGAAATTGAGCTGTAAATGTAGGAAGTTTTTTGGAAGTTTAAATTGGAGGTGGTTGAAATGGATGTGGAGGAATTGAAGAACTTGAAACCAGATTTGGTTGTGGATGCCAGAGGTCAATCATGTCCAGGACCAATGCTTGAAGCAAAGAAAGCCTTGACGAAAGTCCCTGCCGGAGGAATTCTTGAAGTGTTATCCTCAGACAAGGGAACAAGAAGAGATTTGCCGGCTTTGTGCAAGAAAATGGGGCATGAGTTTTTGGGTTACATAGAAGAGGGCGGATACGACAGACTGTTTGTCAGAAAGAAAAAGTGAAACAAAAATGACAGGAGATGATTTTAGACCCAAAATTTTAATTTTTGCCGCTGAAATGGCTTACAGAGCTGCCGATGCAGCAGGCCTAACAAAGGCAGAGTATCCCTCGAACACATATTACATCCGTATTCCATGTTCAAGTTTACTCCGACCTGATTTGATTTTATACGCTTTCAAAAAAGGATTTGACGGAGTTCTAGTAGCATCAAGTGGCGACGATTGTCCATTTATGGGCGAGGCTTGCATAGAAAAAACTTCAAAGAGGGCTGAGAAGGCTTACGAATTGCTTGAGCAGAATGGAATTGAGAGGGAGAGATTTAAGGTTGCTGGTATTTGTAGCACATGCGTTGAGGCTTTAAGGAGGCAAATTCAAGACCTCAATGAAACTTTGCAATCTTTAGGACCGATAAAAACAACGTAAATCCAAATTAATTTTTTGTTTATTAGGGGTGGTTGAATGAGTTACGATGTTATGGTTATTGGTGGAGGAATTGCAGGAATGGAAGCTTCGCTGACACTGGCTGATGCAGGGTATCAAGTGCTTTTAGTTGAAAAATCCCCAAGTATTGGGGGTAAGATGATCGAATTGAGCAAGGTATTTCCAACTCTTGATTGTGCTGGATGTATTACTACTCCAAAGATGGCAGCAACAGCCAATCATCCGAACATAACTATAATGACTTACTGCGAAGTGCAAGAGATATACAAAGAGGGTGAGGGAAAATTTAGGGTTAAAATACTGAAAAAGCCCAGATACGTTAAAGTTGATGACTGTATAGGGTGTCAGAGGTGTGAAATTGCATGCCCAATTTTTGTGCCGAAAGAATACGAGTATGGGCTGATTGGAAGGAAAGTTGCGTACATACCGTTTGAAATGGCATCTCCAAGAAAGGCGTTGATCGATTTGGATAATTGCGTAATGTGTGGGAGGTGCGAGAGGGCTTGCCCAACCGATGCGATAGACTTTTTGCAGCAACCAGAGGTTGTTGAAGAGGAGGTCAAAGCAGTTATCATTGCCACCGGCTTTAAACCATTCGATGCTTGCCTCAAAAAAGAGTATGGATATGGTAGATACAAGAACGTCATACATGCATTGGAGATGGAGAGGTTGTTAGCTCCATCACGTCCATACAACTGGGTTTTGAGACCTTCAGATGGAAAGGTGCCTGACAGAATAGCATACGTGTTGTGTGTGGGTTCAAGAGATAAATCCTTAGATTTTCCAATCTGTTCGAGGGTTTGCTGCATGTACTCGACAAAGCAGGCAATTCTGTTCACATCAGCATTGCCCTTGGCTGATGTCACGATATACTACATGGACATCAGAGCATTTGGCAAAGGATTTGAGGAATTCTACAACATGGCTGAAGACATGGGAATAAGGTTTGTTAAAGGTAAGGTTGCAAAAATAACGGAAAAAGAGGATGGAAATCTGGTTGTTAGGGTTGAGAACATAGACGATGGAACGATTGAGGAAGAAGAATACGATATGGTTGTGCTATCCATTGGTTTAACACCGAACTCCGAAGTTGTTAAAGCGTTTAAGAATGTGGAAATTGAATTAGATCCATTCGGTTTCATAAAGCCTGTCAGTGAGAATACAAATCCGGTCTTAACAAACGTTAAGGGTGTGTTTGTTGCTGGATGTGCTGCAGGTCCGAAAGACATTCCAGATTCTGTGGCTGAAGCTAATGCTGCTGCGATTCAGTGTATAGATTACCTGTATGAAGTTGGAGCCAAAGTTGTAGTGAGGTGAGGGAATGGTTAACGACAAAATAGGAGTTTACGTTTGCCATTGCGGAGGTAACATCTCAGATGTTGTTGATGTTTACAAGGTCGTCAAAGCTGTTCAAAACTTTCCAAACGTTGCAGTTGCTAAAGAATTCATGTTTATGTGTTCTGATCAAGGACAACAAATGATTGAAGATGATATAAAGGAGCTTGGATTGAACGGAGTTGTAGTTGCTTCTTGTTCACCTCATTTACATGAAACAACGTTCAGAAAAGTTCTGGCAAGGGCAGGCTTAAACCCATTCCTCTTTGAGCACATAAACATAAGAGAGCATGCCGCTTGGGCACATAAACACGATCCCGAAGGAGCAACTGAGAAGGCGATAAGGTTGGTGAGATCAGGAATTGCAAAGGTCAGCAAAGCAAGAGCGTTGGAATCGATAAGGATAGATATGCCACCGCAAATTCTGATTATAGGAGCTGGAATCGCTGGAATTAGATCAGCATTGGATTTGGCTAAACTTGGAATTGAGGTTCATTTGGTCGAACAACTACCGTTTGTTGGTGGTAGAATTGCTCAAGGCTACGGGGCTTATCCATCAGGAAAAATTGGAACCGAGTTGATCGATGAGCTTGTTGAGGAGCTAAAGAAGGAAAAATCAAACATTCATTTGTACACAAATGCCGAGGTCGTTTCAATTGAGGGATTTATCGGCAACTTTGAAGTTGAAATTCAGATTAACCCAAGATACGTCGTAAAGGAGTGCGACAAATTTGATGAAGCAATTGAAAAGTGTCCAATAGAGGTTTTAGATGAATTTAACTACGGAATGACGAAAAGGAAAGCTATTTACTATCCTTACCCAAACGCCTATCCAGAGTTGCCAGCAATTGACATGAATGCATGCAACAAGTGTGGTGAATGTGTCAACGTGTGCGGTGATGCTATTGATTTAGATCAAAAACCTGAAAGAAAGAAAATAAAAGCAAGCATAATAACCTTCGCAACCGGGTTTGATCCATATGAGCCTAAGGAGGGTGAATACGGCTATAAACAGTTTGACAATGTTGTAACGCTTCCTCAATTCGAAAGACTCTTGGCATTAAGCAATGGGAAGCTTGAATACAAGGGCAAAGAAATAAAGGATGTTGCATTTATCTACTGTGTTGGAAGTAGAGAAAGGGAGGGCGAGCACAAGTATTGTTCAAGATACTGCTGTACAGCAACTATTAATGCTGCATTAGCTGCAAATCAAAAATTTGGTGTAAGAACGTTCCACGTTTACAGAGACATAAGAACCTATGGTAAATACGAAACGTACTATGAAGAAGCTTCGAAGAACGGTGCGGTGTTTCTGAAATTCTCACCAGATGAGCCACCAGAGATAACTCAAAGTGGAGACAAGCTAATTGTTAAGGTCAAGGATCAGCTTACGTTTGGAGAAGAGATTGAGATTCCAGTTGACATGGTTGTGCTATCAGTTGGAATGGTGCCAAGAAAGACAGAAGTCGTTTCGATGTTGAGAGTTCCATACAGCATGGATGGATTTTTGCAGGAAGTCCATCCAAAGTTAAGGCCTGTAGAAACAGCAATTGGCGGTGTATTAATTGCTGGAGCTTGTCAGGCGCCAAAAGATACAGTTGAAGCTACAGCTTCAGCCTCAGCAACTGCAGCAAAAGCCTCTACGTACTTGCTGAGGGGTTACACAGAATTAGATCCCTTCATCGTGGAGGTTGATGCAGAAAAGTGTACAGGTTGTGGTGACTGTGTTGAAGAATGCATGTTTGGCTCAATTGAACTAAAGGATGTCAATGGGGAGAAGAAAGCCTTTGTTATTGAAGCTACATGTAGAGGTTGTGGAGCCTGCGCAGGAATTTGTCCTGAAGAGGCAATAAACCTAAGAGGATACACCTACGATCAGTTGAGGGCTCAAATCGATGCCATGCTTGAAGAGGTGGAAGAATGACGGAGAAGGAAGAGAAGGGAAAGAAGGGAAAGGCTAAGAAGAAGCTTACAGTTCAAATGCTCAGAGAGACGAGAAAACCACCAAAGGAAAATCTCGAGAGGCAAAAGGATCAGAGAAAAATCATAAAGGCGATAAAAGGTGCTTTGAAATCCGGACCAAAAACGATCCCGCAAATTGCTCAAGAAACAAATCTCAGGTCTGACGAGGTCGTTTGGTATCTGTTTTCCTTAAGAAAGTACGGCGAAATTCAGGAAGTTGAAGAGGTAGAAGGGTATTACACGTACAAGCTGGTTGAAGAGGATGAGGGGGAGAAGAATGAGGCTTAATGTGGATTTTACTGCCAAGCTTAAAAAATTCGGTGCAGAAACCACGTACGAGTGTTTTAATTGCGGAAATTGCACAGCTATCTGCCCCCTCTCAACAAATGAGGAGCAGTTCCCAAGGAAATTCATTCGATATTTGCAACTGGGATTGGAGAGCAAGATAAGAAGCTCAGTGGAACCTTGGCTTTGCTACTATTGTGGTGAGTGTCAGCAAACGTGCCCAAGACAAGCAAATCCCGGAGAGCTAATGATGTCTGTGAGGAGGTACTTAACAACGGTTTATGACTGGACAGGGTTATCAAAAAGGCTTTACACCTCAACAACTTGGAAATTCTTATCTGTTGGAATTTTATTTTTTGCTACTTTATTTATTGTGTACTTGCTCCATGGGCCAATAGTTACTGACCATACAGAATTGGAAACCTTTGCCCCAGCAGAAATCGTGCATCCTGCAGGATATGTTTTTGGCACAATCTTGGCAGTTATACTTCTTGGAAACGTTTACCGCATGCACAAGTTTATAATGGGCGATACAAAAGCACCGTTTTCACTATACATCCAAGAATTAGGAACTTTAATCAAGCATTTCGCCATCCAAGCTAGACTAAGGCTCTGTGAAAACAAATCTCTCTGGTTAAAGCATTGGCTTTTGATGACTGGATACACCGCAGCGTTCATTTTGGTTCAGGTTGACATACTCACTTTCTGGTCATTAACGAACAACCCACCACCAGCATGGCATCCCGCGAAAATCTTGTGGACATACGCCACGGTAGCTATGCTGTACGCTACGACTGTGGCAATTATTGGCAGATTGAAAAAAGAAGAGCCCATACACCAGTATTCACACTCCACAGACTGGATGTTTTTGATCTTGCTGTGGTTAACGGTGTTCACAGGCTTTCTCGTGCGCATATTCATGCAATTCGACTTGCCTCTGCCCACCTACTACGCTTTTGCAATCCATCTTGCGTTTACAGTTCCCTTGCTTGGCTTAGAAGTACCCTTTACAAAGTGGTCCCATCTTGCTTACAGACCCTTTGCTCTGTACTTCCTAAACGTCAAGAGAAGGGCATTAGAGGGAGAATAAAGTTGTTGAAATCTATTTTATTTTTTTGAATCTTTTTATTTAAAATTATACATTATAAATCATTTTAGTTATGCTGCCTATTTTAAAGCTTTCTTTTGAAAAAAATATAAACATTTATAAGCTATTTGAGGCGTTACAACGTAAGCAAAAATTAATTAAAATATCACGGAGGGTAAAGAATGGTAAAGGTAAATCTGGAGCTCGTTGAGATTTTTAAGGAAGAATTTGGAGCTGAAACGGTTACTGAATGCTTTAATTGTGGAAACTGCACCGCTATTTGCCCTGTTTCTACAGTAGATCACCTTTTTCCGAGGAGGTTGATTAGATACGTTCAACTGGGTTTGGAGGAGAAATTGCTTGAAGCTCCCGAAACTTGGTGGTGCTTGACATGCAGACAGTGTACTGTCACATGTCCAAGGCAGGCTTATCCAACAGAACTTATGGTTGCAATAAGGAAAGATGCAATTGAGAGTGGGAGAGCCCCACCTCACATAAGGGATTTCTTGACAAACATTCAAAAACAAAAGAATCCATGGGGTGTTGGAAAATTCAAGAGAGATCAATGGGTCAAGAAGGCAAACGTTGAAGTTCCAACTGTCAAAACAAATCAAGAGTTTGAGTGGTTATGGTTTGTTGATTGCGCCCATTCCTTCGACAACAGAAACGTTCCAGTTAGCAACATGATTGCAGAAATACTCAATCACATAGGGATAAACTATGCTATTTTAGGCAGAGAAGAGGGCTGTTGTGGAAATGACGTTAGAAGGGCAGGAGAAGAAGGTTTGTTCCAGCTTTTGAAGGAGGAAAATGAGAAAACATTTGGAAAATACGGGGTTGAAAAAATACTTGTAGCTTCTCCGCATTGCTACAACACGTTCAAAAACGAGTATGACGGTTATGAAGTGAAGCTAGTTTTGGAAGTAATACTTGATGCTATAAAAAGCGGTAAACTGGAATTGAAAAAGCCAATAGAAAAGAAAGTTGTTTATCATGATTCCTGCTTCCTTGGAAGGTACAATGACATCTATGAATTGCCAAGAGAGGTACTGAGGGCGATTCCAGGCATAGAACTCGTTGAGATGCCTAGAAGTTATCAACAAGCACTCTGTTGTGGTGGTGGAGGGGGTTTAGTTGTAAGTGAATACCCAGGAGAGATTAGAGTCAACAACGAAAGGGCTAAGGAGGCAGCAGAAACAGGGGCAGACATATTAGCCGTTGCTTGCCCATTCTGCATGATAATGCTTGAAGATGGAGTTAAGGCTGAAAAAGTGGATGATAAAATCGAGGTTAAGGATATAATTGAGCTTGTTTGGGAGTCTGCTTTTGGTTAAGCCCAAGCTTAATTTCCTTTTTTAGATTCTTCAACTCCAAATCTTTTGTGGAAATCTAATTAAACCAAAGATAATAAAATATTTTAACACATCCAAAAGCATCTCTGCCATGATGCCTAGCGTTTATCATCCAAAAGATGTTGAAAGAGAAATTGAGGAGTTTTGGAAATCAAATAACATTTACAAACTCGTTAAAGATAAATCTGCCAAGTCTAAGAAAAAATTTTACTTTGTTGATGGTCCTCCCTACACTACAGGAAGAATACATTTAGGTACGGCATGGAACAAGGTAATCAAAGACACAATTTTGAGATTTAGAAGAATGAGGGGCTACAACGTAACAGATACGCCAGGATGGGATATGCACGGATTGCCTATAGAGGTTAAAGTTGAGCAGGAGTTAGGCTTCAAGACTAAGAGGGACATAGAGAGCTTTGGAATTGATAAATTTATCAAGAAGTGTATGAATTACGCTTTGGAGAACAAAGAGGCAATGACAGACCAATTTAAGATGCTTGGAGTCTGGATGGACTGGGAAAATCCGTATATGACGATTAAGGCTGATTACATCAATGCAGCATGGTGGACCGTGTTTAAAGCCCATGAAAGGGGGTTGCTTGAGAGAAAGAAGATGGTTGTCAATTGGTGTCCTAGATGTGAGACAGCTTTGGCAGATGCGGAAATTGAATATTGGGATGAGGAAGACCCATCCATTTACGTTAAGTTTCCCGTTAGCGATAACACCTACATAGTAATCTGGACAACTACGCCTTGGACCTTGCCTGCCAACATGGCTGTTGCTGTCCATCCAGCTTTGGAGTATGCTAAGATTAAGGCGATGAAGGATGGAAGAATAGAGTATCTGATAATGGCTAAGGAGTTGGCTAAAAGTGTGCTTGAGAAAGGAGAATACGAGGTTTATGAGATTGTTGAGACTCGGCTTGGCGAAGATTTGGTAGGCTTAGGATATCAACATCCATTGGTTGATGAGGTGCCATTACAAAAGAATTGGAAACATGCTGTCTACATGGCTGAGTTCGTTACTGCTGAGAATACAGGATGTGTTCATGTAGCTCCAGGACATGGTCTGGAGGATTACGAGCTGGGTACGGAGGTTGGCTTGGAAGTTTTTAACCCAGTTGATGATAGGGGTGTTTTTACAGAGCAAGCTGGTAAGTACGCTGGCCTAAGTGTTAAAGAGGCAAATAAAATCATCATTGAGGATTTGAAGAACAAGGGTTTGCTGCTGGCTGAAGAGACGATTGTGCATAGATACGGGCATTGCTGGAGATGTAAAAGTCCCATAATTTACAGAGCTACCGAACAGTGGTTTTTGAATGTTAGCGAACTTAAGGATTTGATGATTGATGAGATTGACAAAGTCTGGTGGATTCCTGAATGGGCTGGGATGAGCAGATTTAAAGACTGGGTTGGCAATGCAAAGGATTGGTGCATCAGCAGACAACGTTACTGGGGGATTCCAATTCCCGTTTGGATTTGTGAGAAATGCAAAAAAATGAAGGTTGTTGGGAACATTGATGAGATTGATTGGCAGAACGACTTGGATTTACATAGGCCAAAGATTGATAAAGTTACGTTTGATTGTGAGTGTGGAGGAACAATGCGAAGAGTTGAAGACGTTTTTGATGTCTGGTTTGACAGCGGTGTTGCCTCTTGGGGTACGTTGGCATATCCAAGGTTTAAAGATGAATTTAATAGGCTTTGGCCTGCTGATTTTATTACGGAGGGGCACGATCAAACAAGGGGTTGGTTCTACTCTCAGTTGGGTGCAAGCGTTATAGCGTTCAGCAAAGCCCCCTATAAGGCTGTTTTGATGCACGGTTTTACTTTAGATGAACATGGAAGGAAAATGAGCAAAAGCTTGGGCAACGTTGTGGAGCCTGAGGAAGTTGTTGAGAAGATTGGGGTAGATAGCTTTAGACTCTACGTTCTATCATCAGCCTTGTGGGAGGATTTGAGGTTTAGTTGGGATGAGGCTAAAAACTACAACAGGCTTTTGAACATAGTCTGGAATGCCATAAGGTTTGCATACACATACATGAGCCTTGACAAGTACAAGGCTAAGAGCATTGACGAAGTTGAATTGGCAATCGAAGATAAATGGATAATTTCAAGGCTTGAAAGCCTTAACAAACTCGCCTTGGATGCTTTGGAGAACTATCAATTGCATAAGGTTGTTAGGGCATTCTTTAACTTCTTTGTTGAGGATTTCAGCCGATGGTACATCCAGCTTATTAGGCCAAGAGTTTGGGAGGAAAGGGACTCTCCATCGAAAATTGCTGCCTACACAACGGTTTTCAGGGTTGTGGATAAGGCTATGAGGATAATATCACCCTACATGCCTTATTTGGCTGAGTGGATTTATCAGCACTTTGTAAAGGAGTTCAGAGATGCAAAAGAGTCAATATTCCTCGAAGAGTTTCCTGAGCCTGAAGATTTGATTGACGAGGAGTTAGAAAAAGCGATGGAATTGGCAAGAGAAATCTTTGAGGCAGCAAGTAATGCAAGGCAGAAAGCAAGGAGAAAGTTGAGATGGCCCTTGAAAAAATTAATCATCGAAAGTGAAGATGAAAGCGTATCGAAGGCGGTAAAGCTGGTTGAGAGAATAATAAAATCGCAGTGCAACGTTAAAGAGGTTAAAGTTATCAATAAATTTGAAAAAGAGGTTGTGTACAAGCCCAACTATAAGGTGATAGGGCCGTTATTAAAAGAGAAGTCCAAGGAGTTCATAAGACACATAGAATCGTTGGATGAAATTGGAGAGTACGTGGAGTTTGAGGGGCAGAGATTTAAGGCTGATGAAGTGCTGATTAAGGAATACAAACTGCCAGATGGGTTTGTTGAAGCAGAATTTACTAAAGGGAACGTCTATCTCTACATTGAGTTGGATGATGAGCTTAAAAAAGAGGCGTATGCGAGGGAGTTGGTTAGAAGGATTCAAGAGATGCGAAAGGAGATGGATTTGAATGTTGAGGAATTCATCGAAGTCTATGTTAGCTTGGATGCCAAACTCGTGGAGGGATGGCAGGATTACATAAAGAATGAAACGAGGGCAATAAAGCTTAGATTTGGTGAAATTGATGAAGGATATACTAGGGAGTGGAAGATTGATGGTCTAAAGTTCAAAGTTGCTATAAAGAGGTTAGATGGTATAATTAAATAAAATAATTATTATTTACCTTTCGATTTTATGTATTCATTGAGTGGAGCGATTATGTCGATTATCCCATACTCTGTAATTTCAAAAACCCAGGTTTGTGAGTCGTGTCCCGTTAATCTGCAACCGTCAATTCTGATTGTTCTTAAAACACTGCCTATGGGCAATCCGTACAAGCTTACATCCCACCTCGTCTCAATCAACTTTTTATCCAAAACTATCGTTCCATCTACGATGTGTGCTACCGCTAAACCTCCCGCAGCTTCAGCACTCTCACTTGCCTGGGCAGAACGCTTTTGAGAGACGAATATGCCAGTCTGTCTAAACTTTTTGAGGAAATTGAAGAACTGCCTAACAATCTGCCTCGCCATAACTTCTTTGTGTTCGTACAATCCAGTAATACTGTCAATTATCGTATTCGTAGTTTTCTTCTCCCCTATTGCGTAAGCCATTGTATCCATTAAAGCTTTGGGATTCTCCCTCAACTCATCATTTTCCGATGCGTCAACTACAACTATGTTTTTCTCAACTTTCTCAAAATTTGCATTCAAAGCCTCACTTTTCTGCTTTAAAGCGGTATACAAAAAGTGGGATGGGCTTTCAACGGTGACGAACAAAACCTTGTAGCCTGAGTTAGCCTGATTAATTGCAAACTGCTCGGCAAGAACACTTTTCCCACTGTCAGGAATACCAGTCAAATTCATAACCGATAAATGGGGTATTCCGCCAAGGGGTTTTTTGACGTATTTGTCTCCCTCCTTCTCTATTTTGTAAAACATCTCATCAAGTTTTGTGCCAGTAGGTATTCCAAACAGTTTTGGGGCTTTAGTTTCAAGTTCTCTAAGCTCATAATATTCTGCCATGTTATTATATTATCATTTTCGGAATATAAACTTTGGTTTGTATGCCAAGTTAATCGATTAATGGGTTGAATCTGTATTCCCTTCGCTAAAGCAAAGGAATTAAGATCTTTTTCTGTTCGATTAGTTGTTTAAATCTAAGGAATTGGAATGGTTGTAAGCTTTTATGTTAGAGGTCGAGGTGAGGTTGCGTTATTGTGGACACGTCTTGCTTGAGGTAGAATAAATTTTTCCTACTTTTCAAGTTTGTCATAATCTAATGCTTTAAAACAGAACTAAACGGAATTATGTCTGACATCTTAATTAAACCCGGCTTACAATTTACAATAAATTCAGCCAAATTAATTAAAACTGATACGGTTCCCAAATCACCTTTCGTTCCACTACTCCTCCACTTTATGGCGTTATCACCCTCTATAATCACCTCTTCATACTCATCAGCATTCGAATATGCGTGGAATTCCACTCTAACAACTTCCTCATCACCCTTAATAGCTGCCCCGTAACCCTTCAAACCCAAGGCAACGCCGTCCTTAGCAACAACCTCCTGCCCTTCTTTAACAACATCGGGCTTAAACTTCAATGCATCACATACGAGCATCACAGATTCCGCATAACCTACATGTCCAGAGATTTTACCTTCTTTAACCAACCTTTCCACTTCACCAGCATCCATCCCAACTCCAACCTTCTTTTGAAACGCTTTTCTTCTCTTTAAAGCATTGCACTCCTAATAGCCTTTATTTTTCTAATTTCTGTGAACGGGGCAGATAAAACAATCAAAAGTGTGTCTAGCAAAAATCCCGGGTTTATTCCTGTCCCTAACACACTTATATTGTTCTGTTTGGCTATCTCATCAATCTTTTTAGCCAATTTAGGATACCTGTATTCAGGGTAGCTTAGGGTTTCGCAGGTACTTAAAACGTTAAATCCTTTTATAACACACTCTTCTATCTGTGGGTATACTGAATCTAACCAGCTTCCAGTTGTTAGAAAAACTAAATCACCATCAAACTCAAGCTTGTTGCTGATTTTTGCTTCACTCTCCAAACCAAACTCGCTGAGTTTTTTCCCAACTAACGATGGGTTAATGTCAACCACGCCAGTAATCTCTATGCCCCTCCTTAGAGCTTGCTCAGCAAGTAACCTGCCAATCTCTCCAAAGCCGTAGATCACTGCTTTAACGTCCATGCAATTTGTTTTTGATGGAATATTTTAATTTGATGCTTTTTATCCTATCAAAATCAGCTAAATATTAATCAATACAAATCGTTTGTATCCCATTACGCTAACTTTAACAAGTTTAAAAAGTTTAACTAAATACTTATAGTTAAAACATGATACATTGAAAAATTTTATAAGTGATTAGGTTAAGTATTGTATATGATCAATCCTCAACTCTTAACCTTAAAAAGGTTTGAAATTAGGCTTGCTGGTAAGGGTGGGCAAGGTTTAATCAAATCAGGATTAATTTTAGCTGAAGCTGCGGCTTTGGAGGGTAAAAACGTTGTGCAGATTCAAAGTTACGGTCCTGAGGCTAGAGGTGGAGCAAGTAGGAGCGATGTGATAATCGGCGATACAGATTACCCGGGCGTGATGTCTTTGGATGTCCTTGTCGCATTGAGCCAAGAAGCTTATGACAAGTATTTGCCATACGTCAAACCAAACGGGGTAGTTATATTTGATTCCGGCCTTGTAAAGCCAATTCTTGTCGAAAAAAATTAACCAGCATGCCGTGCCAGTCACAAGAATTGCTGAGGAAATGGGCAATAGATTGTACGCAAACAGTGTGGTTTTGGGTTATTTGATTGCCGTGACAAAACTGTTATCAAAAGACGTGGTAAAGGAAGTCTTGGCTAAAAATGTACCTAATAAAACTGTTAAGGATAACTTAAAGGCTTTTGAAGTAGGATATGCTAAAGGAGAATGGCTGAGATAAAGATTGATGAGAAATTGTGTAAAAAATGTGGAATTTGCATTGAAGTTTGCCCTCAAAAAATAATAACCTTAAATTCTTCTTTGATTGTAACCGAAAATTGTAAAGGTTGCAGGCTTTGCGAATATCATTGCCCAGACTTTGCGATAGAAGTGATTACAAACAACAAACAATAAAAGTGATAAAATGAAGCTAATCCAAGGCAACGAGGCTGTCGTAAAGGCAGCAATAAAGCTGGATGCAGATTTTACGCTGGCTACCCCATAACACCATCGGAAATCATGCATCTGATGGCTAAGGAAATGCCAAAGATTGGCGGTGTTTTTGTTCAGATGGAAGATGAGATTGCATCAATATCAGCAACAATTGGAGCGTCAATGGCTGGAAAAATATCTATGACAGCTACATCTGGCCCAGGATTTAGCTTAATGCAGGAAAACATTGGCTATGCTATTATGGCTGAAATTCCAGTTGTAATTGTGAACGTTATGAGAGTTGGGCCAAGTACTGGCATACCAACCGCCCCCTCCCAAGGAGATGTCATGCAGGCTAAATATGGTTCGCACGGAGATTACCCAATAATCGTACTTTGTCCAAGTGATGTAGTTGATTCTTATCTGCTGACTGCAAAGGCATTCTACTTGGCTGAAAAGTATAGGACTTCTGTGATTGTTTTGTCAGATGAAATTGTGGGGCATATGAGAGAAGGTGTAGATTTGCCAGAGGTTGAAGAGGTTAAAAAGAATATGCCAGTAATTGGAAAAGGCAAAAAAATACACTACACTGGATTGGCAAATGAGAAGGGCTTTGCAATTTACGAACCAGAAAAGTATGAAAAATTGATAAAAAGGCTTTACGATAAAATTGAAAATGCAAAGGATGTTGTAAGCTATAAAGTAGAAAATCCAGATGCTAAAACGATAATATTTGCTTATGGCTCACCGTACAGAACAGCTAAGGCAGTTTTAAAGCTTGCTAAAAATGTTGGCGTATTCAAAGCTGAGACTCTATTCCCATTCCCGGAAAAAGCCTTGAGAAAAGTGGCAAAGAATGCTGAGAGAATAATCGTTCCAGAAATGAATGTCGGTAAGATCGTTAAGGAAGTCGAGAGGGTCGTTGGTGATTCATGCGAAGTTGTATCTGTTACAAAGTTAGCCCAACTCATTGACCCATACACGATTCTTAGGGTGATTGAGAATGGGTGACATCAAAGAAGTTAAAGAATACCTGACTAATTTGCCACACACCTGGTGTGCTGGGTGTGGGAATGGGATCGTTCTTGGTGCTTTTATTAGGGCTTTTAGGGAGTCAGGAATTGATGAAGACAAATTGGTTGTTGTAAGTGGGATTGGTTGTAGTGGTAGGGTTACACAATATCTAAACTTCGATGCAATCCACACAACCCATGGAAGGGCATTAGCTTTTGCTACTGGTATAAAGCTGGCAAACCCTGAATTGAAGGTTGTTGTTATGATGGGTGATGGAGATGCCTTGGCTATTGGGGGCAATCACTTCATTCATGCCGCAAGGAGGAACATCGATCTAACAGCAATAATATTCAACAACTCCGTATATGGAATGACTGGTGGTCAATTGTCACCCACAAGCCCTATCAACACCAAAACGACCACAACACCTTATGGAAATTTTGAAAACCCATTCAACATTGCAGAATTGGCTATTGCTGCTGGTGCTACATACGTTGCAAGATGGACAACTTACCATGCAAAGCAATTGAAAAAATCGATTAAAGAGGCATTACTCCACAAGGGTTTTAGCGTTGTTGAGGCAATTGCTGGCTGCCCAACTCAACAAAAAGTTAAGCCTGCTGAGATTCTAAGGTTTCAGAAAAGTATAAAGCCATTGGGTGTTTTCAAGAGAGAAGAGAAAGAAGAATACGTTGAAAAGTATCTTAAATTAGTAAAAAGCTTGGAATCCAATCTGGAAACCGAAAAATTATAATTGTTTTTAAGGCAAATATTCCCATGGAAATAAGAAAAATCCAACTCATTGGAAGTTCAAGCTACATGGTAAGTTTACCAAAAAAGTGGATCACTTCTTTAGATTTAAAACAGGGTGATGAAGTTATCGTTCATGCTGAAGAAAACAGAGTAGTAGTCATACCAAAGAAGCTCGATAAGGGGAAAAAATCGTCAGAATCGTTATGAAAGGTATTCCAAAACTCGATGAAGACTTCTTGAGGAGATATGTTTATGCCATTTACATGCTTGGATTTGATGAGGTTGTTATTGAAGATGTCGAAATCCCCCCATCCCTTATAACCAAATTCATAGAAATAATTCACAAACTCGTTGGGATGGAGATTTTAGATGTGTCATCTACACGATTGGTCTTTAGAATCTTAGTCACCCCCGAACTGGATATCGAAAAAGTTCTTGCAAGAATGACGCAGATGGTAAACAGCATGTTTGATGATGTGAAGTCTTTAATTGAAGGTGGGGACAAACTCAAGAACCTTTTAATGGCTGAAGAAAACATAGACCGCTTCTACTGGCTTGCTGTTAGATTGGAAAATAGGTTGACAAGGGAAAGTGTAAGTTGGGGAGAAATAAGGTTTGTCTTAGGCTCAAGAATGGTAGCAAAGATGATCGAAGACATCGCAGATCACATAATTCAATTTGTCAACTACATAAACAACGCCAAGACCAAAGACAGTATTGTTTCAGAGATGATTGCAGAAATCAACAATATGTTTAACTTAGCCTTTAACTCTTTTATCAACAGAGACATTGAGAAGTCAGATGAGGTTGTAAAAGAAGTTGAAAAGATGCAGAGCAAGATTATGAATGCCATAAAAAATACGGATGATGTAGGTTACGCTTTAACTCTACAAACCTTGATTGAAATTCTTTGGGAAATTAGGTCAATAGGTGAGATAGCAATAAACAGAGCTGTTAGGGAGAGGGCAGAAGAGATTACGGAATAGTTTTTTTGCTTTAACCAATTTTAGGATGGACCTGTCCACTTTAACACAACTTCCACCTCAAACGATTATAATAAAGCATGAACAGCTTACAGAACAAATTCCAGTTTCTAACAGGATTTAAACAAGTAATTGAGCAAAAGAATATCTTT
>Ga0180301_10001331_pt1 | contig 19478 bp, 21 predicted proteins | sample GuaBasSediGuay16_FD_121797 | JGI IMG/M metagenome (GOLD analysis project Ga0180301, IMG submission 121797) | Subseafloor sediment microbial communities from Guaymas Basin, Gulf of California, Mexico - Guay16, Core 4569-2, 12-15 cm | ecosystem: Environmental > Aquatic > Marine > Hydrothermal...
GAATAACGATAAAAATGTGTAAATATGAGGGAATGTTTTGATTGACAAAAACGTAAAGTGGTAAATAGATAAAGCTAATCAACAAATTTGAAAAAGGAAACTTAGATATTCTTAAAATTTTAGAGCTTGCTACCGTAGTCTTTATATTTCAATTTTACCATTAAATAAATGTGAAATCTGTTAAAATTAAACTTTGAAAAACCTTTAGTTTCATTTGGAGGTTAAGGCTTGGCGTGGAACCATGAAAAAGTTAGAATTAAACTGTTAGAAGCAAGAGAGCACTTAGTAAAAGCATTACAAAAACTTAAGTCTTCTAGAAATTGGTCATTTTTAGACATGTTCCTTGGGGGGAGTATGAGCTTCTTTGCTGACCTCATGGAGCATGCAAGATTCAGCGAAGCATTAAGTGAAATACGGCGCGCAAAACAAATAATAGCACAAGTTCAGGAACATATTGGCGATGTAGACTTAGAAATAGATGATAACTTTTTCGGAATGTTCCTTGACGTCGCTTTTGATAATATTTTTGTAGACTTTTTAAGGCACAGAAGAATCAACAACGCAAGAAAAAAGGTTATAGAAGTCATAAGAAAAATAGACAGCGTACTATCATCTTTAAGAACCCGTAAAATACCAGAAGAGGAAGAAAAATTTTGTCATAGATGTAAAGCAAGCATACCAGCCAGTTCAAAATTCTGCCCATACTGCGGAGCAGAACAGTAGACTTACATGCCTATTTTCTTGTGCTTTTCTAGCCAATTAGGTTGTATTACTCTACTTTTGCAATCTCTCTTTAAATAGGGTTTAATATCAATTATTGGCGATCCGGGTAGCGCGTCAAGCCCTTTTACGATTAATACATTATTTTTTACTTCCACCAATTCGACAACTGTTAGACCTATAGGATTAGGTCTATTTGGGCTTCTAGACGCAAAAACACCCACCTCAGGTAGATCCGTACATCCCTTAGGATGAACCTTCAAGACGTTCCTAAACTTTTCATCATCTCTTAAATGGAGCCAATAAAGTATAAAAGCATGAGAAAACTCATTTAAGCGGCACAAACCATCAGAAAATTCTCTAAAAATTTCAATTACACTTATATCACCTTCAACTTTTCTTACAAACCCGATAAACCGCACTACTCCGCTCCTTAACAAGCTCATTAAATTGACTCTCCTCACTAAAAATGTGCTATCCTTAAATCTTATTTTAAAACATTTAGGAATAAATTTTTGGGACTAACTGGAAACCTTTAATATCCCAAAATAATATTGTTTAAGGGTCAATAGATCCACAAACACCATAATACCTAATTAAAAATCCCTAAAAGCATTTATTATACTCACATATATTATGAAGGTCGTAAAGCTTGAAAACCCATCAAATTTTAATGATTTCAGAAAAATATAAGCAAGCTTTGGCTATTGCAAAAGCTCTCGGTAAAGTTGGAAAGAGAACTATTAATAATGTTCCAGTTTTTATCGTTAAAACTAATAGGTCCAATATTATTATTGTTCCTCTTCGTGGACATATTACGGAGTACTCGACTAAAACGAAATATGAAAAATGGTCTCAAAACGATCCTAAACTCATATTATTAGACAAAAATTCTCTAAAAAAGATATATAAAGAAAAGAAGTACGTTGAATTATTAAGGACCCTGGCAAAGCAGTGCGATGATCTAATTTTCGCGACAGATGCTGACGAAGAAGGGGAAAACATTGCTTTTGAAGCTTGGGAAATTATTAGAGAGGTAAATCCAAAACTTAAACCTAAACGTCTCTGGCTTCATACGTTAATCCCAAGCGATATTTGTGAAGCTTTTAGAAACCTTATTGAGCCTAAGTGGACTTGGGCATATGCAGTTGAAGCTAGAAGACAAATAGATGCCCTAATAGGTTTTGCCGCTACAAGAGAACTTACACTAGCATTAAAACCGTTTCTAAAACACATAGGAACCAATGTAATTAGTGTTGGACGAGTTCAAACACCAACTCTCTACCTCATATATAGTAGAGAAAAAGAAATCAAGAACTTTGTACCAGAACCTTATTGGAATCTTTTAGCAGAAATAAATGTTCATGGAACGATTATAAAAGTAAGACATGTAGATTCTCCGTTCAAAGACAAAAAACTTGTAGCATTAATATACGATAGAATTAAGGAAGAGAAATATGCAATATTAGAGGATGTTAGACGAGAAGAAGTTTATATTCAACCTCCAACACCATTTAATACCACAAAAGCATTGAAAACGATAACAAAAATACTACCAATAACAGCTAAAACAGCCATGAAAATAATGGAAGACCTATACCTAGATGCTTTAATAAGCTATCCAAGAACAGATACAGATCGTTATTCTCCAACATTTCCGCATCGAGAGTTCATATCAAAATTTCTAAGAAGTAGAATATATGGCATCTATGCTGAGGAAATTTTAAGAAAAGATGTTCTCCATCCCAGACAGGGCAAAGTGTTTAAAGGAGATCATGAGCCTATCACGCCAATAGATGTCGCCGAACCCGGAGATCCGAGATTTAAAACACGAAACCACTGGGAAATCTATAATATCATCGTTAGAAGATATCTCGCGCTTTTCATGCCGCCTGCAAAAGAACTTAAAATAAATTTACTTTTCCTAATAAACAAAGAAAAATTTACGGCCAATATAACTGTGCTTTTAGAAAAAGGATTTATTAAAGTTTGGCAATGGGCGGAAAAAGAATACACACCTCTATCAAAATTACCAGAACTTGCAACAAAAGATCGATATTCAATTAGAAAAATTTTCATAGAAGAAAAGAAAACAAAGCCTCCTCCAAGACTAACCGAAAGCAATCTAATAGCCACTATGCAAAAATTAAACCTAGGAACAAAATCAACAAGGCCACAACACATAGAAACCAACAAAAAACGAGGCTACATCGTTAGAAAGGGGAAAAGTCTATATTGTTCTGAGATAGGATGGATTTTAGCTTCTAATTTAGAGAAGATATGGCCAGACTTCGTTCTCCCAAAATTTACTGCTAAAATAGAAGAAATGCTTCAAAAAGTCATGGATGGATCAATTAATTGGAGCAGTGTTGTTGAAGACGCTAGAGAAGAATTCTTAAACATGTTTGACAAACTTAGAGAAAACAAAGCAAAAATAGTTAAAGAAATTGAGAAGACTGTTGATAAGATGTTGAAAGAAAGCACAGTTACAGATGTATATGCTAAATGTCCAAGTTGCGGTCAACCAATGATCCTGAGAAAAGGAAAGACAGGCAAGCGGTACATAAAATGCATAGCTTGCAATGAAACTCGCCCCTTGCCTCGAAGAGGATCCATTAGAATGCTCAAAACGAAAATATGTCCTAGATGTGGGAACAACATACTATCAATTTCAATAAAAAACTTTTCATATAAAATATGTCCAATCTGCTGGACATCAATGGGGATATGTGCAAAATGCACATACAATAACTGTGAAATTGATAAAACCGACAGACATAAACAAGCTAGAAGTAATCTTTAAATCAGAGTTTTTCCATGATGCTTCTGATAAGATCTCTTACTACATCTCTTCCGCCAAGAAATAAAGCCAATTCGGCCAATCTTTCCACATGAACCTCAAGAGTAGGCAGTATCATTCTTTTAGAATTTTCATCCAAAATCGAGACAATATCTATTAGCATACTTAAAGTACTGAAAAGATCTCTAAACATTATAAAAACATGAGTAGGTGCCTTTAGGACTTTCCTTTTTGCAATTAAGTCTCCAACGAAATTATAAACATTTTTAACAACAAGGTCTGGTGGTACATTGTTACCAAGGTCGTTAATACCATTTTTTAAAATGTTCTCAATTTCTTTCAGCATATGCCAAGTCTGATCACCGCTCTTACTATCAAAAAACACCGTTAATGCGTAATGACCAACTTTTTCTGCCTCCCCAAAATAGGTGCATGCAATCATACCCAAATTGTGGAAAAGAGCTTGTGTACAGCCTTTAGCTTCACTCAAATCTTTTGCACCACTACTTGTCCACACATCAAGCGCAACGTTCCAAAGCTTTTCATGGGGGATGAAACCTTCGGGAAACATAGCTTCTGCTATAGGCCCCAACTTATAGTCAAATTTAACTAAAAGTACTCCTTTTAACATTTCCATTAACCACGTCTGATTATTCTATTGGAATAAGACGTGTTTCGATATATCCCTTCTCAGTACTTACGGTTACAGCATACATCTCCGTTCTAGGTACAAGCCCATACATTACAATGGTTCCCTCAATGTTTTCCAATTTAAAGTGAGTTGTAGCCATATGATTAAGCGCTTTGATAAGTTCCTGACCGTACTTTGCTATAGTCATAACTAAAAGGTTTCCAGTTCTCGAATATATAGATGCACGGACAAGCATCCTATGGGCCCCACGAACACCATAATGATACTCTAATGTGTCGACGCCGAGAATGACGGCTACGTGTTCACTGCCAGCTACCTCCATTAAATGTCTTGCTTCTTTTAAAACCAGCTGGTAATCCTCATTAATATCCTTTCCAGGTATCCCTATGATATAAGGTTTCTCCTCTTCAGTTTCTCTGAAATCAACAACTTTAACATACAAGTTAAAATTGTCTTCTCCAACGAAAGGAGCAACCCATCTCCGTATTTCTTCCGTTGACTCTCCTTCGCAAGGAACGATGATTACTGGAATTTTATGCTGGATAAGACTTGCTATAAATGAACGTAAAATCCACGAATAATAAGATCCAACTTCTCTTCCAATCTCTAAGAGATTGAAACTACTTCTTTCAAATCCTCCAGCAAGCAAGTCATTTAAATCCTTTATTCCTGTTGAAATTCTTTCGTTGCTTGTAATCAACGGTGGTCTAACAACTTTTTCAGGAAATAAAACTGGAATTTCTCTGAAATGTCTAAATCTTCCACCTTCCAAAGTGAACACAAATGTAGGTTTTTTAATTTCTTCTCCCCTAATCTTTTCAAGTATAATTTTCCTCACAAGCCTTCCATTAATAATTTCACGAGTTAAGGTTATAACCCCATCAACCAAATAATCTACAGGTAAGTATTCAGATCTTTCCACGATAAATATTACATTTGAACCACTTGCCTCCCCTATTTCCAGCAAAGCTTTCTCTATCCTTAAATTCTCCATCGGAATTTCCAAGTTAGTTTTAAGCGCGTCTAAACTATCAATCACGATTGTAGCAGGCCGCTTTTTTGAGCTTTCAATTTTTGCATATAAAGCCCTTAGAAAATCAGGTTCATCCGTATATTCAAAGAGCACGTATTTTGGCATTGCCGTTGGTATTTGAGGCTTTCTTGCATCCAAAATATTCTCTTCTGGAATATCGCCTTTGATCCATGGAAATTGTTTAAAAAGTTTTTTACTTGATACTCGTGTAGAAACGTAATAGCCTGTTCCAGCGTCTCCTATTTTCTTAACTAATTCTAAGGCTAATGTTGTTTTTCCGGTTCCAGCTAAGCCTTTTATTAGCAGAGAGAAACCACCTTTGCTTAAAGCTCTAATTAATTCTTCTGGTACATCAAAAGAAGCAATGACCATTAATGTACACCTCAAATCTTTGTGGTAAATACTCTAACTAACCTCTTATGTTTTGGAACCTCTCTACTACTATTACATGGATAGATTTTAATTTTTTTATCCCACTAAATTTCTCATTTTAAAATAGATATTTAGTCCATAAGAATTATTTCAGCATCTACGGTAGATGCTAACGTCGTTCATTCGAAATCATGGAAATGTATCCCTTTACCTTTTAGAGAAGCATGGAGGTTATAGTAAAGTTAATATTGAAAAACAATAATGTAGTAATATATGTAATAACATAATTCTTCAAAAAGAGAGCCACAAAATTGCGAGGAAAAACCATGTTAAAAGGCGTTCTACTAGTTCGTTTCGATTCAAAACTGGGGCCAATCCCTGAAGGAATGTTTCCGCACGATTTCATTGATAAAAGTAAAATACCGGAGATTTCCATGCAGATATGGGCAAATTATCCAAAAACTGGTGAAAGCGGTTTCACAATGGTCCACTTTAACGGAGTAAATTTATTTGGCTGTCTCCTTTACGATAACGACGAAAAATTAGGATCATACAGCATTGTAAGCTTTTTTGAACCAAGTGCTGTAAATGAGATTTGGGGGAAATTTGAAGACATAAAAAAACTTATAGAAATCATAAACAAGAAAATAAAAGAAGAAATGAATATTCAAAAGGCGTTGCAGGAACTATACGAAAATCTCATGAAAATAACGGCAAAACCAATGGTAAGTGAAGTCTTGAGCGATAACGTTTATTCGGTTTTCAAAGATGTTTTTGAAAACATGAGCAGTCTAATTTTAACAATCAAAAATGTTAATGATGATAATCTCAAAGATAGGCTGTTAAAAGAAGCTGAAAATCTTTCAGAAAGTTTATTAACACTATCAATATTGTGGGGTGGAAGGGAAATCGCAACTCTTCTAATACACCGCTTATTGTCATTACTTGCTCAGCGAAAGTTAAAATTTAATGAGAAATAGCGACATAAAATGTTATTATGATGAAACTCGCATCAACCGATAAGATGAGGACCGGTGGGCTTGCTGAAACCCTGCACTAAGAATTTTCTTACCCCGTTTTCATAGATCTGATGAATTTTGATGTTTCATGATGGCATTTTTCAAATTTCTATACGTTTCACTAAGTCCTTCAGAAATAACCTTCGTGTTTGCTATTACAGGCATAAAATTAGTATCACCATTCCATCTAGGCACAATATGAACATGCACATGTTCCTCTATCCCAGCGCCAGCAACCCTACCAATATTCACACCAATATTAAAACCATCCGGATTCATGGCTTCCCTTAATATTCTAAGTGAAAAATTAACAAGCTTAAAAACTTCTAAAAGTTCATCATTTTTCAAATTCTCTAACGTAGGAACATGCCTATAGGGTGCAACCATTAAATGCCCATTGTTATAAGGAAAAGCATTCATAATTATAAAAGCGTTCTTACCCCTGTAAAGAATGAGGTTTTCCTCATCCCTTTTCTCCCTTGTCTTCTCACAAAATATACAGCCTTTAGGCTTTTCCATCTTTATGTATTTAATTCTCCAAGGAGCCCATAACCTTTCCAACTATCTCACCTCTAACTATATATTTAAAATACAGCTTGAGATTTCTAGGTTATACTATATGATAAATATTTAGATCAGCATGGAGACAATTTAACATGAGCTGGGAGACATTCGCCAAAAGTTTGCTTGCCGTAATTCTAGGAATAATACAAGGCTGCTTGGAATGGATTCCTGTAAGCAGTGAAGCTTTCATAATGATATACTTGATTACTATTGTAAAACTTGACCCTTTAACAGCTTTGGCTGTATCACTTTTACTACACATTTCAACAATGTTTACTGTTCTATTATTTTTCAGAGGAGAGTTCAAGAATGTCTTAAAAACCTTAGTTAATATGTTTAATAGGAATAAGGTGGTTAATGCTCGAGATAAATCCATTTTTAACATTCTTTTAACATCTTTCGTAGGCTCTGCTATTTCTGGTGGCGCCATATTCACATTATACATAAATATTCTCAATATTGTTAAAGAAAGCTTCCTAGAGTTTACTGGCTTCATAGTCTTGGCTTTAATAGGCATTATGATGATTATTACAGGTTTAATAATGAAAAAACCATCCGTAGGATTCAAGCAACTTGAGGAAGTAAGTTGTGTTGATGGTTTATTAGGAGGCTTAGTTCAGGGATTAGCGGTGTTTCCAGGAGTCAGCAGATCAGGCGTAACGATAACATTTTTCTTATATAGAAAGCTTAAAAAGGATGATGCCTTAAGGTGTTCTTTCCTAATATATATTCCCGCCGTAATTCTTTCTACATCATATTATCTTTTATTAGGAGACGTCACTATCGCCCTCAAAAACATAGGTACATCCTTCTTTATTATCGCTTTTTTATCAACGTTTGTTGTTTCTCTAATAACTATGAAAAGCTTTATCTACGCGGCTAAAAGGCTCAGTTTTTCAAATTTTTTAATCTTCTTAGGTATTTTAATTTTTGCATTAAATGTTTTTGCACTTATTTCTATGGGATAATGCTCGGAGAAAATTATTTAGGTACCATTTTACAACTCTTATAATGTGAGTGGGTTGAGTGGTTGAATTAGAAACGTAAACTTTATAACTAAAGTTGTAGTAACAAATATAGCAACTTATAAATCCCCAGCAAAAGTAAACTTTCCTAACAAATCGCTCAACTTTCATTCTACATACTTACTAAGGGATGAAAATGAAGGTAAAAGAGAAATATAATAGTAGAGTAAAAGGAATTGTCTTGGGCAGGTTATTACCAACATTACCAAGCCCATATTTCATATATCCTAACAATTTTCTAAACATTAAGGAACTCAAATATGTTATTATGCAAGCATGGCTGAACTATGGCAGTACCGTATGGACGGACAAACCTGAGTTCGTATTTGTCCATTATAATTGGCTCAAAATGATCGGATGTGCGTATTTCGACAAATCAAATACTCTTGGCGAATACACGCTCATCTGCATGTTTGATGAAAACCAGGGAGAGATCGTTTGGAGACATTTACAGAAAGTCAAAAAGTTTCTAGAAAATGCTAGTCAGAAAATAAAGCAAGGACAAAACATGAATACAATAATGAAAGGTTTATATGAAGAAATTTCCGAAAAAATAGCTCAATTTTAGATATCTTTAACTAAAATGCCTGTAGTGAAAGTATAGATTTTTTTAACGGTAGGAAAATATTAAATTCAAATTTTTCGTGTAGTAACATTTATTATCACCATTTGCAATTTATAGATATACAACATTACAAATAAAGTGAGATGCTGAAATTGCCGTTACAGGAACTTATTGAAACCTTGGAACGATTAGGATTCACAAAAAATGAAGCAAAAGTATATTTAACCCTAGTCATGACAAGGAATCCTTTAAATGCCTCAGAAATAAGTAGAAGATCGGGAGTGCCAAGAGCAAACGTATACGAGACACTAAACAAACTGGTTGGACGAGGATTTGTTCTAAGGGAGGCAGCAGGCAGGGGGGCGAGGTATGTTGCAGCTTCACCCGACCAAATATTTGAAGCCCTTAGAGAAGAACACAAAAGGTATATTGAACTGGTAGAGGAAGCTAGAAAAACTTTTGATCAACTCATGTCAAAGGTTGCAAGGCCTTTTCCAGGAGAGGCAGCATGGCTTGTAAGCGGAGAGACCAGAATAGACAACATTCTAAAGGACATTCTAAATGCTACAACAGAAAGATTCACAGCACTGGTAACTCCTGATGTAATTACAAGAAATGGTGATACAATTTTGTCAATGATGAAGAGAAAGGCTGAAGACGGTGTCGAAGTTCTTATATCACTCAAAATTACAAGTGATATCCTTGATAAAATTAAAGAACTAGCAACCGCAATAACGGTTTTCCACTGGCAGCTTGGTGAAATACCAATGGGATGTTACGTTAGCGATGGGTCTCGCTGTCTAATGACACTAGTAGGGAAATGGGCTCCAATACTAACATACGACATCGGTATTTGGACAGAAAACCCAGTTTACGCCAAATCCTTCGAATACCTAACTGAAAAACTTTTAACATTAAACGTGCCCTTTAAGAAATATCTTGAGGAGGAGGAAAAAGGTTGAGTGGAGAATATATATTGAAAATTGTTGTAGTGGGAGACTTAGCTGTCGGGAAAACTAGCTTAGTAGTCAGATACGCTGAAAATAAGTTTCCAACAAGCTATAAACCAACAATAGGTGCAGATATAATGGTCAAAATGGTTGATCTCAAAGGAAAAAAGGTTAGATTAGCTATCTGGGACATAGCTGGTCACGAAACATTCCAAAAAATAAGACGTTACTATTATCAAGGAGCTGCAGGAGCATTAATACTCTACGATGTAACAAACCCAGAATCGTTTGAACATGTCAAAGACTGGTATGATGATGTGGTTTCTCACTGTGGGAAAATACCCGTTGTTCTAATTGGAAATAAAATAGATTTGAAAGATCAAAGAAAAGTAACCACAGAGCAAGGCGTTAAAAAAGCTGAAGAAATGAGACTATCAAAATTCCTTGAAACAAGCGCAAAAACTGGAGCAAATGTACATAGCGCTTTTGTGTCAATAATAGAAGAGGCTTTAAAAATAACCTAAACAACCCAGTAACAAATTTTTTCTCTAAAGTCATACCAGTAAAACTATTTCGGAAAATGCCCAAAATATTGGAGGGTGTTATCGATTACCCTCATGTTTTCTCTTAAATTCTGTAAATATTTTGTTGACTTCGTTTTTCCACTTCTCAAACTTTTTTGGTATTGGATAGTTCCTATAAAGCCGTTTAACTTTTTTCATGGTATTTGCAACTTCTTTAAGTTTTTGTAGAAATGACAGTCTCCTTATTCCTCTAAAGAATCTCACAGCTTTCTCAGTTATATTTAATTTCAGGTCTTCGCCCAGATTTGCTCTCAAGACATCCTGTTCCGTAACCAATTTATGTTTCATGCCCCAATTTAACTCGTCGTCGCTAAGCTTTTGAAGAAACCATCTGAAAATATCCAAACCAGCCTGCTTAGCACCATACTCCTTCATAAACCTAACATTATAATCCCATAACCCCTCCCTGCTAACATCACCCTTCTCCAAGGCTTCCATGGCAACCTCCCCAGCAATTTTACCAGCAATCATCGAAGGACCAATACCACCTCCATGAACAGGGTTCACTTGAAAAGCAGCATCGCCAACAAACATAACGCCATTCGCGGTCAAACAATCTAAAGGCCTTCTCGTCGGAACAGCTCCACCGCCACTGTGAATAATCTTTGAATCCCTAAATAACCCCTTATTCAACACGTATTTGTAAAGCTGTTTCTTAGGGTTGGGAGCATTTACACCGCTTTGAACACCTATCCCAACATTTACGATCGTTCCATTTTTCTTGGGAAATATCCAATAGTAGCCGCCCGGAGCAATATTTTGCGTTAAATAGATCTTCGCATAATTAGGGTTCTCATCAGGTTCCTTTAACTCTCTAATCTCCCTATAAGCAACAATTAAATCTTCTCGAAGAATTTCCTTCTCAACTCCGAATTCAGATGTTAACCTTTTACGAATTACTCCTGAAACACCACTGGCATCGATAACTATATTCGCCTCTATCTCCTTTATTTCATTTCCACTTTTAACTACAACTCCCTTCACAAAATTTTCCTTAACTATCGGTTTTACTACGTTTGTGTTATCCTTTAATTCAGCACCAGCATCTAATGCCTCCTTAAGAAGTCTTTGCCCAAAAAGATACCTATTCACTCCGAACCCCTCAAGCTTTTCCCCCTTGATCCTAAATACAGTTTCTAGATCTGGTGAATACACCTCAATGCCTTCAAAAACACTTTCTAACTCGTCTCCCTTTGGGTAAGATAAACCTAAGTTATCAAAATGATGTCTTCCTATAGCATCTCCGCACACCTTATCTCCTATCCTATCTTTAGGTTTCTTATCGACCAAAAGAACCTTTAACCCAGCCTTAGCTGCAGTCTTTGCAGCCATGGTGCCACCCGTGCCAGCACCAACAACTATAACATCATACCCACCCATATAATACCCTCCATCCTAAATGACTAACTCTCTAACGAGTTTAGCGGATGAGGCCAAGTTACTGCAGTAGAGAGTAAAGTTACTACAGATATTTTAGCCTTATGATGCTAATGATGATAAATATAAGAAAATCCTACTACTTTCGCGTTATCCATAGCCTAAAAGTAAGAGGACAATACGCTCTATATCGCTCGCTCTTAAATTATTTTACTAATTCAGCCCAGCAAGTCTCCGATTTCTGGTAAACAAAAACTTAGACGCATTGGTACAAATTGCACTTCTTCAATCAAAATCTAGGTAGGAAACTTTATAAGTGTGTTCAGTTAAAATGCTTTTAACTTTAAAACAACGGTGTTGTGTTTTGGTAAAGGCTAAAGAAAAAATTATTGTAAATGTTGCTTGGAAAGGTAGAAGCGAACTTGAAGCTAATATAAGAGGGGCGAAATTAGCTATAAGGACTGTTGAGGAAGAGAAGAGAGGGCCAACAGCATCTGAACTTTTATTGGCTGCGCTTGGTAGCAGTTTGGCAACGGAATTACTTAAAGAAGCTAGAAAAATGAGAATTCCTATCGACAATGTGGAAATTAAGGTTAAAGGCATTCAAACAAGCAAGAAGATTCCAAGATTCACGGATATCAATGTACAGGTATTAACAACGACAGCTCATGACGAGGATGCAAAAAAACTGCAAGAACTGGTAAGAAGGTTAGAGAAAAACTCCATAGTATGCAATACGTTAAAAGAGCAGACAAAAATACGAATAAAAACAACATTTGAAACCTAGCTAAAAAGAACCAATTAAGTGATGTATATGAGTTTAACTTCGGAAAAACACAAGGAAGAAGCTCCAAAAAGACTTACATTTGCAGTAATAACAGTAAGTTCATCAAGGTACCAAAACCAAGCAAGGGGGGAAAAAACAGTCGATGTATCAGGCGACTTAATATGTGAACTCTTAAAGAATGCTAATCACGATGTAAAGTTTCGAAAAATAATTCCAGATGACATGCTTGAAATAAGAAAAACACTAACAGACGCCATATACGAACATAAAGTCGATGTTGTAGTTTTTTCAGGTGGAACGGGAGTATCTAAAAGAGACGTAACAATAGAAGCTGTCTTACCCCTTTTTGAGAAAGATATTCCGGGATTTGGAGAAATATTTAGATTTTTATCGTTTCAAGAAATAGGAACAGCAGCTATCGTTACGAGAGCCGTGGCCGGAATATATCGAAACACATTAATTTTCTGTATTCCAGGCTCACCTCAAGCGGTAAAACTAGCAGTTGAAAAACTAATACTACCGGAAGCTCCTCACATAGTAAAGCATGCAAAAGAATAAAAGAATAAGGGTTAAAGGTCGATAGCGAGGTCTCTTTTAGTCAAAGGATATAGCGTTATTTGGACAAGCTGCCTCGCATGCCTGACATTCGGTACATTCATCTGGATTAGCTACATATGCCTTGTCATCCTTTAGCTCTAAAACGCCCATTGGACATGTGTCAACACATGTCCCACAACCAGTACACTTCTCTAAATCAATTTTCGGCGGCACAGCCATTCACCTCAAAAAGCAAACTACAAATACCAATATAAATTTTTAGTATTCAAACCTAAGAGCTAAGATAAAATTTAAATGAACCTAAATGCCACATAAATAAACCTAAACCTAAAACTATGTAAACATTTCAATATACATATTTAATGTTGCTATCATCCACAACTTCAACCATTAAACCTCAAGTTATTGAGGTGTTTCAATGAAGCTTCTAAGAATTAATGCCGGTGATAGGAGGGCAAAGGAAAAGGGGAAATTGCTAATATATGGTGAGTGTGTAAAGGATATGTGGCCACAAATCTTCAAGAATTTTCTAAAAGATCACTTTGCTGTCGCAGTATGCTTAGAGGCAGAACACATGAACATGGTTGCATTCAAGTTAGCTACAATGATTAAAAACATAAAACCAAACCAAGTAACAGTTTTAACTGTAGACGGGTCTCCGCACTGTGTCCAGCTTCACATGACAGTTGAAGAAGTTAGAAAAATTGTAGAAAATTTAAGTCCACAAACAAACTACAAATATTATGTCATAAATAAAGGAGAATTAATAGAAGTGCCGAGAAAGTGCATAAAAACGAGCAGATACTTATCAAAAATAAAAAAACTACTTGAAATAAAGGAAGGCAGCTGAATAGCGCATGTTACTTCATTAAATTATTTAAGTGACAAACAATATGAAGAATTGTGAATTTACCACGCATGTATTTTAAACAACATTTAATATTTTAATTTCCATAATTCCGTTAAAAGAGGAGCGAGGTAGAACTTTGAAAGTAGAACTTTTAAGTTATACTCCAAACCCAGAATTACTAGTTGAAGAAGCAGCCAGAACCTGTTACTCCAAAAAACCTGGAAGCAAAATAATTAAAAAAATAACTTCCAAAAAAGCCAGCAAACTAATTAAAAAACTCGTAAAAATTGGGCATCACAGTATTCTCGAGCACGCGGTCTTTACGTTCAGCGTTGAAGGTGTTTCGCGCGCATGTACTCACCAATTAGTTCGACATAGAATAGCGTCATATAGCCAGCAAAGCCAAAGATACGTATCGCTTGGAAACTCTAATTTTGTGGTTCCACCTACAATAAGAAAAGATCAAAAAACGAGTGAGATTTTTAATCGAATTGTAGAAGAAGCAAGAAACGCATATAAGAAACTGCTGGAATTGGGAATACCAGAGGAGGACGCAAGGTACATAATTCCCCAAGCAGTACAAACAAACATAGTAGTAACGATGAATGCAAGAGAACTGCTTCACTTTTTTAAATTAAGATGCTGTATGAGAGCACAATGGGAAATAAGAGCACTAGCGTGGAGAATGCTAAGCCTAGTTAAAAAGGTGGCACCAACAATATTTGAGAATGCAGGACCACCATGCATATCGGAAGGAATATGTCCAGAAGAGGAATTTCCATGCAAACTAAGAGAAGTACTGAAAAGAGGTGGAAAAAGTGGGAATACCGCTAAAACCGATAATAGCAATAATAGGTCATAAAAACTCTGGAAAAACCCTACTAATAGAAAAATTAGTAAAAGCACTAGTAGAGAAGGGTTATAATGTTGCTTCCGCTAAACACATAGGTCGAAAGGGACATACATTTGACATGCCGAGAAAAGATACTTCAAAACATCTAGAGGCAGGGGCAAACCCCGTAATAGCAATAGCAGAAAACGAAGTAGTCATAATAAAGAAAAATCATGTAACCCAACCATTAGAAACAATATTAAAGAACATCTCAGAAGAAATTGACGTAATATTACTGGAAGGATTTTCAAACCAAGTATTAGGTAATGAAAATATACCAAAGATAGCCTGCATAAAAAATGAGGAAGAACTAAGAGAATATAAAGAAAAAGGAGAAAACTTTCTACTTTTTGCTGGCTTAAACAAAATAAAACATAAAGAAATATTCCATATAATCGAAGATTTCAATCGAATCCTAGAAAAAACCATGCAGCACATTGAGAAACAAAAGCAACTCATTAAAATATACGAAGATCTGCCTAGGTTAAATTGCGGGAAATGTCGTTATAAGACCTGCTTAAACCTAGCAAAAGCTATACTAAATAATAAAGCTACAAAAAACGATTGTATAGTTTCAATACGAGAGAAGAAAATAAAGATTTTAATTAATGAAAAAGAAATACCAACAACACCGTTTGTCGAGAAAATAGTGAAAACCACCGTCTTATCTATGTTATCAACCCTAAAGGGCGTGGATATAAAAGACGAGCAAAGAGCTGAACTGAAAATAGAGGTGAAAACGTAAAACGAAACTTAAATTTAACTTAAACTATGGTGGATTCAACCGTTAAACGCGCATAATTGTACATTCCGTCTACATTCTTAGTCTTTTTCTTAAATATATAGCGTAATCCGGGGCTTCCCTAAAGCCGTGAACTTTACCTTCTTCAAGAATTTTTATAATCCTCTTCCTTACCTTATCACTATTTACTAGTGATAATAGGTATCTGCCAAAATCCTCGATGGTTGGATCAATCAAACCATCATTCAATTTCCTTACTCTAACTACCTCAAAGCCCTTAAACTCTCTAAATATCTTTAGTAACACGTCCAAGTCCATCTCTTCTCCGCTTTCAATTATTTGACGATTTATTTCCTCGAGCTCTAGGGTCAATTTTCGCGCGTAATCCATTAAACCATTTCCAAAACCTTCAATAACTATAAAAAGGCCACCAGCTACCAGCTACACGATATATCTCGTTCAAAACTTTCTGAAAAATGTTTTTATCCACAGTACTAAGAGTATAATGCGAAAGAACAATATCAAAGTAATTATCCTTCAAAAAAGACATATTAGACAGATCTGCTTTCACAAAATTAATTTTATCGATTTCATCACCAACAATATTCCTTACCCTATTTAAAGAAAGGGGATCTTTATCAACGGTTACAATCTCTGAGTCTTTGGCGTGATCGACTAAAAATTTACAAGCAAACCCTTGACCAGTACCTATATCTAATATCCTTTTATTTTCTAAGGATACTGAAGAAAAAACTTTCTTTAAAAGCTCTTGTTCTCGAAGCAAACGTTCATACATTTTCTTCAGCTTCTTTTTATCCTTTTCGCTTATCCTCTCCTTTGCGAGAATATGATAGAAAGTTTCCTCCATTGGAATACACCCCTAAGTCCAATTATACACGTAACTGGACAATTTCCTCAACTATTTAATTAACCATTAACGTTTCCTTAAATTAATGTAACAAATTTTCACAACTTATATTAGATTCTAAACCTTATTTCTTCTTCACCTCCGATTTTATCCCCCTTCCTAGCCCACAAAACCATAAAATTGCCATAAATATCTTTATTCATATAGGTTTTTACATCGATAATTTTGGTTCCTGCTGGAAAACACCAGTAAGCCTCGCAATCATACTCTAAAACCTCCTCCTCGTAGACAGACCTATAAATGTTAACACCACGTCTAAATCTCCCATTAAAATTAATTATCCAAATAAAATATGGAAGAGTGCCACTGCCTCGATGTTGAATATCCATAAAAATAACACGAGGTCTAACACGCACACCATTAATATAAAGTTCCCCCTCATCAAGAATCGACTGCATATTTGACCACAACTTATCAACTTCATCAATAAATTTTTCCTCCTTATGGCTCAACTTACGATAATATTCCTCCTCGTCATAATAATCATAAATTAAAACTTGGAAAAACTCACCATTATTAGAAACAAAGAAGAAACTCTCAGCATGCAGAGGAACGACCCCATTCTTAGCCATAAAACCACCACGTTCAGGAACTTAATTACACGTAGAGTCTACCATTATCTCAGAAGGGAAATATAAGTTTAATAAGTTTTAGCAAATTCAACTAGCAGCTTCCACTTAAATATTAAATTTGTTTCATATTAGATGTAAATTAAGAATATCCTTACATTCGATTCTTGAAATGTAAAGGTGCGGTGCTTTGATAAAAAACTACGAAAAACTAATTGATAACGGATTAACACAAAAAGATAAAGAAGCAAGACGTATAACCTTAAATTGCATTTTGTCAGCTCTAAATGCAGTCAACCCTAAAAAAGTAATTCTCAACAGCATTAAACGTGAAGGAAACACCATAATAATTAAACACTATAAATTCAACCTGGAAAAATATAGGAATATCTACGTTTTAGGCGGCGGTAAAGCTAGCGGCTTAATGGCCGAAGCCATCGAAAAAACATTAGGCGACAAAATAACCGATGGAATCATAAATGTTGTAAAAGGAACAGAAAAAAGCATAAAAACAGAGAAAATCAGGATAAATGGAGCAACACACCCAATACCTGGGGAAGAGGGAGTAAAAGGCACCAAAGAAATGCTTCAAATAGCTCAAAAAGCAAACCAAGACGATTTAATTATTGTTTTAATTTCGGGGGGAGGATCAGCTTTAATGCCTTGTCCAGTGGAACCGGTGACGTTAGAAGACAAAAAAACAGTTACAAGTCTTCTTTTAAAATGCGGAGCTACAATAGATGAAATAAATAGCGTAAGAAAACATTTATCATCTTTTAAAGGAGGGCAACTCGCTAAGGCAGCTTATCCGGCAACTGTGATAAGTTTGATAATATCTGACGTGGTAGGTGATCCACTAGACATTATAGCCTCTGGACCCACCGTACCAGACAACTCCAAGTTCCAAGACGCCTACAATGTACTAAAAAAATATAATATATTTGATAAAATGCCGGAAAATGTAAAAAAGAGAATACAACAAGGGCTGTTAGGTAAAATTGAAGAAACCCCCAAAACAGGAGATAAGATCTTCAGAAACGTGCATAACATACTTATAGCAAGTAATAGAACTGCATGCATGGCTGCAGTGAAAAAAGCAAACGATTTCGGGATGAATTCCATATTACTTTCGACATATATAGAGGGTGAAGCAAGACATGTAGGTACAGTTTTAGCTGGACTTGCTAAAGAAATATACAATTATGACGATCCAGTTAAAAAACCAGCAGTCGTAGTATGCGGAGGAGAAACAACTGTAACAGTCACCGGAAACGGTAAGGGCGGTAGGAACCAAGAATTAGTGCTAGGATCGGCATTCAAAATATCAGAGCTAGAAGGGGTTGCTATTGCTTCAATTGACACCGACGGCATCGACGGCGCTAGCGATGCAGCAGGAGCTATAGCCGATGGACAAACTTTGAAAAGAGCTCAGGAACTCAGTCTTAACGCAATAGAATATCTGATTAATAACAATTCTTATGAATTTTTCAAAAAACTTGGTGATGCGATTTTCACAGGTCCAACAGGTACCAATGTAAACGATTTAACAGTTATTACTATCTTATAGTATATGGAAAATAAATTGCACAAAACTTATTTACCTGCTCGTTAAAGACCTATAAGGTGCGCAATTTGATCGAAACAGGCGGTCAGCAATTAAAACCTATGAGCATTTCCGAAATTGTTAGTGTATCATTTTCAATTCTTTCTCGAAGATATTTTGAATTCGTGCTACCATTCTTAATAATATCATTAATAGAATGGCTTTTCTCGGCTATCTTTCGTGGTTTTCCACCTCTCCACTATCCATTCTTTATAGGAATCGTTATTTTTGGGGCGTTTGGATCAATTGTTTTAGCACTGGTTTTTAATGCCATAAGCACTGGTATAGTTACTCAGCTTGCAGCTGACGAGTTCCTAGGTAAAGAAACAAGCTTAAAAAAGAGTTTCAACGTAGCTTTAGATGTTCTGCCCTCAATAATAGTAGGTGCAATCCTAGTAGGCATAATTGTTTTAATTGGTTTTATTCTTCTAGTTATACCTGGAATAATATTTTTAGTTTGGCTCTGCTTAACTCCAACGGTCATAGTTTTAGAAAGAAAGGAAGCGGTCGATGCCGTAGGGAGAAGTAAAAAATTAACCAAAGGTAAATGGTTTCACACATCCGGTGTAATAGTAATAATCTTTGTAATACTTTGGATAGCTTCTTCTATTGGGAGCGCGATTAGCGGTTTATTTGCTTTAGCTCTGCCAAGACTATTCACAACCCTTGTCGAAAAAATAATCTCAAGTCTTATTAGCCCTATTTACGGAGTAATAATAACCGTCTTATACTTCGATCTTCTAGCAAGGGAAAAACTAGAAGCTTTCCTAATGGCACCAGCAGCACCATACCCCAAACCGGAGGTTAAAGTAGAAGAGGTTCCAACAATTACCTACAGATATTGCCCATACTGTGGCGCACCACTACCACCAGATGCAAAGTTTTGCC
>Ga0180301_10001332_pt1 | contig 19472 bp, 13 predicted proteins | sample GuaBasSediGuay16_FD_121797 | JGI IMG/M metagenome (GOLD analysis project Ga0180301, IMG submission 121797) | Subseafloor sediment microbial communities from Guaymas Basin, Gulf of California, Mexico - Guay16, Core 4569-2, 12-15 cm | ecosystem: Environmental > Aquatic > Marine > Hydrothermal...
ATATATCTCGGCTTCTTTTTCTTTTTGCGCGGTTTCAAATTTGGCTCGCATCTCGGCGATTCTTTTGCTCGTCTCCTCGTCGAAAATCTCATCTTTGATATCGGAAAATACCCGGAAATGCTCGAGTGCTTTCTCGAAATCGCCGATTTGTGTATATAGATTGCAAAAGGCACTATTTGCGTCTCTAGCTAAGGCACGCGAATTAATTTCCTCCGCCAATTCTAGGCCTTTTCGCAAATACTCTTCCGCCTTTTTGTAGTCGTTTAGCTTTATATATAATTCCCCGATATTAATAGATGAGGCTGCGATACCTCTTTTGTCGCCGGTCTTTTCCTTGATTTCCAGCGAATCGAGAAGGTTATCGAGAGCCTCTTTATATTTCTCCATACCGCGATAAATAAGACCTATGTTATTTAGTAAACAAGCAATACCAGCATTATCATCAACCTTTTTCTTAAGTGATAATGCTTTCTTATAATATTTCAATGCTTTATCCTTGTCATCGATGGTCGAATAGTGGGCACCGATATTGAGCAAAGACGCGCCTATCATATAGTCGTCCCCGATTTCCTCGCGCATGTTCAATGCCTTTTCGTGATACTCCAGAGCCTTATCGAAATTCCGCATATAGTCGTAAATTATGCCGATATTCGCGAGGGTATTCGATATAGTGCCTTTATCGTCGATATCATCCATCACCTTTAGTGCCTTGAAATAGTATTCCAACGCGGAGTCGTATTCCCCGAACTTCTTATATACTATTCCGATGCTATTCGCAGCTCTGGCGATACAAGATTTCTCGCCGGTTTTTTCACACATCTCTAACGACCTTTTATAATTCTCCAATGCTTCAGGGTAATCGCCTCGCGCGCTATAAATATGTCCCATAAAGAACGATGAATCAGCAATTCCTTTTTCGATGCCGGCTTCCTCGGTTTTCTTCAACGAATCAGCGAGGATTTCGAGTGCCCTATCAAAATCGCCGGAAACATAATATAGTAAGCCAATCGCGTTCAATGTCTCTGTTTCTCCCTGTATGTCGTTTTTTTCTACGGATTTTTCGAGGCTCTTCTGACAATACTCGATAGCCTTTTCCACCGAGTGGTTCTGGTAGTAACCGCCCAGTTCGAATATGATACTGTATTTTTCTTTCCCGGATACTACAGCCAGCTTTTTTTCGAGTTCTTCGATATTTTGCATAAGGGCTACCTGTTTGTTTTGTTTTCCGCTGGCACGCTCCGTGCATTGTCCTTATAAGGAATACTGAATACATTATAGCGGACGCACGGATTCTCCGCCAATACCCCGAGGACCGCCCTCGCGCCAGCGGCTCTGGGCCGAATCATAAGCGGGTTTTGGAAGCGACTTAAATACATAACTTTCACCGCGGCGTTGGTTCGTTTGGTTCGGATAAGCGCGAATAGTTTGCCTATCATTTTCATATATGTTATTCCGCTTTCTGCCCGAAAACACCCTGCGGAATTTCTTTATAATATAATGAAAACTCTGCTCTTAATCAACAATAACCCGCAAATAAATTTCGCCCGTAAAAAACTGCAAAACAAAAAACCCTTGCAACGCAAACCGAAAGGAATATATTAGTGCAGTGTGCAGTGTCCGGTATGCGGAGAGCGGAGAATTGCACGCTCAAAAAAACTAGAACGGTAAATAATTATTAACATGATTCGATGTCGGGTAACTATTTAGTAATCAACCTCGGGGCGTAGCGCAGTCTGGTAGCGCACCTGGATGGGGGCCAGGTGGTCGCTGGTTCGAATCCAGTCGCCCCGACCATTTTAATTCTATTTATCCGCTTTTCCGGATGACGCCTTTTCTGGGGTTTTTATGTATTCAGCAGTAGGGGTCGAGCATGCTCGACCCGTTTCGCTATCGGATGCAATGCGGTGCTTATCGTTTTAAGATGAAAATCCTCTCTATAATACCTGCGTTCGACGCCGAAAAATCGGTCGGCAAGGTTATCGACGGGCTCGCGAAAACGTTCGACCTCGCGGATATTCTCGTTATCGACGACGGCAGCGGCGACAAAACGCGCGAAATCGCTGTCGAACGCGGCGTGCGCGTTATCGGCCACAAGAAAAATTCCGGTAAGGGTGCTGCACTTAAAACCGGCTTCAAATTCGCTATCGAAAACGGATACGACGCCGTTCTAACAATCGACGCCGATATGCAGCATCCGCCGGAATTGGCAAAAGACTTTATCACCGAGATGGAGGAAACCGACGCGGATATAATAATAGGAGACCGCTTGGGCGACCTCTCGAATATGCCGATACAACGCAGATTCTCGAATAAAACCTCGACATTTCTCGTCCACCTGTGGACCGGTAAAAGAATCCCCGACTTACAATGCGGGTATCGGCTTATTAAAACTTGGATTATCGAAAAAGCCGACCTGCGCACGAATTTTTACCAGATGGAAACCGAACTCGTCCTCGAAGCCGCGCGGCTCGGCGCGAAATTTTCCAGCGTCCCGATTCCGACAGTATATAACGAATACGAGAGCAAAATGAACGAAATAGGCGAGGTTTTCCGCTTTATCGGCATAATGATTGCTCATCCGTTTCGAGTGTCGAAGACAAAATGAAATTATTATTTTACACGATATTGGTTTCGCTGATTATCTCTGTTGTTTCTATTGCCGCAGATATTCCAACCGATACCCTCGGTTCCGAAAGGGTCCTCGAGGACGCTTCCCACAGTGGAAAAATCGCCCGCTGGCTCCACGAGCGCGGTATCCCCGGCGATATCGTCGTTGTGATAATCGCAACGTTGCCGATAGTCGAATTAAGAGGCGCAATCCCGGTGGCTATGCACCTTTTCGATATGCCCATCCCGCGAAGCTATATCCTCTGCGTCATCGGAAACATAATTCCCGTTCCGTTCATTCTTCTGCTTCTCGGCCCCGTGTCGAGATTTCTCAGAAAGCTGAAAATTTTCGACAGGTTCTTCGGATGGCTTTTCGCGCGCACACGCCGCCGCAGCGAGACGATTAGAAAATACGAGGAACTCGGCCTGATTATATTCGTCGCGATTCCGTTGCCCGTAACGGGTGCGTGGACAGGAAGCCTCGCGGCGTTTTTATTCGGATTGAGGTTCTGGCCTTCATTCTTCTGCGCGCTGGCCGGTGTTTGTATTGCCGGAGTAATTGTTACGACTTTCTCTGCGCTCGGCCTTATCGGCGCGATTGCCGCCGCGATAATACTTTTTACGATTGCCACCGTAAGCATTTTCACTAAAAAACGCGAACCGTAAAAAGATATTTCTTTTCCACGATACTTGCCTTTTACGCTTTTTATCCATATAGTATAAATTAGAACTATCTATTCTATTGAAATTTCGATAGGAGCGCCTCTTGGCCAGAAAATGGACATCGATTACCCTGTTAGTGCTGCTTGCAGTAGCGGCGTTCCTGACTATAATGCAACTTACCGAAACGACTCCCGCCAGCGAAAGCGTTTTCGAGCAGTATTCGCCTATCGAGCCTTTCCGCGACGAGGTGCCCGTTCGTTTCGCTACTAATTGGTTTCACGGTGCGGAATTTGCCGGTTTTTATGTTGCGGAAAAAAACGGCCTATACGACGAGCTTAAACTCGATGTCGAATTTGTAGAGTATAAATTCGGGTGCGATATCGCCGAGAGTCTCTCGTCGGGGGTGGTCGATTTCGCCCTTCTTTCGACGCCCTGTTTCGCCGGCACGAGTTCCGATAACCTCGACATAGTCGCAATCGCGGCTATATTTCAGGTCGAACCGGCGGTATTTATCGTTATGGACGGTTCCGGTATCGAAACGGTGAAGGATTTCGTCGGGAAAAGCATAATCGTTAAAAACCCGTATTGGGAAAGAATTATAGACAGAGTATTGCAAGCCGCCGATATCTCACCCGATAGGGTTGTTAAAGATAGAGGCGCTGTCGATATTAAACGTTTCCTTTTAGGCGAGGTAGATATCTGGACGGGATACGCCCAAAACGAACCGGTCGAGGTCGATTTGTCGGGGTATGCCTCGAAAACTATCTACGCCTTCGATTACGGGTTGAACGATTACGAAGGAATTATATTTACCCGAAGCGATATTATTTCCGAGCGCCCAGATATAGTTACCGCTTTCCTTTCGGCCTCGTTGCGAGGGTGGAATATAGTCGTTACCAACCCCGAACTAGGCCTCGACGCCGTCGATACATTCACAACCGGGCTGTCGATTCCTTTTCAGCGTCGTTCAATCAGAGAATTAATCCCGTATATTAGCACTGGTATCGCTCCAACGGGCTGGATAGATTCAGAACGGTGGCGAACCTCCTGCGCAAGATGGGGGATAAAAAATCCCGATAAATATTATACCGATAGTTTCCTTCGTCGCGTTTACACGGAACGATATTTGGAGATAGGGAATGTTCTCGTGGATAAATAAAAATCTGGTCAGGCGTTTTACCCTTATTTTTCTACTGGGCTGCCTTATTCCAGCGCTGTTTTTTGGCATATTTATATACTATACGATGAAAAACCGACTCGAACAAGAAGCACGGGATAAAATAAGAACCGGCAATGCGCTCAAAGAAGAATGGTTGCTTACCTGGCTCGACGAGAGAGTAGCCAGAATCACGGAACTTTCGCATATAATCGTATATGAGATTGAGGACCCGACGACGATAAGGCGCGCGGCGAAGGATTTTATTAAACGCAATCCCGAATATCACGAGATTTTCCTTCTTTCCGTTCCCGAGGGTAAGGTCGAGGTTTCTACCGATATATCGAACGAGGGCAAAACCAGGGCTGACCGAACATATTTTAAAAACGGACAACACGGTTCGGTTATACAACCTATCTACTACAGTGTAACCACGGGCGGTCCGGCTTTGACGGTAGGCGTTCCGGTAACGCACCCGACCGGCGGGGCCGAATACGTTCTCGCCGCGAGAATCGAATTAGCAAAGCTGGTCGAGATACTCGATTTCGGCACATCCGCCGGTTACAACGTAAACAGTTACTTCGTAAATCGATATGACGCTTTTACCATTACCCGCGACGAATTAGAAACGGCAAACGATAATTATTCCGCCGGCGTGAAAAAAGCGCTTCTGGAAAATGAGTTTACCGGTCTGTATCGCAATAGTCGGGGAGAGCGAGTTATCGGGAACTGTCGGTATATCCCGTGTCTCGGAGCGGTATTAGTTTCAGAAATAGGGTATGGCGAGGTTATGACGCCGCTTATAACGGGCGTTTCGCGTATCGCTCTTTATGTTATCCTGATTATCTTATTCGGGAGCGTTATATTCTATTTATTGTTGCGCCAATCGCTGAAACCTGTCGATTCCCTGGCCGAAGCGGTAGGCGAAGCGGCTTCCGGCAATCTGAATGTCCGCGTCGAACCCGTTCTCGACGACCAGATAGGCCGTGTGGCGAAAAATTTCAATATTATGGTCGAGCGGCTCGATACAATACTAAAAGAGGTCGGAACGGCAGAGGAAAAAGAAAGGCGTCTTATCGAACGCGCTAACGACGCCTTCCTCATTACCGACGAACTGGGGAACATCCTGCGAGCTAACGACCGCGCAAGAATGGTCTGGGGGTATTCTGAAAGGGAAATACTCAACAAAACCGTTTTCGAGCTTTTTTCAGACGAATCGGCGCGCGAATTCGGTAAGCATTTCAGGCGTATCGCCCGCGCGGATACGACGGAACTCCTCGAGCTTACCGGGCGAAAATCCAACGGGGGATGGTTTCCCGCAGAAATCAGCGCTATCGCTCTCGGCGACGGGACATACCTTTCTATCGTCCGTGACCTCTCCGAAAAGAAAAAGTTAGAGCAGAAGCTTATTCAGGCGCAAAAATTGGAAAGTGTCGGGACTCTCGCTTCCGGTATCGCCCACGATTTCGATAATATACTGGTCGGCGTCCTGAGTGCGGCTTCGTTTATTAAATCGGAAACCGACCCTGCTGACCCTCGTTTCGAGATGCTCGAGGTGATAGAAAAATCCGCCGAACGTGCCGCGGCCCTCGTCAAACAACTTATGATGTTTGCTCGGCAGGAACCGCCTCACCGCGAATCAGTCGATATAGGTATGCTAATCGACGATACGATAAGTTTTCTCCGCAATGGGCTTAAGGAAAGTGTAACGCTTACCGCACGCAAAGCGGAAAAATTACCTATGGTCGAGGCCGACCCGATTCAAATGAAACAGGTTTTGTTCAATATAAGCCTCAATGCGAGAGACGCTATGCCCGCAGGTGGTGAGCTTACCATAGAAGTTTCTACCGCCGAAGTCGATAGGAGTTTTGCAAGAACTCACTTAGGCATCGAACCGGGGGATTACGTGAAGATATCTATTTCTGATACAGGTGTCGGTATCCCGCGCGAGAAACTGGCACGGATTTTCGAGCCTTTTTATACTACGAAACCGACCGGTAAAGGAATAGGTCTTGGGCTGGCAGTTTCCTACGGTATAGTCGAGGCGCACGGTGGAACGATTACCGTCGAAAGCGAATCCGGAGTCGGCACCACGTTTAATATCTATATACCGGCACTATCAGAGCTTGCTTCCGAGGAACGCGCGCCCCGACCGACCGTCGTGGCAATATCGAAAGAACCCGCTACCCGCAGACTTCTCAGGCTGGCTTTAGGCGGGAATCGCTTCGAGAGTATTATACATCCGAGTTTGAGGGCGGCTTTTGGAGAACTTCCCGCGCCGGACAGGCGAGTCGACTTGATATTCGTCGGTTCCGAGATTCTTATCGACGAACCGGATGTTGCTATTATGGGAATTAGAGCGATAGCCGAAGGCGCAAAAATCGTAGTTCTTGGTAAGATATTACCCGAAATACCCAACCTTAATGTTGGCGGTATTATCGAAGACCGCTACGACGTCGCGGCAATACTGGATGAAATTAAAAAAACTGTGAAGACAGGTTCGGGATAGTAATAACTTAAATTCAGGGTAGCTTCTTTTTTGGATTAGCGTGACCAATCCTTTGCGGTCTATTTTCTTAATTCCTTTAAGTTTTTCGACGGAGCGCCTCGATTCTCATTAGCGATAGCTTGTGTTGCTCGGTTTCGCCGAGTCTCCTCTCGGCACTTTCGAGTATCTCACCGATTTTCGGCACTTCGCTGCATACAAGAACTAAATCATGCCCGGCTTTCAGAGCATTAACCGCGATGTCTTCGAGTTCGCCGTGCCGGGTTGCGCCACCCATCAAAAGGTCGTCGCTCAAAACAACACCGTCGAAACCGAGTTTGTCGCGCAATAACCGGATAATAGCGGGGGAAAACGTCGCGACTTTACCCGAACCGTCGAGGTTGTTCGCTATCAGATGTGTTGTCATAATCGCAGGGACACCGACGGCGATAGCTTCTCGAAAGGGGAGAAGGTGCTCTATCTCGAAATCTGCATCGTCTCGCGCCACAGCCGTTTCGATATGCGGGTCGATTTCCGCCGAACCGAGTCCGGGAAAGTGCTTTGCGCAGGAGCGAATGCCGGCGTCGGTTAATCCGCGAATAACCGCGGAGCCGTATCGTGCGCAAATTTCGGCATTGTCTGAGAACGCCCTGTTGCCCAATATATGGCTTTCCGGGGCGATATCTACAACGGGAGCGAGATTCATATCGATTCCGAGTTTTTTAAGAGCTACTCCAAGTATATTATACAATTCCCAGCATTCGCCGGCGGTCGCGTTTTCCGCGGTTTTTCGCGGGTCCGGTGGATTAGGAAAACCGTGTTCCCTGCGAATTCTGCTTTTAATTCCGCCCTCCTCGTCGAGCATTATAAGCGTTTCCGGTGCGGCGCTTTTGATGGTTTTTATATTTTTTTCAAGCGAGTCGATATCGGAGAAATTACGCTCGAAGATGATTATTCCGCCCGGCGGGTATTTTTCGATTAGGCGGAGAAACGATTCCGAAGGTCGGATATTATCGAAACTAAGAACGAACCTTTTACCTATCATAAGTAATCATCGGACAGACTCGGGATTTTGAAGTGATAGAGTTTTAATTCGTAAGAATTATTTTATTTCGAAACGGGGCTGTCACGGTTTTTGCATTGTCCATTAAGGTATAGGACAATATTATTTCCGGACGCAAAAACTCCCCTCCAATATCCCAAAGACCGCTCCCGTGCCAGCCCGGGAATTTCGCACATATTCAGTAACGCACTGCTAAAGTCGTGGGCTATCTGTCACTAATTTAGAACCCGCCTATATTCCAATTTCCGAGGGACTAATCGAATGTTGTCAATTCGGCAAATTAAGCTAATCCCAGGACATTTTCGGTATAGCCCTGACGATTTCGGCCATCGAGGTTTCCCCAGCGAGGACTTTTTTTACGCCTTTTTGCCAGAGTGTTTCTATCCCTTCTTTTTTCGCGCGCTCGACCATAGCTTCGAGCGTCGCATCACTGGAGAGTATCTCGCGGCCGATGACGTGTCCCGGAAGAAGCTCGAATACGCCCGCCCGGCCTTTATATCCGGTATTTTTACACTCGGCACACCCGGAAGCTCTGTTCACCACTCTACCGTCGTGGAGTTTTACCGGCGTTTTGCATTTATCGCAAAGCCTGCGAATAAGTCGCTGACCGATTACGAGATTTATCGCATCCATCAGCAAGTACGGTTCGATACCGAGGTCGATAAGACGAAAAACACTCTCGAACGTGCTTCGCGTGTGAAGCGTCGTTAAGACCAGATGTCCCGTATATGCGGCGCGGATGGCGATTCTTGCCGTTTCGGGGTCTCGGATTTCGCCGACCAGGATTATATCGGGGTCCATACGCAAAACCGACCGGAGTGCTTTGGAGAAACCGAGCCCTTTATCCGGATTTATTTCGACCTGATTTACAAGCGGAATAAATTCCTCGACAGGATTTTCGAGCGTAAAGACCTTCTTTTCCGGAGTGCTGATTTTTCGGATTATCGCATAAAGTGTGGTGGTTTTGCCACTTCCTGTCGGCCCGCTGACTATTATAAGTCCGCCCGGTTTGAGAATATTTTCCGTAAGAATCGTCGTCTCGTGCGGGGTCAGACCGAGTTGGTCGATAGAGGTTATCTGCGTGCCTTTCACAGCGAATCTAATAGATGCGTTTTCGCCTCTTATAGTAGGGATAACCTCCATTCTCATCGTTATTTTCTCTTCGCCGAGTTCGAGTCGAAACCCGCCCGTTTGCGGCATCTCGCGTTCCGAGATATCCATTTTCGCCATAATCTTGAGCCGGGATATTATTTTCTCGTGGAACTGCGCGGGAACGCGGAATTTTTCGATTAAAACGCCGTTCAAACGATATCTTATTCGCGTGTTCGCCGGGTCGGCCTCGATATGAATATCGCTCGCGCCCATATCTACGCCCTCTGTGAGCATCATATTAACGAATTTGATAATGCTTTTGCCTTTTTCGTCGACTGCGGTTTCTGTTTCGGGTCGCGCCTCTAACGAAGTTCCGTAATGCTCGTCGACCTTTGTCGGATGGATATCCTCGCTGATAAACGCCAGAGCCTCCTCTATTCGCGATGGTTCGACAATGGCCGGCACAACCCTGTAGCTGGATACGAACTCCGCAATATCGACCGCAAAATAATTTAACGGGTCGTCCATCGCAAGGATGAGCATATTATTCTCTATCCCTACCGGAATAATCCTGTATTTTTGACAAACGTCTTTCGGTATCAGCGCGAGAGCGGAACCGTCTATATCCTCGACCTTCAAGTCTATTCGTTTGAAATTCCTCTGTTTGCTGACGATATCCGCTATCGTTCGTTCGTCGACAAGGCCGAGGTCTACCAGTATCTGACCGAGTTTGCCACCCTGGTTTTCCTGTATTCGGAGAGCCTGCTGGAGCTGTTCATCTGTAAGAATATTGGCGTCGACAAGTATCTCGCCTAATTTTTTCTTATCCGCCATTTCGGTCCTATTGTGAAGTGTTATTTATCTATTTTTTAAATATAAACAAACGTGGACAAATATGCAATCACAAATATTCCAAGGGTGTTCCGAAAATATTAAACGATAGCCCACGACTTCAGTCGTGGGCTACTGAAATCGAATATAAACCCGGCGAAATCACCAACAATCGCAATCTGTATAAACGGCGCAACTCGGATGTGCTTCGATAAAATCGCAAACATGCGCGCACGCGGCAGCATCGAGGCTGTTATACCATATTTTTATTGTCTCCAAGGAACTTATGTCCCAGAGCGGGTTAAGGTCTATACCGGTCAATTCGTTGTATCCGAAATCGAGATACTTAAGCGAGGCTGCGCTCGAAAGCGGCGATAAGTTGACGTTCGTTAATCGGTTATTGGATGCTTTTATAGTCTCTATATGCGGGCATCCCGAAAGAAACGCGAAATCCAGTTCTGTTAAAAGATTCGTTTCGAGATTAATAGTTACCAGTTCAGAACACCCCGAAAAGTCGCCGAAGTCGATATCGTCGACTTGATTGTTTGCGATACTGATATATTCGAGTTTTCCGCATTCTCCCAGCGGCGAAAGGTCTATTGTGCTTAGTAGATTCGACGCAATATTGATGAACTCGAGATTGGAGCATCCCGAAACGGGAGATAAATCTATACTCGTTATTCGGTTTCCCGCCAGCAGAATAGTCGATAGTTCATTCCAGTTCTCTATCGGCGAGAGAATTATAGTCGATAGCGAATTGCCTCCGAGCGATAAAAACTCGATGAATTCGCAATCCGCGAGAGGTGTGAGGTCGATTTCCGTAAGTTCATTGTTGCTCAATGTCAGGGATTGCAGATAGTCGCAGGACGTCAACGGAGTCAGGTCGATTTCTGCTAGCGAGTTGTCGTATAGATAGATATAGAGCAGATTTGGGCAAGAACCTAAAGGCGAGAGCGAAATCCCCGATATGGAATTTCTCGAAAGATTCAAGATTTCCAGATTTGTGTTCGAGGCCAGCGACGACAGGTCGATATTATTTAACTCGTTATTGCTTAAATCGAGATAGGCTAATCCTGCGCACGATACGAGCGGGGAAAGTTCTATCGAGGCTATATCGTTATTTCTGATGTCTAAATATTCGAGATTGGAACATACACTCAGAGGAGACAGGTCGAGGTTGAGAAGGCTGTTGTATGATATATCGAGCGTTTCGAGCGCGGCGCAGAAATAGCCGATACCGCCGAGGCAATTCTCTTCGTTCAAACCCATCTCACTCAGGTCCATTTTCACAATACATCCAGTTTCGTTTCGGGACAGCCTGCTTTCCGGGACATATATGTGCCCGTTCAGGATAACGCTCGTTATTGTATCGCAGTCGATATGCTCGAAATAGAACGACCTTTCGGCGGCGAATTCGTTCTCATCGTGATAAACACTCACCCGGATAGACAAAGCGCCGCTCGGATATTCGCAGATATTGTAACTGTGGTTATACGGTAACGTGCTATCGACAACGGTCGGGAAGGTGTCGAATTGGAATTCGACGAAATCCGGCAGCGGGAAAACAGTAGCCCGAACGGTCAAAGTTCCTCTGACGGTGTCCCCTGCCGCCGGTTGGGTTATTCTTACCGAATACGTCAGCGAGGTTCCGTTCTTGTCCGCGGTTCCTTTGGAGCAGGCGAGGGCAAAGCATAATAACATTACTATTGACACAAATATTATTCTGCACATAATCCCCCAATTTAATTTGTATCCGTCGTTCCGAGTTTACCCCGGAATCCAGTGGCGTAGCAATTCACGAACCTTTCGTCTATGCAAATCCTATTTCAGATAAACTACTTTTTTCCTAACGGTCATCGCACCAGCTTTCACCCGAATAAGATAAACTCCCGACGGAATAGATTCTTCCGGTGTCCATATCAGGGGCGTCGGCTCCCGCACTGAATCCTGGCCAAAATATTTGTCGTAATTAATATCTCCGCAGGATTCAGTGCGGGAAAGGGGCAGATTGCCGACGAGCCGTCCGGTTATATCGAATACTTCCACGCGGGCAATCTGCCCCGGCGACCTATCGGTCGCGCCGACGCCCCGGGCAACGATATTAACCGCCGAATTAAACGGATTCGGCCAAACGGTTATTCCTAATCGCGGCAATCGCGTTCCGCTCTCTTCTATTTTCGCCCCCGATACGAGCATCTTCCGAAACGCCGCGTGGACTTTTTTCGGCGTCCCGGCATAATCGCGCAGGCCGAGGGTCGCAAATGCCGTTGTGAACCACTCCGGCACGCCGTAATAATTTATATCGAACATTGGATAGCATATTATCGCCACCGGCGGTGGGCTTGTCGAGGCCAGTTGCGAAACGATAGTGCTTATTATATTTAATTGAATATCCTCGGAGAATCCCTGCAACGTATCCGACCGGCAGCCGAATTCCGGTATTATCATCGGTTTTGTCGGGTCGAGAGATTGGGCGAGCGTGAAATAATCGGGCGCGAACCACGATATATCGTTCGTATCCGGGTAAAAACTGAATCCGATAGACTCACAATACGGCATTATCTCGAGCCAAGCATCTCTCAGTTCGGAATTGAAAAAACCGTCGTAGCTGACCATATGGTCGTAACAGAAATACGCCGTGATATGGATTTCTGGACGCGAGGACAACGCGGTCGTTACCTCCGACATAAGCAGGACGTAATTATCCCACTGGTCGGGCCGGACGCCGAAAAATATATCCGTCTCGATACCGACTATAACGATTACGGGGTCGATTTCATCGACCAGCGCTAAAAGTTCGTTTATATAGGCCTCGCGCACCTCCGGCGAGAGCGAATCCACCGGTGTCCCGTCGGGCATAGGGTTTATCTCGCCGACCGTTGTCGGGGTGTCGTGCGTAAAATCGAAAGTAAGCGCACGAGCGAGGCCGATATCCTCCGCAAGCTCCGAAACAAAAAGCGGCCTGTCGTGACCAGCGAGAAGCGTCGTATCGCGAAGGTCGTTCCATTTGATATGCGTGAATATATTGACCATATCGCCGACCTCGGCGATTTCCGATGGCAAATCTTCCAGCGCCGCTTCGGAAAAATTCCGCGTAACTTCCGATGTCGTCCCGATATAGAATTCGCGCGGCGACGTCCCGAGCGGGTTGGCGACCTCCGATGTATCCGGTCCGGGATGCTCGTCCGCGACGTCGTAAGTAACCCGGATATCGTCGAACCAGGCCTCGTTTGCCGGCCCATTGACCGAAATCAAAACCGCCATAAGCTGTGCGGGTCCAGTCGCGGTGAAAGAATCGCAAAGCTCGACAAATCCAGTATCGCCGGGTTCCGGCATCAGTATCGCGTAACCGACGGTCGGTATGACATCGAACAACGTATCCGGTGATTCAGGATTGAACGCGATAAGCAGCGCATAAGCTGTGCTATAAACGGGAACGCGCATCTTAAGAGAGAAGGTTACACTCTTGCCCTCGAGGTCGAAAGTTGGTGCATCAACGACTTGCGTCAGGAAATAGCTCTCTGTATCGGGACAATCTGTCACAAGATGCACACTGACCAGACCGTCTGCGACTATCGTGCTGTCGAAATCCCATTCACCGAAACCGTCGATAGGTCTCTCATCCGGGAGGCCGATATACCAGTATTCCGGCCGCGCGCCGTATTCGGAAAACCCGTCCTCGAAAGAGCCGTTGGTTACGACGTTCATTATAGTGTATCCGAACAGGGAGGGTAGTAACGTTACACCTAATAAAAGCGCTGTTTTTTTGTTTGGCATATTACTCGTTTGTTTGGATTTTATCTTCAATATCGATAGCTTCTATACCGGCTGCAAAAGCGATATGCGTCGATTCCTTGTCGAATCCAATACCCACGCCTAAATCGAAAATCAGCTTGTCTTGTGCATTAAAGAAACTCCGGCCAAAACCGACATTAACCCGTCCGTCGTTATAGAAACTCAAACCCATTCGCATCGCTTCGTTTGGAGCGAGCGATTTTTCGTAAGATAATCCCCACGAATAAGTAGTATTAAGGAAAGGACTGAAAATATCGTTATCGAAACTCTCGATATACACCCGTGGCGGAATAACGCTGGCCATTTTTAGTTCAAAATAATTATCGGTATATTTGATTAGAGCCGAAGCGGCAATCTCATAAGGGTATCGAAGCCTGTATTCGCCCGATTCTTCGGGCGCAAAATAAGGCCTTTCTATATCGAGGTTTACCCAATCGGAGTAGCGGAACCTTAAAGCATATGCTGTGCCCTTATACGAATCTCTAAAAACGCGCGTTTTATATTCCGCGCCCGCCGTTACCCCAAAACCCCATAAAATCGCACGGCCGTTTGGGGTTAGAGGATAATCGAACACGGCTTTACCATACATAAATGTGCCGGAAGAACCGACAGAAAGCCCTTTGAAAATATCTAAACATAATCCAATAGAACCGCCGTATAATCCCCCGTGCGATTCGTGCGAATACCTGTATATATGTTCGGAAAAACCAGTCGTGTTGTGGTAATCCTCGACATCGTGTGCGAAATAAAAATCGCGGATGGGGTTCACTCCTATCCCGGCCGACAACGGCCCGTGTATTCTAAAACAACCTCCGCCGTTGAATAGGGGAGGTAGAGAGAAAAATTGGGTTCTATCCGTTACACGGCCCTGCCTATCGCCGGTTTCATAACCGTAAACTATAGATGAGAACCAGTTCATACCCGCGTTTAATGAGAATTTCTCGGCATCGGTATAATCTCCTATTCTGGCCGGGTTAAGATAGACAGCGGCGGGCGGTTCGAGGAAAAACATAGAATTCCCCGCGGAACCGATAGTCAGAGGCGAAAAACCGGTTTCCGCCGTATTATCGCCCAACAGGTAATACGCCCTTTTCGTCTTATCGGAGGGTCCGTAGACTTCCTGCACTACCATATCCTCGCAGGTGCAGCCGTGAAAAGCGATAGCGCATATTATAGCGGTGATTATCGGTTTTACTTGGTTCATTATTAAAAACGCTATGAATTACGCTAATAAATTATATCAATTTACTCCGATAATTTCAAGGTTAATCGAGATTATTATTCTTATGGGAGGGGTCTTCCGGTCTTTATTTTGATTCGGCGAAACCGGGCTGTCACGCTCCGTGCATTGTCCTATTAAGGTATTTTGAATACATTATAACGGACGCACGGATTCCCTTCCCATCCTCAAAGACCGCTCTCGCGCCAGCCCTTTTTCGGTTTTTCGATTATTCTACGGTTACGGATTTGGCGAGGTTTCTCGGCTGGTCGACATTCGTTCCGCGGAGGACGGCTATGTGATAGGCCAGAAGTTGCATTGGAATCGCGGTTATCATCGGCATTACTAACGGGTCGGCTTGGGGCACATATATGACGTGATTTGCAAGTTCGGAAATTCGGTTATCGCCTTCGGTAGCGACTGCGATTATCGGTCCGCCGCGCGCGCGGATTTCCTCTATATTCGAGATAATTTTGTCGTAAAGCGGGTCCTCGGTTGCGATAAACACTGCGGGTGTGTTTTTATCGATAAGCGCTATCGGCCCGTGTTTCATTTCGGCTGCGGGGTAACCTTCAGCGTGGACGTAACTTATCTCTTTCAGTTTAAGTGCTCCTTCAAGTGCAACGGGAAAATTTACGCCCCTGCCGAGATATAGGTAATTATTACAGCGTTGATATTCCTTCGCGATAGCACGTATTTTACCCTTTTTTTTTTCTTGTTTTAACAGATTTTCTACTAGCGCAGGAACCCTGATTAGTTCTCCGACTAAATGTTTCCCGTGCGCCATCGAATAGCCGTGCATCCTCCCGAGTAGAAGCGCTATTTCCTCGAGGAGCATAACCTGACTGGTGAAAGCTTTTGTGGAGGCTACCCCGATTTCTGGTCCAGCGTGGATATAAACTCCGGCGTCCGTCTCGCGGGCAATTGTCGAACCGACAACATTGACCACGCCGAAAACCGGGACTCCCTGACGTTTGGCCTCACGAAGCGCGGCGAGAGTATCTGCGGTCTCCCCCGATTGACTGATAACGAACACCGCCTCGCCCTCGCGGATAACCGGACTGCGATATCGGAACTCCGATGCGTAATCGACCTCGACGGGTATTTGCGCGAGTTCTTCTATTAGATATTCCCCTATAAGGGCGGCGTGCCAGCTTGTTCCGCAGGCCGTGATAATTATGCGCTCGACATCGTGAAGATAATCGAAATAGTTTTCCAGACCGTTTAGCCGAACGGTCCCTTCCTCGATATTCAATCGGCCGCGTAAAGCGTTTTGAAGCGTAACCGGTTGCTCGAATATTTCTTTGAGCATAAAATGGTCGAAACCGCCTTTTTCTATCTCGCTTAAAGTCATCGAGATTCTCTCGATTTTCGGCGTAACCAGCTCCTCATTGAGATTACTCATTATAATCGAATCTTCGGAGACAGTCGCCAGCGTGCCTTCGTCGAGATAGATAACTCTGTCGGTGTAGCGAACGACCGCCGCCGCGTCGGACGCGATTATATGCTCATCGTCTCCGGCGCCTATCAGCAGCGGGCTACCGTGTCGAGCGGCGAATATTTTGCGCGGCTCGTCCTCGAAAAGGACCGCGATACCGTATGTCCCCTCGATCTCGCTCAGAGCGCTGCGCACAGCTTTCCAAAAAGGCAATTCGCCGTCGCTGTAAAACTCCTCGATAAGGTGCGCGATAACCTCCGTGTCTGTTTCGGTGGTGAATTTATGTCCACGTTCGGTTAGATACTGTCGCAGGGCGCGGTAGTTCTCGATTATCCCGTTGTGGACGACAACTATTTTACCGGTGCAATCGGTATGCGGGTGCGCATTCATTTCCGAGGGTTCACCGTGAGTCGCCCATCGCGTATGCGCCACCGCAACAGTGGGTTTGTCGTCTATTCTCTCGACCTCTTTCTCGAGGCCGATAATCTTCCCGAGAACCTTAATGACCTCGATTCCGTCTCCGGTATGATACGCCAGCCCGGCCGAGTCGTATCCCCGGTATTCGAGTCTTTTTAAGCCGTCGATTACGACCGGTATCGCATCTCGCTTGCCGATATATCCCACTATTCCGCACATAGTTACCTCTTATCGTTATTCGTGTTTCGTTTTCGTTCTTCCATAGACCTAACCACCCCGGTTCGCAGGAGCGATTCACGAATTGCCACTGCGAACTATTCCAGCAATCGCCGTGCCTTATCCACTAATCCCCTTGCCAGCGCTTCGCTATCAGCTTCGGCGATTATCCTCAAAATAGGTTCGGTATTAGACTCGCGAATATGCAGCCAGCCGCCAGTAACCGTTATACGGATGCCGTCGGTTGTGTTTATGTCTATCGGTGCGAACACGTTTTCTATTTTTTCCCGTATGGGCGGGTCTGTGACCTGCCCGAAACCCGTATGGCTTATCTTCGTTTTTATCATATACAGTTTCGGGAACTCCGCCGTCAACTCGGATAGTTTTTTCCCTGTGCGCGCCATTCTGTGGAGTATTACCGCTGCCGCCAGAGGGCCGTCGCGACCGGGATGACAGGCCGGAATAATCAGTCCTCCGTTGCCCTCGCCGCCAACCGGCGAATCGATTTCCAGCATCTTTCGCGCAACATTTATCTCACCAACCGGTGTTCGGAAAACGGGTTGTCCGAGCGATTCGACCATCGCACTCGTGGAAAGGTTCACAACGACCGGTCCCGGGTTATATTCGAGCACCTCGGCGGCTCCGATTGCAAGTGTGTATTCCTCGCCGATAGCCTTGCCGGTCTCATCGACGAGGGCGAGCCTGTCCGCGTCCGGGTCGGTAGCGAATCCTATGTCTGCGCCGTTTTCTTTAACCTTTTGTTCGAGCGATTTCAGATTTTCTGGTATCGGCTCCGGTGGATGAATAAAAACCCCGTCCGGTTCGCAACCGATAGATATAACCTCGCAACCGAGTTTTTCGAGAAGGGGGAGGAGCACTATCGAGCCCGTTCCGCCGTTTGCATCGACTACTACCTTAAATCTCGCATCGCGGATTGCATGCGCTTCGAGCCAAGGCAGCCAGATTATCGCGTCGATATGCATCTGTGCGGCATCGTCCAGAGATTCCCCGCCGCCGATAGCGTTATAAGCGACCCAATTCGGTTTTTCCAATGATACCGCTTTTAGTTTCTCGAACTCGTCCGTATCGAAAAAAATACCGTCCTTACCGACGAATTTAAGCGCGTTCCACTCCGGTGGATTATGGCTCGCAGTGATAATTATTCCGCCGGCGGCGTCAGTTCGTTCGGTTATTACCTCCGCGGTCGGTGTTGTCTGGATACCGACATAAATCGTATCCCTGCCGAGTAGTTTTAATGTAGCACAAACAAGTTGTGCGATAGGCCCGCCGCTCGGTCTGCTGTCGCGTGCGATAACAATAGGCCCCGCGGGGAGAATTTTTGAGAACGCGGCACAATAGGCGATTATGACCTCGGGGTCGAGACCATCGCCGACTAATCCTCGCAATCCGCTAATACTTTCTTTAAGCATAATCTACAACCTCTCCTTTTCGCCTGAAAAAGCAAGATACAGGCCAGAATAATAATAGTATCACGATTTAATCTCGACAAACCCCGTATAGGGTAGGGCGCTTATAGATTATCTCTTACGGTCTACCGCTGGAATTGGTATGTCCCCTGCACGTAAAGAACAAAACAAAACCGCTTTGTCAAGGATAGATATGTAATAGAAAAACCCTTGCGCGAAAACGGATTTAATTTATATTCCGTAAAACGAAATTATAACGCAAAACAGGAGGAACGATGAAAAAAGCACTCGCAGCCCTGGTTTTAATGATTGCGGTTTCTACCGCAAGCGTGGCCGAACTTCGTATAGCTTATATAAATTCGGAATATATCCGCGAGGAATACGGCGCTTTTGCCGACGCTCAAGCTCAGTTCGATAAAGATGTGGCGTCGTGGGAGGCGGAAGCCGAACGCCTCGAAAAAGAGATAATCGACCTTTCGAGCGAACTCGAACAGCAAGCGTTGCTTCTATCCGAAGACAAAAAAATCGAACGCCAGAAACTTATCGAACAAAAGCAGCAGGAATACCAGCGCTATCTCGCCGAGGTTTTCGGCGCAGGAGGCACCGCAGAACGACGTAATGCCGAATTAACCGCTCCTCTGCTTAAGAAAATAAATACCGCTCTGGTCGATATCGCTACCCGCGAAGGCTACGACCTTATATTCGATGTTGCCGGCGGCAATATCGCCTATATCGACGAGAACCTCGATATTACGGATATGTTACTCGAGGAACTCGCCGCTATGCCCGCAGAATAATGCGCGCCCGCAAACTCGCAGAAAAACTGGGAGGAGAATTCCTCGGTCCGGGGGACCCGGAGATTACCTCTATTTGCCCGATTAACGAAGCCGAAAAGGGCCAGGTCGCTTTTCTGCATAATCCTCGCTACCGGAAGTATCTGACGGAAACCAAAGCGTCCTGTGTGGTTTTGCCGTCGGAGTTGCTTATCGAAAACCGCTCTTTTACCGCTATCGTGGTCGATAATGCGCACAGGGCGATGGCAACGGCGGTGGATATCCTATAC
>Ga0180301_10001333_pt1 | contig 19470 bp, 23 predicted proteins | sample GuaBasSediGuay16_FD_121797 | JGI IMG/M metagenome (GOLD analysis project Ga0180301, IMG submission 121797) | Subseafloor sediment microbial communities from Guaymas Basin, Gulf of California, Mexico - Guay16, Core 4569-2, 12-15 cm | ecosystem: Environmental > Aquatic > Marine > Hydrothermal...
GTTTGATGGTAAGCAGTATCTTATTCAGCTTAACGATACGCCTGGTCACATTAGTTTTACTGGGGAGGTTTCTAGGGCTATTCGTGCTTCGGATGGTATTATTTTGCTTGTGGATGCTGTCGAAGGTGTGATGACTCAGACGGAGACCAATCTTTATTTGGCGCTTAAGGAGATGTGTAAGCCTGTGCTTTATATTAATAAGGTTGATCGTTTGATTCGGGAGCTTAATCTTACGCCGCGTGAGGTTGTTGCTAAGATTGATCAGATTATTCATACGGTTAATAGGTTGATTGAGAAGTATGCGCCGCCTCAGTTTAGGGATGAGTGGAAGGTGAGTTTTGCTAAGGGTTCTGTTGCTATTGGTAGTGCTAAGGATGGTTGGGGCTTTACTTTTGATACTCTTAAGAAGCGTTTTGAGGATCCTCGTCAGGGATACTTATATGTGTTCGAGAAGTATCGTGAGGGTGATATTCAGTGGTTGCGGGAGAATTTGCCTTTGGATGAGGCGTTGTTAGAGATGATTATTAAGCATTTGCCGGATCCGTTGACTGCACAGAAGTATAAGATAGATGCTATTTGGCGTGGTGATAAGGATAACGAGGTTTATAAAGCGATGGTTAATGTTGATTCGAATGGACCGTTGGTTGGCATGATTACTAAGATCTTTATTCATCCTAAGTCTTTCCGACCGACTCTTATTGGTAGGGTCTGGAGTGGTACTTTAAGAGCTGATTCGGAGCTTTTCTTGTTGAGTGCTAGGTCTGTTAAGAAGCCTCATAGAGTTGGGGTTATGGAGATTACGGAGCTTTTGGATGTGGATGGTATTCCTGCTGGTAACATGTTTGCAATGACTGGTTTCATCGTGCCTGCTGGAGAGGCCTTTGTTGAGAAGGAAGTGGCTGAGAAATACATGGATCTAATAGAGGAGGAACGCTTTGGTTTCGAGCCTATTCCTTACGCAAGCGAACCTGTCGTAAGTAGAACCATTAGGCCGAAGAATCCTCAAGACATTGACAAGTTAGGTGAAGTAGCGCGTCTCTGGACGATGGCTGATCCAACGGCGTCGTTCTACCTTGATAGGGAAGCGGGAGTTTATGTCTTGGAGGGGGTGGATCCTCTTCAGATAGAGATCTTGGTGAAGCGTATCTCTATGCGTGTACCGATAGATGTTGATGAGCCTATCATAGTTTACAGGGAGCGTGTGAAGAAGCGTGGCGAGGAGATCTGGACGAAGAGTCCTAACGCGCTAAACAGGATTTGTCTCTATGTTGAGCCTCTTGAGGAAGAGGTTGCGGAAGCTATTAGGAAGGGTATTATTAAGAGGGATCAAGACCCTAAGCGTAGAGCTGAGATTCTTAGGAAGCAGTTCGGTTGGCCCGCGGATGTTGCTCGGAGGATTATTGATATTACGGGTACTAACATGTTAATCGATGCAACCACGGGAGTACAGCGCTTCGAGAGGATTAGGGATTATGTGATTAGTACGTTCAGGAACTTCGTACAAGCATGTATTCTGGCTAGAGAGCCTGCTCAGAATATCAAGGCGGTAATTACTGATGCTTTTGTCCACGTTGATCCAGCGCATACTCAGATGGCTCAGATCTTCCCAATGGTCTATTCTGGATTGGCGATATCGTTCCTGACGGCGGAGCCGACTTTGTACGAGCCGGTGCTGAGGGTCGATATAAAGGTTCCGCAGCAATACATGGGTGCTATAATTACTTTGCTTCAGAAGAAGCGTGGTAAGATACTAGAAACGGATATGGCTGAGGACATGGTTCATATTGTGGCTAAAGTCCCGGCGGCGGAAACGATAGATCTTGCGGAGCAATTAAGGAGTGTCTCTCAGGGAAGGGCGTTCTTCGGTTATCAATTCTATGCGTGGGAGGAAGTGCCAAAAGCTATGCAACAAGACATAATAATGAAGATTAGAAAAAGGAAGGGATTGCCTGAGAAATTACCAACAATAGAGGACTTCGCAAGATTCATCTATGTAAGACAGTAAAAATCTCAACACTTCTCTCTTTATGCTATGCTCAATATTTAGTATTTTTTAATTTAGGTCATTGAGAAAAAGTGGCTATTTTTCTCGTTGTTATTTTTTATATTAGTTATGATCTCGAACTTTCTCAGCGCATTCTTCGAGATTGAGACCTTCGGGAATCTTCTTCCTCGAAGCCTTAGAAGAGATCTAGAAGGCTTAACGGGACGGGGGCAAAAAGATAAATTTTGAAGCAAAGCTGGTCTCGGCGATATTATTATATCATGTATTGCTGTAAGAGCATTGGTAGTTCGTGAGAATTTAGCGTACAAATGCTGTGTTTCGAAGAGTAGAGTATTTGTTACATTTATTTAGGATTGATGATTTGATTTATTGTTAAAGAAGTGGGCAGGGTCTTAAGGTGTTATATCTTTAATAGTCTTCCTGTATAGTTCGAGGCGTTCTTATGTCTCCGCGTATCGTATTGCCAGGGCTTGAGCGAGGAAAGGTTAAAAGGGTCTTTAGGAATGCTCCTTATGTGGCTCTTGTAATCATAATACTGGTTGCTTCGTCGATTGGGGTTTTTTATTTCCATGGAGTAAATCCAGCAAAATTAACGGATTTATCAAGTATTTATAATCCAGATTGGTTCGCGAGGAATAATAGGAGTAAGAAACCACCGGATATTTCTGAATATCTTAAACCCCCGAGGACGAATACTTCTCTTCCAGACTTGGGGGATATTCTGAATAAGATTAACACAACTTATGTTCATTTCTTGGTTTCGGGGAGGGTACCGTTACTAGCTTGGAGATTGAGTGTGTTGGATAATTACGTTACGAATGATGGCTGGGTGCTTAGCAGTGATACTTTCCTAGATTACAGGGAAGAGGGGAGGGGGGATTTTCTCTATGAAGTTATTAAGCCTAGTGTTATTGTTAGTGGAGAGGATCAAATTACGCTAATATCTCTATGGAGTCCGGTATATGAGGTGGAAGCTAGGAGGTTTACGCCTCTAAACTCTAATGTTTCGCAACTAGTTTTTGTACCAAAAATATCGAGTCGGAACGGAGTACTTGGAGTCTATATCAGTGCTGAGAGGGTGTCTCTTGATATACGTTATCTGGTTTATGGAAGTTATATCAATGAAAGCGAAATCCCCTCGTTATCATCGACTATAGGTTATGTTAAAGCGTTTGTGAGGGATAATCCGCAGCTTCAATACTTTTTGGGATTACCGGATGGTTATTTCTCCCTTTACCCCTATGTTCTCGATGAAATAAATTCTCTAGGCATTAATGATTCTCATACGGTTCATCAAGCGATGTCAATTATCTTTTCATCACTCCTACTCAACTATAATATTTCTCTTACAATAACTCGGGCTGAGGGGGATCCAGTAGCTAATTTTGTCGCGACTAAGAATGGGTCTGTCATAGATTACATATCAACTGTTGCATTTTTCGCTAGAGCTCTTGGTATTCCGTCAAGAGTTGTTCTGGGGTATTTAGGAGGGGAATATAATGAGTCTCTAGGTATGACGATGCTTACTGTAAGGAATCTTTTCATGTGGATTGAGGTTTTCGATCCTGGAGCTGGTGGTTGGGTTCCGTATAATTGTCTAGCCTTTATTACGGGTGATGTATTAAATCTCGTAGATAATTCGATAATACTCCCCTACTTATACGTCCAAGCTCCCAGATATATTCAGAACTACCCATGTGTATATCTGGATGAGAACTTTACATTGGTATTTATCTTATATGGTTATGGTGCTGGTGGATTAACGGGGTATGTAGAATTCTATGATGTTAATGAAAGTGTCCTCTTGGGTAGGGTTTCCCTAGAAAAAATTGATGAGAATACGGCACGGGCGGTTCTCGTAGTTTCCTATGAAATGATATATAATAGGTTGGGGGTAGAACCGAAGTATGGGGTTCATCTAATAAAAGCGGTTTTTGGAAAATTGGGTGCTCTAGGTTTTGTTGGGTTGTTAAAAAGAGTAAATATAACACCTTAAATAGTTTCCAGATTCTGCTCTATTTTTCTTAATATTTGTGCTAAGAACTCCTCTGTAGCGCTCATAGTGCTGCTTTTTTGGAGAATGATTGTAAGTATATGATCTCCGCGAATTAAGTATAGGTATTTTCCATTATCGAAGTAGATTCTTAGACTAGCTAATTTTGATGCTCCCTTTCCATATTTTTTAAGACGATCAATGATTCCAGAATAGATATCAAAGATTTTCTCAACAATATTCCTAGCTTTTTCTGGGGGCAATGTTGATTTGAGGATTTCTTTTGTTTTACTACTACAAATTATAACATATTCGATACCGGGGCGTGATACAAGGTCCTGGAACAAAGCTTCGATTTTTTCACTTATAGTGTAATTATCGGAGGAGTAGACTATGTTATTCATTAAGGACACGCTTTCTTACTTCTAGTAACTCAAGTAGCCACTTAAACAATTTTTCTACGTCGATGTTTTCTCTGTCAAGCTTGATTATTATTTTTTCGGTCAAAGCAATAATAAGCTCGTCAATGGTATCTATTAGTTTTAATTTCTCTGGTTTTCTTATCTTTATCTCTTCTCTTCTCTCTGTTTTCGCAGTCTCTTCTTGTGGAGCTTGCTCGCTGATTTCGTCGTAGCGTGGGCTTTCATGGGTCTCAGGTTCAACTTCTTTTTTTCTCCAGTAATCTTCAAAATCGATGACTTTTAACATCTTTTTATCAACTTTTGCATGTTCTAATTCTTCTGGTGTTGCTAAGTAGACATTGCATTTAGGACAGTATTTTAATCCGGTTGCTTTTATTAGGAAAAGAGGTGTACCACAACGAGGGCAGGCCTCTCCTAACATTCTCTCGCCGCGTAGTAATAGATCCTTCATTCTCTCTAGGAGTTTCTTTTCATCATTTTTTTCGCTAGACATTATAGACAGCCTCATAAGGAAACATTCTTGTGTTAAGTTACCATAAATGAAATGTATTAAATGAAATTCTAACTATTGTTGGTGGATACTTATGATTTATAGGGAAGTTCTTGAATTCAATACAAAAGGGGAAAATGATTTTATTGATATTACTCATCTTGTTGAAGAAGTGGTGGAGCGAAGTAGGATAAAAAGTGGGCTTGTTAACATATTCGTTCCTGGCTCAACAGGGGCTATTACTACAATGGAGTACGAACCGGGACTTAAGAAAGATTTAGCCAAGATTCTTGCAAAGATAGCTCCAGCAGATATTGAGTACGAGCATCATAAAAGATGGGGAGATGACAATGGTAGGAGTCATGTAAAAGCGAGTATTATAGGGCCTTCCTTAACAGTTCCTATAGAGAACCGGAGATTATTGCTGGGAACTTGGCAGCAAATCGTTTTTCTTGAATTAGATACGAGACCAAGGAAAAGACGAGTAATTGTGACGGTTATGGGGGAGGAATAGATTTTAATTTCCTTTCAAAATGAGTTTCTACAATTATACTAGGTATACACGGTGAGCTTCATAGAGGGAGACTGAATGAGTGAACGACCAGCTCCGGTAAGTAAGTTAAAAATAAAGATCGATGAGTGGAGACGACAAATATATGAATCAAGAGGTAAAAGGGCGCATAGATGTCGGAGATGTGGTACAACTAAAGGTGTTATTAGGAAATATGGATTGTATATTTGTCGGAGATGTATAAGAGAGGTTTATTATTTACTTGGGTTTGAGAAGACCAGTATTCATCGTGGGTGAGCTATCATGGTACGATTGGATCCTCTAGCCGACTCCTTAGCTACAATAAAAAACGCGGAAATGGTCGGGAAAAAAGTCGTTTATCTTCATCCAGCGTCAAAACTGTTGAGAGCTGTATTAAAGATCTTGAAGGAGTATGGATATATAGAAGACTATGAATATATCGAAAACTACAGGGGTGGAATCTTCAAGGTAACTCTTAAAGGGAGGATACACAATATAGGAGCTATCAAACCTAGATTTCCCGTAAAATGGAGAGAGATTGAGGAATGGGAACGAAAGTTCCTCCCAGCTTATACAATGGGAGTCCTCATTATAAGTACGCCTCAGGGAATAATGTCTCACGAAGAGGCCAAAAAGAGAAGAATAGGGGGTCGGTTAGTAGCTTATGTCTATTAAAGGTGGGAGAATGCGATGAATGTCGAGTTGTTAACCGATGAAAAGGCGATCTTAGAAGGCATAAAGAATCCATGGACAATAGGTATTGATTATGAAGAGATACCTATTCCGGAGAATGTTAAGGTAAAAATCGAGGGGAAAAGAGTTATAGTAGAGGGACCTAAAGGACGTGTAGAGAAAGATTTCTCGCATGTACGAGACGTATATATTTTACAGGACGAGAATAAAATTATAGTAGCCTCGCCTGCGCGTAAAGATAAACAAATTAAGCCATTAGGCACTGTTGCGACGAAGATAAGAAAGATGATCGAAGGGGTTCAAAGGTGGTTTATATACAAGCATAAAGTAGTCTACGCGCACTTCCCTATACGAGTTAGAGTGGAAGGTAGATATATAGTCATTGAGAACTTCTATGGTCGAAAAGACAAAATCAAAGTGCCCATAGTTGGTGATCAAACAGTAGTAGAAGTCACTTTACAGCCTGGATCTGATATTCCGGACGAAGTAATTATCAAAGGACCAGATCTGGAAGCGGTCAGTCAAACTAGTGCTAATCTACAGGAGGCATGCAAGCTTAGAGGTAAGTTTAGGAAGGATCCCAGAGTTTTCCAAGATGGTATTTGGAGATATGTTGTGACGAGAGAAGGTGAGGAGTGAGAACGGAGAGGAGATGATAGACCCTGGGGTATATGAGCAATAAGCAATGATTAGAGGTCGATGTGTTAGATCCCCGGAGGCGAGAGAGTATGGTTCTCCCCTTATCAAATTTAACCAGAAGTGAATTAGAAAGATTAATGCGGATAAAGAAGAAAAAGAAAAGGGAGTTTATAAGGCCGTATTCGTGGATCTGGAAACGATTAGAGGAGAGTTGGAGGAGACCTAGAGGCAAGGATAATAAGGTTAGGCTGCAAATAAAAGGTAAACCACCGTTGGTCAAAGTTGGATACCGATCCCCGAGGAAAGTAAGATATTTGCATCCCAGTGGAAAAGAAGAAGTGCTAGTGTACAGAGTTGAGGACTTATATAATATCGATCCATTAACGCAGGTTGTCAGAATCGCACATACAGTTGGTGTTAGAAAAAGAATCGAAATACTAAAATTTGCTAGACGATTCGGTATCCGTATTCTTAATCCAGGAAGAGCAGAAGCTAGATTAGAACTCGAAGTGAGAGAAGGGGTCAAGGAGAAAGAGGAGGAAGAGGAAATAGAGGAGGAAGAAGAGGAGTTTGAAGAAGAGGGTGAAGAATAATGACTAAGAGTCTCTTACCGCAAAGAAGGATGGCCGCAGAGATTTTAGGAGTGGGAATTAATAGGGTATGGATAGATCCTGAATATCTTGACGAAGTAGAAAAAGCGGTAACCAAAGAGGATATAAAGAAGCTAATTAAGGAACGAAAAATCTGGAAGAGACCAATAAGGGGTGTTAGCAGACATAGAGCGCGTGAACGCGAAGAAAAAAGAAGAAAAGGACGAAGAAGGGGTCCTGGAAAAAGAAAAGGATCAAAGAAGGCGAGAATGGGTGGATCGATGGTATGGGTTCTTAGAATTAGAGCTATCCGAAGAATTCTTAGGAGACTAAGAGACGCAGGCGTAATCTCTAGAAGAACATATAACAGGTTGAGAAGACTAGCTAAGGCAGGAGTCTTCAGAAGTAAAGCACACATAATTACCTACATAAGGGAGCATAGGCTTAATCTAAAACCAATTGAATCGATAGCTGATCTAGAACGCTATGAGAAGGAACTTAGTGAACAAGTTAAGAACTGATAACTGGTGAATTATTATGCCACGAAGATTTGGACCTAGATATAGAGTACCCTTCAGGAGGCGTAGAGAAGGTAGGACAGATTATAGAGCAAGGTACAAGATGGTCATATCTGGTAAGATAAGAGCAGTTGTCCGAAAGAGTCTAAGGAATATTGTTGTGCATTTTGTGAAAGCTGAACTAGAAGGAGATAAAACATTAAGTTATACAAAATCAACAGAGCTTGTAAAATTCGGATGGAAATATGGAAGAGGGAATTTACCAGCTGCTTATTTGACAGGATATTTGGCTGGTCTTAAGGCTATTCAGGCAGGCTTAAAAGAGGCTATACTAGATATTGGGCCCCAGAGATCTACTAAAGGAAACAGACTCTATGCGGCGCTTAAAGGCTTAGTCGATGCAGGGGTTGAAATTCCTCATAGTGAAGAAATTTTACCAGATGTAGATAGAATTCGAGGAGAACACATAGCGAATTATGCGAGATTGCTTAAGAAGAAGGATCCGGAGAAGTACCGTAGGCAGTTCAGTAGATATCTAGCTCAGGGGTTAGATCCTGAAAAGATACCAGAAGTGTTTGAGGAAACACTGAAAAATATCGCGAGTGCTTTTGGTGTCGAACCACCTACATTTGAAGAGGAATCTGAAGAGGAATTTGAGGAATAATTTTTAACATTTTCACGGTCTCCATTACTATCCTTATAAAATCCGAAAGAAGAAGGATGGTGATTATTATGGTAAAAATCAGATAAATACCGGATCCAGTCACACCAAGAGAGGAGCTTGAAACTCTATGGAAGCCAACTACTAAGATAGGTAAAATGGTGAAGGAAGGACGTATTCAGTCTATAGATGAGATATTTGCAATTACAAAACGGATACCAGAATGGCAAATCGTGGATTGGCTAGTTCCAGACTTGAGAGCAGAAGTACTCGACGTTAATATAGTTCGAAGAACAACAGACTCGGGAAGACGAAACTCCTTCAGAGTACTAGTTGTAGTCGGGAATATGGACGGATACATAGGAGTAGGCATGGGTAAGCATCCGGAACAGAGAGAAGCCATAATAAAGGCTCTGAAAAGAGCGAAAAAGAATTTAGCTCCAATTCTTAGAGGATGTGGAAGCTGGGAATGTCGATGTGGGCAGCCTCATAGTGTACCTTTCAAAGTAGAAGGCAAGTGTGGAAGCGTTAGAATTGTACTTTATCCAGCACCTCGTGGGCTTGGTTTAGTAGCGGGTGATATAGCAAAACGAGTACTATCACTAGCTGGTGTAAGAGACGTATGGACCAAAACTTTTGGAAATACTAGAACGCATATAAACTTCGCTAAAGCTGTTTATGATGCATTAGTAAATACTTATCTTCTGTTATAGGAGGGATTGTAGTGGGAAGAATTAGTGCTAGGATTAGCCCCCTAGAGATTTTAGAGTTAAGAAGAAGACAAAAACCTATTTCATCAATACCTGCTGATGGACGATGGGTAGCCGTAGTGAGAATTAGGGGAACGGTGAACGTTAGAAAAGATGTAGCTGATACTTTGAAACTTTTGCGTCTTCATAAACCGCATCATGCTGTAATAATCCCTCTTACACAGTCCTATAAAGGCATGCTTTTGAAGGCTCAAAACATGATTGCTTGGGGCGAAATAGACTTTGAAACCTTCCTAAAATTATTAAAGAAGCGTGGGAGAGTAATCGGAAATAAGAGATTATCAGATGAGCTAGTGAGAGAACTTAGCAAAGGTAAATTCTCATCCGTTGAAGAACTAGCAAAAGCAATATGGGAGAGAAAAGTTAGTTTCAAGGATATTCTATGGTTAAAACCCGTTTTTAGACTCCATCCTCCTCGTGGCGGCTATCGAGGATCAATTAAAAAAAGTTACCAGACGGGAGGTTCGTGGGGTTACTGGGGAGAGAACATTAACCAGTTACTTGAAAAAATGATGTAAAGAGCAACTTCTTTAATTACCAATGTTTTTTATACTCCTTCTTAGCAATTATTTCTAGTTAGCTAATGAAAAACTAGTTTTGTTTGGGTTTTATAAATGACACCAAGGAAAGAGGAAGACATCGAGGAGATCATAAAATCAAAAATAACATTACCTAGCGAAGGAGATTTATTTGGCCTTGTCTTAAGAAGATTAGGTGGATCTTGGCTTGAAGTTAGTTGTTCTGATGGTAAGATTCGTAAAGTTAGGATTCCCGGAAAAATGCGTCGTGTGAGGATTTTTGAAGGAGATATAATTTTAGTGCGTCCATGGTACGGCATTCAAGAAGACACGCGAGCAGACGTGATTTATAAGTATGATAAATCAGAGATCAAGTGGCTACTTAAGTCAGAATACGGTGAAATTCTCAGAAATTTCATTCCCGAGGATATTCTGGAGGAGTATTTATAAATACCCGTGATTCCTGGTGAATAATTTTGAATGATTCTGAAGACTTTTTCGAAGAAGAACTGCGAGAACCCACCAAGAGAGACCGCCTAATTAAGGGGGAGGAATACAGAGAAGCTTGGGAAGGAGTATTTGATGTAAAAACGGTTGAAGCGATAGAAACCCTAAAGAGACGAAAAGTCATTGAGGACTTGTACTGGGTAGTATCTACTGGTAAAGAGGCAGATGTTTTTTATGCAAGATCGCCTTCTGGGGCCGATTTAGCTGTTAAGATATACAGAATTCATACATCAAAATTCCGCAGAGTTGATATATATACATTAGGAGATAAACGATTTGGTAGATACAAGAGTGTTATAAAAGCTAAATGGGGATGGGCAAGAAGGGAATTTAAGAATCTAAAGCGAGCGTGGGATGCTGGAGTACATGTTCCCCGACCAATCGCTATATATAGGAACGTTGTTGTTATGGAGTTTATTGGAGAGAATGGAACGCCTGCTCCACAACTAAAGGATGTTACTGAAATAGATAATGCAGAGGAAGTTTTTCAACGACTAGTAGATGATATAGAGAAGCTATATAAGAAGGCAAAGATAGTTCATGCAGATCTAAGTCCCTATAATATATTATACCATAGGGGAATCGCATATATCATCGATATGGCACAGGGCGTGCCTATAAGTCATGAATTTGCCTTGCGTTTTCTTTATAGAGATCTATATCATATCGTTAATTATTTCAGCGCTTTTTTAGATATGATACCTTCACCAGATGAGTTATATAAAAGGATAACTGGTAAGGAGCCAGATTATATTGTAAGGCAATTCGTGGAGTGAATATTGACCTACATCCTGCTTAGTTCTTTTTTAACGCTCTCTCTTGCATTATTCGTTGATAGCTCGTCTTCAATAATCTTATCGAGTTCTATTAAGAGGGGCTTTATCCTTTCACCATATTTTTTAGCTATTATTCTTATTGCTCCTAGTGCCCCTCTCTTATCAGCAATTATTGCTAAAATATTTTCATGCCCCATATCACAAATAATTAAGTTGCCATTCTCATATTCTACTAGAATAAGCTGAGTCTTCGCAAGTTTTATGTCTTCTCCCGCTACTGAAGCCGCTCCATAGATCGCTGAGAGAGTAGCGGCTAATCCCTCAATTAATCCAGAAATTAATGAGATCTCCGCTTGATAGTCATCTTTAATGGCGTAAGCAATTAGCATACCTGAGAGATTAGAAATTATTGCTCCCTTAATATTTTTATCAATGGATAATATCTCGTTAAGGTTTCTAGTGATTTCCTTATAGATGTATTGCAGTTTTGAAGTGCTCACTTTAGTCGCGCCCTCCTAGTTCCTAACACTCTAGAAAAATTAGCTTATACCGGATACAAAATTAAAATGCTACTTATTGACTTTATTTTCTAAATCTCTTAATCTCTTATATTTTATCTCCGATAATTAAAATTAAGGGAGTAGTATATTTTTGTTAAAGCATTTCTGGAAAAACGTTGGGAGAACAGATTTCTCATTAGTATTATCGATCTTCTTCCTTGGCCGAATCTATGAGTGAATACTCTTCATGGGAAAAAGTTACTAAATCCTCTGATGGAATTGTTATGATATCACCTTCCTCTAGTCCCCTATATATGTGCAAATTCGACGCTACGAAATCGCTTATTGTTTTTCTTAAAAGTAATAGTTCTGTGTTAAGCCTCCTTTTCGGAATGTTAGGTAATTTTTCAACATGTGTTAAAATATCGATCTCTTTTGTAGCGAATAGTCCTTTTTCAAATGCAAGTCTAATTGATTTTTTGAGCAACCTTTTAAGGTTAACATGGAAAAATATCTCATGCGGTAAAAGATTTTTTCTCTCTTTGTCATTAAAAAAGCTAATTATAACCTTTGTTAAACGGGTTTTAACAAAGTCGAGGAAGAGATAGTCAAGTAGTTTTGATTCTCTTAGAGCAATTTCTTTTGATAAGGGATCTGAGAGCTTATCTATTTTCTCTTTTTTTGTCGCTAATGCTTCAAGAATTTCCTTATAAGTTTCTGGATCAATTTCAAGAAGTTCACTAGACTCTATTTCATTTTTCCATAAATTTATTAATTTCCTAAAGATTTCCTCTTGCACTAATTCTCACTCCCAGAATTTCTACTATGTCTTTTAAATTGCTTAAATGGAGTTGCGTATTTTTTATATAATATTCTTGCTTTTAACGTTATAAGGGTGTTTTTGTCCATAGTATGTTGGATGTTATTTTGGTGTGGAGTAATGGTTAAAAGAAGTATTCTTATAAGACCAGAGACGTTGGAGCATGATTTCATACCTGAACAATTACCAAGGAGAGAGGAAGAGCGTGAAAAACTAAAAGAGTTTTTTCTAGATTTCTTTAATTCAAAGGAAACTTTTACCTCTTGGATAATCATAGGCGACTCTGGAATTGGAAAGACTGTATTGTCTAGGAGAGTCTTAAAAGATTTGGAAAGTAGTTTAGGGAAGAGTATTGTAGGTGCCTATGTTAATTGTAGGTTAAGTCGTCGTGTATATATGGTTCTTGGTGAATTGGTTAAACACGTTGCACCATCGGTTCCTAGAAGAGGTTTATCGAGATTTGATCTATTCAATGTCTTTATAGAAATTCTATCTGAAAGAGGCCAGAATTCGTTAATTATCTTAGATGAGTTGGGCTCTCTCTTTTGGGGACAGGAAGGAGAGAAAGCTGGTGAATTGTTATATAATCTTTCAAGATTATCCGAGAGGTCGGTTGAGGAGTTCAGGATAAAAGTTGGAGTATTAGCCATTGTTGCCAGCCACGATGAGGCTTCTTTCTATAATCCTCAATGGCTTGATAGATCCATTAGAGCATCATTTATGAGAAACGAATTAAGGTTAAGAAGATATGATAAGAACGATCTCTTCGAGATTTTGAGGTATAGAGCTTCTTTGGCTTTTTTAGCAGGAAGCGTTTCTGAGGACGCATTAGAATTAATCTCAACTTATGTAGCAGAGCAGCAAGGAGGAAACGCTAGAATAGCAATAGACATACTAAGGGATGCTGGAAGACTGGCGGATAAAAAAGGAGATGGATTTTTAGGAGCAGAACATGTGAGAATGGTTCTAAGTCGGCATCCAACCATGCCGCATCTGGATCCAGAACACTTGTTATCCCTTGATAGGCATAAATTAGTTCTTCTTCTTGCTGCTATAAGAGCATTAAAGAGAAAAGGCGAGAGTTTTGTAACTAGAGTTGATGTAGAGAAAATTTACAAGGAACTATGTGAGGAATATAATGAGAAACCGAGAAAGACAACACAATTAATCAAGTACATTAAGGAGCTAGGGTATGAGCTACGTGGTGTAATGCAAGTAGAAGTTTCTGGAAAAGGCCAAAGAGGAAGATCAACTAGAATAAGCATTAACGTTCCACTAGAAGAATTGGAGAGCAAGGTACTAGACTTATTAGAAGGATAATAGGGGGGGGCATATGACTGAGAATAAAATTTCTTTAGAAGAGATTCTGGGGGCAAGAAATAAGATTCGCATGCTCAAACTCTTTATTAAGAAGGATCTTTTAACCTTTAGTGAACTCAGAAGATCGGTCAAACTAAATTATAACACTTTAAAGATGTATCTGAAAAAATTGATAAAGGCGGGTATCATAAAGGAGCATGAGATTAGTAGGTTTAAAATCTATGAGTTAAATAGAAATGATCCAAAGGTAAGGCTTCTTGTATCTCTTTTTGAGATATGGGATGAAATTTAGTAGAGAAACAGAGAGAATACTAAGTGAGCTTTCTCTAGGATTATCACTTAGTTCTGCTTTTTCGGTAAATTAGATATCGTTCATTTAGAAACTAGGAAGATTCCGGTGTCTAAGCTACCATACCTAAAAACGTGAAGAACATTATAGGATAAACCCTTTGTATTCAATAATGTCTTTAAAAGCTTCTTTTCAGATGTAATTATAACTAATCGCCCATCAGTTTTAATTATTTTTAAGGCTTCATTAAGAAAATCCCTATAGAGTTCTAATAACATTTTTCTAGGTCTTAGATGATATGGAGGATTCGTTACAATTACATCAAAGCTTTCATATTGAAAATATTTTGAAAGTTTCCTAGCATCACCACAGAGAAAAGTAATAGTATCTATAACAGAGGCACTAGTAGCGTTTCTAATAGCTCCCTCAACGTGATTCTTTGAAATATCCATTCCAATCAGATTAAAAGTTTCATGATTCTCCATATCTAAAAGTTTTTCAAGAATTTCATTAGCTTTCTCTACGTTAAGAAATTTTAATTTGTAGAAATTATACTCGTTTTTACGAAATTTTGCTATGGGTATTCTTCTAGCCCATAGAGCTGCTTCTATAGGAATTGTTCCTCCACCACACATGGGATCTAGTAGACTCTCCCTTGAAGGATTCCATTTCGATAGCCTTACCATTAGATATGCAAGTGTTGTTCTTAGAGGCATGGGGTGGTTATAAACCCTATATCTTCTCATGTGTAATGAAGGGCCTGTCGTATCTATACCGATTAGTAACTGATTATCAATCACTTCTACGTGAATGCTTACATCTGGTTCTTTTAAATTGACTTTAAGTCTGGTTCCTGTTCTCTCCAAGTATCCATCAATTACGGCTGAGCCTGCTACTCGTGCTATATCAAGTGAAGTAAAATCATGTTTTCCTTTTCTGGTCGCTCTTATTGCGAATGTTTGATTTTTATTAATGTATTCTGGCCAGTCTATACTTTTTACTGATTTGTAAATATCGTCAAGAGTTCTAATCTCAGTGTGTAGCAGCAATAGAATTACTCTATTAATAGATCGAGCAGAATAATTAAGAAGGTAAATATGTTGTTCAGAACCCCTTAAAAAGACCTTGCCTCGAAACTTTTCATTCGGCAAAACTTCGATATTTTTAAATGAGTTTTTTAGATCCCAAGCAACTAGTTCTTCAAGCCCCCTCTCTACAGTTACGTAAAACACATAATTCTCCATCTCTTCTCACATTTGAATTTTCTCCAATGATCTGGTACAAATTATTAATGCGGACAAGAAGTCATCAAGAGTTCTTCTTATGGTCTCGATTTTGGGTTTTGTATTGGATATCTTAGCAATCAATTCAAATACAATAGTATCTTCAGCGAGACTTTGTTTTATAAAAATGTTCTTAGGAGCTAATCTATTCTCTACATCAGTTGCCATATGACTAGCATAAGCTCTCTTAGGGTCATCTAGTTTTATGAGTATCTTAGTTCTTAATAGAATGGTCTCTGTATGGGGCATTTTTTACCCTGTATTAACTACATCTTATTCACTATATCACTAAGTCTTTCGATGAATTCGTCAACTTTTTCAATTGGTATATAGGCACCAGCGGCGGCTTTGTGTCCTCCATAATAAGCTTCTCTTATATCTACTGTTGCCCTTTTGAGTAGTTCTCTAAGGTCTATATTCTGCAACTCCGGAGTCCGTCGTATAGATATTTTAACGTAATTGTTCGTGGACTTACTTACCACTAGAATAATTGCACTTTCAGCTGTCGATTGAGCGAGTATAGAAGCTACTGGACTAGCCAAGCTTTCATCTACTCTATCTCGGCCGTCTAAAATTATCAATGAACCTTTCTTTTTAAGCAAGTTTTTTGACGAAGATATAACGCTGGAGAGAGCATATCGATATTTCTTATAAATATTTAGAGCCTCATCATAGTATACCTTTTTCTTGCTTAATAGAAGCGCAAAGCCAACACCGGGATATCCCATTCGTCCACAAGCATTCAGTAAAGTTGCGAAATCCCGACCATACTTAGTTAATCCTTTCTCCTCGGGAAATTCATATACGTACCCCAATAGTTTTGACCGCACTTTTTCAAGTAAACTCTTCCCCATATAAGATAACGAAATTCGTTCAATTATTTTTTCAACAAGAATAGCCTTTTGAGACTCTGTAAGATCATTTATTGTTACTTTTTCGATATCTAATCCGCCTTTAGCTAATCCAAGAGAGATGATAAATTTTGCAGCACCCTCTAAAGTACCGGAGATGCCAGGTATAAATGGATCGAATGTGTCAGCTAATGCTTGATAAAGGGGCTTAGAGTCTCGACCGCTTAGAATAATATCTATTCTTGTTCGTAGGTATCCTTTCTCTTCCGCCTCCCCTCTCACAGCGTTATTTAAGCCTAGCAGTGAACGATTAGGGCCGAGGTCTTGAGAATCTCCTAGGGATCCTATAATAGCGTACTTTGCTAAAGAATAAATTTCTTCAGAATAATATTGTGCTAATGGTCGCGCGAGGAGATACGCTATACTAGATGATGAAGCCTCAAAATCTCCACTAAAACCGTATCTCCAAGGATTCAAATGAATTATTCTGAATGGTATGTACGATAATTTCTGAGGTATGTGATGATCAATAATTAGGACTCGAGAAACAGTACGAAGTTTTTCGTTAAGGATCTTTAGCTGGCCACTTCCTAGATCACAAAAAATAGCCTCCCGAGGCTCTATCCTTTCTAATAAGTTTTCTAAGATATCTGGACGCAACTGGGGAATAAATTTGATAACGAAAGGTTTATCGAGAAGGTAGAGGATTTTAGCTATAATGCTGGCAGAGCATATTCCGTCCGCATCATTGTGAGCAAAGATGTATATAATATCATCTAAGCCGGCTCTATCGATAAGAGTTAAAGCTTTTTCTATAGTACTTCGTAAGCCAATAAGATCACTAACCCGTTTCGAAATCATGTTTTTCTCCTAGAGATGCGATTTTTAATGAGTAGTAAGTTAAAGTAATGGAAAGATGAAGATACATTCTAGGAGCCAGATGGTGAAAGAACTTAAATTAGTTCAAGTTCTTCGAGGACTTTTACTAACTCATCCTTCTCTTTTTTCAATTCTTCTTCCTTCACTTCTTCTCCAGTTTTGAGGGTGGCTATAAAGGAAGAAGGCGCTCTTTCTTCAATCTTTGACTCGGTTTCTGCGGTTTCCCTTTCTATTGGGGGTGCTGGGGGCGGTTCTGGAGGTGGACCTCCGAGGGCTTCCAGTAGACCCAATTCCTTCGCCAAATCAGAGAATTCTTCCTCTTCGGTGTATCCTGAAGTAGCTTTTCTTGCTGGTAACGCAGTTGGGCTTGGCTTAGCAGGTAAGCTCTCTAAAGCTCTTATTCTATTTTCTAATTCTTTGAGTTTTTTCTCCATGTCTTCTACGCGTTGTTCAAGATTTTCAGTCTTTTGAGCTACTTTGATCAAATAATCCCTTAGTTTAAGCACAAACTCTTGGATTGGTACCTTTTTTCTCGGCAAGACTATAACCCCTAAGTAATTTCACATAAATGCTGATTAAAGTAAAAGCTCCGTTAGATAAAAAAGACTGCAAAGTATATTATAAAAAGATCACTAGTATGTTTGCCACATCCTCGTTAAGTAATTAAAAATTAAATATATTAAGCTTATTCGCTTCAACAAAATATTTTTCCTGAAACTAGCATATACATCACGTTATGGTGCATTCCTCGGAGGCATTTTCCTCTCTTCAGGACAGAAAAGATCATGTAAATAATTGCGATAAATCTTCCTTTTTCTCGGCTTCCATTGATGCCTTAGTCAGCTTTTCTTGCATTTTGCGAATCATTTCCTCAGTAGTTCTAAGTTCTTCTTCTATCTCAAGTAAATCAACGGATAGATTGAGCAATTCTTTTATCTTCTTAGCTAGATCTAAGGCAGCCTGCCTGTTTATAATACCTTTCTCTGTCGGTGCAAATAGAGCTGCTGCTGGTATTTTTCGGTGGGTAGCATAAGATAAGAACAGTGCAACACCGCCAGTTACATAGATTCCTCGAGGTGCTGGATGAAGATTTAATTGCCTCAGTTTATCAGACCAGTTCTTCAGGAATTCCTCGTTTGCTATGTATACTATTGGAGGATTTTCATGGTCCTCGAAAGCGTTAATATCGACTCCACCAAGAAGAATTATTGCTGAGACACCTTGTTCCTTCGCAAATTGAGTTAGTAAATCAGCAATTACAGCTTGCTCTTCCAGAAATGGCTGGAATCTAATGAGAAGAAAGACAGCATTATCTACTTCATAAAATTCATAAGGATTGCCAAAGGAACCATTCTGGAGAACTTCAACAAAGGGTGGCATTGTACGGCCTATTAGGTACCCCATCTTTTTAGCTTTTCCTTGTTTTAAGCCGCTCTCGACTATGTAGCGAATTGTTAGATGGCCGATTCCTCCTAAACCATGAAAGCCGGTTAAGAGTACTTTATTTGCTAGATTTGCGTCTTCTCGTAAGTTAATAATTAATTCCTTGGTGTCTCCAATGATCTGTTTAGTGTTCACATTGTTTCTCAAGTTAAACACCTGCTTTTTAATCCTTTCAAGATAGCGACATAATATATTTAAGAGATAGTGCTCTAGAGAGTTTGATAAACCTGCTGAAAAATATTATCTATTGGAATAGATGTTTCCATACTTTCTTAACAATACTTCGCATCTTCAAAATCTCTCTTATAGTGAGGCGGGAATTCTGGAGGATTCCTTTAATGAGTATTATTTCCTCATTGGGCTCCAGAAAATCGAGATTTTTTCCGAAATATATTCTAACTAGGATACGAATCGCATCACTAGCAGATTCAAAATGTAAGACATCACGCATGTATAAATTAAGTCTAAAGAGTTGTGAGTTAGACAACGTCTCAAGGGAATCTAACTGAACACTAGACTTAAGGACTAATCTAGCACTTTCTGGATCTAATCGTCTAAAGATACTAGCAAGTTCTTCTAATAACCTTTTCTTCAACTCCTTATTTACGCTTTCAAATACCTCTTGGGATGTAAGAGCTAAGGCTTTGGCTACAATAATAGTATGTTCTCCAGTAGTCTTATTTACTACCGGACTTAAATGAACGGGAAGATAATTGTTTTTAAGCCAGAATGATAACAATTCTGGATAACAACCAAATCCAGCAGCTATCCATTTAACTCCTTTTCTAGCTCCTTCATCTTCCATTTTTTTAAGTGCGAGACTTCCAAGGCCTCTTCTAAATAGTTTAGGATGCGTAGCTATTCTGACAATTCTCCAACCTTTAAGAGTCGGAAACTCGATCTCTCCATAATATTTAAAAATTTTGTCTGGTACAATATGGCTGGAAGGAGCTGTGGTGTATAATAGGGAA
>Ga0180301_10001334_pt1 | contig 19462 bp, 17 predicted proteins | sample GuaBasSediGuay16_FD_121797 | JGI IMG/M metagenome (GOLD analysis project Ga0180301, IMG submission 121797) | Subseafloor sediment microbial communities from Guaymas Basin, Gulf of California, Mexico - Guay16, Core 4569-2, 12-15 cm | ecosystem: Environmental > Aquatic > Marine > Hydrothermal...
GCGAATTCCGCTCCGTTGGGTTTCGGTCCGTCTGTTCCGAAGATGACGCGGTTTGATCCTAGTATGTTTACGGCTTCTTTGATCTTTTTGGGAATTGCGACTCCGCTTGTGTCTAAAAAGATGTTTTTATGAATTTTTGCGATGTGGATGAATTTGTCTATGAGAGCCTCGTCTCTGCATAGGTATTTCCCAAGATGGGCGACTATTATCTTTGTTTCTGGAAAATTTCTAGCTATGTCCTCGATAAGGTCATATCTTCCGATGCAATCGATTAGGCATGGAACGTCGAATTTTCCCGCAAGTCTCAGAACAGGCTTCGTAACGTATCTTTCTAATGTGCATTCGCCCATGTGGATTTTTATCCCTCGAAAGCCGAGATCAGAGATAGCTTCCTCTATCTCTTCGATTACAGGTTTCTCATAGCTTGGAAGGGCATAAACGTATGGGATTAGGCGATCCTTGAATTTATCAGCGGCTCTGCTCGCCATCTCTATGGATCGCTGCGTCGTGGTTGACATCGCAAAGACGATAGACTTGTCGATGTGAGCTTCATCCATTATTTTAACTATTGTCTCAGCGCTGTATTCCGTTTTCTGTAGATCCCCATGCTTCAAGTGAACATGAGAATCTATTATCAGACTACTCGGCATTGAAAACTTCCACCTCAAGGCGGCGTTTCCATTTAGCTCTAATTACCTTTGTCTTTACAATAACAGTTAAAGGCTTTTCTAATCGTTGAGGCGATATCTTCAATATCTTCTTCCGTCAAGTACAGATTACACGGCGAAGTTATGAGTTAACCTAAGATCTTCTAAGCTTACCGGGCAAAGTCCGAAATAGATTGTTTCTTTACCGTACAGGACCATATCCGTAGACGCCCAGTTCCAGCGTAACTTTCTTCTCACCGAATATCGATGTCATATACGGAGGAACCTCTATGTAACTGGAAGTGAAGGCATGTCTTTTTCCATACATTCATGAGCATCTATGCACGTGCTTTATAAAGAAAAAATTTCTGCGGCAGCGGAAAGAACTTCGGAAATTCACCTTACAGAAGAACGGTGGAAAAGACTGGAAAGGCCCTTTCCCCAACGGGTAAATCCAAAAGGATTCAAGAAGATGCTTCTATCTCCATCGCTGCTTCTTGCTTTATGAGGGTTCTCGCATTTTCCACGGGAAGCGAGGCTATATCTTCCGGTTTGAACGGTCCATAGGTCTTCATGTCCACGCCGATTATCTCAGGTATTTCCCTTAGAATCCTAACCACTACAAGTCCATTTTTCATCTTTCTTTCAGTCTTTTTAAGTCGACCCTGAAGGATCTTCTCAGCGAATTTTTTTAAAGACTCAAATTGAACAGATGATTCCTGGAACCACCTCTCTTCTTCTTCGCTTAAGCGCGATATTGGAGTCGCCTCGCCCCTCCGGATAAGCCGCATAATCTTCTCGTAGCGAGTTTGGATGAGATCTTCCACCATCTTTCTGACGTTTTCTTCTTCCTTCTTCATGAGGCTGCCCTTAACTGTCTTCTCATCTAGCATTCTTTGTTCTTCACGGATCCTTCTTATGTACCTCGTCAATTTAGCGTAGAAATCCTTCGGAAGAGGCTGAATTTCCTCGTTTAGTTTTTCCCTCTTCCATGCTTCAAATAATTCATCATACATGGCTAATCCACAACCTCAGCTGCACCTTTACATAGAAGAAACAACGCAGCAGCCATTGGCAGTTCAACTTTCTCGTTTTCATACGGACCAAAAGTTTCCTCTCCTATTCTAAATTCCGGAGCCTCCTTCACGTATATTGTGACTTCTCCCTTTTTGAAAGCTATGGCTGAAGATAAAGGATCAAACTCTTCAATCTCGCCAGCTGGGAAATTAACTTTAAGCCAACCGGTCTTTCCGTGAAGGGTGTTAGGGAGACGAATCAGCCGATGAATATCCGTCGTAACCACAGTATCAATCCGTACTGATTGAGACTCCACAGCCTTTTTAATGATCCTCTCCCAAGTTTTAACTCCAACTCCTCTTATCAAACTCCAAGGTCCTCTCTTCTCCCAACTTCTTAGAATCTCATCCCTTTTCGAAAGGATCTCTTCAATCACTTTTCTCTTTAAATTTAGATCCTCTAGATCCTCACGAGTTGCAGATAATAGAAACTCATGCGTCCCCCTTGCTATACGTCCACGCCAGCCAGTTTCATCTAGATTAGGCCCCGAAATAACCGATGCCCCGTATGTTTTCCCTCGCAGACCGTGATAAACCGGTTCTAGCCCGACTCCAGTCATGTAGTCAACTATCTCTTTACGGGCGACTGAATCAAGCATGCGAATGTCCTCGTTCTCTACTTGGATGTGATAACCCCGATGGCCACTGAATGAAACTATGATCTCATGAATGGAAAATCCGAAATCCTCAATCAAAAAATCGAGAAGCTTCATTGCTTCGTACTTGGCGGATTCCAGGCAGACTTCGCAAGGCCACTTCTGCTCTTCGAATTTCTTTCCACCGCATGCTGGGCATTCATCGGGGGCTACTCCCCTTCCCTGGAAACCGCAGTTCCGACATAGCCATGTGTCATGGATTTTTCCGCATTCTGTGGGGATATGATCCGCGTCGATATCAAAATATAGATCCGCTCCCAACCAGCCTTTCTTTTCCATAGTCTCTTCAGGAGTCTCGTAATAAGCTGCGGAATAATAGGCGTGAGATGGAACGATTCGCTTTATGAAGATCCTCAAAGCATCTACGTTGATGAATCCCTTATGTCTTATGACCATGTTCTCTTTGAAAACGAAAAAACCAAATTCCCTTCTAGAAATAGATGAAGGAGCCTCAATCTTCGAGGCGTTTTCCTCATAGAATTCTGCAAACTTATCGCGGATGAAATGAAGCCTATTCATAACGGAATAAGATAATCTCAGGATTCTTTCTTAAAAGTTCTTATTCTCCTTCGATATCCAGCCAGGGGATGCTTAACCCCTCTACATAGCTCACTTAAACCAGGACATAATCCATGGGTTCTTAAAGTCTCACATGATGGAGGAATATACCTCGTTCCAGATCCCCTAGCACCCGCTATATGCTCAACTTGATAACGAGTCAGCCTCTCATTGAAGTCCGACGAGGAACGGAAGATATCAACAACCTCTGAAGGCTTCATCCCAATATTCAGAAGAAAAGAAGTTAAGGTGAAACGTCCTAAATGCGATATGTGACGGCCCTCTTTTGCATCCGAAAGAAGATGCTCTATACAGGGAGGAAAAGCTTCCGTCACCATTTCCCCCGTAAAATCTTCAAATGGCGTCTCCTTTATATGCCCGGCATATCTCCTCTTCAGATCCTCTATCTGATTCAGCAATTTTTCTGGAAGTTTTGACCGTACATCCGCATTAAGCCTCTCCTCGATTCTTCGCCTTATTTCCTCGAGGAGCAGCCTAGCCGCTTCCCTTTTCGTGAGGAAGACCTCACCTTTCAGCAGCGGCCTATTGACTAGCTTGAAGCTACTCTCATGAAAAAGCTTGATGTTCCTCAGATAATCCGTGAAGAAGACTGCAAAATCGAATCTTCGATCTCCAATCGTATCATCACAGAGCCTTATCCTCCAATTAAATGCCTTTGCCACCTCCAAGAACTTCTCTCTTTTCTCTTCTCTCAGAAGATTATAAGATCTTATGGCCTCTGCAAGTGCGTAACGTCTCTTTATATAATTGCTTCCCGAAGCAGCTGCTATTATAACGGCTACTGGGAAGGAGGGTATTTCGATGTCTTCTTCTAGTTTACGATATGATACTTGAGGGGGATTATTCTTCAAAGCTTCTTCTATTCGTTCTATCGCTCTCTTTATAATTGATCCTAACTCAGGACTTTCGAGGCTTTGAATGTCTAAATCTTCTCTCCTCACTTCTTCCGCTGCGTCTCTGAGAAAGGGATACTTGGCTATATCCGTTCTTGTCAGAGGCAACTCTCTTTTCCTTTACTCAACTTCTATTCTCGGCGCAAGATAATAAACTAACGATCCATCATAGGGCTGCTTGAAATCAAGCCGCACCGGCATGTCAGTTGAGAATTCCAAGGCGACAATGTCCGAAGTAGCGGAAGCAGCTTTAACGATGTCTGAGAGATAGCTAAGCGGGTAAGTCGCCCTAGATGGTTCTTTAACCTCCAAAGATAATAAGGCATCACTTCCACTTTTAAGCTCGATGTTTGCTCCCATTAGGTCTCCCTTCGCGCTCATCAGGAATCTTTCTCCATCCGTCTCCATTCGCACATGGTCACTCACCAAAGCAACATCTTCTAAGGAACGGCGAAGCCCATCGGTTGTAAGAGTTACTTTGGCGTTGAATGTGACCTTGGGTGTTGGAATTTCATCCCCCATTGCTTCTAAGGTCGGCATTCTGAATGTACGTTTGTATTTCCCTTGGATTGTGACTACTATTTGACCTGTGCTTTCGTCTAAAAGAATCTCAACAGATTCATCTCTTCCCGCCCTCTTGAGCAGTTTTAGGAGCTCTCCAAGATTTAGACAAATCTTCGCATTCTGATCAGAAACATACTCATCAAAGGCTGTCTTCTGCATTACGAAATCAACCATTACCACACGTGAGGGATCCATAGATCTGAGCTTGATTCCCCCCGGGCTTACGTTGAATGTGCCCTCATCAATCAATGTGGACACAGCTGTTATTACATCTCTAAAAAGCTTCACGTCAGACATTTTTAGCCTAAACAACCACGTGACCCACCCATAGTTAGATCCTTCTTTGATATCAATTGTGCGACGGCCCTTTTAATGTTTTGTCCAAGCAACACAAAAACTGGATTATGCCTTTAATCTTTCTTTCAGTATTTAAAAAGAGAAAATTCATGCAAAGGAAGGAAGCATAACTCCATATTCAACTTTTATTAGCATATTTGAGGCTTTAGCTATATTCTCTGAATGTGTATCCGCATTTTGTACAACGAAAGAACTGAGTTGAAGATTCATCCGCGCCTCTTGTCTGCACTTGCCACACGTAGGCTTGATTATTTCCACATCTAGGGCATTCTATAGTTACGGTGGGAAGAGTCTGAAGATTCTGCTCTTTTTTACTTATGATTACTATCTGATCTTCCGGTCCCCTTTCCGTCATTCTTGAAACAGGCAGGGGGGAACTTGCAGGTTTTTCATACTTACATTTTGGGCAGGCGAGGATTATTCCCTTTCCGTTTTTCTTCTGCTTTCGAATAAGACGTGTGCCACACTTAGGACAGAATTCCATAATTTTCTCTCAGCTCCTAAGCATCGCAAGATTTTCCTCGATCTTTCTTTTAAAGTTTTCTAGTTTTGAAAGGCCTCATCAGACGTCGTATTTACATATAAAAAGTAAAAACTCTGAGATGGGTTACTATATTTTATTCTCTGAGAAAAATCCACTAAATTAAAACGAGAATCGTCAAACAGCAATAGCGATACGCACGGTTTCAAGAATCCTTAGAATAACCTCAACTATTTATTATTCCTTGTTCATTTTTTACTCCTTCAATTGATAGAAGAACGGGGTATAAGTATGCTGATTCATTCATGGGTTGTCGGTCCGCTAGCTACGAATTGTTACCTTGTCGCATGCAACGAAACAGGTGAAGCTCTCATGATTGACCCGGGTTTTTTCACCCAAGAAGCCGAGAAGATCTTGAAAATTCTTCGACGCAAGTTTAAGCTAAAGAAGATTCTAAATACGCATGGGCATGTTGACCATATAAGCGGAAACAGCGTTCTGAAGAGACATACGGAAGCCGATATTCTTATACATAGAGACGATGCTCTGATGCTCGCTGACCCCGAGAGAAATCTATCAAACATGCTGGGGCTAAATGTAATCTCCCCTAAAGCAGACAGATTATTAGAAGACAGCGAAATTGTGAAGGTAGGGGCTCTTGAACTCAAAGTTATCCACACCCCTGGACATACCAAAGGAAGCATCTCTCTTTTCTGCGAGAAAGAGAAAGTTGTATTTACGGGCGACACGCTATTCGCTGGATCAATCGGCAGAACAGACCTGCCTGGGTCTTCATTTAAGGAGATCGTGCATTCATTAAATGAGAAGTTGATGAATCTTCCAGAAGAGACTATTGTGTATCCTGGGCACGGTGAAAAGACAAGCATCGGAAGAGAAAAAAGAATAAATCCTTACGTTTCATCTAGATGGGAAGATCTTTCCAGGATTTAATATATTGTTCGGATCGAATATACGTTTGATCTCTCTCATCAGGCTTATTCCTTTCTCAGAGAAGAACATTTGGAATTCTTCTATTCGCAATTTTCCTATACCATGTTCACCGGTTATTACTCCTCCGAGTTGTATGCCAGCGCTGTAGATTTCATTCTTAATTTCTTTGATGTATTTAGGTATCTTTCCATCTTCTTTCATCAAGTGTATATGTAGATTTCCATCTCCAGCATGGCCGTAAACAGGCAGGTAAACCCCGTACTTCTCCGCTATCTTGTCGATTCTGTTCATTAGGTCACTGAGTCTACTTATAGGGACAGTAACATCTAAGATATCAATCATCTCAGATTTTAAAGCAGTATATATGTTGCTTCTTATTCGAAGTATACTTTCCTGTTCTTCCCTCGTTTCAGCGATTACAGCCTCATAGGCGTTATTTTTCTCCGCGATCTCGGCGATACTTTCACATGCCGAGTAAATCTCATCCTCGCTTGACCCTGATAGAATTATGATCAGCTGAGCATTTCCTTTATGAATAGGCCAATCCTCACCGAGATGCTCTGCAGCTTTATTTAGCTCTTTTATCCCCACATATTCAATCGCGAGAGGAATCACACCTGACTTAAGAATCTCAGGAACAGTTCCTATAGCTTCCGCTCGGCCGTCATAGGGCAAGATCAACGTTACGGAATGCTTGCTTTTTGGATAAAGCTTTATTACGGCCTTAGTTATCACACATAGGGTTCCCTCGCTTCCTATTATAAGATGCATGAGATCGTAACCAGTGTTATTCTTTATAAGTAACCCCCCGAAATTGAGTATCTCCCCGGTAGGTAGAACAACTTCTAAGCCTTTCACATAATTCCTCATCACGCCATATTTGACCGCTCTAACTCCCCCCGCGTTGGTAGAGATTAATCCGCCGATCTGAGCGCCTTCATCACCGGGATGAAGAGGAAAAAATAAATCCGCATCATCTGCAGCCTTAATCAGATCAGCTAATGTTGCCCCCGCCTCTGCAATAGCCATAAGATTTTCCTTATCCACTTCTATCTTATTCATCTTCTCCAAGGAGAGAATGATGCCTCGTTCTGTGGGCACGCATCCGCCGACAAGCCCTGTTCTTCCGCCTGCTGGAAATACCGGGATACGCATCTCATTGGCGGTCTTTAGAATTTTGGAGACTTCTTCAGTTGAGGATGGCTTCACGAGAATGAGTTCCTCTGCTGCAGGCGGCCTCAAAGCATCCGGAGTCTCGTCTCTGAGATAGCTTTCCATATACTCGCGTTCGGTAATTACCCATTCTTGTCCCACAATACTTTTGGGTCTATCCGCGGCCTCCTCTATTTTATTCACCATTTTTACTTCTCCTCAATTCATTCTTAATCTTGCGGATTAATATAGGCACAACCTCATAAAGGTCTCCTATAATCCCGTAGTCTGATACGTTAAATATGGGTGCGGTGGGGTCTTTATTTATCGCAATTATAATATCTGAATCTCTCATTCCGAACAAGTGCTGTGGAGATCCGGAGATTCCGCAGGCAATGTAGACTTTAGGCTTGACAGTATTTCCGCTGAATCCAACTTGATGATCCTTGCTTATCCATCCTGCATCCACAAGAGGCCGGCTTGCCCCTACAACTCCTCCTAAAACCTCGGCTAATTCTTGGAGAAGCTTAAAATCTTCAGGTTTTTTCAGCCCTCTGCCTCCGGATACTATAACCTCGGCTTCTGCGAGGTTAACCTCGTCTGCCCTCGTCTTTTCAACAATCTTCATACCCGTTTCATCGATGACCTCGACTTCCATTTTGATTATTTTCCCCTTTCTACGCGTGTCTCTCTCCCGAATCCGCATTACTTTATATCTAACCGTCGCCATTTGAGGTCTCGTCTTTGTTCTTATCTGAGCCATGATGTTGCCGCTGAAGGCCGGCCGGATCTGAATGAGATTTGCATCCTCATCCAGGTCTAAGTCTATGCAGTCAGCTGTGAGCCCAGTCCTCAAAGCCGCTGCTACTCTTGGCGCTAGAGTTCTGCCGATACGGGTCGCCCCTATAAGAAATATGTCCGGTCTTGTCTCCTTCACTAATTTCACTATATTACGCGAATATCTTATTACGTCGAAATCTCGAAGAGAAGGATGATCAAGAAGAAAAACGTTATCCGCGCCTCGATATACGAGTTCAGATGCTTTATCCTTTACCCGCCAGCCAAGTAGCACAGCATTCAACTGCACACCCATTCTATCCGCAAGCTCTCTTCCCTTTCCGAGAATCTCAAATGAGACTTGATGCAGCTCTCCGTCTTCTTGCTCGGCGAAGACTAAAATATCTCTATAATCCATTTTTTTCACCTTATTATGCTGAGTTCTCTTAGGACGCTTACAATCTCTTCAGCGGCATCACCTAGGTCTTCGTGGAATATTCGGCTTCTTCTCTTTTCAGCGCAAGGAGCGTAAACTTTGGCGACGTTTGTTGGAGACCCGGAAATGCCGAAACGATTTATTTCAGCCACATCTGAGAGGAAATCGGCATTCCAGACGGGTATCTTGGCTTTTCTAGAGCGGATCTTGTCTCTTAAGGTTGGGAGACGCGGAGTGTTCACATCTTTCGTTACCGTGATAAGCCCTGGAAATCTTAAGGCGATGGTATAGTAATGTTTTCCCATCTTGGATTTAACTAGTATACCGTCTTTATTCACTTCTCGTATCTCCTCCACGTATGCAACGTGAGGAATCCCCAAAAATTCAGCGACTTCAGGACCAACTTGAGCGGTATCACCATCTATAGTCTTCTCTCCGCATATTACTAGATCGAAGGATCCGATCTTCCTGATTGCGCTTGCCAGAGTGTATGAAGTTGCCAAGGTGTCAGCTCCAGCAAAACGTATATCGGTCAAGAGAATGGCTTTATCCGCGCCTCTGGCGATAGCATCTCTAAGCGAAGCCTCAGCGTTTTTCGGTCCCATACTAATCGCGGTAACTGTTGCCCCGATCTTCTCTTTTATCCGCACGGCTGCTTCTAAAGCGTTCAGATCAAAAGGGTTGATCACTGCTTCAGCTGAACTTCGATCCAGCCTTCCAGTTTTAAAGTCAAACTTTACCTTTTCGATGTCAGGAACCTGCTTTATAAGAACAATTATGTCGAGTGGTTTATTCAATCATTTCACCGGCTTTCAGCAGAGAGGCCTCACCGCGCTTCTTCAAGCAGAATAAAGATAGTGAAGAATCTTTAATTAAAATTCTTTTGTATTCGGTTTTGCTAATACGCTCTTGCTACGTAAACTACTCTTTCAGCCTCCAGTCCGCATATAATACATGAATGTTCAGGGACCTCTTCGATATCGATTCTATATCCTCTTATCTCTCCGCCTGATTCCTCCCTAATTTTTTCAGCGCATCCGATGTTGCCGCACCAGCAGATCCTTGCAATCTTTTTTGTTTTTATCGCTTTTCTCAGTGACTCTAGATCCGAGACATCAACTGTCATCTCTTTAAGAGTTAAAAGACTTTTTTCCTTCAATTTCTTTGAAATTTTCTTAAGGCTTTCATTTATTAATTGAACAGCCTCTTCAAGAGGCACAGAGGTTCTTTTCAAATCTACCCTCTCGCATATGGTTATTCGTTCATCTTCCATATCCCTTGGACCGACTTCAACTCTAACTGGAACGCCGAACATCTCCCAATAGTAATACTTTTCCCCCGGAGTCTTATCCGTCTCGTCCAAGTGAACCCGCAGCCCAGCCTCCTTCAACTTGGAGAAAACCCCTTTAGCGTAGTCTTCTATCTTAGCCTCTAATCCTTTGTATGGTATTGGAACTATTACAACTTGAATTGGAGATATCTCAGGTGGAAGTACTAAGCCATGATCATCTCCATGCTGAGATATTACAGCTGCCAGCGTTCGGCTTATTCCAAATCCATAGCATGTTTGAGTGACGTACCTCTGTTTTCCTTCCGTGTCTTCATAAGTTATGTCAAAGGCCCTAGAGAAGTTCTCGCCTAGATTATGAACAGTTCCTATCTGGTTGACCCGGCCGTCAGGATTCCAAGCGTCGAAAGCTATTGAGTAAGCGGCGCCGGCGAACTTGTCGAAGTCTGGGCGTTTAAGAATATAATAACTCAGGCCGAGAGTCTTAAAAATCTCATCGTAGATCTTTATGGCTTCTCTTATCTGTTCTTCGGCCTCTTCCCAGTCTCTGTGGGCCGTGTGAGCTTCGTTCCATAGAAACTCTCTCATTCTGAAGAGCGGCCTTGTCGCCTTAGTCTCATATCTATAGACGCAGACGCTCTGAAAGACCTTTAAAGGAAGATCAGCATGCGATCTTATCCACTGAGCAAACATCGGATACATTGCGGTCTCAGACGTCGGTCTCAGAAGCATCCTCTTTTTTAGTTTCCTGTCTCCCGCATGAGTTATCCAGAATACTTCCGACGTGAAACCCTTTATATGCCTAGCTTCTTTCTTGAAGGAATCCTCTGAGATTGCTACGGGGAAAAGCATTGGAGTATGCCCTGTCTCCATAAGCTTTCTCTCAAGCATCTCAATTATGTCTCTCAGTATCCTTGTTCCCCATCCCTTGTACACCGCGAATCCTTTGATAGGATATCTATTATCCAATATCTCAGCGTTCAGTAGAATCTCGTCAAACCACTTGCTGAAGTTTTCGTCTTTCTTCATTTCTCGGCATCCCAACAGGCATTTTAAATAGCGAATTCACGCTTCTCTTCTTCATTGACTAAAGGGATCCCTAATAAATATTTCATTCATGGAACTGTTGACTTTTTTGGATAAATATTTAGGATGGAAGCCTTTTTTATATCATGAGGATCTGCGTATGAGCTTAGATTACGAAAAAATGCTGGATGAGGCTTATTCGGAACTGCCTCCCTCAGTCTTTGAACGTAAAAGATTTGAGGTGCCGAAGCCTAGCACCACGATTTCCGGTTCAAGAACAATATTTCATAATTTCAGAGAGATCTGCGACGTAATTGGTCGTGATCCCAATCACGTATTAAAGTTTCTATCTAAGGAGATGGCTACAGCAGCGGCCATGGAAGATGGCAGAGTTATATTTCAAGGAAGATTCGAAGTTGAAACCCTTGAGAGACTGATTAAGCGTTATGTAGACCATTACGTCATATGTCCAGTATGCAAAAGGCCGGATACAAAGATAATCAAGGAGAAACGGCTGTACTTTATGGAATGCGAGGCTTGTGGAGCAAGATCACCCGTGAGACCCGTTTGAGATCAAGACCCGTGGAAGCGGCAATTTTGGAAGTATATGTCAAGATTCGGAGATGGGGCGGGCAGGTCTTACTGGCAGCATGCGACGCCGAGGTTCTCGGTAAGACCTTCCGCGACTCGGATATGGTCTTCGAGGTAAAAGAAGAGTTCTATAAAGGATTCAAAACAAACATCGACGAAGCCATAAATCTAATAGAGAAAAGTACAATCGTGAATCTAGTCGGCTCAAGAATAGTTAAAAAAGCAATAGAACGAGGATTCGTCCACCCGGAAGCAGTCATTGAAATATGCGGAGTTCTGCATGCCCAGATAATTAAGATGCAAATCAAGAATTAAGAACTACAACATGAAGAAGAAAACATGTAATTCTTATCCGAAAAAATAATAAAAACGAACGTCGAGATGAATTTTAGATCTACCTACAAGCCGGGGTGGCCGAGTGGTTCAGGCGGCGGGCTGCAGACTCGCTGAACATGGGTTCAAATCCCATCCCCGGCTCCACGGAATAAATCCTAGGTCTTATGTTTTGCCATCTTGCTCTTTGCAACCTTTTGAGGCTTTAAACTTTAAATGCATAGACTGTTGAATTACTACCATCCGTTAAGGATAGAGATGACGCTGCTATGGTCAGGATTTTACTTCTTGTTATAGATCAAATGGCTGGGCATTGGGCTGAAGGAGTCAACGTCGTCGATGATATTCCACCGGTCAATGTTTGGGATTATGCTAGGCTCGGGTACATTCCAAACTTTAAGAGACTTATCGAAGAAGGCATATTCTGCTTTGCATGGAATATGGGGGTTTGTGATACATCTCACGGCATGAAGTATCTCGCGACTGGGCGATACGACGCTGGACCATACTGGACAAGCAGGGGAGGATGGCCGTATTATCCTAGAACTGATGATGAACGTGGTTCCATGGGTCTATTCGAGTACTCCCAACATTACGATCCGGATAAGGTGCATCCAGCCTGCTTCACAACGGATCATTGGATAGCTCCAGGATACTTCTATACGGCAGGGTATTCCGTGGCTTTATCAGCCTACCATCCGGATGATGAAATCTGGCATAGATTTGCGAAGCCATACTTGAATAAAAATAAAATCTGGAATCTCGTCTATGTATACTTTCCAGTTATGGATTCAATCTCGCTCTGCCCATCATATCAGAAGGTAAATCCGCATGTTAAATCTTCAAAGCATAGCTACATGCTTCATTTGGACTTCCTCCTATCAGACATAGTGGACTTCTTAAAGCTAAAGGACTTCTGGGACGACACATTTCTCATAATAGCCTCGGATCATGGATACCATGCTGCTTGTACAGTAGCTCACGATATAGGTGTTAAAACTCCAAACTGGTGCTGTGACCATCCCGCACCCTATGACTGTGAAGTCTGGGATTTCAAACTTAATAGAAGCACTAAAAAATACTCTGGTGGACCGCGGAGAATATTATTCATGATTTCAGGCGGAGCATTGGATGGGGAATTTAAAGGTAAAATTTTGAAGCGCGGTGAAATAATCGATGTAGCGGCCACAATATCCGACATTATAGATGTTCCATACAAATGCAAGGGAACTTCGATCTTTAAGAGAAAAGATGAGATGATTCCCCTTGACAATCTATTAACCTAAAAGCTTCATAACTAAATAAAATTAAAAAAAAAGAGAAATACGGGAATACATCCATGCTTCGTCGGATTTAAATTCCCCTTAGGCTTGATAGGATAAACCCAGATTCTGAAGCATGCCCGCTTCACTCATATTTTCAAGTAATTCGCGAAATGGTTTTACGTCTTAATACAACAAATAAGAATTATAAGTTTATAGAGAAATCTAAGCCTTGATGAATGAGGTGTGAACGGTGAAGCTTGGAACATCAACGTATTCTTTTTGGCATTTCCTTCCCGAAAAATTGCCTATAGAACATGTGATTGAGAAAGCTTATGAAATGGATCTTGCGGGAATAGAGATTCTTCATGTTCAGCTTCAATCTGAAGAGACTGGGTATCTAAACAAGCTTAAAAGGATGGCTTTTCGGTACGGAATGGATATCTACTGCTTAGCTATACACAACGATTTCGTCCAGCCTAACGTAGAGAAGAGAAGAGAACAAGTAGAACATGTTAAAAGATGCTTGAAAATCGCGTATCATCTAGGCGCCCCGGCCATTAGGTTAAATTCGGGGAGATGGAAAACCATCAAGTCTTTTAGGGAGCTAATGGAAAAGAAAGGAATTGAGCCTCCTCTTCCCGGTTACAGCGACCACGATGCGTTTAACTGGGTGATCGATTCTATAAGACAATGTATACCTACAGCTGAGGAGTACGGTGTAGTTATGGCTTTAGAGAATCACTGGGGACTTACTACACGAGCTGAGGGCCTATTAAAAATCGTCGATTCAGTCGACTCTGAATGGCTTAAAGTTCTGATGGATACGGGAAACTTTGTGTTTGACAGATATAAGGAGCTTGAGATGATCGCTCCTTACACGGTATTGGTACACGCCAAGACATATTTCGGCGGTTCCTCATTGGGGCCGGAGTTAGAGGTAGACTACGAAAAGGTATTCCGAATCTTAGGATCCGTCGATTACAGAGGTTACATATCCATAGAGTTTGAAGGAAAAGAAGATCCCTCCACAGGTGTCTTGAAAACAGTAAATTTGCTCAGGAAATACATCAAATCATGAATTTAACTATTCACCTCAGTTCACCAGCAATAGCACGAATTCCATCGTAACCTCTCCGACTTCTGACGATATAGAAAGGTGAACTCTTTTAGTAAACAACATTTCTTAACTAAGGGTTTTAATTTCCCAGACTTTTGTTCATTCATATTTAACCAACTGTGCAGCTGCTTCAAAGTCGAGCTCGCCACATCCAACTGCAGCTAGAAGAGCCGCTCCAAAAGCGGCTTCCTCACGGTTTAAAGGAATCCAAACAGGCATGTTGAAGGCGTCGGAGAATATTCTAGCTAGCAATGGGTTTTTGCGTATTCCATTCCCGGAACCAACCAAGCGTCTTCGAGGCGAAATTCCGCTTTGAAGCATAAGATCATACAGAATTCTAAAGCGGTATGCTATGCCTTCTAGCAGTGCACGTGTCATGTGACCGACGGTGAAATTCGATTCGTTCATTCCAAGCCATGCGGCTCGACGGTTGGGATCAAGCCTTGAACCAGCGAAGAAAGGCTCACATCGAAGCCCATCAGCTCCCGGTGAGACTTTAGCCGCATAAGACATCATCTTCTCGTAGAGATCTTCATTGCCTAAAGCTCCGAAGAATACCCGCCCGACATCTAGGAAGAACCTATGCAACAGCGCGTAAGAGCTGCCGCCGCAAGTATCCGCCCCAACGAGAAGATAGCTCTCATCCAAATAGCATCTCGTCTCAACCTTCTCCGCTTCGACATATTCTGGCACCCATACTGAGACTTGTCCACCCGTGCCAATATTAACGAGCAGAGAGCTACGTCTATCGGCTACACTGCCTAAGAAACTCGCTTGGTTATCTCCACATGCAACGCACACAGAAGTTCCTTTCGGTAAGTGTGTCTTTTTCGACGCTTCAGTCGTGAGTCCACCAACTATCTCGCCTGATTTTCTAACTTCCGGTAGAGAGACTTCTTGGAGGCCTAATCTTCGGATAAGATCGTAGTCCCATCTTCTCGAGATCACGTCGAAGATTCCGGAGCTACCAGCGTTTGTCGGGTCGGTAACAGGTTCATGATCAGTCATCCGCGTCACAATGTAGTCAGGTAAAAAACATGGTATCGCCGGCTCATCTGGTAACGCGTTGTTTTCCTTAAGCCAAAAAAGCGTTGATCCCATGTAACCGGTAGCCAGCTTGCATCCTTCACGTTTGAAGCCGTCTTTACCAGCTAATTCGATAATTCGGTGAATGTAGGACTTGCTGCTTCTAGGCATATTCTCATCGCATCGCTTGTCCTTCCAGCCTATGAATGGTGTAAGCGGATGACCATCCGGAGAGACTAGGACTGTTCCATGCATTTGGCCTGTTACACCTATCCCTATTATCTTTTGTGGATCTATCTCTGAGGCTGTTTCGGCCATGGCTCTGAAAACAAGATCTGTTGCTTTTTCGGCGTCCCATTCGCTTCTTCCCCGTGATCTGTCTTTTTCGCTTGTTATTTCTGAAGCGTTTGGGATGACGCTGATCGCTTTTATCGTGCCGGATGAGATGTCTATGACGAGAACGGCAATATTCGTTGTCCCCACATCTACGCCCATAAACAATGACAAGGGCGCTTTTCACCCTTCAACCATCAAATAATTGGCCTTAAACGACGGATATATAATGCGATGAACGTATCATTAAGAATGAACGGTTAATGAGAGTTGCATTACTAGACTGATAAAAATTTGATGGAACTTTTGTTCGATGAATAGACCTGGCAAAATTGAAACTTTCCTTCTTTAGCTGTGAATCTACAAGGCGGATTCAGTCTTTCCAGTCTAGCAGTCTTTTTTCTCCCTCGATCTTTTTTATCTCGGTGATGTTTTGCGTCACTTCCATTGTCCCTAGATACTTTCCATTCTTGTCCCGCACGGCGAAGTAGCGTATATGGATCACCCTATCCTTATTTTGAATCCAAAATTCAGCTACCTCTTTCTTCCCGCTTTTAAAGCTTTCCAGAATCCTGTTGACTATGTGGATGCTTTTCTGCGGGTGGCATTGCTGAACCTTTCTTCCAATGATTGATTTCGTCCGTGCAAAAATTCTCTTCTCAGCTTTGTTGAAGTATCTGACTCTATCTTCCCTGTCGACGAATGTGATGTCCACTGGAAGTGCGTCGAGGATAGCTTCCACTTCATATCTTGAGAGCTCTCCAGTCTCGAATCGCAATATATTCTCCGTCATTTTCCCCACTTCATAAATACATTTCATTAGTAGGCTTTAAAGAGTTATCTAAGAATAAAAGGTTGTCAAATTATTTTACATAATAGTACTGTCCTATGCTTTTCTGATATTTATCTAGCTGGGAGCCTTCCTTGTTAACCCTTGGCCTTTTGGTCTGCGGGTCTCTTCTGAATGTAATGCCCATTTCTTTCAGGAACATGTTCATACCGTCCAGTAGGCTCATTGGAGACTTAGCTAAACCGTTTTTTCCAGGGCTGCCGATGAAGACCATGAGCCTATCCGCTATAAAGTCTTGCACCACAATATCGTGTTCCACAACGAAAGCCGCAACGTTCCTTTCCTCGACGATATGCCTTACAGTCCTAGCCATCGAAAGTCTTTCCTCAACATCAAGATAGGCGCTCGGCTCGTCCAGAAGATACAGGTCGGCCTTCTTAGAGAGACATGTTGCCACGGCTACCTTTTGAAGTTCTCCTCCGCTGAGCTCGTCTAAATACCTGTCAAGTAAGGGATCTAAGTTGAATGGACGTATTATCTGAGTTTTATATAAGCTCGAAGAAAACTCTTCTCCAGCTACGCTTCTAAGGAGCTCCTCAACCGTGCCCTCATAATCTGAAGAAATATACTGCGGCTTATAACTCACAGAAAGCATCGTTTGAACCGGGGAGGCGCCAGAATCAGGCTTCTCAACTCCAGCAAGCATCCGCATAAACGTCGTTTTCCCAATTCCATTAGGCCCCAGAATCCCTATTACCTCGCCTTCCCCAACCTCGCCAGCCTCAACTTCTAAACAGAACCCCTTGTAAGACTTGCTCATACGCTCCCATTGAAGAAGCGGAGTGGCCGATGCGGCTGTAGCCGTAGGAGGCTTAACATGAAATCTGATTGGTTCTTTCCTGAAGCGAAGGTTCTCATCTCTTATGAACCCGTCGAGATAGATGTTTATGCCCGTTCGAACCCCGTGGACATGCGAGACTATACCGTAGACTCCTGGGACTCCATAGAGAATACAGATGTAATCCGAGAGATAGTCTAGAACCGCCAAGTCATGCTCCGCGACAATGATGATCTTATTCTCCTCTCGTAGGCTTCTAATAGCCCTTGCTGCTTCAAGCCGCTGTCTGACATCTAAATAGCTTGAAGGCTCGTCAAAGAGATATACGTCGGCTTCACGGGAGATAGCGGCGGCTAATGCTACCCTTTGAAGTTCTCCTCCGCTGAGAACATCGATCTCCCGATCCCAGATAGAATCAAGCTCAAGCATACGTGAGATCTCCTTAAGCATTCCCCTTTCATCAACTTTCGAAAGGATCTCCCCGACTTTTCCACTCGTTACTTTAGGGATCATATCCACATACTGCGGCTTGTGGATCACCTTAAGATTGCCTTCGCTCATTCTTTTGAAGTATATTTGAAGAGTTGAACCGCGGAAATACTCTAGAATTTCATCCCATTCCGGAGGATCAGAATAATCACCTAAATTCAGCCTTATCTCGCCGGAGAGAATCTTCAGGGTCGTTGACTTTCCAATTCCATTAGGCCCAAGCAGCCCTAGAACGCTTCCCTGAGAAGGAACCGGTAATCTGAAGAGCTTAAAGGAGTTCGGCCCGAAACGATGAGTGCATTCGCCCTCTAACTCGTCTGGAAGGTTAACTATTGATATCGCTTTGAATGGGCATTTCTTCACGCATATACCGCATCCCGTGCAGATAATCTCGGATATTTCAGGTTTCTCACCCTCGAATCGTATAGCCTCGTTTCCGCTTCGAACTTGAGGGCAAAACCTGTAACATGCCTTATCGCAACGGCTAGATTTACACTTCTCCTTATCGAGGACCGCTACTCTGATATTTGTTCCCTCCAGGTTTCTTCAGAAAGAAACATTCACCGATTAATAAACTTGCTATTCATTAACATTAATATGAAGATTAACGGAACAAATAAATGAAATAAAAAATCACCTTTTATTGGGATGATGTGCGGCGACGGCGCGGAGCCCGGCGATGGGCGGTGACGCCTAGAAATAACGCGCTGACCAGCAAATCGCATTTATAAATAGTTTCATAGCATATTTTTCTAAACCCAGCGGATATGGAGGGGAATCCTCTGAAGCCGAAAGTAGTAATCTCAGCGAAACTAAGAAGCAAGGTTAGGGAAGCTTTAAAAAACTTGTTAAATGAGATTGCCGATATTTACGTTCTCAATGATTGGACAAATGAGAGATCTCTTCAAGAATTAAAAGACGCTGAGGCATTAGTTCCCCTTCACGAGGAAATAAATGAGAAATTGCTTAGCCGCATGCCGAAGCTCAGGATAGTTGCTCGCTTCGGAGTTGGCTACGACCGTGTCGACGTAGAAGCATGCACTAAGCGGGGAATCTATGTTACCCACACCCCAAATGTCCTATCCAACGCGGTAGCAGAGCTAACGCTTGCTTTAATGCTTTGCCTTTCCCGTAGGATCATAGAGGCTGATAGATATGTTAGAACCGAATGGGCTAAAGCTAATAGATCTACGCTTCCTCTAAGAGAAGACCTGTATGGGAAGACTTTAGGAATTATTGGTCTAGGGCGGATTGGAACGGAAGTTGCTCGTAGAGCTAAAGCATTCGGAATGAGAATCGTTTATTACGATAAAATACGAAGGCGAAATGCAGAACTGGAACTTGGAGTCGAATATTTAAGCCTTGATAAATTACTGAGGATCTCCGATTTCGTCTCTCTGCACGTTCCATTAACACCTGAAACGGCTTCTCTCATAGGCGAGAGAGAGCTGGAGAAGATGAAAAAGACGGCGTATCTTATAAACACATCCAGGGGACGAGTTATAGATGAAGAAGCACTTTGTAGGGCGCTCGAGAAGCACCAGATCGCAGGGGCAGGGCTTGACGTATTCTCCGAAGAGCCTCTTCCACTCGACAGCCCCTTAATCAAGATGAAGAATGTTGTCTTGACGCCTCATATGGCCACGCTTACGGTTGAGACAAGAAGCTTAATGTTACACATAGTGGCTGAGGACGTCCGGAGGGTTTTAACCGGGAAGGCACCGTTGAATCCTGTACCGGAGCAAAAAGACGTGATCTCTACCAGAAAAGGGAACGAATAGATGATCGAATTCAAAA
>Ga0180301_10001336_pt1 | contig 19457 bp, 20 predicted proteins | sample GuaBasSediGuay16_FD_121797 | JGI IMG/M metagenome (GOLD analysis project Ga0180301, IMG submission 121797) | Subseafloor sediment microbial communities from Guaymas Basin, Gulf of California, Mexico - Guay16, Core 4569-2, 12-15 cm | ecosystem: Environmental > Aquatic > Marine > Hydrothermal...
GATTATGCTGATGAGGAAGTTTTTGAGTGTTAGGTTTATGCCTGTGAAGAGGAGGAGAAGTATTGCTAGTATTATGTAGATGTTTTCGAGTTGCGTCATCTCGTGGAGGGGTTGTATAAGAAGGTAGATTAGGATGCTTGTTAAGGTTAGGATTGTGGTGCAGAATGTTATGGATGATATGAAGTATGATTTTAGTTCGCTGTAGTTTTTTTCGCCGAGGGTTTTTCCGATGAATCGTTGGAGGCCTATTGGTATGCCTAGGAGGGCTGTGGTTTGGATTATGGTTGCTAGGCTGATTGTCGTGCTTGCGTAGCCTACTATGCTTGCTCCTCCAATTCTGGAGATTATTAGCCAGTATATGTATCCTATGGCATATAGGAGTATTGAGTCTATGTATAGCCATAGGCCGCCGCGTACTACTTTTTCTACGCTCAACTTTTGCACCTCGATATGGTGTTTTACACGTTGTTGTTCGATGTTTCGTTGCTGTTTTATTGATGTTGTTATGTTGCGGGTTAGGTTAATATTAATTTAGTGGATGAGTTGTTTGTGTGGTGGTTGGTGTGCGTGGTTATTCTAGGGTTTTGGTTACTGGTGGTGCTGGGTTTATTGGGAGTCATTTGGTTGATAGGTTGTTGGGTGAGGGTTTTGAGGTTGTTGTTTTGGATGATTTTTCTTCTGGTAGGGTTGAGAATTTAAGGGGGCATTTTGGTCGTGACGGTTTTGTTTTGGTTCGTGGTGATGTTAGGGACAAAGATGTTGTTAGGAGGGTTGTTGAGGGTGTTGATGTTGTTTTTCATTTGGCTGCTTTGGTGAGTGTTCCTGTTTCTGTTGAGAATCCTCGTTTGGTTGAGGATGTTAATGTTGGTGGTACTTTGAATGTTTTGAAGGCTTGTGTTGATTTGGGTGTTAAGCGTTTTGTTTTTGCTGGTTCCTGTGCTGTTTATGGTGAGGGCCGTGGGGTTCCTAGGTGTGAGGATGATGTTTTGGATCCCATTTCTCCTTATGGTGTTTCTAAGTTGGCTGGTGAGTTTTATTGTAGGGTTTTTTATCGTGTTTATGGTTTAGAGACTGTTGTTTTGCGTTATTTTAATGTTTATGGTCCTAGGCAGGTTTATGGTCCTTATAGTGGTGTTATTTCTATTTTTATTAATAGGTTGCTTGGGGGCAAGTCTCCTGTTATTTTTGGTGATGGTAATCAGGTTAGGGATTTTGTTTACGTCGGGGATGTTGTTGAAGCTAATTTTTTGGCCATGTTTTCGAAGAATGGTGTTGGTGAGGTTTTTAATGTTGGTAGTGGTAGGTGTACGAGTATTAATGAGCTTGCTAGGTTGCTTATTGAGTTGATGGATGTTGATGTTGAGCCTGTTTATTCTGATCCTCGTCCTGGTGATATTAGGTATAGTTGTGCTGATATTGGTAAGGCTAGGAGAGTTTTGGGTTTTGAGCCTAAGGTGGGTTTGAGGGAGGGGTTATTGGAGACCATTGCGTGGTTTAGGGAGATTTATGGTGAGAGGAATGTTTTGTGAGTGAATTTTATTGGGTTGTTTTGGTTGGTTGAATTTTTAAGGTGTTTGTTGTATGTGCTGAAACTACAAATCTTTAGGCTGTAAATCTCATAAGATTTGAATATTTGTGAAAATTGGTTGTTTTTGTTTGTTTTGGGTCTTGTATGTTTTGTGATAGTGTGTTAGATTGTTTTTTGGTGATGATGCGGTTGGTTTAAATACTCTATTGTTTGATTTTATTATTGAGGTTTATAGAATGGGTGAGGTTAAGGAAAAACGGTGTCTTGTTAGGTGTAAGGTATGTGGATGGGAAAATTATGTTGATGCTGGGGAATGTGAAGAGAAGAGGTTTTTATTTTTGAAGTGTAAAAACTGTGGTGCTAGGGATGTTTATTTGCGTCTTTCTAGGAGGTTTGAGAAGCCGATTACCATTACTGGTTCATTTTTGGGTAGGTTTTTATATACTTTCTTGATGTTTTGGGTTAACTTGAAGAGCATTGTGTTTAATTTCGGTGGTTTAGTGTTATCTAAGGTTTTAAGTATTAGAGATCTTTCTAGATCAAGGTTGTATATTTTGGCAAGCGTAGTTATTGGTGTTGTTTTAGTGGTCTTTGGCTGGTTTGTTATGAGGCGTTTTTTGGTTCATTTGGTGTTGGCTGCTGTTAGTTTGATTTCTGGGATTGTTTCTTGGAGTTTAAGTGGGGAAGAGTAAGTTTTGATTTCTAAGTTTTGTTGGTGATGGTTTTAGCGATTAGACTCTAATAATGTTTGGTGATGGGAAATTTTAATAGCGGAGATATGTGTAGTTGTTGGGTGAGTTGGTAAGGGGTTGGTTTGGTTGAAGGGTAGGGTTGTTCCTATCGCGAAGCCTGTTTTTGACCGTGAGGAGTTTGAAGTTGTTCGTGAGGTTTTGGAAAGTGGCTGGTTGATGAATGGCCCTAAGGTTAGGGAGTTTGAGGAGAGGTTTGCTAAGTATTGTGGCGCCAAATTTGGTGTTGCTGTTAATAGTGGTACTTCTGCTCTTCATATAGCTCTTCTTGCTTTAGGTGTAGGTCCGGGGGATGAGGTTATTACTACTCCTTTTAGTTTTATTGCTTCTGCTGATTGTATTCGCCTTGTAGGTGCTAAGCCTGTTTTTGTAGATATTGATTCGAGGACTTATAATTTGAATGTTGGAAGGATTGAGGATGCTGTTTCTGATAGGACTAGGGGTATTGTTGTTGTTCATCTTTACGGTCTTTCTGTGGATATGGATCCTGTTTTGGAGGTTGCTGAGAAGTATGGTTTGTTTGTTGTTGAGGATGCTGCTCAAGCTCATGGTGGTGAGTATAGGGGTCGTAAGGTTGGTGGTATTGGTCATGTTGGTTGTTTTAGTTTTTGGCCCACGAAGAATATGACTACTGGTGGTGGAGGTATTATTGTCACTAATGATGAGAGGGTTGCTGAGAAGGCTAGGCTTTTGCGTTTTAATGGTGAGGTTCGTGACTATAGGCATGTTCTTTTAGGTTACAATTTGTTGATGCCTGAGATTCAAGCTGCTATTGGTCTTGTTCAGCTTAAAAAGTTGGATAAGTTTGTTGAGAGGAGAAGGGAAATTGCTAAGTTTTATGATGAAGAGTTTGGTGATTTGGATCTTGTTTTGCCTTTTGAGCCGGATTATGCTAAGCATACGTATCATCTGTATACCGTTAGGGTTGATGCTAAAGAGAGAGATTTTGTTGTTGAAAGTTTGAATAAGGAGGGTGTGCAGGCGAGGGTTTATTATCCGATTCCTATACATCTTCAGCCAAGTTATAAGGAATTTGGTTTTGCTAGGGGAAGTTTTCCTGTTGCTGAGAGGGTTGCTAGTGAGGTTTTTTCTCTTCCTGTTCATCCTGCTCTTAATGATGAGGATGTTAATTACGTTGTTGAGAAGGTTAGAGGGGTTTTAAGCCGGTTGTAAGTGTGTTTATGGAGGGTGGTTTGATTTGGGTGTTAGGTTGGGTGATGGTGTTCGTGTTGATAAGCGTGTTAGGTTTTTGGGTGATTGTTTTGTTGGTGAGTATAGTGTGATTTTGGGTGAGGTTGAGGTTGGTGATGGTGTTTGGATTGGTCGTAATGTTACGGTTTTGGGTCCTGTAAGGATTAGTTCTCGATGTTTTGTTGGTGATGGTGTTGTTATTGGGTTTCCTTGCAAGAGGAATTTGTTGGGTGTTTTGAGGGATTTGAAATGTGAGGTTGAGGTTGGTAAGGGGTTGGTTGAGATTGGTGATAATGTTGTTTTGCGTTCTGGCTGTGTTATTTACGAAGATGTGAAAATAGGGAGTAATGTTGAGTTTGGGCATCATGTTTTGGTGCGTGAGAAAACTGAGATTGGTGATGGTTGTAAGGTTGGTACTAATACTGTGATTGATGGTTTTTCTAGGATTGGTAAGCGTGTTTCTATTCAGTCTAATGTTTATGTTCCGCTTAACACTGTGATTGAGGATCATGTTTTTTTGGGTCCTAATGTTGTTCTTACTAATGATAAGTATTTGATGAGAACTGATTACGAGTTGAGGGGGCCTATTATTCGTAGGGGGGCTAGTGTTGGTGCTAATGCTACGGTTTTGCCAGGTGTTGAGGTTGGTGTTGAGGCTGTGGTTGGTGCTGGTGCTGTTGTTACTAAGGATGTTCCTCCTAAAGCAGTTGTTGTGGGTGTTCCAGCTAGGAAAATAGGTGAGGTGCCTAGAGACTGGCGTATTCCGATGATTTAGTTTTTTGCGCTGTATTTTTTGGAGATTAGAGATTGAAGCGAATGGTTACAAAATCGGCTTTATTAAGGGTAATTGTTATTAGGCTTTTGTGTTAGTAGATGTCATAGATAGTTTAACTATTGTAGGTGAGGTTGGGCTATGGTTGTTGGTGTTGTTTTGTGTGGCGGTGAGGGGAAGCGTCTTCGTCCTTTGACGTACTATTTTCAGAAGGTTATGGTTCCTGTTGGGGGTAAGCAGAAGCCTTTGTTGGAGTATGTTGTTAGGCTTTTGCGTTATCATGGTATTAGGGATGTTGTTATGCTTGTTAATTATAAGGCTGAGCAGATTAAGAATTATTTTGATGATGGCAGTCGTTTTGATGTTAATATTCAATATGTTATGGATGATCCTTCCTTTAAAGGCACTGGTGGGGCTATTTTAAACGCTTTTAAGCATGGGGTTTTAAATGAGAATGATACTTTTGTGGTTTATTATGGGGATATTTTATCCAATATTAATTTGTCTAGTATGTTGCGTTTTCATAAGGAGAAGGGTAGTGTTGCTACTGTTGGCTTAGCTAGGAGATTTACTGTTCGAGTTGGTGTAGCTGATCTGGATAACGATGGTAAAGTTAGGGGATTTATTGAGAAGCCTGAACTTGAAAAACCCGTTAATATTGGAATTTTAATTTTGGAAGGAAGCGTTTTCAATTTATTGGAAGAGTTAGCTCGCAACAAAAATAATATTGACCTCTCAGGTGACGTGATACCAGCCTTAATCAAACGTGGCCAACCAGTGTATGGATATGTGACTGACTGTTTTTGGTATGATGTAGGTAGTACTGAGAGGTATGAGAAGTTGGATAATGGGTTGGTTGATGAGAAGTTAGGTTTTCTTTTAGAGAAGTAGAGTTTTATTGTTCTTTATATTTATTTTTGGGGTATTATTTAAGGGTTGAATTTGAATCGTGTAGGTAGGTGTATTGGCTTTAGTTTAAGTTTACTTTTGATGTTGTTTTTGTTAGGTTTAGTTGAGGTTGGGTTTGCTAATCCTGCTACAGCTGTGATTTACTATGTTGAGGTTGATAGGTTGGTTTTTGAGGTTGGTGAACCTGTTTTTGTTAATAGTAGTTATGTTGTTGAGGGTTCTGCTTCTACTCTTGCCACTTTTAGTATTGGTTTTAATTCGTCTGTGGTTGAGGAGAAGAGTTTTTCTGATTTTGGTTCTGTTACTCGTGTGGTAATGTTTTATCTTGATCCTTCTGATTGGAGCCCTGGTGTTAATGGTACTGGTGGTTGGGCTGAGGTTTTTGTGGAAGCTTCGGATTCGCCTTCTAATCCTAGTGGAAGTCCTTATGCTAGTGATTCTGAAACCGTGTTTTTTACTGTTGTTAGGGCTGGTCAAAACTGTTCTTTAAAATATGTTTATCCTGATCCTCCGGTTGATAATTCAAGTGTAACTTTAGCTTTTAGGTTATTTAATGAGCATAATTCTAGTTTTCCTGTAGTGAATAATAGTGTTTCATTTAGTGTTCTATCTCCTAATGGGAGTTTGATTTTGAATGGTTCTGCAGTGACGGATTTAGATGGAGAGTTTGTTGTTAAATTTGATCCTAATGGTTTTCCTGGTAACTATACTGTTGAGATTTATAGTTTTGAGAATGAAGATTATGAAGAAGGTTTGTTTACGTTTGTTATAGAGGTTTCTTCTGGGCAGTCTAACTTTTCCAGGCCGACACGTGTGGAGTTAGATTACATTTTTATTGGAAATGCTACTGTAAGGGATGGTGAGATGGTTTCTTATGCTCTTGAGCCTGTTAAGGTGTTTGTGTGTCTTTTTGATGATATTTCGGATTCGCCGATTTCATCTGTGGAAGTAAATTCTTTTGTTTTTGATTGGAGAAACGTTACTGTATTTAATGTTACTGGTGTAACTAATGGTAGTGGTGTTTTTGAGTTTGTTTTTTCTCCGCCTTATTCTGGAAGTTTCTCCGTATATGTTGAATTTTTAGGTAATGAAACTTTTAATCCCTCAAATAATACGCTTTTGTTGCCGGAGTTTTTGCCTAGGCCTTTGAGAGTTGAAATTGTTAAGGGGTTTCCGAATGTTGTTTATGTTGGTGAGAGTTATTGGGTTTGTTTTAGGGTTTTGGATGATTTTACGGGTTTAGGTGTTTCTGATGTTAATGTTTCTCTTTTCGGTGAGTGGCCTATGCAGTTTCCGCTTAGGGGCTTTGGGGTTACTAATGAAAGTGGTTATGTCGGGTTTCAGGTTGAGATTCCTGCCGAGTACGCGAATGTTTTGCCAGGGTATCGTCATGTTGAGGGTTGGTTTACTGATACTAGGGATCCGGTGGTTTACGGGAATTTTTCGGTTGTTTGGGGTCAGTGGTTTAGGGAGGTTTCTTTAACTTTTGTTTCTGTTAATTGTTCTGAGGTTGCAAGGGGGGATAGTGTTGTGGTTGAAGTTTATGTTTGTTCTGATGACGGGGTTCCTTTAAATGGTGGTGTTCAGATTTGCTGGGACGACGTTGAATTATTTAGCGTCTCCTTATTTAATGGGTCATGTGCTTTTCTTCTAAATGTTTCATTTGATGAGAATATTGGACTTCATGTTTTAAATGTGACATTTAATGAAGATAATTATGATGTCAACTTTTGTAATGTTTCTATAGCAGTATTTTCCTTGTTTGATGTTTCTATTAATGTGTCATCATCAGATGTTTGTAGAGGTGAGAACTGTAGTTTTGAAGTCGTTGTTTTAGATGCTTTTGATCATAATCCTGTTTCTAATGTTACAGTTTTTGTTAGGTTGGATGATGGAGAAGTTATTTTTGAAGGGTTAACTAACGATAATGGGAGTGTTGTTTATTTGTGGTGTGTTCCGCGAGAGTTTCAACCAGGGATATACATTGTTGAGTTTGATATTTCTAAGGTGTTTTATGTTTCTTTGCAATTAAATCTCTCTATTCATGTGTGGATTCGAACAACGATTACTTTTAACATAACTGTGAGTGAAAGCGTCTTGACGCAAAAGTCATACGTAAAAATTAAAGTAGACGAAGGCGTTACTAAGATCAAAAACCTTCAATGTTATGATTACACTTTTAGTTTGCAACGTTCTTTGCAAAAAGGTTTAGTTAAGGAGGGAGGATCATGGGAAGTAAGAAACAATTCCTATGTTGATCTGCAATTTTTTGCTAAAGATTGTGATCTAACATTTTTATGTAGGGGTAGAAGGAGGAGTTTATGGCAGGGTGAAGGGTTTTCCTTCTTTAAGGATATTTTGCGGTATCTTTTCTTTCCATTTTTCAAAGAATTTTAGGTCAACGTGTTTATCCCTAAGTTCATCGGGTAGCATTTCGGGGATTCCCTCTACCTGGTTTCCTACAGGGTACCATCTACTGCAATTTGAACAATATAGAAGGGCTTCTTTAACTTCTAAAAGCATCATGTAATTGTATAGGAGGCTTAGTTCTTTTAGATATTTTTCCGCTATAGTTTCTATCATTTTTTCTTTTTCTTTCTCTACGGCTTCTCTTCCTTTGCTTTCTACCTGTTCCTCTAGTTTCTTGAATTCTTCTACTGCTTTCTTTATGTCTTCCTTTTCTAAAAGTTCTGAGATTGTTTGTCTAACCTTTTCCAGTGTTTTTATCGTTGTTTCATTTTCCGTTTCGTCTTTAATTTTTTCAATTGCTGGTGGACTAATTATTCCGTCCACGAGATCTTTGAGCATTATTTTGTAGTCTTCTAGGTGTTCTTCGGCTGGTTTTCCCGCTGCTTCACATATTTCCTTTATTTGCTCATTTGGGGTTTCCCATGTGTAGAAGTAAGCGTCAAGTGGGTGATGCTTACATATTGGGCAGGCTAAAACATTTAATAGCCATGGTTTCATTGTTTTACACCAACCTGAAACTAAACATTGGTATCTTCTACATTAATTTTTCTTTCGACTATGATAGGGGGAAACGCATAAATCTTTTAATCTTATCCTAACTACTTGAAAGCTAAAATGCTTTGCAGTTGGGTTTCAAGGTTGAGAGTGTCTCTTGTCTGGGATAGGTTATGCAGGTGATTAAGCCCTTTGATCCTTGGAGAAGTTCCCTTTGCACATGTCCTCCAAAGTATACTTTAAATCCTTATACTGGTTGTAGTCATTGCTGCATTTATTGTTATATTACTTCGTATATTCCTCATGCTTTTAATTGTAGGCCTAAGGAGAAGCTTTTAGAGAAAGTTCGCAGAGATGTTAGGAAGATAAATAGAACTCTTGTTGTTTCTATGTCAAATAGCTCTGACCCTTATCCTTCAATTGAAAAAGATTTGAAATTGACGAGGAAAGTTTTGGAGATTTTTAAGAAGCATGACATTAGGGTTTTAATTATAACTAAGTCCGACCTTGTGGTTAGAGATGTTGATCTTCTTTCGTCTATGCGTAGTTCTGTTAGTTTTACAGTAACTACTGTGAATGAGGAGCTTGCGGCTGTATTAGAGCCTTATGCTCCAAGTCCGTGGAAGAGAATTGATGCAATTAGGAAGCTTGTAGATAGGGGAGTAAGGATTTCTGTAAGGGTTGACCCTATTATATTATTTTTAAATAGTCGTGAAAAGGATATGGAAGATGTTATATCTGCTGTAGCTGAAGCTGGTGCACTTCATATTGTTAGTTCTACTTTTAAACCTAAGTTTGATAGCTGGAGGCGTTTTGAGAAAGTTTTCCCAGAAATTTCCAGAAAATTGTACAAATATTATTTTAAGTTGGGCGAAAAAGTGAGTGCTTCTCGCTACCTTCCTTCACCTATTAGAAGGAAGCTTATGGGTAGGGTTAGAAAAATTGCTATGAAATATGGATTAACCTTTGCTACATGTAGGGAAGGGTTATCTGAACTTCATACTGCTCCCAGTTGCGATGGCTCGCATCTTGTACCGTGAACTACCTCTCGCTTATGCGGGGGTTTCTGCTTCATTCATCGGTGCTTGCTGTCGTTGGAAGCTTAGTTGTTGGCTGCCTTGGGCAGGGGTGCTAGATGTTGGTCTCTGCTGGCTCTCTTAGCCTTGCGGGGACGTGTGCGGGCTTAACTTCGGGTTGTCTCAGCCCTAGTGAAACTACAATATGTCACGTGCACGAGGTATATGTGTTTGTCGGCTTTCATCCCGCTTCCTTTCGGAAGGGGACTTCCCGCCGACAGAGTTAAATAGGAAGTTTTCAAGATGGTGTTTGGGGATTTGGATGAGTGAACTTAGTAGGTTTAAGATAAAGTTTGTTTTTGAGAGCGGGAGAGAGATTTTAGGTGAATTTATAAGGATAAAAGCTCCTAGGACTGTTGAAAAGCTTTTGTTAAAGCTTCCAATAACTTCTAGGGTTATGTTATGGCCTCCCGAGAGCCCTGGCGAGATATACTTTAACGTTGGGATAAAGATGGGTAAGGAAAAGGCGCGAAAGGACATTGAGCCTGGAGACATAGCATATTGGCCTATGGGGGATGCCTTATGCATTTTTTACGAGAAAATTGAGCCGTACTCTGAGGTCAATGTGGTAGGTAGAATTATCGGTGATCTGAATGAGCTTAGAGAAATAAAGAGAGGGGAAATTGTGAAGGTTTTAAAAGTGCAGTGAATATTAATACATATTCCGAAACTATAATAGATTCAGTACTCTAACTGTGAAATGTTGATTATATTCCTTGTGGTCCCTTTAATGGCCTGGTTTTTCTAGGTGAGGTGTAGACTTTGATGGGTTCGACGATTATGCTTGGATACGTGGATTCTACAGTAGCTTCTATACCTTTATTTGATACTTTTAAATAGCCGCCGTCGCTTCTTATTCTCAATTTGGTTACATTAAATTTTACCATTTCGGGTATTTGACTTGGTTCTTTTTCTTTCTTTTCCTCCTCCCTCGCCCATGTTTTCTTTTCTCTTAATTCTAAAAGCTTTCTTTCAATCAATTTCCTTAGTGTTCTTTCCTTTTTGACTATTTCTAGGAGCATATTTTTCTCTTTCATGTAGTGTAGCTCTGTTTTCCATATTATTCTGGTGCCATGCTTCTCTCTCTTTGTTGTTATTAGGTCGGCTGCCTTTAGCACCGCTACGATATCGTAAATGCGTCTTCGCGAAACCCCCAATTTGTAGGCTAGTTCCAAAACAAGGCACCCTTCTTCGCCAGCTTTTTGAAGAATTTCGATTGCTTCCTTAGCCATGTCTCTAAGGTGCAAATGGTACCCCCCGCAATAATAAGGTATTACATTTGTATACCTTTCGGCTACACATATACTTTTTGGTTTGGAGCATTTATTCGGATAATTGTAATATTTCATTTCAATTTTTATCATGTGCTAGGCGCCAACACAACCGTTTTGAATCTTAAACAAGGATGCAGTTAATATGATTGAAAGAGGCTTTTCTAGAGGTTATAATAGCTACTTAACAATGGCTACTCTCTTTGCGCCCTCAAAAAGACTTCTTAATTTTAATCTGCATTTTGTCATTTTTATAAGGAGATTCTTCTCTCAACCTTTTTTGGTGGTTTTTTATTCAATTGACATTTTTGTGAAGTTCGCAATGAGTAGGTTGTAAAATTCCGATAAAACTTTAAAGCTTTTTACCTAAGTGGGAACAAAGCTAAGTCCAAGAAACCTCTAGAGAGGAGGTATTCAATGAATAGTTTTGGGTTTGGGACTATTTGCCCTTTTAATGCGAGATCATTCCACTTTGAGACAAGTTCTTCATATTCTTTGAGTTCTTTAATGGTTTTTTCTCCTTGTTTAGCTAATTTTTTCTCACTTATCTTGCTGCCTTTTCCAAGTCCTTTACAGTATTCTTTTGCCCTTATCGATACGCCTTGGTACAGCCACCCATCTTTTATTTGAAAGGTGAATGGAAAGTTGCGGCAGGAAGACGGTCTTGCAGGATATATGGAGCATTTATTTTTTGAGAGAAAAATACACGACCCATCCTGTAGTTTGAGTAGACCGAGGTATGCTATTCCTCTCGTTGTAACAATAGGAGGTGTTACGAGTTTTTGCTCTCCTCCACCTATTATTTGATAAAATGCTACATATTTTAGGATGCTTTGTGCATCTAATTTTAGGAAAGAAGCTATTCTAATCACATCAACATGGGTTAACGTTACAATCATTTTTTTGTCTCGGCAACATTCTCCACACATTTGGCATTTAAATCTCAGCTATTTTTCCCCCAAGGCACAAGGAATTATTATATGATAAATAACTTGATATTAATGTTCTCGCTTAAGCTATAAAAAGGTTAAATTGGTATGTTAAGTTTTAAGTAACTAGTCCAAGTTCTCTTAATTCTTTTGCAAGTTTTTTAACAGCCCTTGACACATCGCTTTCTTTTTTAGCACCTGTACACACTATTTTTCCACTACTGAAGAGCAGGAATACAACATTAGGGTCTTTCATTCTATAAATTAGTCCTGGGAATTGTTCAGGTTCATATAGGGAGTCGTCAAGCGTTATTGACGCTAGTTCAAGGTCGATTTCTCCGCCTATGCTTCCCGAGGATACTATGTTTTGTATTTGTATTTGTGGTTTGCTTTTGATAGGGACTCCTGCCTTTCTTATTTTATCTATTACTTTGTTGACAACAATTTCTGCTTCTTCTTCTCTTTTTAAACCGGTAACGACCATTTTGCCTGTGTTGAATACAAGCACAGCTGCTTTAGGGTTTTGTAGTCTGAATACTAGTCCTGGGAATTGTTCTGGATCATATTCGACGTTATGGTAGGCATTTGCCACTTTTTCCAGGTCTATTCTGTCGTCTAGTATTACACTAGCCACTATGTTCTCCACACGGTAATATATTTTCTCTCCACTCATTTATTTTCCTCCGTTTCCAAATTTTGGTTATGGAATGATCATTTGTAAAGTCATCTTCACTTTAAAAAGAAAACCTTTTTAAGATATCGTTTATAAAGCAACCTTTTTTAAACCTTGTAGGCTTTTATTTTTACTTTCTGTTCACATGCAGCCTTAAATTTGAAAATAAATAGATGACCATTCAAAGTCCATCATAATAATCGATATTTGAGAAAAAGGTGATGAATGGGGGTGGTTTATTCTCTCCATGCTTCCATACCACAGTTTTCGCAAAATATTCGTTTGATGATTTTTCCAGACTTCCAGTACACCTCTACCGTTAATGGAGAACCGCAGTTTCCACAGAGGGTTCCTTTTGACTCCTTTCTTTCGATTAGAATGAGATCTCCTTTCGCTATTGATCCCCCCGAAATAACCATAAATAATGTTACCTAACGTGTACAAAAATATTTTCATCGTGAAATTGAATTTATGAAACGATTTAATTGATTTTCTTAAATGTGTTTGAAACATATACTTGATAAGCGTGGAATATGGGTTGCAGTTTTCAGGTGATTATGATACTGAGGCGAATTTGTTTATCTTAGGGCAAATATGCTACCAAATAAATAGGGAAGTGAATACCAGAGTTGGATAATTAAGATATTTTAGGTTAAAAATAGGGTTTAGCTTACTCTTCTTAGGGTTATGTCTATTGTTGACACGGTTCTTCTGTTTTGTTCCTCCCCTACTTCTTCACTTCCTATTTTTACTTCTTTTACTTCAACCATTTCCGGTAAAAATCTTTGCCGAACGATTTCTGCTACGTCTACGGCTTTGCTTATTGCTCTTCCTCTAGCTTTTATTACCACTTCGTTTGCTCCACTATTAAATTGCATTACAACTGCTAAAACATAGTTCATTGGGGGTTTTTTACCTACTAATATTACGTTTTCTTCTCTTTTTGCTTGTGCCAATTAGAGACACCTCCAATTTTTTGTGTTGCGTTGTTCGTATTTTACTGGACAGAACAATAATGTTGTCAAGGTTTTGCTTTTCATCATTGTAATATTTAATATTGCGTAAGCTGAGTAATATAATTTTTCTTATAATTCTTTAAGTGGAATAAGATAGGTATGTTATAAAGGTTTAAGTATTAGAACTGTAGATGTGAGGTGTGCTGGTTTTTTAAGTTAATTGTTTGTTAAGTTCTGGTTCAGTTTTTAATATAAATGTTGTGTGTTAATGTGCTCCTAAAGATTTATAAAATTCTAATGCGTTTAAAAATTTGTTTGAGGTAAGTCGGTTGAAGGGTTGGAAAATGCAGCTAAAAACCGAAATATTTAACATGGTTAGGAAGGGGAAAATAAGTATAGTTGCAACTAAGAGTGGAGGAAAACGGCTATTGGTTGAGGAGGTAAAGGAGTTATTTTTGAAACTTAAAAGAAAGAAGCCAAAACTTTCTACATACAGGTATTCAGTAAATTATCCTAAATCCTCTGTGCCAAACTATAAAGTTGGGTATGCTTTGCAGGGTACCTTAGAAGGGAAGAAATATACGATAGAGTTTAAAATCGCACATGGGAAAATTGTTGTATACTCTGTGTCAAAAACCTAATTTTTCAACTATTTATGTACTTTGTAAAGTGAACTACCTCTCGCTTAAGCGGGGGGCTTCTCGCTTCATCCATCAGCACTTACCGTCATCGGGAGCTTAGTTGTTGGCTGCCTTGGGCAGGGGTGCTAGATGTTGGTCTCTGCTGGCTCTCTTAGCCTTGCGGGGACGTGTGCGGGCTTAACTTCGGGTTGTCTCAACCCTAGTGAAACTACAATATGTCACGTGCATGAGGTATATGTGTTTGTCGGCTTTCATCCCGCTTCCTTTCGGAAGGGGACTTCCCGCCGACAGAGTTAAATCATGCTACTGTTAATAGTTTGTTGCAATATATTTAAAATGCCTAGGAATTTTAATTCATATTGGGGAAATTCATGAAAAATGTGAGGAACCTACTGGGTATAACCCTTCTATTGTTATGGTTGATTTCGATAGTTAATCTTCCTAACGGAGGTATGGCGGAGGCTTCTGGTAGCGTTCTTGTAGTTAGTTTTGATGGTGAAATTACTTCGGCAACATATGAAATGTTTAAAGATGCTATAGAAACTGCTGAAGATATTAATGCAAACCTAACTGTTTTTGCAATCAACACTTTAGGTGGGGAGCTTGGAGCAATTATGGACATCATATCACTGTTTACAAATTCGAAGGTTCCAATCGCGGTTTTTGTTTATCCAAGAGGGGCAACGGCTTTAAGCGGTGGAACATACATATTGATGGCAAGTCACATAGCTGTTATGTCTGTTGGCTCAACTATAGGTTCTTGTCAGCCGGTTGACCAGTATGGAAACCCGATAACTAGTGATAAAGTCATAAATTCTCTTGTTGAGGTAATGAGAAGTCTTGCAATCCATCATTCAAGAAACGAGACAGCTGCAGTTGAGTTTATCACACTTAATCTTAATTTGATTGCAGAGGAAGCGTTAAGGTACGGGGTAATAGAATTTGTGGTACAATCTACGGCAGATCTTGAAACCGCATTGGGAGAATTTGTCTCGAAGCTCAAGGACAAGGTATTAGTAGAGGTGGAGAAAGAGATATTGGGAAATACCACGCCTGTATGGAAACTTGTAGATAAGAATGAAACTATAGGGTTGAAAATTCTAAAGAAGTACTCTTTTTCAGAAAACCTCGAAGAGAACATTATTTTTTATTCGCTTGGAACTCGTCACATGTTGCTGCAAATGGTGAGCAATCCTCTGATAGCATCCATACTTTTAACGATAGGGATTTATTCGTTAATTTTCGGTCTTGTAACTCCTGGAGTGGGAGCTGAACTTGTTGGAAGTATATGTTTACTTCTTGGCCTCGTTGGCTTAGGAGTTATTGGTGTTAGCGTTGCTTCTGTAATCTTTCTACTAATTGGAGTATCCTTGTTTATAGCTGAGTTGAAAACAAACATTGGTGCTTTAGCAGTAGGTGGGAGTGTATGCATCCTTATCGGTATATTACTGATAATTCCTCCCTTTGTTCCATCTGAATATAGAGGATGGTATGTGCCGTCTCAGTTTTATACAACTTTTAGAATTTTAGCGTTCACCATAACAGCTTTCACCTCGCTATTCTTTGGCTTTATAATTTATAAGGGGTTGGAAGCTAAAAGGCTAAAGAAAACTCTAGATATTGAGTCTTTGATAGGGAAAACAGGTTATGCTAAAACCGATATAACACCTGATTTAAAAGGCATTGTTTATGTTGAGGGTGAAGAGTGGTCGGCAAAAACTGAGGAAGAATTTATAGCTACTGGTGACAGAGTTGAGGTTGTTGATGTAGAGGGTTTAACTCTTATTGTTAGATGTGTCAAGCGTGGAAAGTAATATTCAACAATTTATTGAAGAAGTCTCAAATAGTATGAGATGGACAGTGTAATAGCATTAAAGTAGAGAAGGGAGGAGAATTGAAGTTAGTAAGTCTCCGCGTTGCCTCAGTGGATATTTATAGAGTTTTTCCGCTGGTATATGTTATAGAAAGGCCTAACAAGTTAAAGGAAAGGTTTAGGTTCCTGGGGGACCCTGATTACATCCTAAGGAAGTGTAAGATGGCGGAAAAGGATGCTGAAAAAAGGGTTATAGATTATATAGAGGGGGTAGGTCTTTTAAGAATTAATGTCCATGGTTCTTGGCGTCCTACTCACCACGAGCTTTTGAAGGCATCGAAATCTATTAAATTTCCAATAAGGCATTTAGCGCCTTTGGTGGCTAAATCTCAAAAAAATTTGGTGATTGAGGGTGTATTGGATTTACCAATAAGGGGTAATGTTGAAGTAAAGATTTTCCCGTTTGGTTCGTGTATTATTCACTTAAAATCTGCTCTTCAGGGAAGATTTACGGTTGATACTTTAATTAGATTTGCTAATGGTGAAGATATTACTATTAGTTCTCCTCTTTTTGGGAAGTTGGATTTTGAAGAGTTTTTTGAAAAGCTTAGGGATGCTGTTATTTATAGTATGTATGCCCTTGATGTTCAAGAGGATGCTAAGATTGCTATGAGTAAGACACGGCACTTCACGCACATAATAAGCTCTGACCCTATAAATATGCAGGATAACATTAGGGAAATTTATGGCTTAGTTACTTTGTCTCCTGACTGGCCTTCCGTTGACTTAGATGTGGCAAAGGAGGAAGCTGGATTTTCGCTTGGAAAGGCTGAAGAAGATGTCGTGGTTATTGGTGATAGGGGGACTATAGCATATACCCCTAATCTTAAGGGTACTAAGCCTAGGAGAGCTTTTAGGGAGAGTATAAGTGAGTCGGTTGAAACAGCTCAGGCGCAGTATGAGAGTTTAAGAATTTTTAAGCAAAGGTTTAAGCTTTTACCTGTTGAGAGAGAAAGCAAATTCTTAGATTTTATTACGACGATTTCCACTTCTTTGAACCCGTATTTAACCGTTGAAAAATTGCTACCTAGGCCTTCTTGGAAGAAGTATTACGGTTGGACTATAGAAAAGATTGGTTATAGAAAGGTATTTGATATGGTTGTCGAGGAGTTCTTTAAATCCATACCTGATCTTATTGAGGGTAAGGCTCGGGTTAAAATCGTTCTGAATAGAATGAAAAAGTTTGAAATACCAAAGGTAAGTCAGTTAATTTCTAATATTTTAGGTTAGGCAAAATAGGATGTAAGTAAAACTTTTAAAGTTTAAATGAGATGTGTTTGCAGCAGAAAAAAGTAGAAGTTTTATTAGAGTAAGTAATTAGGGTGGAAAAAGTGCACAACGATAATAATGAATTTGAAGAAAGTCCTGGGGAAGAAGTTGAAAACGTTGATGAAACCATTTTGGAAGGGGAGAAATTTGAAGAAAGCGGTGATTTTTTGGGTGCTGCTCAAAGATTTAATCAAGCTGCATTAATATTACTTGAAAATGGTGACTATGAAAAGGCTGTAGATTGCTGTTTACGTGCTTTAAAAAACTATGAGAAAATTGGCGACGAGAAGGGTATAGCAGATACCTCTTATAATCTTTGTATAGCTTTTAGCAATATTGGAAGACATGAGAATGCTATTTCTTATTGTAATAGAGCTTTGCAAATTTATGAAAAACTTGAGGAAGAAGAAGGGTTAGCAGATGCCTATTATGGACTAGCGGTAGTTTATTTGAATATGCAGAAATTCGAGGATGCGATTAATTTTTTGCGAAAAGCTGTAAGGATTTATCAAAAGTTGAACATCGTAGATGGTACTGTAAGTGCTTACTTGGACTTAGGTAGTAGTTATTTAGCTTTAAATAATGTACAGAATGCTGAAAAGTATTTTAAGAAAGCTTTAGACATCATACAGGAAAGGGAAGATATTCTAAATGTTGCCGATACTTTAGTAACGATAGCTGAAGCGTGGGAAGAATATGGAAAACACGGGAAGGCTGTTGACTACTATTTTAAAGCAATAGACAAGTATTTGGAAGCTAACGACACGGAGTTGATCGAGGACGTCGTTGAACGAATAAAGGATTTAATTCCTGAGTTTGGTAGAGAAAGGGCAAAGAAAATAAGGAAAATGCTGGCTGAATACCAGTCAAAAATCAAATCTTAAATTTTAACTTTAATTTGTTGGATTTTGCAAAGGACGTTTAAATAAGGTTTGTATTTTTGCTTTTCCATAAAGTATCCTTTTTATCTTTGATTCTCTCTACTTTTCCCTTTTCTTCTAGATGTTTTAGGAAAGCTAGCGTTGTTAAATCATTTACGAGTACGTCCATTCCTTGTGTCCATTTTATGTTGAGAAGTTTTCTGACGTATTCTCCGATCTCCGAAAGTTTTCCTTTATTTAGTGCTTTAACAGCGTCCTTAACTGTTTCTTCCCATATATTATGAGCTTCCAGTGCTGTTTCCAGCGCGATTTTTGCTTGCTCATCTATTCTTGGTTCGTCGTGCGCGGGTAGCAAATATTTAGGATTTAGTTTATTGAGAACTTTAAGAGTGTGTTCTCGTTTCTCAACATTTCCAGTAAGGTCTATGAAGAATTTTAAAGGGCTTTGGGGGTGGCATAGAACTTCATCTCCAGCGAAAAGAATTTCTCTTGCGGGATCATATAAGACGATATGGCCGAAGCAGTGTCCACCTGTATGATAAACTCTTAATTTATGATCTCCGAAGGTTAAAGTTTCACCTTGTTCGAGTGGATGATCAACATCTACGCCTCTTAGTTCTTCGTAGTCGAAAGTGGGGTTTAGAGTTTTTAGTTTTAGTTTGCTGAGTGTTCCGATCTTAAAATTGTTTTCAAAAATTTTCGATGGTTTTCTGAGAAGTTCTTGGACGCCTTCAAACACAGCGACTTCGGCTTTTGTTTTATTTTTTAACCATTTTAGCCCTCCTATATGGTCGGGATGTGGATGTGTAATTATGATCATTTTAACGTGTTTTTGAATATTATAGCCGCGTTTCTCGATGGGTTTTAATATTTCTCTACGTGGGAAATCTAGAGTTCCTGTGTCAATGATAGCTATTTCACCGTCTCCAAGGAGAATGTAAGATGAAGGATAACCTATTGAGGGTTTGTACTCTCCTCGTACTCGAATTACGCTAGGTATGATTTCACTTATTAACAATTTAACTCCACCAAAACCATTTAGCACTACCAGAAATAAATAATTAATGGGTATATTTTAGAATTGGTTACTTGCTAAAGAAAAATTAATTTCCATTATATGTTGGAATTAGCTTGTTGAATTGTGAGAAGCGTGTAATTTTGTTGTTTTATCCCATAGAATTAAAGAAGTATGTTGTTTATGTAAATTGTTATGAAAATAATTAGTTATCTTGGTTTTGCTATGATTTCTCTGATTTTTAGGTCGGTGAACATTCTTGAGATATCTGCTGGCTTTAATACGATTGCTGTGTCTGCTCCTGAACCAGTGCCAGCTATAGCTATTATATCTTGATCAACTGGGACAAGACCTGCATCTGCCGCCATGACTGCTATTTCAACACAGACTTTAAGGCCTTGACAAAACATTCTCAATGTTGCGCTCACAACATCTAGCGGGTTTCCTCCCAGTTTCCCCCTAAAAGCTCTAGGTACCATGGTGAAAATGTCTGTTCCTATTAGAAGCTTTGCCCCTGAATTTTTGATTTTCTCTTTAAACTCCTTTTTTAACTCTATTTTCCCGGCTTCGCGGAAACCATATTGATGGGCCACGACAATGACTTCTATACCTGTTCCTTGAAATATTTCAGCTGTTTTTGCCCCTGTTTTCCCAGAGGTTGTTGCAACTACAACATATTTGATACCTAGTTCTTGTGCTCTTTTCTTTGCTGCTTCAAGTGTTTTATCGGTGTTCTCTGGTCCTGGACGTTCAAAATATA
>Ga0180301_10001337_pt1 | contig 19455 bp, 17 predicted proteins | sample GuaBasSediGuay16_FD_121797 | JGI IMG/M metagenome (GOLD analysis project Ga0180301, IMG submission 121797) | Subseafloor sediment microbial communities from Guaymas Basin, Gulf of California, Mexico - Guay16, Core 4569-2, 12-15 cm | ecosystem: Environmental > Aquatic > Marine > Hydrothermal...
GGAACAACAGAGAGTCTGGCAGGAAGTAAACCGAAAACTGGCACGGTTACAGGAAAGCGCCAAAAAGCTTTACAGTTTCGAAAGTCCCTTTAAAGAAAAGGTAGCATCGACTACAGATGAGTCTGTATTGAGAGCCACAGCAACCAGGGAAGCCAGAGAGACGGAGATACAGATAAAAGTGCTTCAGATCGCCAAGGCTGACCGTTTTCTTTCAGCTTCACTACCAGATGATTACATGGTTCCGCAAGGAGAATACGGTTTTGCCGTTGGGGAAGAAAAGTTAACCTTTTCTTTTGAAGGCGGCGACTTACAGGCTTTTGCCAGAGAACTTACCGACCGTGGAAAAGGTCTGATAAATGCAAGTGTAGTAAAAGATACAGGAGAAACTCAGGTTATACAGATCGAATCAGATAAGACTGGAAGTAAGAATAGAGTTACTTTTCTTGAAGATTCTGTCCAATTCGGTCTTGATACTGGAATGCTTACTGCAATCGAACAGAGAGGTCAGAGTTTTCGCTTTTCCGATGAGATTGTACGACCATGGACAAAACCTTTAAACGGAGAAATCTATGCCATATCCGATAACACACTTACTCTGTTTCCAGGAGGGGAGTTATCCCTGCCGCTACGAAGCCCTATAAGTGAAACCAAAGGGCTCGTTCTGGAGGTAGAGGTTACATTAACAGAAATTGAAAAAGAAAAATACGAACCTCCCCCGCCTCCTCCGGGACCCCAGATACCTGACCCCGGAAGTATTACATTCGAAGATATAAATATTAAAAACAGACCTTCCCAGGTGGAACTTCCAGAATGGAAACCGCCCCCGCCTCCTGAAGTTATAAAGGATATGCAGGTTCTTTTTGCCCAAACTTCCCGGGGAGTTGTGCCACTCCCTTCTTTAAAGGATATTACGGGAACACAAAAAATAAGCATCCCCCTATCAGATTTTATCGATAACATTTCAGCTATAAATATACGCAATAACAATACCAACCGTGAGATTTCTTTTAAAAATTTAAGCATCTTCGATCCGGAATTAAGGGGGGAATACAAACCCAGCAATCCCATTTCTCAGGCAAGTGATGCCTTAATTTCTTTGAACGGAATCGAGGTAAAGCGGGAGAGTAATATAATAGACGATCTAATCCCTGGAGTATCACTTGAACTTGTTTCAGAAAGTGAAAAATCTGTAAACCTAAAAGTAGAACCGGATAGAGAAACTATTAAAGAGAAAATCATTACTCTTGTAGGAAATTACAATCAATTATTAACAGATTTACATATCCTCACGAGAGTCGATGAGAGTATAATCGAAGATATCGAATATTTTACAGAGGAGGAGAGAAAGGCAGCCAGGGAAAAACTCGGGCTTCTCCAGGGTGATATTACGCTAAATCAGCTTAAATCCAGACTGCAGACAATTATGATGAACTCCTATCCCACAAATGATGAGATAAATTTACTGGCAAGGATTGGTATATCCACAAGTGCAGCCAGACCTGGTACTACTACAGCCTTAAGGATAGCAAGCTTAAGAGGATACCTTGAGATAAACGAAGATGTCCTGGATGAAATGCTTAGAAAAAATCTTCCTGCTGTAGAAAAACTATTCGGTTTTGACAGTAATGGAGATCTGATTGTAGATTCCGGTGTAGCCTATTCCATTGATTCTTATGGGAAACCCTACACACAAAGCGGCGGAATTATCGGCCAAAAGATACAGAATCTAAACAGCCGCATATCACAAACAAATACCGATATAGAAAATTATAACAGGCGTCTTGAGAGTAAAGAGGCGGAATTGCGCAGAGAGTTTGGTATGATGGAGGGTGCTCTTCAGAGTCTGGAAGAGAGCTCGAGGGCTATTCAAAACCTGAATAGAGAAAGAGGTAGAGATTAAGACGGAGAAGGAGCATATTACCATGCAAATAAAAATAAACGATGAACCAATAAACTTCTCTCTTGATAATGAAAAAACTCTGGGAGAAGTGATAGAAGGTTTGAATAAATGGTTGAAAGATTCAGGTCTCATCATAACTTCTATAAAAAAAGACGAGACCGATTTGCCTTTAAATGATTCCAAAAAATGGAATCCCACCCCTCTGGAAAATATAGAAACAATCGATGTAAAGGTAAACCTCCCGGGAGAAATCAGGCTTACAAATCTACAAACTCTATATCAGTATTTTACAATCCTGGAAAAATCATTGGAACACCGCAATTTCAGTCTCATAAAAGAATTACAAGATGAATATGAGCATGTAGAAGAAGTAATAGATGTACTTATCACAAATTCCAATAGTTCCTCTGAAAATAGCTCTGCATTGAGGGATCTCTTTAAGATAATAGATAAGGCGGAAACATTTTCGGATGAACACGGCAAATCGGCAGAGGAGAATATCTCGGTGGCTCTCAGAATGATTAGGGGATGGAAGACTCTTCTCGATGAAAGGATACGAGAATACAATGATCCCCTTTCCGAGCTTCTTAAGGTCTGCAAATTGTTTAAAAGAGTTATAAAGGATATGGAGGAAGTTGCCGTACTTCTCCAAGCGGGTAGGGACAAACAGGCTATGGAACTTATAATACAATTTACAGAGCTTTCCCAGAAGCTATTACGGCTTTACCCTGCTCTGAGAGAAAGAGGATCGCTGGATATAACAAATATTGAAATCGAGGGAAAGAGTTTTGAAGAGTTTTACAGGGATCTAAACGCCCTTCTGAGAGAGCTTATTGAAGCTTTTATATCGGAAGATTATATCTTAATAGGTGATTTACTGGAATATGAGATTGCCCCCAGGGTGGATAAACTATTAAGTTATCTAAGAGGAGAATAGTGTGTTGGCACTTTTACTCGATATTCAATATAACTTTATAAAAGAGCAGAGTATTACCTCTGTTATTATTCTGATAGGAGCTATATGTGTTGTTCTTCTGATATTTTTTCTGGGATATCAATCGAGCAGAAGTTCTGCTCGAAGTACCGGTGAAAACGGAAGGTCCGTTTTTAAGAGGAGAGTTTTTAGAAGAGTTGCCCGCAATATGGGACTAACAAAACAACAAACCCAAACACTAGAAAATCTGGTAACAAGATACAGGATAGGTAATCCATACATTATATTCAGTAATACCAGCCAGCTTGACTTTATTTTAAAAAAGGGTATGAAGGAGATCGACGAGAAGGCTGCACCGGAAGAAATAAAAGAAGCAGAGAAATTGTCTCTATTCAGGGTGAAACAGGCAATTGAAAGGAACTATAAAAAAAAGCAGGTCATAAGTACTACAAGACAGTTAAGGTCCAATCAGGAAGTAATCATCCAATCACCGACGGGAGAAAAATACCCCTCCAGGGTGAGTTCAAATTTAAAAGATGTGCTGGCTATAGAAGTTCCGAAAGATAGAAATGGTGAGCCCATCAGATGGAAAAAATGGACTCCTGTTAAAATATTTTTCTGGAAACCTAACGGCGAAGGGTTCTCTTTCACTTCTAAAACCATGGGCTACAACAATGTGGGAGGAAGTTCAAGTTTACTCATTCAGCATAAAAACAATATTATCAAGGCAGGGCAGAGAAGATTTCGTCGAAAAGAAGTAGAAAAACCGGTCTATTTCTACAAGATAAATATTATAGAGACAGGAATAGGTAAAGAGAAAAGAAAGAGAGCAGTAGTCAATGAAAAGGGTAGAATCCTTGGAACCATGCTTGATATATCGTCGGGAGGGTGTAGTATTAAAACCAATCACCCTCTGGATAAAGACTCTCTTATCAAAATTGAGTTCGAAACTGAAAGAAGAAATATGGTTACAGTATTCGGGAAAGTAAGACATCTTCGAAGATCGGCACCACTTGGTGGAATAATGCACATCATGTTTACAAGAATTTCCAAACGGAATCTTAACAAAATCAACACTTACGTGTATGATATTGCCTGAGATAAAATCTACATAAAAGCTTAAAATAAATTTACAAAAGGAATGCACTCCACAAAACTATTTACTTCAAATTCGAGTGAAGATACTATATCCCTGGGTGAAAGGGTTGGGAAAAAACTATTTCCTGGTGCTATAGTTTCTCTCAAGGGAGTTCTCGGATCCGGGAAGACAGTTTTCACAAAGGGAATAGCCCGCGGGCTGAAGATAAAAGAGGAGGTTTTAAGCCCAAGTTTTACCCTGATAAATGAATATGAAGGCAAATTAAAGCTTTATCATTTGGACATGTACAGAATAGACAGCGAAGAAGAGTTTAAGTTTCTTGGTGTTGATGATATTCTCTACGGAAACGGTGTATCGGTCATTGAATGGGGCGATAAGATAGAAAAGGCTTTGCCCGAAGACCACATTTCTGTGCTGATAGAAATCAAAGGAGATACGAGCAGGATTCTTCAGATAGACGGTATTGAATTATGAACAGTCTGGCAATAGATACCTCCACAAATATATTGAGTATAGCCCTTAAATGGGGAGAAAATTACCTTGAAACAACCTGCATGATCGGGCTTAAACATTGTGAAACACTTATGCCACTGATAAAAAACTTACTCGATAGAGCATCAATTTCTCCGAAAAAACTCGATCTGGTTATATGCTCTGCAGGTCCGGGCTCATTTACGGGGCTGCGAATCGGAATGGCAACTTCAAAGGGGCTTGCACTGGGAATAGGGTGCCCACTTGTTTCGGTTTCTTCACTCGACATGCACGTCTTTAGTCTCAATTTTTTCGATGGGCTGGTAGTGCCTGTTATTGATGCCCGGAAAAAACGTCTATATACTGCACTATACATAAAAGGCAGAAGAATAACCGATTATCTCGACATCGAAGAGAACGAGCTTTTTAAAATGGTCGAAAAATACGAACACATATTGTTTACCGGTCCCGATGCCTGTCTTTTTAAAAGCTCTGTCGATGGGAGAAAGTACTTTCTCGATCCCGGTTATAATACAGGAAAAGGTTTTTATCTTATTAAACTGGGAATTGAAAAATATAACCGAGTGGGTCCTGACAGAGCAGAACAGGGTCCTCTTTATGTTCGTAAAAGTGATGCTGAAATACTTCACAGAAAGAAGGAAAATTGTGAGTGAATCTACATTGGAAACAGAGCTAAATTATTCCCCAAAACCGAATATAAATATACTTTCCAATAATAATATTCGATTCTTAAAAACCATATACAGATACAGTACAGTTCCTATGACCATTCTGGATTCAAGCTTAAGAATACTGTGGAAAAATGGTGCAGCCTCTTTTCTATTCAAAAGGGGTCTTTCAATAATTGGTGAATACATGACAAGATTCTTCTTTCCTTACCTTGACGATGAGAAGAGTAGTGATATTTACAGAAGTATTACTTCCAGAGAGTCGGGTTTCTCCTGGCGAGGAAGACTCGAAACCGGAGGAAAGGATACGCTCACAGTCATAACCAATACGATGATTTTTCCCATTTTCGACGATATTGATAAAGATGATAAACCCATAGGGTATCTGGCAATTTTTGACAATGTAACAGAAGAGAATAAAACTATGTTAAAGAATACTTTTCTAAGTCTTCTGGAAGCTTCCAAACTTAAAGATAACGATACGGGACAGCATATTCAGAGGGTTAATAGATATTCGGAATCCCTGGCTCTTTCTCTATTTGATAATCCCGGATATAGCCAGATAAATCGAGAGTTCATTGAAAATATCGGTTTTCTCGCTTCCATGCATGATGTAGGAAAGATAGGTATACCGGACGATATATTGAATAAAGAAGGGCCTCTGGATGAGCGTGAATGGAAAATTATGAAAGAACATACCATAAACGGAGCATATATTCTTGATACCTATCCCAATCTCATGGCCAAGCAAATTGCCCTTTTCCACCATGAAAGGTGGGACGGCAATGGCTATCCTTACGGAATTAATGGAGATTTAATTCCTATTTCTGCACGAATAGTGGCGGTTGCCGATGTTTACGATGCCCTCAGGATGAAAAGAAGTTATAAAGACCCACTTACCCATCAAAAAGCATGTGAGATTATTGAAGAAGAATCGGGAAACCATTTTGAACCCGAGATTGTGAAATGCTTTCTAAAACTGGAGTCTGCTTTCTCGGATATTTATAATAGCCTGGCAGATTAGGTTTCTTTGCACTACTTACTTTTTCTGTTTATTTTTCTTTAACAATTCCAGTTCAGGAATACTTCCCGGTTCTGCCATTGCAGCAGCTTTGTTTTCCTGTTGAATTGCTTCGTAAACTTCCAGTCGATACACTTTCACATTTTTTGGAGCCTTTATTCCTATTTTAGCCTGATCGCCCTTGATATCGATTATTGATATTTCAATCTGATCTCCTATAATGATACTCTCATTTATTTTTCTGGCCAGAATCAACATACCTCATTCCTTACTGCTGCGAGTTCTTCCAGAATGAGATGACGAACTTTCCACCTGGGGTTATCGGAAATCATCTGTTTCCCCGTTCTGCTCTTTTTATTAATTACAATTGGCCCCTGAAGATTCGCGGTCATTTTGCTTTGATTCTCCGGAATAGTAACTATTGCAAACACAAGGGAATCTTCCGAATCGGTTATTCCTATATCCTCCAGCTCTTCTCCGGGGACATCCAGAGAATAATCAGGTCTGAAAAGATAGGGGTTGATGAGAATGAATGCAATCTCAGGCACATCTACAGATTGTAACCAGTAAAACGGTTTTTCTCTTGCATCCATCAGAACAAAATGTTTAAAACTCTCAAACCCAAGAATGCCATAGGGAAAATAAATTTCCTGCCTTTCGTCCACCTCTACCGTTCCATAAGCTTTTGTCTTTATTTTCATACTCCTACCTCAAAAAATCAAGTAATGTGGGCTGTAAAATTCTACCTGCAGTTTGAAGTGCTGCCCGGTGAGCAGATTCCAGCATTTTAAGTTCTGTGATGGCTCTAGTAATATCCAGATCAACTTCCCTGGATTTTTTTGCAACCATTTCGGGTATCTCATAGGCCAGCCGTTCCCCCACAAGCTCTAACCTTTCATGCTTACTTCCGAGATCGGTAATGGTGTTAAGCAGATTGTTCAAGGCATTATCAATCCCTTTCAGAGCAGAACCTCCGATTTGAATTGTGTCGCCTCTGTAAAGACTGCCTCTTAGAGAGATAAGCATATCAAAGGCTGAACCCCCTGAGATGCGTGCCTCATCGGAGATATTATGCGGAGGTAGTGCCCCGTCATCGGAGAGCAAACCCAGATCCCTCAATACCCTACACCCTTCCCCATCCTCCAGCCATAGTTGATGAGGGGTAGTAGTTTCTATCATAAGTGCATTGGTTACAGGATCAAGCTTGGCCTTAACCGGAGCATTCGAGTCATTTATCTTTGCGATTATGGCGTGGATATTATCACCTGTTTTAAGTTCAACCCTGTGTCCGTCTATGTAAATAGCCGAATCAGTTGAAACCTGATAATTTGTTGCATCTCTGGTTGCCAGAAGCACCTGATGTTCGGCCCAGAAAACTCTGTTACCCGCGAAGGTGCTTTTTATATAACTACCCTCTGAGATTTCCGCCAAGCTTTCCTGGATGTTTCCCGTATACTCCACAGAGACAATCACCTCACCGGTACCTCCGGGCACATTACCCAGAGAGACTCTAAAGGGTTTACTTAAGTTTCTGGACCCTGCAAACAATGTTGTTCCTTCTCCGGAACTGGCATTTGCAATCTCTACAAGCTCGTTCAAAAGCTGGTTAACCTCTTCTCCCATGTACTGTTTTTCCTGTTTTGTAAATGTACCGGTAGCGCCCTTAACGGCTATCTCCCGCGCCCTTTGCAGTATATCTAAAGCCTCCTGCATATAACCTTCTGCTATCTGTTGTCTGCTCTTAAGGGTGGCAACATTTTCTGAAAACCTTTCCATCCTGGTAATTCTGGAACTATACCTGGTGGCATGAGCAGCCGAAACGGGATCGTTACGAAGTTCCTTTATTCTTGTCTGCGAGGCTATCTTGTTTTGAATCTCGTTCAATCTCCATTCACGTAGCCGTAAATGATATTGCATATCAAAGTTCTTCATATAAGTGCTGATTCTTTTCATATCCGAAATTACGCTCCCATTCTGTTGATTATTGTATCGAGCATCCTGGTTACTTCAGAAATAAACCTTGCGGCAGCCGAATAGCCGTGTTGAAATTTGATCATCTGAGCAAGTTCCTCATCTATATTTACACCTGAAATGGACTGTCTCATGTCTTCAAGCTCTTTCATTATCAAGTTCTGTGTTTCCAGTACTGTCTGCGCCTCCTCGCCTTTCAAACCAATTTCAGCTACAACTGCTGAGAAATATTCATCAAAACTCATAAGATCGCCCACCATGACCTGCCTGTTTCTCAAAGAAGCTATTGCAAGCGCAGCAGAACCATCGCCCGGAAGAGCAGGCCGACCGTTTTCACCGAAACCTGCAGCAATGGAGCGAACATCACTTTTCATGGCCGGGTTTATTTCAATCCATCCTGAAGGATGAGAGAGGGGGGCCACCGAGTAATCTAACTCCCCTCCCCTGAGGGCAAGAACGGCATCCGCCTGATCCCAATTGTAAGCTCCTTCGGGACCGGATTGCTGAAGTATTCCTGCATAACCTACAAGGAATTGACCCGAATCCTCGATGTACCTGATAACAAAATCAGGATTTCCCCTTTCGGTGGCAGGAGTAGCCTTGAGAGCGAGTCTATTATTGCGGTCAAGATAGGCTACCACCTCCGAGCCGGAGGTATTTATTTTTTTAACCAGATCTTCTACCGTATCCGTGGGGTAATATTCAATTTCGATGGTATTCTGTTCTCCGGCGACAGTTAAAGTTCCGCGCAGCCCAATTTGTTGCTTAGGGTTTAAAGAATTGATACCCGTTATGCGAAAAACATAAGTTGAATCAAACACTCCGTCTCCATTTCTATCGTAATTTCCCGTTATGTTGTCGACAAAAGGATACTCTATAAAAAAATCCTGGCCTGTTTTCCCGTTAAGACCGTAAGCCTCCCTGTGAATTGAGTTTACCAGATCGATAAAATTGATTGTCATCATGTCCAGTTTCTGAATCTCAGCACGTACATCCACATCTCTCAATTCAACCAGCGCCGCCAGCTTACCCCCCCGGAAAAAAGCCTGCACTCCTCTTTCCAGCCAGACAACCTCAGAATAACCTTCATTTTCGGGCTCCGGTTCCAGTGCCAGGGGATGGTAAACCCGACCCTGTACGAGTATTCTACCCCCGGTATGAACGGTAAACTCATCGGGATCGCGAGTATCCGTGCTTATATCTATGAGTCTGGACAACCTCTGAACAAGAAGGTCTCGGCGGTCCATGAGATCATTGGGATTGTCTCCCATGGCCTTCACTTTTACAATTTTACCGTTAAGCTTTGAAATTTGAGAGGCAATGTCATTTATCTCTTTAACCGTAGCACTTATATCCTGTTCGAGCATTTCCCTGATCTCTTTAAGGCTGTAGTACCGCTGATGGATGCTATCCATCAGAGTCTCCCCCCTCTGAATAACTGCCTTCCTTGCTCCGATTTCTTGTGGATGTAGGGATAGTTCCTGCCAGGATTCCCAGAACCTGTCCATCATGGCCCTTACGGAAAGGTCTGAGGGCTCGTTGTAAACCTGTTCTGTTAGAAGAATATATTTATCCCTCGCCTCCCAGTATCCCTGTCCATTGGCCTGTTTGACTATCCGTCCATCCAGGATCATGTCTCTTATTCTCTCTATCCTTACTATGTCCACTCCCTGACCAATCTGACCCGGTGTCTCTTCTCTGTTTAATTGGGGCAGGTAAAGAGGGTCTGTGGCGTTCATCTCCACCCTCTGTCTGCTATATCCCTCCGTATCAATGTTACTCAGATTGTGTCCTACCGTATGAAGGCCCTGGGTATGTGCGATAAGGCTCCTTTTCCCTATTTCTATTCCTGCGAAACTGGACTGCATTCCTTTCTCCTCACGTCTCTCTGTTCAACACAATAGGATTTTCTTCTGCAAAGGTTATAAGACCGTTTTTTGTGTATATCTTCCCCTTACGATGAGGGAAAATCTCCTCCAGAAATTGATTGAGAGTTCCGGATAGAGTATAGACTAAAGTCTCGATTCCTGTAGTTAATCCCTGCAATCTGCAAACAGTAAGTTTAAACTTTCTGTATAGAGATGCAAGAACCTCTCTCTCGTCCTCCGGAAGACGAACAATAACCTGATAAAAACTTGCATTATCCCTGTTAAGAACTGCCTTTCTTAACCTGTTAAAGCCAATGGATCTTTCTTTATCTATATTTTCGATTGCTTCCGATAGCGCCTCAATTTTCTGGACGGACTTATTTAAGCCTTCCCAATCCTTATTTTTGATAAATGTCTTTATCTTTTCCTGTTCTTTACAAAACACGTTTAAAAACTCTATCTCCTCTTTTAACAAATCTTTTAGCTTCTCTACCTCTGCAACACAATTCATTTTATTCTAAACTCCTTCTAAAAGACACTCTTCTACTATCATCGGCTATTAAGGGATCATTTTATAGAATATTTTCTTGACCCATTAAGCATAAAAGCATATAAATCTGTAGATATGCATGAACATCTCGATATATGGAAAGACATTTACGCCATTAAATCCTACGAAATAGATCCTGAGATGAAAGCTTCTCTCACCTCTCTCTGTAACTTTTTTCAGGAAAGTGCCTGGCACCATGCGAGGAAACATCATTACGGCTACCACGATTTGCTAAAGAGAAATCTCGGATGGATGCTTTCCAGATTTATGGTACGAATAATGAAGTTTCCCTCGTGGGGTGAAAGAGTAACGGTGGAGACATGGGCCAAGGGAGTAGACAGGTTTTTCGCCTTGAGGGATTTTCAAATCCTGGACGATCGGGATAACATAATCGGAGTTGCCACCAGTGCGTGGCTGCTTCTGGAACTCGGTTCTTACCGCCCCGTACGACTGGAAACTTTCAGAAATGAGTTTCCCTTTATTCCCTCAAAGCATGCTATAGAAGCTTCACTCAAAAAGCTTCCCGACCTGATGAAAGCTGATAATGAGAATCAAATAATTGTAAAATACAGCGATCTGGATATTAACAACCACGTAAATAACGTTAAATATATTGAGTGGATTCTTGATAGTTTTCCCGTAGAAATAAGAAAAACCTTCAGAATGGAAACTCTTGAAATTAACTTTCTGGCCGAAGCACTGTTGGGTGAGAGGATTCTCATTCAATCCGGAGAAACAGGAGAGGTAAAAAGCTGTACGAGGGCATGGGTTCACAGGGCACTCAGAACCAGCGATAGGAGAGAAATATTCAGGGCAAAAACCCGATGGTTGGCAAATTAAACTTTTACTGCATTTCTTTTAATGCTTCTCTGGCAACCGAAAGATCCCTCTTTAAAATATCGCTCTGTGGGGATTTTTTAAGGGCAGATTCCAGTACTTCAATAGCCTCTTCATAATTTCCCGAATTGAAGAGTTCTGCAAATCGGTTGTGCTCCTGAATGGCAAAGTTCCTTCTAAAGGCATCCCTGGCCTTTAGAAGCCTGCCATCATTTCCCACTATTTCTATAACGGTTTCTATAAATTCTGCTGCTTCCAGCCACCCTTCAATTTCTGCAATATAATTAGCCTCTCTTCCTGCCAGATAGACAGTATAATCAATGAAGAAGCTCCTTGTAATCTCTCCATGCTCAAAACTCTCCCTTAGTATTTTAAAAGCCTCTTCGTAAGGCAATTCCCCAATGCTTTCTTTTATAGATTGTTCTGTAATAATTGAACTTAAGTTTATCCACATTTGTTTCTCAATTGCCGCTTTTTCAAAATATTCTTCCAGAAAATCACGAGCCTCGTTATACTTTCTCTCTCTTAGAAGGCTGGCAACCTGGTTGTTAACCAGAACACCGGTTATTTTTACAAATTTGGAATGTTCTCCATAGTGTTTTTTTATCTTTTCTAAAAAATCAAGAGCTTTGACATACTGCTCTTGTTCATTTAAGTAGGAGCAAAAATTGATAACTTCTTTTACCATATCTTCCCTTGCCTTTTCATCTTTTAAAAAAACATACCTATCTATGGCGAGCTCTACAGCTTCTTTATATTTTTTCTTCCTTTCCAGCTCTGAAATCCTGTTCTGTAGTATAAATGAAAGAAGTTTTTTCTCTCCTCCCTCCTCTCTAAGACGATAGTTTCCCGGCGGTACATATGTATAGCCCGTCATATTTCCGAAACTGTCGATAAATTTCTTCTTCTTGCCAGGGTCGAAGCCATAGGGATTGGTAGTTTCCACATCTATATATTTCTCCTCTGTTTTTACTGCACATAGAACGTGATCTCTCGTATTGATTGTTTTAATGGATAGTCCAAGAGCTTTTCCGAAAATTAAGTATAAAACAGCAGAAGAGACACAATTGTATCTTCCCGTTTCCAACAAAACATCCACTTTCGTCTGATTCTCCACGTAGGTGGTAAAAAAATTTTCATGTAATAACAACAGCAATGTCTCACCGAGCTGGTATGACGATTCTATATCTTTAGTCCTGTTCTTGAATAATTCGATAAATGTGTGAAACTTATCCAGATACGAGTCCATATCATCCGGTTTGGTACCAGAAAGATAGAGTGAAGCGTAGATCAACGTCTCGACAGATAAAGGTTCCGGGCGATCTCCAAGATCGGTAATGTACTCCCTGGGAACGGTACGGGGAAGTTCCTCCCCGGTTACATAGCCGGATAAAACAAAAACAAGAAAAAAATTAAGAACAAGGGATGGATATTTTTTCTTTATTTTATGTTCCATTTTTTTATATTAATTGATATGTTATAGAAAAAGCAATATTTACGCTTTAATTGGGGAGAAAAAAATGGAAGTAGATAGAGATTTTATCATTATAGGAGCAGGAGCTGCAGGTTTAAGTGCGGCACAATACGCAGCAAGGGCAAACCTTAACGTTCTTCTCATAGAAGAGATGGCTCCCGGAGGTCAAAGTCTCATTATCGATAAACTGGAGAACTATCCCGGCTTTCCGGAACCTGTAACCGGAGCGGAATTTGCTCAGAGATTGGAAAGGCAGGCAAAAAACTTCGGCGTAGAATTTCTGTATGCCTCAGTTACAGGGTTATCAAAGAAGGATGATTTATTCGAAGTTGAGACAACCAGGGGGACTTATAAATCCTATACCGTACTTTTGAGTACAGGCGCAAAACACAGAAAATTGGGTGTGCCAGGGGAGAATGAGTTTCACGGTCGAGGTGTTTCTTACTGTGCCACCTGCGACGGACCTTTTTTTAAGAATAAAAGAGTCCTTGTAGTCGGCGGAGGTGATGCCGCCTGCGATGAAGCTTCTTTTCTCTCCAATTTAACAGACCGGGTAATCGTTATTCATCGAAGAGACAGGTTCAGAGCACAAAAGGCACTTGCAGAAAGAATCCTTAAAAATCCACATATTGAAGTACGTTTTAACACAACGCTCAGCGAAATAATGGGAGAAAACAAAGTAGAGAAAGTCTTACTCTCTAGGACTGACAGAGAAGAACAGTACGAAGAAGAAATCGACGGTGTTTTTATCTTTATCGGATCGGATCCTCAAACAGCGCTGGTTCCCGAAGCCGAGAAGGACGAAGGGGGCTATATCGTAACCAATCAACGGATGGAAACCAATATACCGGGATTATTTGCGGCAGGAGATGTCCGTTCCACACCTTTCAGACAACTGGTAGTAGCAGCTGGGGAGGGCGCAGTAGCTTCTCACTGTGCCGTGCAATATGTGGACATATTAAAAGGAGAGGCATACATTTGAGCCTGATCTATACAGGTAGTATGCGTCTTATATTACATCCCCAGGACGATGGAAGAAAAAATATGGCTGTCGATGAAGCTCTCCTCGAATCTGTAAGCAATGGTGAGAGTGCTCCGGTCATTCGATTTTACGGATTTTCACCCCCTATCCTTTCGGTAGGGCGTTTCCAGAGAGCAAGGCAGGAAATCGATTTGGAGAAATTAAAAGAGAGCGGGTTCCTTTTTACCAGGAGACCTTCCGGAGGACGTGCGGTTTTACATACACAGGAGCTTACCTACTCGGTAATTCTGGGTAAAAAGCATATCCGTCCTTTCGGAAAGAGGGAAGTTTATAAGTCTATAGCTCCCATACTGTTAAAAGGGCTTAAGTTTCTTGGTTTTTATGATGCTGTTTTCAAGACCCACAGACAGGGGGACCCGTTCAACCCGGATTGTTTCGCCTCCACCGGGGAATATGAAATAGCCACAAAGGGCGGGAAAAAATTGATTGGCAGTGCCCAGATGATTACAAGAAGTGCGGTTTTACAGCACGGTTCCCTCCCCCTTACAAAGGCAGGAAGAGAAATAACCAGATATTTGGTTGCAAATGGAAAGCCAGAAAACAAATACATCGAAGAAAAGCATCATACCAGCATAGAAGAGGAACTGGGTAGCGTTGTGTCTTTCGAAGAGGCTAGAGATGCTTTTTGCAGGGCAGCAAAGACATTGATTCTTACGCAAAATAGCTCTCTTACCGTTAAAGAGGAACAACGAGCTTACCAGCTTTTCTATACCAAATATACGAGGGATTCATGGAATCTTGGAATATAAACTTAAAAAAAACATTCTTCATATTATTCTTATCATTTTTTTTTATATTTTTTTCTTTTTCCGGTTTTTCTGAAGAGGGTTTCTGGAAAAATCTACCTACCGATGAACTTGTAGAGTATTTGATTTCGTCGATGAACAATGAAGAACTTCTATCTCAGGTATTGATGCTCGGTTATACAGGTACACAGCCATCGGATATCATAATGGAATGGATCAGAGAGAGAAACATCGGAGGAGTGAAAATCTTCGGCTGGAACGTAAACACACTTCCAGAACTGGCTAAAAGCATAGGAGAGATGCAGAAAACCGCTTTAAATACAAATCAAAAAATACCCCTCCTGATTGCCACCGACCAGGAAGGGGGGTGGGTAAGGCATGTAAAAGGAGATACTTCCATAACTCCTGGAAATATGGCTATCGGTGCTACCGGGCTTTCTCATGATGCCTATTATACGGGTTTCTACATAGGGCTGGAGCTCAAAGCACTGGGTATAAACATGAATTTTGCTCCAACGGTGGATGTTTATATCAATCCGGATGCTGACGTAATAGGGCCAAGAGCCTTTTCTGATGATCCTGTGACAACCGGTATCCTTTCAGTAGCTTATTTCAAAGGATTGGATAAAGCAGGAGTTATCAGTACGGCGAAACATTTTCCTGGACACGGGAATGCAGATAAGGATTCACATGGTGCACTACCGATAATTCATTCTACTTTAGATGACCTGTGGAACAGAGATGCGGTTCCCTACCGTTTTCTGATTAAAGAGGGGCTTCCCGCAATAATGAGCGGCCATCTTGCTTTTCCAGAGATAATCGGTAATAATACGCCTTCGTCCCTGCACGGTTTCTTTCAAGAAGAGCTGTTAAAAGAAAAGCTGGGTTTTTCTGGAATTGTAATTACAGACGATCTTTTTATGAACGGCGTGCAGGAGATAGGCCTCGATACACCATATATCTGCATCAGAGCTCTTGAGGCAGGTAACGATATGATTATGCTATCCAGAACTCCCGAACTTTTTAGTGATATCTGGAAGAAGCTTTACTCACAATTCACAGAAAACCCGGGGTTCCGCGCGAGAGTCCTGGATGCTGTGCGCAGAATATTAAGAATTAAAATTGCCTATTTAAAAAATGGATCATCAGTACCACTAATACCCGATGTGGAAAAGATTAAAGAGAGTGTACCTAATAATGAAGGAAGAAAATTTTTCTTCGATCTTTCGTGCAGAAGTGTAACCATAATCAGAGATAAAGATATTCCACTGGATAAGGAGAAATCAGGCAGGATTCTTCTGGCTGGACAATTCAGAGCCTTTCTCGAAGAAGGTAAGAAAAGGTTACCCGATGCCGATGAGTTTTATTTCCCATACAGTCCTTTCTACTGGGCAAGAGATGCTGACACTAAGAAACTTCTACAAATATCAAGACAGTATGATACAGTAATTTTTTGCCTGGCCAATCCTAATAGTCTTGAAGTTTTAAAATCGTTAGAAAACGAGGAAATAAATTTAATAGTATTTTCCGTTCTTACTCCAATTTATCTCAGGGAGTTACCTCGGATTCAATCTGCTCTGGCTGTTTATGGTACAGGCAGAGACTCCTTTCAATCGGGTTTTGCAGTATTGATGGGAGATTTCAAACCGGAAGGAACTCTACCATTAAAAACCTTTAAGAAACTGGAATTATCTTTAGAATAGAATGTGGGAAAAGGCTAAACAGTGTGAAATGGAGGAGGTAATCTCCTTTTTAAAAAAGCGTGAATGGTGTTGTGTGCCTTTTACCTCAAGAATAGTCCTTAAAGAAAACACTATCTCTCTTTCAGGAAAGGATAAAATACTTATCAATAGAAACCAGGCAGAGGGAACCATAAATGACGCCGTTCTCCTGTCAGGTTACGGGATGGTTGTGCCTGTACTTAACCTCAAACAGGGGGAATCCCGGCAGATGTTTTACACACTGGAGAAATTATTAAACAATAACACCCGCTCCATCCGTGTTATTATGGGTAAGAAAGAGTATGTCCTTATATTAGAATCTCTTCTATCCTCTATACCTTCTGTGTGTGTAAACTACTACCTCATGAAATATGATAAAAGGCAATCCTTACAACCGATTATTTCATCGGTTAAAAAGCTTAAAATCAAAAGGGCGCATCCAAAGGAGGCACTGACTCTATTTCCTCTGCAGAAAGATTATGAGAAAGAAGAGGTGCTTCTGGATCCGGCTAACTTTAATCCGGCACAGAGTTATTTCTTATTTGAAAAAAGTTTAAAAGAACAGCTTGTTTTCATGGCCGAACTGAATGGAAAGCCCGTTTCAAAAGCAGGGACTAACTCAAGAGGACTGGTTTACGATCAACTTGGAGGTATATATACAAAAAAGGAGTACCGAAACAGAGGTATTGCTAAAGCTCTCCTCCGTGTACTGCTCAATGAGATATGCAACCAGGGTAAAAGAGCCTGTCTGTTCGTAAAAAAAAATAACAAACCTGCCATAAATCTTTATTTAAGTTTGGGGTTTGAGTTTTGCGGAGATTTTCGAATTTCATATTTTAACCGTAAAGCACAGGGGTAAGCATTCGAACAATATGCGCGTTCCGGGTGATTGACCGGTGAGTGTACCAGATTCGGGAAACCGGTAGATAACTCTGGCGAGGAAATCTTTTTATCTAGGCTTAAAGAATAGGGGTGCGATACGTTCGTAGAAGCTAAAAATTTTAATGAGATAAGACGAATTAAGTTACTGCCATCTCAAAGAAATCAATTTTTAAGATTATGCCCCTCTGAATCCTGTTGCCGGTATTGATAAAGCAGATTGCAGGAGGTTTGGTTTTGTTCGGGGTATACCACTTTTTCTGATCTTCCTGCTGTGCGCTTTTAGTACGAAAGAAGGCTACCACCTATGGTGGTAGTCCACCTCCCGAAAGATCGGTGGAGAGACGGGCTTTAAGCCCTTCTACCTTCTTTCGGAACATACAACCACCTGAGTAATTTCTGTAAAGCGGAAATTACTTGGCCCTTGCAGGGCTTGCAAAGCCTTGGGCTTTGCCGGTGGTTGTTTACTTCAACCTCAAGTATCTCATACTCTACAGTAGTCTTCAGTTATCAATAATGCTAATATATTTCTATGGCTATACAATCTAAATACAGCAATTCGATGAATGTAAAAAAGTATTCAATACTGATGGTAACAAGCGAGGCTGTTCCACTTGCAAAATCCGGTGGTCTCGGTGATGTTATTACTCCCCTGTGCAGGGAACTTAAGAAAATGGGTCATCAGGTAACAATCGTTATGCCTTGCTACGGTTTTATCGATTTATCTTCTTTTAAAAAATTAAAAAAAGATATAGGTGTTTTTCTTGGCTTTGAAACAGAGAAGGCCTCTCTATATAAAACCACCATAACCGATCAGCACGTTCCCCTCTTTTTGCTTAAAAACGAAAAACTTTTCGCAAGAGATGGTATTTACGGAAATAAAGAAGAACCATTGTTCCGGGATAATGTAAAAAGATTTTCCTTTCTCTGCAGAGGTACATTGGAGCTCTGCAGGGTTATCCCCTTAACTCCCGATGTTTTCCATGTTCATGATTGGCCTGGTGCTCTCCTCCCCGCGATGTTAAATACCCAGAATGAAGGAGAGCTCGGGGGAAGTACCTCCTTACTAACAATACACAACGTGGGCTATCAGGGTATCTTCTCCAAACATGACATTCACTATACTGGCCTATCCTGGAACCAACTCTACAAGAAGGATTATAAAACAGGCGAGAATCTCAACCTTTTGAAAGCTGGCCTTACCAATTCCAGTTTACTCAATACCGTTTCTCCTACCTATGCAAAAGAAATACAGACACCACCTAACGGTCATGGACTGGAGGAGATTTTATCAAGGCGAGTAAGTGATCTATACGGAGTCCTGAACGGCATTGATTATAAGGAGTGGAATCCAGAGACAGATCCCAACCTGCCGTATAACTATTCACAGGAGAATCTCGACAATAAATCTCTGGTTAAGGCAGAACTGCAAAAAATTGTAAATCTTTCGGTTGACTCTGAAAAACCACTCATAGGAATAATAAGCAGAATCGTCAATCAGAAAGGCTTTGATGTTCTCTGTAACTCATCTAAAGGAGCACTTTCGTTGATTCTTTCAAAACTTCCCGTACAGATGGTTATCCTCGGAACGGGAGATAGAGTATACGAGGAGGAACTTAAGACCTTGACAAATCGATTTAACAATTTAAGTATCTTCATCGGTTTTAACGATAAACTTGCCCATCTAATCGAAGGCGGAAGCGATTTTTTTCTAATGCCGAGCAGATATGAACCTTGTGGACTTAACCAGATGTACTCCATGAGTTATGGCACTATTCCCATTGTGAGAAAAACGGGTGGTCTTGCAGACACGGTGGAGAACTACGATCCTGAGACCGGAGCGGGAACGGGTTTTCTCTTTGAAGAACTCAACCCTGTATCCGTATACGAAACAGTGAAGAAGGCAGTGGATACATGGATTCACAGAAGGGATCATATCTTTAAGATGATGAAGAAGGCAATGAAAAAACGATTCTCCTGGGATAAGTCCGCCCTGGAATATATAGAGTTATATAAGAAAGCAATTCGGAAGAAGAACTCTCGATAAATCGCTCTGGGTTGAAATTTTTTACATTGTGCTATGTTATAAAATCTATAATATTATCTAACAGCTAAAAATTAAAAATGGAGGTATTTTCTATGGCACATGAGAAAAAAGATAGTTCTGCAGGGATACATGTTGGAGAGACAATTCATCCTTCGGAGGAGATTAAAAGTCAGGCAAATATCAAAGAATACGAAGAGCTTTACAAA
>Ga0180301_10001339_pt1 | contig 19439 bp, 17 predicted proteins | sample GuaBasSediGuay16_FD_121797 | JGI IMG/M metagenome (GOLD analysis project Ga0180301, IMG submission 121797) | Subseafloor sediment microbial communities from Guaymas Basin, Gulf of California, Mexico - Guay16, Core 4569-2, 12-15 cm | ecosystem: Environmental > Aquatic > Marine > Hydrothermal...
CATTTAAGATGAAAATGTCCGTGGATGAGGTTGTTCCAATAGTTGCACGTGCGATTCAAGCTGCCATGAGCCGGGATCCTGCAAGTGGAGGAGGCTTCGATATAGTTATTATAACCAAGGGGAGGATCAAGGAGATTCCCTCCGAGGAGATAAAGCTGGATTAACTTCTTTCCTCACGACTTTCATCACAATTACTTAATCAATTGTAAGGGGTCTATGTATGATTGATGGTCTTTCAATCCAGATAAGAAACGTTATATTGAACACCCTTTCGATGGGTGCAAAAATAACTAGGATAGAATTTGAAGGTCCTGAAATAATAATTTATTCAGCTAATCCAAGATTAGTCTTTGAAGACGAATCGATAGTTCGAAGAATAGCTAAGGAGATTAGGAAGAGAGTCATATTTAGAAGTGATCCTAGCGTAAGGCTTCAAAAGGAGAAGGCTGCCGAATTTATTCGGAAAAATCTTCCAGAGAACATTTCCATTGAAAACATTTTTTTTGATGATTCCTTCGGAGAGGTGTTGCTTGAAACTGGAAATCCAAATCAAATTTTAAATGAGCATTCGAACTTTCTCAAAGATATTCTTCTAAACACTTTTTGGCGGCCTAAACTCATAAGAAAATCTCCTATTAAATCAGTTACACTTGAATGGCTTCGTAAATTGAGATTGCAGGAGTCAGATTATAGAAGGAGGATCTTAAGGGTTGTTGGTTCACGTATCCATAGACCTTTAATATTTCAATCAGGGGATGTCCGAATAGTCTGTCTTGGCGGTTTTAGAGAAGTTGGAAGATCGGCGATACTCTTGGAGACTAATGAAAGTACGATTCTACTCGACTGTGGCGTTAAAACTGGGACTTCAGCTTCAATAAACGAATTTCCCCGCTTAGATATATCCGACTTCGATCTTGAAAAATTGGATGCCGTAGTAATTTCACATGCACATCTAGATCACTGCGGCTTCCTTCCATACCTATTTAAATATGGCTATGATGGGCCAGTTTACTGTACGAGACCTACAATGGCTCTAATGGCTCTACTTCAATTAGACTATCTTCAAGTTTCAAGTAAGGAAGGAGGATTTGCACCCTACACTATAAGAGAGATACAAGAGGAACTTTTACATGTAATTCCCCTCGAATATGGTGAGGTAACGGATATAGCGCCGGATATTCGTCTAACCTTTCATAATGCAGGACACATCTTAGGTTCAGCGATAACCCATTTACATATTGGAGAAGGAGACCATAATCTAGTTTATACTGGAGATTTTAAGTTTGGTAGAAGTAGACTGCTTGAACCTGCAACCTACATTTTCCCAAGAGTTGAAACATTGATTATTGAGAGCACTTATGGAGCACCCACAGATATTCTTCCACAAAGAATCGAGGCTGAAGGGAGACTAATAGAAGTTGTAAGCCAAACTATAAGTAGAGGAGGTAAAGTTTTAATTCCAGCACTCTCCGTTGGACGTGCACAGGAGATAATGTTAGTTTTAAATGAAGCTTTCAGAATGAAATATTTGCCTCCGCTTCCAGTCTTCATAGAGGGATTAATTCAAGAAGCCACAGGAATCTATACAACATTTCCTGAAGGATTGTCAAGGATTCTGAGGGAAAGAATTCTGAAAGGAAATGACAATCCATTTATAAGTGAATATTTCCACCTTGTACCACCTTCAGCAAACAGAGAGGAAATCGTTGAGGGTGATCCATGTATAATCATAGCGACCTCTGGAATGCTTACAGGCGGACCTGCATTAGAATATTTCAAACTGATGGCTCATGACGAGAGAAATTCAATAGTCTTCGTTTCATACCAGATTGCAGGAACACTTGGTAGAAGAGTTCTAAGCGGCGTCAAGGAGATTCCAATATTTACAGGTACTGGGAAGAGTGAGATGATAAAGGTGAATTTAAGGGTTTTCTCCATACAGGGATTTTCAGGTCATAGTGACAGAAGACAACTTCTAGGCTTCATGAAAAGGATAACTCCGAAACCAAATAAGGTCTTGGTCTGTCATGGTGAAGAAGCTAAAGCAGTCAATCTAGCCGAAACCTTCAAGAAAATATTCAAGGTTAACGCTTATGCACCGCACAACCTCGAAGCAATAAGGCTGAAATGATCATCTCAAAGTTTTAATTAGATTCCAAAGTTTATCTCCCACGTAATGTAAATTTTCGATGGCTTTACCCTTTCTCATTCTCCTAACTTCACATGATGGTATGAGGGCTCTTCCAACTGCTATTACCTTTCCATGCCTCTCCTCTTCGACGGCTACTATGTCCTTCAATTCAAATTTCCCTATAACTTCAACTATTCCAGGTATCATTACATCGGCTCCATTAACTATGTAGGGTACTGCCCCTACATCTACAACTACCTTAGGCATCTTTCCAGACATTTCATTTAGAATGTTTATGGTTGGAATGACAGTGTTATCCTTAAATTTTATTGTGACAGGTTTTCCATCTATGATATTAATCTCTATATTACCGTTTAGGATCACTCTTTCAACTCTTACCTTTCTCTCTCTAATTCCACTGAAGACTCCTGGATATAGTCTCCGCAGATCTTCGATCAATTTTCTCGCTAACTTCTCTTTCAACATGTATCTGTGCTTAACTCTCATAGACATCTGCCTTATCAATCCCCAATTTTACAACCGTTACTTTTAAATTATACTATACTACTTACCATGTCAGTAGATAAGGTGATGATCTTGGCCGAACTCACAACAACGGACTTACTCACCAAAGCTTTAGGAGGACTAGTCTTCGTAAAATTGAAAGGCGGTAAATCTTTAAGAGGAATTTTAAAAAGCTTTGACCAGCATCTTAACCTCGTATTGGAAAACGCTGAAGAACTTAGCGGTAACGAAGAATCGAAGAAGCTGGGAACATTGATCATTAGAGGGGACAATGTGGTTTTAATCTCACCGACATCCATGTAGAAGGTGGTTAAATGACTAAGGGTACAACTTCGTTTGGTAAGCGAGGAAGGAGGAAGACACATATAAGATGTAGAAGATGTGGTAGACATTCATATAATGTTAGAAAAAAATATTGCGCTGCATGTGGTTTTGGCCGTTCAAGTAGAATTAGACGTTATTCATGGGCAAATAAAAAGTTTAACAGGGTTAGAGTAAAATAAAGATACTTTTAATGGCATTAAGTTTAAAGTTGCATAAATATTATGTCATTCATCAGTTTTGGAGGTTATAAATAGAAGCACTCCTACTGCCCCAATTAGCGATGCAGCTATGAAAGGTATTCTAGGTGAAATTATCCATAGAACACCTCTAAGCAGCGATACAGGTATAACTGCTATGTTTCGAATAAAATAGTATAAGCCTATTATTTTGCCTTGATGTTCTCCTTCAGCTAAGTCGACTATAAGCGCCTTTCTTGCAGGTTCTCCTAAGGTATAATTGTAAGTGACACTGGAAATAAAGTGAAAAATGTAAAGGTTAATGTTACAAATATCTTTCTGCCATAGATATCAGTCAATTTGCTGCTGGAAGATATGAAAGTATAGATGTAATCATCTGAATTGATATCATCAATCCATAATGTACGGGTGAAGCTCCAATAACATTTAACACATATAGAACAACATATACTTTGATCGTATTGCTTGCAAGTCTAGCCATTATATCTGCCAGCAACAATTTCTTCAATGAAATCTTTATCTCTCGCCATAGCTCCACTACATTTATGGCTTCTCTTTCTCTCACTCTTCCAGCTTCAGTATAATATTTTCTTTGAAAGATTATAGCTAATATTGCCAGCACTATTGAGACTGTGAAACCTATCTTTATCTCCACATTTATTCCATAAACTTCAATAAGATGGCCTCCTATGGGTGGTGCAATTATTATAGGTATCTTTCTAAAGGATTGATTGGCTGCTGAAGCCTGTAGCTCTTCTAGATCTCCTTAAAGTTTCACCGATAAGTGAGAATATGGCGGGAGTAGACATACTCTCCCACATAAGAACGAAGATTGATCCTAGGAGAAAAATGCTCCAATTCTGTGCAAAAATGTAAATAAGTAATCCTGTTACAGATAGAAGGGTGCATAATATCAGCGCTTTTTAGAACCTAGTCTATCTGTTAAGACGCTGCTCAAATAATGATATAATGCGGATATTAACAATTGAATTGAACCGTAAAGGCCTATGATTAATGCTGAAGCATTAAGATATTCAAGATATTTGGGTATATATCTACTCCGCAGCTACTTCCCAGAGGTGATCATTAAAACAGCCAGCATCATCAATAGAACGTCATGTCCAATCTAAAGCCCTCCTGACAGTAGCTCTATATCCTTTCAGCCTCACATCTTCTTTCTGCATGATACTCGCTTCTATCGGAATCTTACAGTTGTTATATTAGTGTTTCAGCAGTTCATATAATGCTTAGCATCTCGGCATAAATTTATGAGAAAATTTCTCTAAACACTGAATGGTCTTATAATATGTGATAGTATTTCCCATATTGAATTTACAACTGTTCTATATTTGTAATAAAGAATTATAATAGGGAAGGATGAAGATTTTCATTTTACATTTTATAGGATAAGAGCGGACATAAATATTTAGAATAGATAGTATTCTTGAAGTGAGAGCACGTTTGGCTTCTTTCTCAAGTGTTTTAAAGCGTTGATCAGTGAAGAAGCCAACTCAACTGTTGTAATTATTGGTATGTTATATTCGGCGGCAACTCTTCTAATCATGTAGCCGTCAGAGTCCTCTTGTGAATTTTTGGCTGGAATGCTTATAACCAAATCTATTTTTCTCTGAGATAATAGTTGAATTGGATTAGGATTTTTATCCGTCTCAGTTACGTTGTGCAATATTGTTACCTCTTTTATTCCTTCATTCTTTAAGGTTTCAGCAAGACGTTTAGACACATAGATCTTGAAGTCCATATTCCTTAAACTGGTTACTAAAGGTATAATTTCCTTCTTCGATTCATCTTCAACATGTATGAGAATATTTCCTCCATATTTTGGTATGTTATATTCGGCTGCTTGCAGAGCCTTTACCAATGCATCGAAGAAATCTTCGCCTAGACAGGCAACTTCACCTGTACTTCGCATTTCTACTCCAAGTTGAGGATCTGCACCATTTAAACGCATAAAACTAAACTGGGGGACTTTAACGCCGACATGGCGGATTGTTTCTGGTCGGTGTATCATTAATTCTTTAAACTTTCTTCCAAGCATTGCTAGGATGGAGAGTTCCATGAGGTTTACTCCTATAGTTTTACTTACAAAAGGCATAGATCTTGAAGCTCTCAAATTACATTCTATAACGTAAACTTTGCCATCCCTAATCATGTATTGTATGTTAAATGGCCCTATAATTTTAAGATGCTTAGCTATTTTATATGTGTAATCTTCTATTGTTCGTAGAGTTTCAACTGGAATTGTTTGTGGAGGTATAATCATAATTGCATCTCCACTGTGAACTCCTGCATTTTCTACATGTTCTATTATGGCTCCTATGAATACGTCTTCACCGTCTGCTACGCCGTCTACATCAACTTCTTTCGCATCTTCAATAAACTTCGATATGACAACTGGATGTTCACGTGAAACTTTCGCTGCCAATTTAAGATATTCTTCAAGCTCATTTCTCGAATATGCTATTTTCATACCTGAACCTGATAAAACATAGCTCGGCCTGACCAGGACTGGATAACCTATTTTTTCCGCAAATTTAATGGCTTCATTTAGGGTTGTTAGCTTGCTCCATTCCGGTTGAAGGATTCCAAGCTCTTCTAAAAGTTGACTGAACTTTGAGCGGTCTTCAGCCTTATCTATACTTTCGGCAGATGTACCTAAAAGTCTAACTCCAAGTTTTACAAGTTTTAGAGCCATATTATTTGGAATTTGACCGCCGACACTTACGATGATTCCCATGGGATTTTCTTTTTCATAAATATCTAAGACGCGTTCTAGCGTCAACTCTTCGAAATAAAGCTTATCACATATGTCATAGTCTGTTGAAACAGTTTCAGGATTACAATTTATTATAATAACCTCTTTTATACCATGTTTCTTGAGAGCCCAAGCCGCATTTACTGCACACCAGTCAAATTCGACGCTTGAACCTATTCGGAAAACTCCCGCACCCAAAACTATAATTTTGCTGTCGAATGATTTGAAATTTATATCATCTTCTGTTCCACCATAAGTTACATAGAGATAGTTCGTCTTTGCTGGCCATTCTGCAGCCAGCGTATCTATCTGCTTAATCACAGGAACTATGCCTCTTCTTTTTCTCCATTCTCTTATTGTTAGCTCATCTTTGCCTAAGTAATCTGCAATTTGCTTGTCTGAAAAGCCTAGACGTTTAGCCTCTTTTATAATTTTGAAGGCTTCTTCACTGTTAATGTCTAAAGTTTTCAGTTTTCTCTCCATTTCAACAATATTTTTTATTTTATATAGAAACCATGGATCCACGCCGCTTAAACGATATATCTCATCTATAGGTATTCCCATCTTTATTGCCTTAACTATTTTGAATAATCGCTCATCCGTTGGTTTCGCTAAGGCCTGCTTTAATGATTGTATTGATTCAGTTCTATAATCTTCACCGTTGCCTACAAGCCCTATCTTTCCAATATCGAGCATTCTAACTGCTTTTTGAAGAGCTTCTTCGAAGCATCTGCCAATGGCCATTACCTCTCCAACAGATTTCATTTGGGATCCTAGATGTCTATCGACACCTTTGAATTTCTGGAAATCCCATCTCGGAATCTTGACAACTATATAGTCTAAGGATGGCTCAAAACAGGCTGTTGTTATTCCAGTAACCTTATTCACAAGTTCTGGAAGCAAGTAGCCTATTGCCAGTTTAGCCGCTATATATGCCAGTGGATATCCAGTTGCTTTGCTCGCTAGAGCCGAACTTCTAGACATTCGAGCGTTAACTTCGATGATGCGGAAATCCTCGGAATGTGGATGCAATGCCCACTGAATGTTGCATTCGCCAACTATTCCAAGTCTTTGAATAACTTTTATTGACGCTGAACGGATAAGGTGATACTCCCTATTTGTCAACGTTTGAGAAGGCGCTACAACAATTGAGTCACCAGTATGAATACCCATTGGATCGAAATTTTCCATATTGCAAACAGTTATACAGTTGTTGGCTCTATCCCTCATAACTTCATATTCTATTTCTTTCCATTTACCGACATATTCTTCAATTAGCACTTGAGAAATCATACTTTGGGCTAAGGCTTTAGCTGCTAATCGCTTTAATTCTTCAGCATTATAGGCAACGCTGGAACCTTTTCCTCCCAAAGTGTAGGCTACCCTTAATATAACTGGATAACCTATTTCCTCCGCTACTTTTAGGGCTTCTTCAACTGAGGTAGCGGATTTACCTTTAAGGGTAGGAATACCTGTCTTAATCATCGCTTGCCTAAATAACTCTCTGTTTTCAGTCATTTCGATAGCGGATATGGGTGTTCCTAAAACTTCAACTCCATATTTTTCGAGTATACCCTTCTTTGCCAATTGAACTCCACAATTTAGAGCTGTTTGTCCTCCAAAGCTGAGCAGTATTCCGTCAGGTCTCTCCCTCTTAATAACTTCCTCAACATAACTAGGTTTAACTGGGAGAAGGTAAACTTTCCCTGCAAGTTTTGGATCAGTCTGTATAGTTGCTACGTTTGGATTGACAAGAACAGTTTCTATCCCTTCTTCTCTCAACGCTTTGAGGCATTGGCTTCCAGAATAATCAAATTCTGCTGCTTCACCGATTTTTATCGCCCCGCTTCCTAGAATTAAAACTTTTTTTATCCATTCAAACTTCGGCATCCATTACCCTCCTATAAGAGTTATAAACTTGTCAAAGAGAAACTCAGTGTCATAGGGGCCTGGACTTGCTTCAGGATGAAATTGAACTGTAAAAATGGGTTTTTCCCTATGTTTTAAACCCTCAATTGTACGGTCATTTACATTTATAAACCAAACCTTCAGTTCCGTTTCTTTTAAAGATTCTGGATCCACTGCGTAACCATGGTTCTGAGTCGTTATATAACATCTGTTAGTTTCAAGGTTGAGGACTGGCTGATTCTGAGAGCGATGACCATACTTCATTTTATATGTATCTGCACCTAGGGCCAATGCCACTATCTGATTTCCAAGACATATCCCCATGAGGGGATATCCCTCATTTATGAGCTCCCTAACACACTCTATGGTTTCTAAGCATTTTTTAGGGTTTCCAGGACCATTACTTACCACTATTCCAACAGGTTTATACTCTCTTATCTCTTCGGCTGAATAATTATATGGGACACGTATAACCTTCAATCCACGTTTAACAAGGTTTCTTATTATGCTGTTTTTGACTCCGCAGTCGATCAGGACAACAACATTTTTCCCCTTGGAATTATAGCATTTTGGATGTTTTATTGAGACTTCGCTGACCAAATTTCTTAAGTTTGGATCTGGAATATTAGTAACTTCTTCTAAGAGCTTTTCGATTTCAGGTTCTTCTCCTTCATCGAATACTTGAAGTATTCCACGCATGACACCGCTGATTCTTAGCTTTTTCGTAAGCATCCGTGTATCCACTCCATAAATTCCGGGAATCCCCTCCTCTGTAAGCCATTTATCTAAAGTTTTTTTAGAAGTCCAATGGTGAGGATTTCTGCAAAGTTCATGAATTACAAGTCCAGCAACCTTAATTCCATCAGATTCGAAGTAGAGTGGTAATTCTGTATTTGAATATGCTGGAACACCATAGTTACCTATTAGTGGATAGGTTAGCGTTAGAATTTGACCATAATAGGAAGGATCGGTCAAGGATTCTATGTAGCCAACCATTGATGTTGAGAAGACCACTTCTCCCGCTACTTTCTCGGTTGCTCCAAAGCCGAAGCCGACGAAGAAAGTTCCATCTTCTAAAACTAATACTGCCTTTCTTTCTTGGGGCGCATTCTCCCTATTCAGAAGCCCTAACAAGCTTCTACACCATTCTTTTTAAATTTTTCTGCAATAGTATTTTGCATAATTTTCGAAATTATCTCGTCAAGTTTCCTCTGGGCATTCGTGATTTTCATCTCTGTTTCTGCTATCTGTTTTTTCATTGATGCTAAGAGATCTCTTCTAGAATTAAGCATTCTTCGAACTTCGCTTGGAGAAGGCCCACCTCGAACGCGGTGAGCTTTAACAAAGCCGATAACATCGACAGTTGCTTTTAAATCATTTATGCTAATCTCTATTGGCTTGTTAGCGATCTTCTTGACAATTTCTCCGAGCATTTCGGGAGTTGCATCATTTATGGTAACTTTTTTCTTCTCCAGCTGTCTTACAAAGGCTCCGACAATTTTATGAGCTGTTCTGAAGGGAACTCCATATTTTTTGAATATTATTTTCACAAGTTCAGTTAATGTTGAGAATGTTAAGATCGAGTTTTCTACGTTTTGCTCTTTGGGGTTACAAAGCATTATTAAATCGGATAGTATGCTGAGCGCTTTTTTAACTTTTTGAAATGATTCCCACATTTTCGGAGTAACTTCTTGAAAGTCGAGATTATAGCTTGATGGCAGAGATTTTAGGGTTAATGCGCAGGCTGTGAAATTGCCTATTATGTGACTCATCCTTGCACGGATAATTTCAAGGACATCGGGATTCTTTTTCTGCGGCATTATACTGCTGGTGGAACAGAATTCGTCCGGTAACTCTATTAAATCGAATTCGGGAGTGCTCCAAATTATTAGGTCTTCAACTAGGCGGGTTATGTCAACGGCTATTATCGATAAAATTCCAAGTGATTCTAGCACAAAGTCGCGGGTACCTACAGCGTCAATAGAGTTTTCAAGAAGAGCGTCAAAGCCTAAAAGCTCTGCGACTCTCTCCCTGCTTATGGGAAAACTCGTTGTAGCTAAGGCTGCAGCACCCATGGGGCAGCAGTTAACCCTAGCATAGCATTCTGTAAGTCTCTGTAGATTTCTCTGGAAGACATCGAATTGATATAGGAGGTAATGAGAAAAAGTTATTGGTTGAGCTGGCCGCAAATGGGTATATCCAGGAATTATCGTTTCAACGTGTTTTTCCGCTTTCTTTAGAAGACTCTCTTGAAATTCAAGTATGAATTTCATCAATTCTGTTAATTCTTTGCGTAGCGCCATTCTAATGGCGGTTGCAACTTGGTCGTTTCTACTTTTTGCTATGTGTAGGTTCTCTCCAATCTTTCCAGCTGTTTTAACCACTTCTTCCTCCACATAGACATGGATATCCTCGGACCAATGTTTTATTTTTATACTGGACTTCAGCTTTTCTAGTGCTTTGAGAAGTTTTGCTCCATGTTTAATTTCCATGATTCCCTGCTCAATTAGCATTACTATATGTGCTTCGTTTATTTCAATTACAGGTTTTAAAAGTTTCTCATCATCTTTTATTGAGGAAATAAACTGTATAACGTCTCTTCTAGATGATTTTAATCTTCCATTCTTAAAGAGTATGCTCATGATACTTTTCCCTTCCAGTTTTCCAGTTTCGTTTTAAGAAGATTGAAGGTTACTGATTGAAGTCCCCAAAGTTCGATGAAGCCATGTGCCGAGAATTGGTTGAATGTAGAGTCTACATTGTAAGTTGCCAATTTCAGATCGTAAAGTGCGTAAGGTGAGGAGCGTCCAACCACTCTGAGACTTCCCTTATATAGTTTCAATTTAACCTTGCCGCAGACACGCTTCTGCGTCTTATCGATGAATGCTTCAAGATCGCTTCTAAGCGGGTCTACCCATAAACCAGAGTATACGAGAAAGGTCCATTGTAAATCTACATATTTCTTAAATGCGAGTTCATGGCGAGTTAAAACCATTTTTTCCAAGTCTTTATGAGCTTCTATAAGAATTGTGGCTGCTGGACATTCATAAATCTCTCTCGATTTTAATCCTACAATTCTATCTTCAATATGATCTATACGTCCAATTCCATGCATACCTCCAATCTTGTTTAGCGTTGTAATCAGTGAGATTGGATCCATTTCATTTCCATTTAATGCGCAGGGAATGCCGTTTTCAAATTTTATTGTGAGATATTCATGTTTGTTTGGACATTTTTCCGGCGGCGATGTCCATTCAAAGATTTCTTCAGGAGGCTCATGGTCTGGATGTTCAAGTATGCCGCATTCGATGGAGCGTCCCCAAAGGTTTTGGTCAACACTATATGGATTTTCATAGTTTAGAGGGATAGGTATATTTCTCTTCTCTGCATATTTTATCTCTTCATCGCGTGTCAGCTGCCATTCTCTAACTGGAGCTATTATCTTTAGGTTTGGTGCAAGCGATTTTATCGTTACATCAAAGCGAACCTGATCGTTTCCTTTGCCGCTGCATCCATGTGCAACTGCTGAAGCATTTTCTTTCTTTGCAACTTCAACGAGTTTGGATGCTATTAATGGACGTGAGAGAGCACTGCTTAAAGGATATTTTCCTTCATAAAGCGCGTTTGCTTTTATAGCTGGGAAAACATAATTAAGGATAAATTCACATTTTGCATCTATTTTGTAATGTTTTATTGCGCCGAGCATAAGCGCTTTCTCTCTTATAGCTTCAAAGTTTGCTGCTTGGCCTATATCCACTGTTAATGTTACTACGTCAGCATCATATTTCTCTTGAAGCCACTTTATCATTATAGATGTATCTAGTCCGCCTGAATATGCCAATACAATTTTCTCTTTCGACATGGCGCATCGCATGTGGTATTTACGCAATTTTTATATACTTTTCGGCCTAAATATGTCAAAAAATAATTGAGATGACCAAAATGGATAAAAGTATATCTAAAATTGTTCAAGAATTGATAGATGAAGATCTTTCCCTTCAATGCGCCCTCAACAAAGGCTATGGAAATTATAGTGCCATTGCAAGGATGCTTAAACCTATAGTTGAAGAAGTGTTAAACCGAAAAGTTAAACTTGAAAGCGTGATTACAGCGGTAAAACGTGCTAGCATCACCTACAGGGCTGAATATAATAGGGACATCATAGAAGTTATTGCGAAAAGCATTATACATTTAAGGACGGATATAGCGAAAATCTCCGCGGAAAAAACCAGAAAAAACCTTAAATTGGTTAGAAGAATGCTAGAAGAGTTTGCACATGAAGAATATGTTCAGATAATAGAGGGAATGAAGACCATTACCTTGATTTTCGATCAAAGATTAACAGATAAAATTCGTTCAGAATTTCCATTGGAAAACATTACTGAAAAGAAAAACAACCTGGTAGCTATTATTATTACAAGCCCTAAAAAGATCATTGAAACTCCCGGATGCATTGTATCCTTTTATAATGCCATTTCGAGAAAGCATATAAATATTGAGGAAACCCTGAGTTGTTCAACTGAAACTATTTTAGTTTTACAATTAAAGGATGTTGGAAAAGCGTTAACAGCATTAACCGACCTCATTTCAGAAGCTAGGATAATAAGTAGAAAACTGCGAAAAACATAAAACAATACTTGATATAAATAATTGGGTCATTTAATTCTTTTAACCACTTTTAAGTAAAGAAATGTATACAGCACATTCTCAAAATTGTTAAATTAAACTCAACCCTTAATATGGAGTCTTTGATCCTGCAAAATTTGGCTAGAAATTATAGGGGTGTAACGTGTGAAAACCCGTTTTCAGTATAAATCTACAACTTTAGAATGGTGGACCGGGCGGGATTTGAACCCGCGACCCCCTGCGTGCAAGGCAGGTGCTCTTCCAGTCTGAGCTACCGGCCCTCAACACAATAAAGACCTAACATAAGATAAAATTTTCCGCTTAAAATGGTGTTTTCATTTGTGGAAGAGCATAGGAAATTGTAGGAATATAATTTAGAGAAGTTTATTATAGAGTTCAATATGTTTTCTTGCAGAATTTGACCATGAAACTTTCTTTGCATAATCTTTCACTCTGGAAATAATGTGATCTCTAAATTGTTCATCGAACAGTAGTCTATAAGTGAGTTTAACCATTCTTTTAAAGTCATTGGGGAGAACTGTTAACTCATCTGAGATTTCTTCACTCACCTCCTCAAATTTCGGTATCCTTGTTACGATAAAAGGTTTACCGGCTCCAATCGCTACTTTAAGTATTCCACTGGTCGACCAGTTGAACTGTGTATATAGGAGTAATATTAAATCCGCTGAGTAGATATAATATGAAAGCTCCTCTCTAGATAGATTCCTCCTTGTAACGAGGACATGCTTCTTCAAATTATATTTTTCTATGAGTTTTAAGCATTCATAGGCATATTGTATATTTTTACGTTGAAACTCTTTAGGATGAACCCAGCCTGCAATGGCAAGTCTGAAATTTTCAGTATGTTTAAGCAGTTCTTTGCAAAGCCTTATTGCAAGTTTAGTTCCCTTGGTTCTATGGATAAATCCTGGAACCACAATTAACTTAATGTTCAACGGTAAATTGAGGAGGCTTCGAGCCTGTTCCAAATCAATATCAGAAGTAAATTTAAATGCTCCTAGTCGAATTACGCTTATCTTATCTTCAGGTATTCCTTGCCTCATCAAAACATGCTTCATAGAGTTGGTATGGACAATTATATGATCAGCATATGAAGATATTATTCTATTATACTCTTCAATATCGTATCCTTTCACTTCGAAGTCCACGGTCTCCCTTGTATGAACGGTGTGGAAGGTCACCACTATCCTGGAGTTCAATTTTTTAGAAAATTTTATAATGTTTAACAATCTGTCATCTGCACCGAATATTCCAAAGCTGTGCTGTATGTGGATTATATCGGGTTTCAGGATTTGAAGGGTGTTAATTATCTCTCTGCCATTATAGTTTTTCCTATCAAAAACCGGATATACTTTAATTCTTTTAGAACTGCTTTTCGCTTCATGTTCAGCTATTACATCGATGTATATATCACCGTATAGGTTAATTAATTCTTTTACTAAACTTTCAGTGTAATCGCCTATGCCACAGACAGTTGGTGGATATGAAGATATATAGCATATTCTCATTTTACATCATCCCCTAAAAATTTTGAAAAATTTAAGCAGAATTTCTCGCTCTCAGCCAGCGAAGCAAATTGTAGTAGGCTTCTATCTTTGAAATTGATTTCGCATCTTTGGGTGCAGGTTTTTTCATGTAGAAAGCATTTATCTCATATAATGTCCCTTTAAAGCCTTGTTCTACAGCTATCTTTCCAAGCCTTATTAGATCGACTAGCTGTCCTGCTAGTGCAGGACTGTCATTCATTCTTAAGTTTAAATATAGATCGTCTGTTAATCCATTGAATGTTAAATATTCCATGTGAAGAGATACGAATTTCTTATCTCCGAGAGGGGCTAGATAGCCTGTCGGTTTAATGAAATGGGGAGCATCATAACCTAGAATATCCTTAACTATGCTGCTTTTAGTTCTCTCCTTCATCAAGTTTTTCTTCGGCAAGGTTAAAGCTAGAAAATCTAAGTTGCCTCCGATATTGAATTGAACTATAAAGTTAACTTTTCTATTACGTTCAGCCATATGCTCCAATAGGTCGCATGTAATAGGAGTTGCACCTGTGGCGCCGTCATCGCCGAGGATTAGTGAACGTGCTTCACTGTAAAGAGATATGAAGGCTGGATCGTTTGCTAGGGGAGTAGGTATCACATTTATGAAGGATATTTTCTTCCCACTTTCCATGGCATATTTATATGCAGTGTAGGCATAGAACTGTGAAGCCGTAATCTTCGCCTTATCATTTTTCATTATAATTTCCTTGAGTCTTGAAGGTTCCTCAAATGGGATACCATACTCCGTGGTTATAACATTTACGATTATATCTGGGTCTAGACTTTTCCATTCTTCCACTAGGTGTTTGCATGCTCCTGTAAGGGGCATTGTGGAATCTAATCCTTCAACATTGCTGATTAATCCTCGGACACTTCCTAAATGTACTCCCATCTTGACCCTTAAGTTTTCAAGAACTGTCGGTATATGTATTTCAGATTTGAGAAGCTTTTCAGCTATTTCAAATATTGATCGCCCTATTTTTTCCCTGTCTACATCATAGCTTTCAACGATAACTATATCTTTAATATCATATGGAAGTTTGAAGTTGGCTAACGGTACACCGTATGGTGGTAGTTCTCCATTCTTTATTCTTTCCAATCCGACTGCGAGATGTGTGGCAACCATACCCTGCCCAAGTAATATTACCTTAATCATTCATCACACCTCCTCTGAGAAGTTTAAAGTGGGAGATTTGGATTAAAAGAGAAAGCCTCAAGGTCAAAACAGAATATCGTCTACTATAAATTAGAACTTCTTAAATGTAAATTTAACTCTAAAAATTTCAATATAACATAAATATATGTTAAAATTGATATTAGAAATAAAGATGCATAAACATGGTTAAAGATGCAGCCGAGGGAGATTACGAGAAGCCTAACATCTCTTGAGGCTATGTTTGGAACTCTTCCAACAGTGGAGGGGTGAAGTTTAAAGAGCTCCATACCTTTCGAATGAATATAGCTTACCATTAGGCTACCGCTTACACACGCAAAAGATAAACAGAGAAGATCATAGTTAACACTGCTGAGACCATTTAACAGGTATATGGTTGCTCCTAAAACGATGATAATGTCGGCCAATCGATCTAGAATGGAATCGAAAAAAGCACCTAGACTGCTTGAAATTTTTAGGGCTCTAGAAAGTTCACCGTCAACACCATCTATAATTGATGATGTTTGAATTAGGATACCGGCAAGAATTGAATTTTTCAGATATAAGCATAGAAAAGCTGAAACTGAGAGGAAAAATGAGAATAGTGAAATCTGATTTGGAGTGACAGGTATATTGTATTTTAATATTAAACGAGTAATTTTAGCAGAAATCTTTCTGTTTATCTTCCTAGAAACAGGGCCGTCAAACCTTTTACCTGTTATCACTACGCCCATATTTTGCTTCCTCCCAGAGGGTCTTCACTATCTTTAGGAGATTGTTTTTCATGCCGTAAAGAAGTTCAATGTAATCGGTGTAGGTGTCCATTTCAGTCCAAGGAATACCTGAGACATCACAGATTTTCACACTTAAACCATATTTAACAGCTGCTAAAATCAAATCTGAAAGAGGTAGATACATGTTGAGATCTCTGAGAGCTAATTCGTCGACCACATTTTTCCCCACTATCATAACTCCAACATCTATGAAGTTGAAGCTTGATATCCCCTTCCCGACCTCCACAACTTTACCCTCAGAGTCAGCTAGTATTCTCGTCGCCTCATTTAGATCAACATACATTGGAGATGAATCTCCGCCTAAAAGTATATCAATAAAGCTGCAATGTTTGAAACATTCAATTAAATTCAGAGGAATTTCAATGGGATATATATGATCAGCCATAGAGACGAGTGCATACTCATCTGAAATGTTCTTAAGCGCTAGGATTAAGCTGTAACCATTCTCCAGTTCGGGATGTCTATTAGTTATAAGGTTGACTTCAATATTGGAAAAATTGTTTTCAATTAAGTTTGAGGCATAATCATAGTATTTTTCAGCTACAACTATGGTGAAATGTTCGATACCGGCAAGCAGAAGCGAATTTATGGGATAAGAAATTAAGGGGAAACCTCCAACATTCAAAGCAAACTTCGGAACCTTTATTCCAGCACGTTTAAGTCTTGAGCTTAAACCTGAAGCTAATATAATTGCTTCCCTAATCATTCCGAAAACCCCCTTAAAAGTAAAAATTTTTCGATAAATATTTAAAAAGAGGAAATATTACAATTTGTTTCTAAATTCCAAATACTAAATTTAGCAGGCAACTTATATTTTTAACGGTTCCAAAACCGCGTATAATTGAGTAAACTAAATGAGTGGAGGCCTGGGGCGGGATTTGAACCCGCGACCCCCGGTTCCACAGACCGGTGCTCTAACCAAACTGAGCTACCCAGGCCGAGGTCTTCGCAATATATTACGAGGAAACAGCTATAAATTTAATTCTCACAGCTTCAAAGGAAGAATGAAAGGGCAATAGTAAGAGTGATAATATCTATAGATAATCCTTCAAATAATAGGATTATTCTGAGCGGTGGAGAGGGTAAAATCTATCTTAACAGGAAATATTTAGCATCATTCACCCTATATGTTGGGGAAGGAATTTTAATTTCTGCGGGAATTCACAATTTCACAATAACAGGTTCAGTCAGCATATCAAACCCGTATTTTAGAATTTTAGATAAAGCGTGTAGTGAAGGCAACGTTTCATGGTATGTTGAGGTATGGATTCATTTCAGAATAGATTCGCACACAACGATCGTTAAAAGTGCTGGTAAATTTGGGTGAGTAATATGAAAGTTGAAAACTTAGCTCTTATCATCGCTACATCCTTATTCATCTCTTCAGGATACATATATAGTTATGTTTATCTTTACAATCCTCTAACTGTGAAGATTTTATTTGGACTTACGGAGGAATAATGCTCGGATTATTTACCTATGAAGTGAAGCAGGCAATAGTGGTAAGTTTTGCTACACTTTCATCGGCATTGATGATCGTAATGTTTATATTATCGTTACCTGCAACTTTAGGCATCATAAATGATCTTGGATTAGCGAACCTTTTCATAATCTCTACTGTTAAAACAGGAATTTCAGACATTATTTTTATTCCCCTCGCTAATAATAAGTACGATAATAATTTAGTTTGATAAAGGAAGTAGCGTCTCCCCTAAGATAAAAATAACGTGAAAGTTGAAGAAATATTATTGGCATAGAAAATTATGGTTTAAATTTTAGAAAATCTAAAATTTGAACGTGTAATTTACTATATTGGTGTTGCCATTGAGATTAGGTCTTCACATATCTATTTCTGGAACGATAGATAAATCGGTGGATAGAGCATATGAAAAAGGTTGTAATACATTTCAGATATTTACTAGGAATCCTCGTGGATGGCGTTCAAGAGAGCTGAGAAAAGAAGAGGTTGAAGCGTTTATAGAGAAAGTGAAAGCATACGGAATGGATCCGGTGTTCGGTCATATGCCATATCTGCCCAATCTAGCTTCTCCTAGGGAGGATGTTTATAAAAAATCTGTGAATTCATTGATAAGCGAGTTGAATAGATGCTGGAAACTTAAAATTCCATATTTGGTTACACATTTAGGAAGCCATCTTGGCGCTGGAAAAGAGGAGGGATTTAGGAGGATAATCAACGCTATTAATTTTGCATTTTCAAATGATAAGGGGGAAGTGATGTTGCTTTTGGAAAATACTGCTGGAACTAAGAATAGTATGGGAGGAGCCTTTGAAGATATCCAATATATCATTGAACATATAGAACATGCGGATAGGGTTGGGGTCTGCTTTGATACATGCCATGCATTTGCTGCAGGCTATGATTTAAGAACACGGGAAGCTTTAGAAGAAACTCTGAAGAAGTTTGATGAAATAATTGGATTTGAAAAGTTGAAGATTGTACATTTAAATGACTCTAAAGGTGATTTAGGTTCACGTATAGATAGGCATGAACATATTGGTATGGGAAGAATTGGTGAGGAAGGTTTTAAACAAATTTTGAGGAGCAGATTAGTTGAATATCCGCTCATTTTGGAGACACCTATAGATAAGAGAAGAAGTGATGTTGAAAATCTTAACAAGGTTAGGGAACTTGCACGACTAAAATAGAATTCGAGAAATTATGAGAGTGGGGGTCCTCTATCAGTGATTAGAACATTTATTTTTTCAAGTGACAATGTTATCCATCTCATGGCCATCACCTCCTTCTCACAATTCCATATAGTTAAATGTGAGAAGAAAGATATAAAATTTTCTCATATTTCTTAAAAATAAATTATGAGAAATTTTTATATAAGAGATTCACGAGCAAGTTAACGATTAGAAATTAAATTTAGGTGATGGAAATGGCTGAAAAGAGGAGAGAATACGTTATCAAACTTGTACCTGAGGAGAGGAGAGTAGATATTATATTCACCGGCTCTTACATGAATTTTAGAAATGTGAAGTCAGCTCTACTGGAGATTAAGGAGTATATCGGTAAGGGGTATCGTGTGAAACTTAAAGGATATTCACATCGACATAGCAGTGATCTAGATGCCTTCTTATTCGCTCTAAAAATAGTAGGCTATGAAGATAAGATAGTTTTTGAGGAGAAGGCGCGATATAGTAGGTCTAAGAGGAAAGCTATGATGAACAGGGCGATTGATCTTTGGGAAAGAGGGATCCCTGTTAAAAGAATTTCCGAAGAATTGAATATTCCATTAAAGACTGTCTATAGGTGGATTAGTAAAAGGAGAAAATAAATGGGTTACCAGGCTTTTCTGAGAACTCTGAGAATGTTACCTCCTATTACTTTTTCGATCTCATAATTCGAATATCCATGTTTAACCAGCCATCTAACAATATTAATGAACTCTGAAGGATTTTCTAAACCATTTACGTAG
>Ga0180301_10001340_pt1 | contig 19429 bp, 17 predicted proteins | sample GuaBasSediGuay16_FD_121797 | JGI IMG/M metagenome (GOLD analysis project Ga0180301, IMG submission 121797) | Subseafloor sediment microbial communities from Guaymas Basin, Gulf of California, Mexico - Guay16, Core 4569-2, 12-15 cm | ecosystem: Environmental > Aquatic > Marine > Hydrothermal...
TTATATCATAGGTTTAGCTGAAAACTTTGGTGTTGTTTTTCTTGTTATGTTTAAACTTTCAACAGACTATAAGTTTGCCATAGCCTTCATAATTTTGATTTTAACCTTAATCTTTAAACCCTCGGGTTTTGGTAGACTCTTTGGTGAGGGAGGTAAACCTGTCTGACCCATTAATTTACGTGCTAGACATGGCTGTCTTTGTTGGAATATTCTCTATTCTAGCATTAAGCCTAAACCTTGAATACGGGTTTACTGGTTTAGCAAACTTTGGTAAAGTAGCTTTTTTTATGGTTGGAGCATATACGTCTTCAATCTTAGCTAACATAGGTTTTTCCTATCTAGTGTGTATAGCTGTAGCGACGTTGGTTGCTGGTTTTGTTGGGCTTCTAGCTTCTCTACCAGCGTTAAGGTTAAGAGCGGATTATCTTGCAATTGTAACTCTTGCTTTTGGAGAGATTTTAAGGTTTGTATTTAAAAATGAGGATTGGATTGCAGGTGGAGTTAACGGAATAACCGTTCCTTCCGCTATCTATATAGCTGGAATTACTATTAGAACCATGATGCTTATCCAGCTAGCAATAGTGTATGCAACTCTAATTCTCTGTTATTTTATAGCTCAAACTCTTGTTAACTCACCCTACGGCAGAATTATAAGAGCAATAAGAGAAGATGAGCTTGCAACCCAAGTTCTAGGTAAAGATGTTTTTAAATATAAGGCTCAAATGTTTATGATAGGTTCTGCCATGGCTGGAATTTCAGGAAGCCTATTTTCCCAGTATGTAAGGTTTATTGACCCCTACACGTTTGAGCCTATTCTTACCTTTACTGTGTGGATGATGGTTATTCTTGGAGGACCAGCTAACAATTTAGGCGCTATTCTAGGGGCTGTTTTTGTTCAAGCCTTAGAAAGAGGAGCAAGAATAGCTAAAGACTATCTGCTGCTTCCGGTTGACCCTCATAATCTTAGAGTTATGCTAATAGGAATCCTTATAATCCTTATATTGATGTATAGACCTCAAGGTTTGCTTAAAGAAAGCCGTGTTAAAACACCTGCCTTAGAGGTTTCGTCAAAATGGCGGAAACGATCTTAAAAACTGTAAATTTAACAAAAGCATTTGGTGGTCTTAAAGCAGTAAATAATGTAACCCTTACGGTTAAAGAAAATACTATCACAGGTTTGATAGGTCCAAATGGAAGTGGAAAAACAACACTTTTTAATACAATTTCAGGCGTCTATAAACCAGACAAGGGAGAAATCTATTTTAATGGTGAAAGAATAGACGGGCTAAGCCCCCACAAAATCTATGCTAAAGGACTTGCAAGAACTTTTCAAACACCAAGACTTTTCCAACAACTGACCGTGCTTGACAATATGATGCTTGCAACAAGAAATCATCCAGGAGACAAAATTCTAAACGTGTTCTTTAAGAGACGTGAATGGGGTGAGCAGGAAGAAAAATTGGCTGAAAGAGCGCTTGAAATTCTTGAAATAGTAGAGTTAGACCGTTTTAAAGATACACCAGCTAGTGAGCTTTCAGGAGGACAAATGAAACTTTTAGAGTTAGCTAGAGTTTTAATGACTGACCCTAAAATGTTGCTTTTAGATGAGCCTGCTGCAGGTGTAAATCCAACTCTTGCAAGAAGAATATTTGAAAAAATAACTCAACTTAGAGATGAGCTTTCTTTAACGTTTTTTACAATTGAACATAGAATTGAAATTTTACTTGAGCATGCTGACTGGGTTTATGTTATGCATAATGGTTCAATAATAGCTGAGGGTAAACCTGAAGAAGTTGTAAAAAATAAGATTGTTGTTGACGTTTATCTTGGTGAGGCTTAATGTCAACAATTCTTAAAGCAACAAATATTGTTGCAGGATATGGAAAACTTGTTGTGGTTCATGAGGTAACTGTTGAACTTAAAGAAGGTGAGATTGTTGTTATTGTAGGTCCAAATGGGAGTGGAAAATCAACCCTAATAAAAAGTATTCTTGGCTTTTCTAAACTGTTTAGTGGAAAAATCCTTTATGAAAATCAAGATATTACAGGTTTAAGAGCAGACCAACTGGTAAGAATGGGGATAGGTTATGTTCCTCAAATTAACAATGTTTTTACAAATTTAACGGTTGAAGAAAACTTAGAAATCGGAGCTTATCCAAAAAAAGATAAAAACGAAATAAAAGCAGGTATTAAAGAAGTTTATGAAATGTTTCCTATTCTAAAACCAAAAAGAAATGAGAGAGCTGGAAACCTTAGTGGAGGGGAAAGACAAATATTAGCTTTAGCAAGAGCAATGGTTTTAAAGCCAAGGGTTCTTCTTTTTGATGAGCCAACAGCTTCACTTTCACCTATAGCTGCTTCTCAAGTTCTTTCCTACATCCGTGAGGTTTGTAATTCAGGTGTACCAGTACTTATGGCTGAGCAAAACGCAAGAAAAGGACTTGCAATGTCAGATAGAGGTTATATACTTGTTGATGGAAGATGTGTTAAAGAAGGTTCTTCAAAAGAGATTCTTGAGGATAAAGAAATAGGGAAACTATATCTTGGATTAAAAACTTAATCTAAAAATTTTTTGGGCAACCTCTATTTTAGGGAAAAATTAAATCTACAACAAACTAGTATAGAAAGAGTTAATGGGGGTTAAATCTTAAACATGAGTGTTGTTAAAACTGATGTTTTGGTTGTTGGTGGTGGTGGCGCTGGCTTAAGAGCTGCTATAGAAGCTAGTAGACAAGCTGTAAAAACAGTTTTGGTTTCAAAAGGCCGTCCTGCAAGAAGCGGTGTAACACCATTAGCTGGAGCAGATCTTGCGCTTGACGGTAAAAGTTTACATGAACTTGGTTTTCCAGGCGACCCAACGGACAGCAAAGAAAAGTTTTTCCGGGATATTGTTATTCAAGGGTTTTATTTAAACAACCAAAAACTTGTTGAAGCCTATGTTAGAGATGCTCCTGCAAGAGTAAAAGAGCTTATTGACTGGGGAATGAAAGTTTCCGCTTCGGAAAGTAGGGCGGTACTTACTTCTGGTGTTGAAATAACTGATGCTTTAAATCGTGAACTTAAAAGAAGTAATGTTGAAATCTTTGAAGATATAATGGTTTATGAGCTTTTAACTAGAGGTGGCAAAGTTGTTGGTGCTCTTGGTATAGACATTAATAGTGGTGAGTTTATTGTTTTTAATTCTAAAGCTGTAGTTTTAGCTACTGGTGGATGGCATAAGGCATACTATCTTAACTCAGGAACACCTGACATGTCTGGAGACGGACAGGCGATGGCTTTCAAAGTTGGAGCAGAACTGATTAACATGGAAATGATAACATTCTGTCCAAACGTTATAGTTTGGCCTCCAAGTCTTAGAGGAAGCATCTATCTTTATGTTTTCCACCTCTTTTGCGGGAATATCTTAAACAGTCTTGGAGAAAATTTCATGGAAAAATATCCTAAAAGGATAGCTGAGGTTGGAACTAGAACTGAATGGAATAAACTTATTCTGTCTATAGCTAGTATGCGTGAAATTCTTGAGGGAAGAGGGGGGCCTCATGGTGGAGTATATTTCTCTTTAAAGGGTATACCTTGGGAGGATGTTGAAAAATCAGGAATTCTTTCATTTGCACCAAACTGGAAATTTCAAGGAACAGATTTTTCAGGGTTAACCCAAAAACTTAGAGAGGGAGAAATGGTTGAGGTTGCACCTGCTGCCCACTATTTTGAAGGAGGAATTAAAATTAATGAGAAATGCGAGACAGGTATTGCTGGACTTTATGCTGCTGGTGAGTGTGCAGCTGGATTATTTGGAGCAAATAGAGTCGCAGCTGCAACAACGGAAATGCTTATTCAGGGAGCTATAGCTGGTAAGTATGCAGCTGAATATGCAAAAAGAGTTAACTTTACCGATTTTGATGAGAAGCAGGTTGAAAGGTTTAAGGAGGAGGCTCTTGGACCCATTAAACGTAGAGAGGGAGTTAAGCTTTTTGAGTTAAAAGAAAGGCTTCAAAGATTGGCTTATGATAAGGTTGGTGTTATTAGAACTGCTCAAGACTTATCTGAAGCCATAAACGAAATTAGCAGTATACGTAAAGAAAAACTTCCAAAGCTTTGTACCACAACAAAGGTTACAGAATATAATAGGGAGTGGATTGAATGTTTAGAGTTAAAAAACATGTTTCTTCTTGTTGAAATTTCAGCTAGAGCAGCTCTTCTAAGAACTGAGAGTCGTGGTGTTCACTATAGGTCTGACTACCCATATATGGATAACAATAATTGGCTTAAAGAGTTAGCTGCAAAAAATGTTAACGGTGAAATAGTAATAACTTCCCAGCCCATAACAGTAACAACTCTTAAGCCTCCGGGAGGAGTTATGCCTTTTGAAGAATCTATTTTAAAGGCTATAGAAGCTCTTGAGACGGTGGGGTGGTAGAATGTCGGAGAAAAAAATTACTGTTAAAATTTTAAGGTTTAACCCAAAAACGGATAAGGAGCCCTACTATCAAACTTATACTGTTCCCTTTATTGAAGGTTTAAGTGTGCTTGATGTACTCGACTACATCTATGATCATTTAGACAGTAGTTTAGCATACTATGGTCATGCGTCATGTCGTAGAGGGGTTTGTGGTAGATGTGCTCTTGTAATAAACGAAAAAATTTCTCTTGCATGTCAAACCTTGGTTTCTTCAGAAGAATTAACAATAAAACCACCACCAAAATTTAGGGTTATAAAAGACCTAATGTATAAAACCTAAAAATCTTAACTTTTTACCATGGGATTTTTGGTGTTTCAGTTAAATATCTAAAACCTGTCTTAGTTACAACTACAATATCCTCTATACGTACACCCATAAAACCGGGAACCATTATTCCTGGCTCTATACATAAAACCATGTTTGGTTTTAAAACAGTCTTATTTCCCCTCATAATCCAAGGGTTTTCCACAACCTCTAAACCTATTCCATGTCCAAGAGGAGACGCATAATCTTTAAAATCTGTTTTAGCAAGAAACTTCTCAGCAACAGCTGAAAGCTCCTCTGCCTTTAAACCAGGTTTAACAGCATTTATCTCTGCCTCTTCTGCTTGAACGGCTGTTTCAAAAACCTCTTTCTGCTTTTTGTCAGGTTTACCAACCACAAGTACACGGCCTACATCAAACGCGTAATGGTTGTACCACCCAACTAAATCCAGTAACACAACTTCCCCCTTCCTAATCTTTTTTTGGGTTGAAAAAGGCCATCTGGCTGTTGTTGCTGACCATTCACCTGAGTGTACCCTTATTCTTGCAAGGTATTCAGCTCCAGCTTCAAAACAGGCTTTTTCAACTTCTAATGCAACCTCATACTCAGACATATCTTCTTTGGTTATCTCAAAAAATCTTTTTAATCCTTCATCTGCTACTTCCGCAGCTTTTTTCATAACCTTTATCTCTGATTCACTTTTAATCATCCGTTGATTCTCAACTATGTAGTCTACCGATTCAAAAACTGTTTTTGAAAACTTTTCCTTTAAAAAATTGTAGAATTTAACAGGTAAAACATCTGCTCCCACAATACCCACATGTTTTTCTTCAAGCCTTAATTCTTTAAATGCTTTCACAATGTTTGATAAAACATCTAAACCTTTCTTTACTTCTCTTATACCATAAAGAGGCATATCGGCTGTGACGGAGTCAACAATTAAAATTCCTTCATCGTTTACAGGAAGTAGAAAACAGGAAAACCCTATACCCTTTCTTTTATCGTCCGATGCACATGGTGGAAATGCTGAATGATAATTGGTTAAGTAACCAACATTTCCCTCCCTTTCAATAAAACTTGAAAAGATAAGAAGAGCATCTAAACCCTTTTCTTCAGCTTTTTTCTGGGTTTTTTTAATTCTTGTTTCAAACTCAGACTTCGGAATAAGGTTTTCACTTACCAACCATGATTACCCAATACTAAACTAGCTATTTATTGTCATTTAAAAACTTCTTGTATAAATTTTTATATAGTTTGAGTCTGAAAATCAATTCCTAAAAACAGGAGGAAAAAATATGTGTAGTAAGGTTTTTAATGAAAAACTAAAAAGTCTTTCTGATAGTTTTCGAGACTTATTAAGATTGGATGGTTTTCCTGTAGCAATAAAAATGCTTAAAACTCTTGATGGTTTTGAGAAAATTCACCGTCCTGATAAACCTCTTGCTTTATGTCAGCTTATTTCTGAAGCCAGATATAGACATCGAACAAACCTTGCAACCTCCGATGAAATGGGGGGTTGTTGGGGAGGACTAGCTGTTACAGGGCTTGCAGAAACTCCGCCAGATGTTCGTGAAGGTAAAAGATATGCAGGGTGGATGCATTTAAACGAGGAAGTTAGTAGGAAAGTTATTAATGCGTTACCTAAGCTTGATGTTGGAGTCTATAAGGCAGTAATAATTTCTCCTTTAGATGTTTGTCCAACAACTCCAGATATCGTGTTGTTTTTTGGGAATGTTTCACAAATGTTAGTTTTAGCTGCTGGATACCTATACAACAAGGGAGAAACCTTAACTTTTGAAACTGCTGGACTGGTTGGCTGTGCTTATGCTGTTGCACCACCAATAAAAACAGGTAAACCAAGCTTAGTTATCCCATGTAATGGTATGAGGCTTATAGCTTTACCAAGCGATACAGATTTAATATTCTCTCTACCTACAAATTCGCTTGAAGAAACATTAGAAGGTATAAAGTTTCTTCGTGAAAGAGGAGGACCAACCGTGCCAACTTCATGGCAGCATATAACATGGGAAACACAGCCACCACTCTCCTATATCACAGACCCAAAAGGTCCAGGACCAATCTGGCTAAAACCTAGACAGGAAAAATCCTAATTAAAACAAAAATTTTTAAATTCCTTACTCTCTCTACTTTTACACAGAGGAGGTTTAAAAAGTTTGGAGAAAAAAGCTATTCCAAAAATGGGAGCTATCATCATTGCTGTGGTAATCGTTGTAGCGGTTGTTGTTGGAATTGTCGTCTATTATTATACTGCGGCTCCTCCTGCAGCTCCTGCAACGCAAGAAGTTCTCAGGATCGGAATTATCTATCCTAAAACTGGTATTTACTCATCGATTGGTCCTCAATGTTTGGATGGTATACTAATGGCAATTGAGGATTATGGACCGGTGCTTGGCGCAAAACCAGAGGTTTATATTCGGGATAGTGGTACAGAGATGTCCAAAGCCGTTGCTGCTGCTAAGGAACTGATAACACAATATCATGTACACATAATTATCGGCGCGATTAATACGCCAATAAATAATGCAATAGCAACTGTATGTGATGAGTACAGAGTTCCTTTTCTCTATCCCAGTGGTGGCTCAATTTTCATGTCGGGTATAGGTAAAGATCTTCCCCTCCCAGATTGGACTGTCAAGGCAAACCCACATCCCTTCATGTTCTACACGTGGCTAAATTCTATCCAACGTGCATATGCGTGTATTGAAGTTGCTAAGATGTATGGTACTAGATGGTATTTTATTGCTTCAGATTATGATCATGGACGCGAAGCTGTAGGATATGCTAAACTTGTATTACAAGAAAAATTTGGAGACGAGTTCGTGAATGTGGGCGAATCGTGGCCGGTACAGGGAGAGGTAGATTACACTAGTGCGATAGCAAAGGCAATGGCCGCAAAGCCTGACGTAGTATATGTTTGTGTTCCAGGTAGGTTTGTCCAATTCCAAAAACAAGCACACGAAGCAGGACTTGACAAAGTCGCCCACATACATTGGTCCTATACTGAGGATCCATCTATTTGGGCGTTAGGTGAAGTTGGATATGGTGTTACTGCAATTACTGATTACACGGTTGTTAATCCAGAGGTACCACAGGCTTGGGACTTCGCAAAAAGATTCCATGAGAAGTATGGTTATTGGCCTGGTTGGCCAAGCGCACCCGCATATGCTGGAACTATAGTATTTCTTATGGCGGTTGACAAAGCTGGAAGTTTGGATCCGGTGAAAATAATGAGAGCTGTTGAGGGAATTAGTAACCCCAATTCCATTACAGGCCAACCATATTATATAAGAGCTTGTGATCATAAATCTATACAACCGCTTTACATAGTGGAGTGGGTGAAGTCTGATAATCCTGACGTCCCAGATCATTGGAAAATTATTGGGAAATGCCCGAATCCAGAAGACGCCCATCTACCTGACGAGTATTGTGCAGGCTATGACAAGATGTCATACTAAAATTCATATACTAAAATTAAAATACCTACAACTTTTTTTTCTATAGAAGTGATCCCGAATGGTTACAAAACAGGTGGTGTTAGAAACTAAATCGTTAGTTAAAAAGTTTAGCGGGATAGTAGCTGTAGATAACGTTAGTCTTAAGGTTGCAGAAGGGGAAATAAAGGCGATAATTGGTCCTAATGGGGCTGGCAAAACAACGCTTTTCAACTTAATAACGGGTATCTTGAAACCAGATTCTGGAAGAATAATCCTTAATGGAAGAGATATAACTAGAATTCCTCTACATAAACGAGTTAAGCTAGGAATTGGGCGTTCATTTCAGCTGACTAACATTTTTCCTAACCTTTCTGTACTGGAAAATATTGAATTTGCTGTACAGTCATCTCTTAAAAGGAGAGCGGGCCCTTTAGAGATCGTAAATCGGAAGGTTATAAAGGAGCGTGTAGAAGATTTCGCAAGTAGATTTGGTTTATTAGATTGTTTGGGTTCGAAGGCTGGTGCTCTAACATATGCTGATCAGAGAAAGATAGAAGTAATTATGGCATTAGCTCTGAACCCGGAAATTCTTTTGTTTGACGAACCAACCGCTGGAATGAGTTCGGAAGAATCATTTCAAGTTATGGAGATATTAAAAGGAATTTCAAAGGTGGAGGATAAACCCATTCTATTAATTGAACACGATATAAAATTCGTTATGAAAACAGCGGATAAGATTACAGTTATGCATAGAGGAAAAATTCTAGCTGAAGGTTCACCACAGGAAATAGTGAAGAATGAGCAAGTACAAGAAGTATATATGGGTGGAGTTTTTGAGTGAGATATTGCTTGAGCTGAAAGATGTACATGTTTATTACGGTTCAGCTCATATACTCCAAGGGGTGTCGTTGTACATTAAAGAGGGTGAAGTGGTAGCTTTGTTAGGTAGGAATGGTGTTGGCAAAACTACAACTTTGAGAAGCATCATGTCTTTAACTCCCCCCAAAAAAGGAAGTGTAATCTTTAGAGGAAAAGATGTCACGAAACTACCCCCTCATCTACATGTACGTCTAGGTTTATCACTATGTCCTGAAGGCAGACGTATTTTTCAAGGGTTAACCGTTATGCAAAATTTAAAGGTTCCTTTATCTGGCACCAATCGGAAAGAATTACTTAAGCTAGTTTTTCAAATTTTCCCTGAGTTATACGAAAGAAAAAATCAATATGCGGGTTCTCTAAGCGGGGGGGAACAGCAGATGTTAGCCATTGCGCGTGCTATTATGTGCAATCCAAAACTTTTATTACTTGATGAACCTATGGAGGGGCTATCCCTCTTAATGGTGAGGAGAGTGTTAAAATGTTTAGAAGAAATCCGGGAAAGGGGCATTGGGATTTTGTTCACTTCGTGTACACCAAGGGATGCTTTAGCAATATCTGAAAGGGCCTATATATTGGAGAAAGGAAAAATAGTTTTTGAAGGTACTAAACACAAATTACAAGAATCTTCCGAAATATTGCAAAAATACTTAGGGGTAGTTTAAGGATGCTGTCCTTGGAGCTACTATTAATTCAAATAATTAATGGACTTTTTATTGGATTTGTTTTTACTTTAGTGGCTTTAGGTTTGAGCATTGTCATGGGGCTCTTAGGAGTTGTTAATTTTGCTCACGGCGCTCTTTACATGCTAGGTGCCTATGTAGGTTATACACTTATTTGTTTGTTGTCTCAGAATTATGTATTAGGTTTTATATCCGTGGTTTTTGCATGTGCAGGAGCAGGTTTAATAATATTTCTGGCCATCGTTAAGCCTTTAAAATCAAAAGGTCGACCCCCGCTAGACTTTCTTATTGCGCTAATTGGAGTAAATATGATTATGGAGGAGAGTATAAAAAGCATTTGGGGTGCTGAACCAAAATACTTGCCAATCCCTCAAATCTTTAGTGGTCAAATAGCGTTCGGTAGTTTACTTTTGCCCAAATATCAACTATGTATAATTGCTATTTCAAGCGTAGTATTGCTCTTAATTTATTATTTCTTTTATAAGACTGACGTTGGGATAAGAAGCCTGGCTTCAGTCGAAGATCCGGAGACTGCATCCTTACAGGGTGTCAATCTCACAAGATTAGGGTTGCTGATTTTCGTGATAGGAGCAGCAGTAGCAGGAGCTGGAGGAATACTTATAGGGCCTATTTTTTCAGTTACCCCAACTATGGGTATTGAAGTTCTTGGATTGATATTTGTCATAGTTATTTTTGGGGGATTGGGTAGTTTGGAAGGTACTTTTTTGGCAAGCATTTTGATTTGTGAAATAAGGTCTTTGGGATCTATTTTTTTGCCAGAAACTCTAGCAGAGATGCTTGTGTATTGCCTTCTCCTGCTAATCCTTATAACAAGACCTCGAGGAATTAAAGGTTATGCGGGGATTCTGGAATGAGCGGAACACACGCAATAATCTTATCCTTGTTTCTATGTTTCTTGTTTACAATACCCCTTTTTGGTACTAGATTTTTTACCTATACAATTACATGCGCCTTAATTTGGGGAATTTTGGTTATGGCGTATGATTTAATTTGCGGCTATACTGGCATAGTATCTCTTGGTCATAGTGTACTATATGGAATGGGTGCGTATTCCGTGGGGATTCTTTCAGTGATGATTTTAAAAGTTACAAACCCCCTCATTCTGATTCTTAGTGCTATAGCTTTAGGAGCATTTTTAGGATTAATTTTAGGCTTCTTATGCAGTTTCAGTAGGGGGGTTTACGCACTACTGGTATCCTTTGCTTTTGCACAGATTTTTTGGTTATTTGTGATGGCTGATCCGCTTCATATCACTAATGGTGAAAGCGGCATCACAGGATTAAGACCTCCTCCCCTGAACCTTGGCGGTTTTACTTTAGATCTATTTCGAGGGAATGGTCTTTACTACTTAGTGCTTATAGTTTTTCTAATTTCTTACACCTTAATTAGAATGATAACTAATTCCCAATTCGGCTTCATTTTAAAGGGAATTAAGGAGAATGAAGACAGGTTACGTAGCCTAGGCTATGACACAAGGCAATATAAAATGCTTGCCTTCACTTTGTCTGGCATTTTTTCGGCTATAGCTGGTGTATTAACAGCATTTCTCGAAAATGCAATATCCCCAGGAATTGTTCACTGGATTACTGGAGCGCAAATACTACTAATGGAGATTCTAGGAGGTCAGGGAACTTTGATAGGTCCTGTTATTGGTTCTTTCTTAGTTACTTTTCTAAAATTCTGGTCAGGTGAGAATTGGGTTTACTACTTGGCAAGCCTATATATTCTTGTTGTAATGTTCTTGCCACGAGGCTTATGGGGCGTCTTGCAAGATTTATTGGCCAAATTGAGAAAATAACCGAGTGTTTATATGGTTGTTGTGGGGTAAACTAAAACCATGCGTTGGGAATACCATCATACTGTTTGGCTTGTTATGCTTTTCGGGTGGCTAATTCTTTATGCAAACAGGATGATACTTTCACCAATCCTAGTCCCCTTAATGGAGGAGTTTAATCTATCCTACACTCAGGCAGGTTTTCTTTTTTCCGCTTACTTTTATGCTTATATTCTTATGATGCTTCCAGCAGGATTTTTTGGAGATAGATTTGGAAGAAAAAGTATTCTTACAGTAGGAGCTATATGCTGGTCTATAGCAACCTTTCTTATAGGTGCAGCTGCAACCTTCTACCAGATTTTTCTTCTCAGGGTTGTTATGGGTCTTGGTCAGGGAACCTATTTTGGAAACGATAGGCCGATAATCTCTATCTGTACTCCGAGAGAGAAGATGGGGTTAGGTCAAGGTTTATCGATGATAGGGATGGGTGTAGGTTTAGCTTTGGGTATAGTGTTAGGGGGGATAATAACTCAAGCAATGGGTTGGAGGGTTACCTTTTTTATAATGGCTGTTCCAGCTTTTCTTTTCTGTTTTTTGTTATGGAAGTTTATAAGAGAGCCTCCAAAAACTGTTGAACCTCATGGTAGGGAGATTTCTTATATTTCCGTCTTTAAAAGTAGAGACATAATTGTTCTTTCACTAGTCAGTTTTCTTGCATTTTATCCGCATTGGCTATGGGCTACATGGACTCCAAAAATGTTTTTGGAGGCTGGTGTAAAAGAGTTGGCTGAAGCATCAACTTTTGCTTCTCTTACAGGCTTTTCATGTATCCCCGGTCTTTTACTTTCTGGGATAATTTCTGATAGGCTTGTTAGAAGGGGTATTGGAAGAAAGCTTCCAATAACAGTCTTTCTTTTAATTACAGCCCTATTTACGGTTTTAATGGGTTTTGGACTGGAAACATCTGCTTCCGTTTGGAGTTTAGCTTTCTTCCTATTTTTTGGGATGGCTTTTTTGTGGGGAATCTGGACTTTTCTTTATGCAATTATAGCAGATATTGTTCCGAAAGAAGTTTATGGTATAGTTTTTGGCTTTGTAAACTCTGTTGGATTTGCTAACGCAATAATTGCTCCTTTGCTTGCAGGTTGGATAAGAGATGTAACAGGCTCCTTTGTTTGGGCATGTTATCTTGCAACAATCTTTCTTATAGTTGCCTCTGTTTTAGCTCTTATGATTAAACCTGCTTTTAAAGCAAAACCAGAGATACCAATTAAGTTACCGTTAAGAAAACCTTTTTAACAACATAACTTACAGTATTAAGACATACATAAGGAGGAAAAAGTTTTGGGTGTCCAAACAACTGCTGAAAAGAAAAAAGTTCCTATAGTTGAAGGGCTTTTTACATGGCCTTCTGATAAACCTCAACTGATTGGCAGCAAATGTCCGGTATGTGGAAGTGTTCAATTTCCAAAGTCTGATACATGTAACAATCCTTACTGTGACCATAGTAAACCTCCTGAAGAGATTCTTTTAAGCACCGAGGGTACACTTTACTCTTACACTATCCATGTATATGATTTGCGTGAGCCTTTTTCTTATCATAAGGCACCATATGCTATAGGTGCTATAGAGCTTCCTGAAGGAATAAACATTATAGCAAAACTAACAACAACAGATGAGAAGAAGCTAAAGATAGGTGCACGTATGAGGTTTAAGGTAGATAAGCTTTATGAAGATGAAAAAAACGTGTACTTAACATATTATTTTGAACCTGTGGAGGAGGGAGAAAAATGAGTGAAAGTGCTGTTGTAAGTGCTGCAATAACTAACTGGATGGAGGCAGGAAAACCAACACCTTCAGGAATGAGTATGCTAGTTGATGCTACCTTAAGAGCTTTAAAAGAAGCAAAGATGAAACCTAGCGATATTGACGCCATCATATGTAATACTACTGCTTTACCGTTTAACGATGCTTCATACATTACCATAAGTGCACAACATTTTGCTCATAGACTTGCGGAGAAAATAGGTAGTGTGGGTGTAAGGTGTATGAATGTTTGTGCTGCATGTGCAAGTGCAGCTATAGCTTTTGCTATGGCTGATGCTATGGTAAAGGCTGGTGTGGTTAAAACAGTGCTTGTTGCTGGTTTTGATAATTCCCCTAGAGGTTTTTACTATCAAGGTCCATCAATTTTAGACTCTGACTTAACGGTAAGCTATCCCCATCAAGTTGTAGGTATTACAAACCCATCTTATTGGGCTATGTGGGCTAGAAGACGTGCTTATGAAACTGGGGTAAGTGTTGAAGATGAAAAAAGACTGATGGCTACTGTAAAAGAGATACAGAGCGAGTATGGGGCTCGTAACCCATATGCAAGATACAAAAAAGTGTTTACTGTGGAAGAAGTTTTAAAGTCACCAGTGGTTTGTGATCCGCTACATCTATATATGATATGTGCTGTGAGTAGTGGTGCTGGAGCAGCTATAGTTTCTAACATGGAGACAGCAAAAAAGATTACAGATAAACCTGTTAGAGTGCTTGCTTCCACTGTTGGTAGTGCTGTTTTTAATGAACCTTCCCCACGTCTTGTTTATTTTGCAACTGCGGGTGGAAAAAGAGCGGAAAAACCGTTTATTGAGTGGCGTAAACCAATAGAAGCAGCCTATAAGCAGGCAGGAATTACGGCAGAGGATATAGACATTATAGAATGTCATGATACTAGTTGTTTCCATCCGATAAACTGGATTGACCAAATAATGGGATGGGAAAGAGAGGAAACAGATAAGCTGATTAAGGAGAGGCAGATAAGACATGATGGTAAACTTCCAGTAAACCTAAGTGGTGGGACAGCGTCTTTTGGCGAATCGGTGATGAGTCAAGCTTTAATGATGATTCATGAATTATTCCGACAGTTAAGAGGAGAAGCAGGTGAAAGACAGGCAAAGAAAAATCTAAAAATCGGTTTATGTACTGCCTACGGAGCATACGGGGCATACGGAGCTATACTGTTAGAAAAGGCATGGTAACAGAAACCTAAAAAGTAAAACTAAAAACAAAAACAGAGCTTCTGTTATTTTTTCTTTTTCATTTCTTCCTCATATCTTTTCTTCTCTAATTCTCTAAGAGCTGCTCTCTGAATTTTGCCTGTTACTGTTCTTGGAAGGTCTTCAGCTTTCACAAACTCAATTTTTCTAGGATACTTATATGGTTCTAACCTTCCCTTAACATAGTTTTGTAGTTCTTTTACCAGTTCATCTGAAGGAGTATATCCTGGTCTAAGAACTATAAATGCTTTAACAACATTTCCTCTAAGCGGGTCAGGTGAACCAACAACAGCTGACTCTAAGACCGCTGGATGTTCATTTAAAACAGCTTCAACTTCACCACCAGGTATCTTATATGCTGCGGAAACAATCATATCGTCAGCTCTACTCTGATACCAGAAGTATCCCTCCTCATCTTGAACAAATATTAGTTCCGTAAGACTCCACCCATTCCTTACAGCTTTTGCTTGTTTTTCAGGTTTTCTCCAGTAAAAGTTGCCTGCAGGACCACGAATTATAAGATAGCCTGGTGTTCCACGCGGGACCTCATTAAAGTCTTCATCAACAATTTTACATTCGTATCCTGGTACAGGAAGACCTGTTGACCCTATCTTGCTTTCAGGCATACCTTTACGAGCTGAAATAATGTAGTTCCACTCTGATGAACCTAAAGAATCTATTATTTCAACTCCAAAACGTTTTTTCCACTCAATAATTGTTGAAGGCGGAAGCCATTCTCCAGCGCTTTGACAAAGCCTAAGAGAACTTAAATCATATTTTTTCTCCGCATCTTTAACACCAAGCATAACCCTGAAGGCTGTTGGAACACAGCAAAGAACAGTTATTTTATGCTTTTCCACAGTTTCAAACATTTTTTCAGGGTCAAATCTCTCAATAATTGAGAGGGAAGCGCCAAAACGCCATGGATACTGGGTGAAGTTAACTGAGCCAAATGCAAAAGTGAAGAACGGATGTCCACCAATAGTATCTTTCTCACTTAATTCAAGAATATATTTGCCATGAGTATCTGCTCCACTAAGTATTTCTCTGTAAGTTCTAAGACATCCTTTTGGTGGGCCTGTTGTTCCCGAAGTATAAATAAGCCTACCAAAATGGTCTCTATCAAACTCTAAGGTTGGGAATGTTTCCGGCTGGTCTTTCATTATTTTCTCGTAATAGTAGTAGTCTCCTTCAACTTCTTCACCAACAACCACTATAGATTTAACCGTTCTCATCTTAGGTTTTGCAAGCTCAACATCCTTCAACCAATCCGAATGTACAACCATTGCTTTTGCTTCTGAGTCGTTAGCTATATACGATAACGTTTCAGATCTAAACAGATGATTTGTTAGCACAGGTATAGCTCCGATTTTCCAGCATGCAAAATTGGTTTCAATCCATTCAGGCCTGTTAGTCATTCTAATCATGACTCTGTCATTTTCCTCTACACCAAGACTTTTTAATGCATTTGCAAGCTTGTTTACTCTTCTCTGCAGCTCCCTATAAGTTATTTTTTTATCCTCGTAGTAGATAGCAACCTTATCTCCTCTTTTCTCAACATTATCATCTAAAAGTATTTTTCCAAGATTTAGTTTAAGGGGATAATGAAGTTCTGGTAGAGCATAGATTCTATCTGGCCTATATTCTTCTGGTGGGAGGTACTCTTCAGGTATCTCAACCATAAAGCTTGCCTCCGAACCTATATTTTATGCTTAAGTTAATTATATTTTTAAGTCTTTAAACTTCCTAAACTTCTTTAAACTTTAAAACCTGATTTTTCATGTATGTTGGCTTTATATCTAACAACCAATTAAAAACTTTGTAAGAAACAAATAGAAACATGGCCTAGAAAAATTAGAAAAAACTTTAAGTTGAGGTTAAGGCTAAAGATTACCCTCAATTATGGTTAGCCTTTATAGGTGGTCTGAAAAATGTGGAAACAGTATTTTTGTGTTTTCTGTGTTAGCCACTGCAGCGCATTTGCTAAAGTTGAAGAGGGAGTTGTTGTAGAACTAAAAGAAGATGATGTAACAGGATTCATGGCCAACTATTGTCCAAAACATAAAGGAGGCTTGATGACATCAGGAAGAGGTGGTATTCTAAACAACCGTGAACGGCTTCGATATCCTCTAAAAAGAGAGGGAGAAAGAGGAGAGGGAAAATGGAAACGTATTAGTTGGGATGAAGCTTTAGATACAATTGCAAAAAAACTTTTAGAAGCGAAAGAAAAATACGGTCCTGAAAGTGTTGGTATAGTCTTAAATGAGCCTAAAGGTTTAGAGTTTGCTTTTGCACAAAGGTTTGCAACTGCTTTTGGCACCCCAAATGTTTTTTCCCCAGGAACCTATTGTGGTATAGCAACAGTTCAAGCTTCCTACTATACTTTTGGTTCTCCATATATACTGGCTAGAAGACCTATAGGCTATTATTATCCTAAAGTACTGATTATTTGGGGTTCTAATCCTGTTCATACAGGCGGCACCTTTAATGCTATGTTTAGAAAAGACATACATTTTGCCATAGATAGAGGATGTATGGTTGTTGTAGTAGACCAGAGAAACATTGATGTTGACCCTGACACAGGTAAACGTGCTTCTGATGTTGAGTATTGGCTTAAACCTAGACCTGCTAGTGATGGCGTTCTAGCCATGGGAATGATAAAAGTTATAATTGAAGAGGAGCTTTATGATAAAGACTATATAGAGAAGTGGACGGTTGGCTTTGATAAGCTTCAAGAACATGTTAAAACCTTTACTCTTGACGAGGTAGAAAAGTTAACATGGATACCTAAAGAACAGATAAAAGAGGTAGCAAGACTTTACGCTGTAAACAAGCCTGGAGTTATTGGTTGGGGAAATGGTTTAGAGCAAAGCATAACCTCCTTCCAAACCTGTAGAGCTATAGCAATTCTTCGAGGAATAACAGGTAACGTAAACACACCAAACGGAGGGGAGGTTGACCATGAACCTGCACCCTTTACTAGACCTGGACGTTTTATGTTTAGTGGAAAATTAAAGGAGAGACTTAAAGAGTATCCACGTTCACCAGAAAGAACTATTGGAAGTGAATTTAAAATAGCGATGAGGTCTGCTTATGTACCTACTCAACTGTTGGTAAAAAGTGTTTTAGAGGGGAAACCTTACCCTATAAGGGTAGCATTACTGATTTTAACTAATCCTCTTGTTAGTTACCCTGACTCTAATGCTGTACGTGAGGCGCTTATGAAGCTTGACTTTATAGCTGTAGCTGATATCTTTCACACACCAACAACAGCCTACGCGGATATACTTCTTCCAGCTGCCACCTTCCTAGAACATGAGGACTTGGGTTATTGGCCTTACTGGTATGGTAACATTAGAGTTTATCCAAAACTTGTTGACCCTCCTGGTGAAGCATGGCCCGACTCTAAAATTATAAACGAGCTTGCTAAGAGGGTTGGACTTGGAGAATACTTCTTCAACCATGAAGATGAGGCTTTAGACTTTATGTTACAACCGCTTAACCTTACCTATAAAGAGTTTAAGGAGAAGGTTGGAGCTATCTATCCGAAATCGCTTTACAACCCCTATGAGGTTATAGGTTATAGAACACCCTCAGGTAAAGTAGAAATATACTCTAAACAGTTAGAGGAGCTTGGTATTGCTCCAATGCCTACATTTGACGAGCTTGCTAAATCTGTTTCTGCACCTTTTGAACCAGGTGAGGAGTATCCTTTGCTTTTAACAAACGGTAAAAGTGAGGTTTTCATTCTTACTGGTTTCAGAAACCTACGTAAACTACGTTCGGTAGAACGGGACCCAATTGTACTGCTTAATCCTCAAACTGCTGAAAAGTACGGGTTAAACGATGGAGAATGGATTTATATTGAAACAAGAAAGGGTAGGATAAAGCAGAGACTTATGGTTGATCCTACAGTTGACCCTAGGGTTGTAATTGCTGCTTTTGGTTGGTGGGGTGAATCAAACCTAAACATACTCACAGACAGTAATCCACCCTATGACCCAGCAACAGGAGCACCACAATTAAAGGGTATTCCTTGTAAAGTCTATAAAACCTAAACAAAAATTTTTAATTCATTGTTCCTAATCTACCTTCTAATTTTTTAACTTCAAAATTAGGTAAGGTATTCCCCCCTTTTTTGTTCTATTGGATAGTTAGGTAGACTTAGAGTAAAGAAGGTATGTAAGGTTAGGACGATATTTGTTGGTGGGCCGGGAGAGATTTGAACTCTCGACCTTTCGGTTATCAGCCGAACGCTCTAACCAGGCTGAGCCACCGGCCCTCTGCTCCTAAAAAGTATTCTTTTTATAGCTAATTTTTAAGGTTTTGTTTATTATTGTTTTGTTATAGCGTAGATAAAGCAGTTTTTAACTAGATAACATTCTCCTCTATGGTTGAACGTTTAATTTGTAGGTAAGGCTTTTTGGCTTCCTGTTTTGGTTTATGTTCATCAAGATACTCTTTATAGTCAAATATTTTTATTGGAACAGCAAAATGAATTCTTGGCTGGGAAACAAGTAAGGCTTCACCTACATCCAACATTTTTAGTTCGGTGTCTGAATATTCTAGGTAGGGGGTGTTTTCAGAAAGGTATGTTCTATCATCCTTTAGGGTTGTTTTTAGAATTATTTTTGTCCAAAGCTCAGCAAAAACATCCTTGTTTATTCCTGAAGGTCTTGGTGTTACTGCGTTTAATCCAACCTTATATTTTCTGTAGGTTAGAGCTATATCAGAAAAGACCGTGTTTTTTTCTGCAAGAAACTTATGAGCTTCTTCAAGAGTTATAAGTAGGTAGGGTAATCTTCTCCAAGCATCAAAATCCTTACGCCAAAGCTCCCTATAATACTCAACAA
>Ga0180301_10001342_pt1 | contig 19422 bp, 16 predicted proteins | sample GuaBasSediGuay16_FD_121797 | JGI IMG/M metagenome (GOLD analysis project Ga0180301, IMG submission 121797) | Subseafloor sediment microbial communities from Guaymas Basin, Gulf of California, Mexico - Guay16, Core 4569-2, 12-15 cm | ecosystem: Environmental > Aquatic > Marine > Hydrothermal...
TATAGCAGGTTTAAATAAATTATCCTCAATTGAAAACATTCTTCACAAAATATGGAAAAGAAAAATAATTCCTGCCAGCATTGAGTATATTGATGAGGCAGCAGTAAGAATAACCAGAGATTACGTTCAAGAGGCACCTTCCCTACCTGACTGCTCTCATTACATTATAATAGGAGTAGATGGAAGGGAGGAAGAGGTTAACAGGGATATGGAAATTCTGGACGAGATTTTCACAGAAGAGGGTATACAGGATGTTCTTGTAGCCGGGGATCGCCAGGACCAGGATAAACTATGGAAATTCAGACAATCTGTGAGAGATGCTCTGGTCCACTCGGGCTCAATGATGGTAGAAGAGGATATGGTCGTTCCCCGTAGCAGAATAATAGAATTCATGGAAAAAAGCAAAAAGGTATACAGGAACTGCAACATAAAAACAGCAATATATGGACACTTAGGGGATGGAAATCTACATTACAATTTTATAAAAACATCCCCGGGTGAAAAAGAATGGGAACAAAAAGTGGAAAAAGTTCTGGACAGACTCCTCAGAATGGCTATATTCTGTGGTGGGAAAATATCCGGAGAGCATGGCATTGGACTGACAAAGAAAAAATATCTACCTCTGGTCATAAATAAGGCCGAATTTGAACTAATGAAAAAAACAAAAATAGCTTTTGACCCTAACAATATTCTGAATCCGGGAAAAATATTTGACCTGTGAGAAGAAAAATGGCTATCTGGAGTCAGAAAATAGCCAATATTGAGGTAGATGGTTTTGTTATCCCGGCAGTTGTCTCAAGCTGGCATGATACCGGGGCCTGGATAGCGTATATCGAATTGAACCCCTATGAGCTGGGAAAGAGGATTCCGAGGAATCACTTTTATAATTTGCGTATTAACCTGTATTCTCCAAGGGTAAAGTTTAACCTATCTGCAGGGGAACTGGAGAAAATAGGAATAGAAACCGAAAAAATACTGGATAAATACACCTATAATTTAGACTGGGCAGAACTTATAGGAAAAAGCTATAGAAAAATGTTTACCGGAACTCTCATTGCTTATATAATCGCCCTTGTTGCAGCCTATGGATGGTGGTTTATCTGGTTCAGGCAACCCTTTCATGCCTTAGTAGGAATAGATAACTGGTGGAAAAACCTGCAGGCAGGAAAACTTCCAAATTACCATATAAGAGAGGTAACCTTTGGGAAAGATGCCCTTAAACAATCAGCCGTTGATGAGGTTTACAGGTACTTTAAGAGTTTAAAAGGAAGGTATCTTGACATCTGTCGGAAAATGAGAGATTACTGCAAACTGCAAAAGATGAAAAATCCAGCATTTGAAAAAATTGAGAAAGCTTACAGGGAAATTATCTTAAGCGAACTTGAGGATAGTTTCCTGGTTAAAATGGTAGCTCATACCCTGCCTCAGAAAGTGGTTCGGTTTTTCCTGGGAGATATGGTTCTCATCCCCAAGGTACCAACACCCAGAATTATTGTTCCCGTTAGAGATCTTGATTATGATCTTTCCTTCTGCCTGGAGAGTGAGGATGGCTAAGATAGATATTTACCAGGTATGGCAGAAAGATGGTTATACGCTGGTTGTCCCTGCCGATCCCCTTTTCTTTACCGATAGACTGGTTAGAAATCAGAAAATTTTCAGAAGGAGAGAAACGCTTGATATTATACTTAACGTGGAAAGGGTGGATAACTCCCTGTATGAGTTGGGAAAAAACTCTCCCTATCTCAAGGTAGTAGAAGAGGGAGGAAGCCTTAAAATTGCACCTCAGAGAGAGATTCCTTTTCAACTGGAGAAAACCCTCCTTTGTGCCTTTCGGGATACTTTGTTCCAGGATGAAGCTATCACTAATCAATATTTTTTATATCGTGACCTTTTCTTTTATCATGGAAGGTACAGATATGGCGGGTTTTACGGTATTATTCACAGGCTATTCCCCCTGGTTTTTATAATGAGAGTGGTTAAGGGATACCAGCCTATGGTCTGGCAGATGCTTCTTGTTGATCCTTACTTTCTCAATCAAACAAAAGAGAAAATTTTCTCCTGGTATAAGGAAATAGAGGAGGGAATGAGATATGCTTTTACCAACATTACCCTTACACAGAAGGAAAACATCGCCCTGAAAGCTTTAAATAATATAGTAAGAAAAAACAGGTATGGAGAAGGATTTAACACAGCTTCAAAACTTTGCGATAGATTAGGTCTGGGATTTTTAAAGGACTTTTACTGGGTAGCTACCCAGGCTACCGAAGATACAGAATGGGATATCTACAAAAAACCACCCATCCCTTTTACTTTATGGCCGGAAAAGATTAAAGATGAAATTTAAAAATTGGCTTATAAAAAAACTGGATGAAAAAATAGACAAAATAATAAACCGCTTTAACATCAATCTTTCCGCCTACGATAGCGGAGTGATAGATTATAGCTTAATAAACCAGGTTGAAATTAGCAGTCTGAGAGAGATTCCCTATCCGGAATTTATTGATAGACTGGCAGATGTAGTGCAAAAAAATCGCCTCCCCGTACAAATTGTCCCTGTTAAAGATTTTGATAATCCCGGCCAGGATTTCAAAACCGACCCTCTGGGATACAGAATATATACTCTGGAGCTGGGCAATCCTTCAGCATCCAGTAAAATCGTGATAGAGGGAACCTGCCATGGAGGAGAAAGAATCCATTCTGTAACCTGTGCACTGGTTGCTTTATCTCTGTGCAAAGAAGGTCCTTTAAGAGAGAAAATTCTTGAAGAGTCTCATATCTGTATCCTACCTGCAGCTGATCCTTTAGGATGGCAAAAAAAGACAAGAGCCTATGTAAATATGAGAGGGGATGAAACAAGAAATCCCGTAGTGGTAAATATGTATCATATAAGGAACCTATTTGGATGGAGTGATACAAATGCCGTATTCGGGAGAAGCTTAGAGGAGGCCAAAAGCAGGAGGGTAAGGTCTATTGAACATCACCTTATGGAAAATTTTGGGCCTCCCACGCTTTACAACTCCCTGCATGAGACGGTAATGTTTGGTTCGCACCTTTTTTACGGAAATGCAGGAGTGATGATTCTTCTCCACCATTATTTTCCAGAAGAGGTCCGGGAGATCATCTTTTCTTTGCGCTATGCCCTGACCAGGGGAGAAAAGATAGAAAAAACACTCAGGAAATTTAACCCTCTTGCCGAACTTAAGTACACCGAAGAGTACTTAGAGCACCATCCTGCTTTTGAAAAAGCAAAATCTATCAGAAATTATATAAGGAGGTTGGGGATAAGAACTTTTGAAGACAAATTTTTCCGGGTGGAAAGAGAATTTCCTGTTCCAGGCCCCAAGTCAGAGATAACTATAGCTGAGAGTTTGCTCATCACCGGACCTCTTTATGTTAAAGCAGGTATAGTCCTTGCCCCTGATTATTACGAAAAAATGAGTGGTACCGTAGGGCAAACTATAGAGACTTTTTCCCAGTCAGAGAGTGAGAGAATACTGCAGGGAGCAGCTTTTATTGACGGAACTTTAAGATGTGAGGTGCTGGGGGAGTATTATGAGTGATTTGATTTATACCATTGAATATATAAAACTTCCCCATCCTCTGGAAGAGGAAAAATCGTGTGTAGTGGGGGACGACTATCACTTCCAGCGCACACTCTACCAGGTTTACCCTTTTTACAAAGATTCAAAACATAACCTTCCACGTCTGGAAAGAAAAATCTTTATCACTGACAGCAATATATCCGAAGAGAAGCTAAAAGAGGAAGTTTGCCGATATGAAAGGAACCTTGTAGAGAGGGTAAAAAAAAGACAGTACATCAGAATTTTTAAAGCATGGGCACGCCTTGGGGTATCATTTGCTGCCTCCTACCTTATCTGGACTCTTCTGTGGAGATTCCCCTGGCTTTATTCCACAATTGATACTGGATTTAGAGCAGTGGGGGATTTTTTAAGTCCCTATGCGATTGTAGTAATGATTCTGGCACCGGCCATAGCCTCTTTATACTTCACCCTGACGGGTAGAAATTCTCTGATAAAAATATACAGGGGAATAAAACCCCTTGAGCTTTACCAGCAACTGGGAAAAGACCACTCCTCCTATTTTATTCAGGATATCAAAAAGCTACGGAAAAATCTTGAGAAAAAGATTGGGAGAAATCACCCTTTAATCCAGAGAATAAAAGCTATCCAGGAGATTCTATATGGAAAAAAGTGGGATGAGCTTCAGGGTTGTCTCCAGTGTATTCTGGACGATGTATCTTCTGATCCAGATTTTCCCTGGGGGGAGAAAAAAAATATTGCCACCATGGTTGAGGACCTGCTCTACCACCTTAAGAATGAGATGAAATTTGCTCCTCTTAAAATCATCTCTCCCGGAAAAGAAGACCTTTTGCCCATGGAAAAACACATACTTTCGGCTCTATCCGATCTTTTGTCCTCTTCTGAATTTATTCATACCCGAGAGAAGATAATTCAGACCTACTCCCGGTTAAAAAAAGCAACCTCAACCAGAAAGAGAACAGAACTTACCGGTGAGATCTCCTCATACTTTCAAAAAATGATATTTTTATTCTCCCGTTGCCATCTTGGACAAACTCCTCTTCCCTATGAAAGAGGAACAATTTTAAAGGACCTTTACCATCATCTTTTTGTAAGTTTTGGCAAGGTTAGCTTTTTTTTACGAAAGAAAAAACCTGGCAGTCTATTCTCCTTTTACCTTATAAAAAAGATGCAAAAGCAGATCAGCTCCTTTCTTAATCTTCAACTACAAGGGTCAGGATACAGATTTTTAAAGCTGTTGGCAACACCACTGGGAGGAGCTTTAACCTCTCTTGGTATCTTACTCTTAGCTGCATTTTTAACTGGTTTCCACCTTCTTGGTCCTGATGAGTTCTCCATCATTTACAGCTGGAAGTTCGGCCACAGAGGATTTTTAGGTGAAAAGGTTGTGGTTAGAGACTACTCTTATCCAGCTATTTTTAGCCTGCAAGGCCTTAAAATTTTCTGGCAACTTCCCAAACCTTTTAATTTTGTTCATAATGTGAGTTTAACGAAGATTTATTCTACCAAAGTTTTTGTGATTCTTCAGGAAACCGAACCTTCAGGACTGGTGGATAGATTCTTCCATCTTTTCCGTGAGGAGTGGGGAACAGGATACTCGGGAGTGAATCTTCAGTTTACCTATAAGGTAGTAGAGCCACAGCTTTGGGCAAGGTATGACTACGATGGGAGGGGCAAGGAACGTTTATCCCGGGACCTTGAAGCTTATGTCTCACAATATACAGAGAAAACCAGAGCCAGGTATCGGGAAAAACTTTACAGAGAGAGCCCCAATGAGATCCAGTCTCATCTCAAAAAATGCCTTGCTCAGGGAAAGGTAAAAGAATGGATAAGAAGATTTCTATACCCCTCCCTTCTGGATACTTATCGAACCGGTTCTATGTATGAAAGATACCTGACGGGATTAAGATGGCTCAAAGAACATCCCAGAATGAGGGATAATCCGGAGTGGCAGAAATTTGTAGAGCATGAGATTGAGAATATAGAAAAGCTCGCCCAGAATCAAAATGAGGAGCTAATCTCCCAACCCTTGAAGGTCAAAAGAATAATGAACAATCCCACCATATCAAACCTTCAGGAGTATGAAAACCTCTACAGAACTATAAACTTTCTTGTGGTAGAGGACCTTATTAATCAGAAAATTATTAACCAGATAAAAAGCTTTCCTGGGCCTGAGAGTTCTGATCCTTTGGCCGGTGGGATAGTGGAATGGATACACAAAAACTCTCAGCTTGAAGAATTAATCGGTATCAGAATAATAGATGTTAAAAGGTCCTTAAGAAGGGTAAGTGCCCTTGGATGGCAAAATGAACTCAGAAAAAGACAAAATTTAATTTGAGAAAAACCGGTGAAAGTAAAAACTCTATTGACAGGTATTGCGGGAGGGATACTTGGAATTATTATTGTCCTGGCAGGTGTAGGGTTTATTGATTATCTGCTTACTTCCAGACAGAAACTCGAGCCAGGCGAAGGTGCTATTATAAGGGAGGTATGGAAAAAGGAGGGACCTCTTTTGGGACCATCTGCTCCTCCTTATCAAGTTAGAACTGTGGAGAATAACTCTTCTGAGAGTATTACTTTTATAATTCAACCCTTTCCTTTTGGGTATGTGGAGGAAGTTTTAAAAAAACAGGAGGTAAAAACATTCTCCTTTGACCTACCTCTTTGGACAAAAGACAGTATAACTGGCAATCCTGATGATGCCAGTGTAGCCAGAGTTCTTCTGGGAAAAGGAAAATTCCAGGTTAAAAACCTTAAGCTTTACGCTGAAAATCTTGACTATCGGAAGCTTCCCTATAGCAGAGAAGGAGATCTTCTCTACCCTGTAAAAGAATTCCTCAAAAAAAGGGGGATGGAGATAAAACTTACAAGTAGAGAAAGACTCTTTTCAGAAATTGTATATCTTAATTTTTTTCAGTTTTTCTCCACAACCGTGGATAGGTGGGAAAAAAGTGTTGCTCAGAAATACACCATGCTGGCAAAATCTATACGGGAAAGAAACATAACTTCTACAAAGGAGAAGGAAAGATTCATCAAGGATTTTCTCGAAAGCTATCCCTGGTACAAAGTGGAACCTGAGCATATGGAAAAATTAAGAGAAAACCCGGAGGTACAAAAATTATTTCAAAAATACCTTGAAGCTCTTCGTTCAGAGAAGCACGAACTTGTAGCTTCTTCTCTTAAAGAAATTCAGGGTTTTTTCACCACATATATTAAAGAAAATCCACAAGCCTACGATGAGGAAAAGTGGAAGTATGTAAAATCAATCCTGCTTCAACCAGATATTCTGCCACCCGAGTACAAACCCCAGATGGTCTATCCCCTTTTAGAAAAAAATATCCAGGACATCCAGGAGAATTACCTGCAAACTGAAAGAGAAAATATCCTGAGCACCTATGGGACAGATATTTTCAAGTTCCAATTAATGATAAAGGATGATTTGACGACAAGGTATCCTTACCTTTTAATGCAAAGGTGAGCAGCAGTTGGTTGGTGGTTCTACATTCTACGTTCGATGTTCGAGGTTGGAAAGAGCAGCTTCGAAATTTTTGGAAAACAGATTTTTACCTTGACATCGGCTTTTTACCTCTTATAATTTGAAAAACAAAAAGGTAGCGAAAAGTGAAGGTAGGACTTATTGGATGTGGAGCCATTGGTCAAGAAATAGCCCGTGCTATAGATAGAGAAATTCCCCAGCTTGAACTTTCGCTGATTTACGATGTAGAAAAAACAAAGCTTAACGATTTGGTAAAAGAGCTTAAAAGGAAACCGGATATAGGTTTGAGCATCCAGCAGGTAGTGGAAAAAACAGACCTTATTATAGAGGCTGCTTCTCCAAAAGTAGTGAGAGAGTTGCTCAGGTTTAGTATAGAGAAGGGGAAAGACCTGCTCATAATGAGCATCGGAGGAGTTCTGGACAGTCTTGATCTTCTGGAGAAGGTAAAAAAAGAGGGAGGGTGCAGAGTATTTCTTCCCTCAGGAGCAATAGCTGGACTTGATGGATTAAACGCTGCCCGGGAAAAAAGTATACACTGTATAACCATAACCACATCCAAGCCTCCCCGGGCCTTAGCCGGTGCACCTTACATAAAGCAACGTAAAATAAAGCTCGAAAACATCAAAAAACCCACCCTTGTATTTGAGGGAACCTCCAGGGAGGCTGTAAAAGCATTTCCCAGGAATATAAATGTTGCAGCTACTCTTTCCCTGGCCGGGATAGGAATGGAAAAAACAAAGGTAAAAATTATAGCCAATCCTGACCTTACCAGAAATGAGCACAAAATTGAAGTAAAAGGAGATTTCGGAGAAATGGAGACTGTGATAAGAAATGTTCCTGCACCCACAAATCCCAAAACAAGCTACCTTGCTGCCCTTTCTGCAATTGCTACTTTAAGAAAAATAGTCAGTCCTGTAAAAATTGGTACATAAGGAACCTATAAAAAATGCAAATAAATTTTCCCTCAATCAGGCAAATTCTTATAGATGCTTTAAGAGAGGATATAGGTGAAGGAGATATAACTACAGATACTTTAATCTCTTCCGAAGCCTCTTTTGAGAAAGCAAGAATTATTGCAAACTCGGAGGGAATACTGGCCGGAGTTGAGATTGCCAGGGAAATTTTTCGCCTTATTAGCCCTCAAACAATATTTAAAAAATGGTTGAAAGATGGGGATATCTTCAAACAAAAAGATATATTGCTGGAGCTTGAGGCTCCTGCCCGGGCTATTTTAAAAGGGGAAAGAGTGGCCCTTAACTTTCTACAGAGACTGTCAGGTATTGCTACTTTAACCAGAAAGTTTGTAGACCTGGTCTCTCCTTATGGGGTAAAAATTTTAGATACCAGAAAAACTACTCCTAACCTCCGTATCCTTGAAAAATATGCAGTGCGGGTTGGAGGTGGAGTAAACCATAGATTTAATCTGGCAAGCGGGGTTCTGATAAAAGATAATCATGTAAGAGTTGTGGGTAGTATAAAAAAAGCAGTTGAGCTGGCAAAACAAAATGCTCCTCATCTTTCCAGGGTGGAAGTTGAGGTAAACAATTTAGATGAGCTAAACGAGGTAATCAATTTAGAAGTGGATGGAATAATGCTGGATAATTTTGACCGGCACCAGATAAAAAAGGCAATACAGATGATAAGGAGCAAAGCCCCAAAAACATTTATAGAGATCTCGGGCAGGGTAACCCTGGAAAATATTGAAAATATAGCCAGCTTAAGGCCGGACTTTATTTCTATAGGGAAAATAACCCATTCTGCACCTTCCCTGGATATGAGTCTGGAAATTCTGTAAAAACTTGCCTCTACTTTAACCCATCAAAAAATGCGAACCTTTACAAGAGGCAAAAAATTTGCTAAAATGCTTGTATAAGAAAGGGAAAGCAGTGATTGATCTTCATACCCATACGTTGTTGAGTGATGGATTGCTCTGCCCGGCAGAGATGGTGCAAAGAGCAAAAGAAACAGGTTACAGAGTGCTGGGAATCACTGACCACGTTGACTCTACCAAACTGGACTGGGTTATTCCCACGCTGGTAAGATTTTGCGAAGAGATAAACCGGGTTGAAAACAGTATTAAGGTTATTCCGGGGGTAGAACTTACTCATCTGCCCCCTTCTTTAATAAAAAGCTATGCCTCAAAAGCTCGTCAAAAGGGGGCAAAAATAGTTATAGTGCATGGTGAGACTATCATAGAGCCTGTTCCACCTGGAACCAATCTGGCTGCTCTCAAGGCAGATGTAGATATTTTAGCCCATCCTGGCCTGATAAAAGATGAGGAGGTAAAACTGGCTGCAGAAAAAGGAATCTATCTGGAAATATCTGCCAGAAAAGGTCATTGTTTAACCAATGGAAGAATTGTTTCCCTGGCAAAAAAATATGGTGCCAGACTTATTATAAATACCGATGCTCACTCACCGGAGGACCTTATACCCCTTTCTAAAGCAGAAAAAATCCTGTTAGGGGCAGGGCTTGAACCAGAAGAGGTCAAAAGGGTCCTTGAGAATAGTGAAAAATTTGTGGGGAATCTTTCATTATGAGAAAAAAAAGATTAGCGATACTAATAACAGTTTTTTTATTATTAGCAGCTGTTTTGCTTGGCAGGGTTCAGGCTGAGAGTGATTTTTTCTCCGAAATTAAACTCATAATCCAGGTGTACCAGATTATCAAAAGTGAGTATATAGAGAAAGTCGAACCTTCCAGGCTAATTGAGGGCGCAATCAGAGGAATGGTGAAAGTCCTGAATGACCCTTATTCTCGCTGGCTAAATACTGAGGAATGGGAGGAATGGAATGTGGAAAGGGAGGGCAAGTTTGGTGGATTAGGAATGGTTGTAGGACTGAGAGATGGGTTTATAACCATTATTGACCCTCTTGAAGATACTCCTGCAAGTAGAGCCGGCTTGCAGCCTGGTGACAGAATAATAAAGATAAATGGTGAAAGCACCAGGGGAATGTCTCTGGATGAGGCGGTAAACAAAATAAGAGGAGAGGTTGGTACGCAGGTGACCATTACCATTGAAAGAGAGGGAGTCACTGAGCCCCTGGAGTATACCCTGACAAGAACTCTTATCAGGCTGCCCAACATTGATAAGAGGGTCCTTGAGGACAATATCGGTTATCTCAAAATAATGGGATTCACCGATGAGCACACTTCAAAACAGGTAAAAGATGCCCTCCTCTTTCTTAAAAAAATGGGGATAAGGAGTTTGATTCTTGATCTGAGAGATAATCCTGGAGGACTTCTCTCTCAGGCAGTTGAGGTTGCTGATGAGTTTCTCTCCTCCGGTACAATTGTCTCTATCAAAGGTAGGGACGTGGAGAAAAACGAGATTTACTCAGCTAAGCCAGGGGGAGAAGGGATAGACTTTCCACTTGTGGTTCTAATTAACCGGGGAAGTGCCAGTGGCTCCGAAATAGTAGCTGGAGCCATAAAGGATCATAAAAGGGGGATTCTCCTGGGCACTCCCACTTTCGGCAAGGGGACAGTTCAAAATGCAATTCCACTAGAAAACAGAGGAGCTTTATGGTTAACAACAGCCAGATACTATACTCCATCAGGTATATGTATAGAAGGTGAAGGTATTAAACCCAATCTGGAAGTTAAACCCTTCACTCCTACTCCTGAACAGAAAGAAATTATGAATAAAGTCCGCACATCACCGCTGGTAAAAGATTTTCTTGACCTGAAACCCCAATGGGAAAAAGAGGACCTTAACCCTCTTTTAAAAGAGCTGGAAAAAGAAAATCTCAAGATAGATGAAGACCTTTTAAAGCGCATTCTTCGCGAAAAAGATGCAGATAAGGAAAATGATATATTTAACGACAATCAACTCGTTCAGGCTCTTAATCTTTTAAAATCTCTTGCAATACTCCAGTGAAAAAACAAAACACTCATTAAATAAAAAATGTTAACAAAATTTATCAGGTATGCCCTGATAGGCCTTGGAATTGTTGTTTTTGTTTTGGCATTAACTGTCTTTTTCCAGTACAAAAAACTTCAGAGGATGAGGATTTTTTCTGCAGTGGATACAGAACTGCAGATTAAACTGGACAGAATGGGGTTCTTTGATATAAAAAGGGAAATTAAAAAAGAGGGTTTTTTCCCCCCTAAGCCGATAGCAGAGCTTAATATCAAAGTTCCCCTTGATTATCCCCTGGATAATCTTTTAAAAGAAGCAAAAGGTGGATTTGGGTCTTCTAAAATCCAGATATTAGGTTTTAGAGAGAAAAATTTGAAAAAAAACTACAGGATTTATCTGGAAGTTGGTCAAAGAAAAATTTTAACTCATAGATTAATTTTCTCACTGGAAAAAGCTAAAGTCGCTTTGTTAATAGATGATTTCGGGTATATAAATGAGAGGAGGTTGCTGGATGTCTTTTTTGATGAATTATCTTTCCCTTTTACAATTTCTATTATCCCCGGTACTCGATTTGCAGAGGAAATAGCAAAAAAGGCTCACCAGAAAAACAAGCAAATTCTTGTTCATCTTCCCATGCAACCTAAAGGAGAGTTTATAAACCGGTATAAGTGGATTATTCTTGATAAAATGCCCAGAAGCGAAATAGAAAAAGAGGTTGAAGAAGCTATTGAATCTATTCCCTATGCAGAGGGGTTAAATAACCATATGGGGTCACTTGTCACTACCAGAAGAGAACTAATGGAACCTGTGCTGCGGGTCCTAAAAAAGAAGGGGATGTTCTTTGTGGACAGCAGAACCTCCTCTTCTTCTATAGGTTACTCTCTAGCAAAAGAGTTAGGAGTAAAATCAACCTTTAACTGTGTTTTTTTGGATAACAAAAAGAGCGAGAATTATATTAAAACCCAGTTTAAAAAACTTATCTCACAAGCCATAAAAAAAGGGTGGGCCCTCGGGCTGGGGCACTCTGATATAACAACTGCTTTAGCTTTAAAAAAGTTGACTAAAGCCTGTGATAATCGGAAAATAAGCTTTGTCTTTGTCTCGGAAATATTAGATTAAGGAGGGTCAGATGAAAAACTTCTTGGTAGCATCTGCAGTCTTTGTAATTGTTACAGCATTTTCTCTCTCTGCTTCAGGACAGATGGATATCAGCCTTATTGATACACCAACAGCCAATGTTCTCCAAAAAAATCAGTATTGCCTTAATTTCCGTTTCTACCAGCAAGGGGGACTCTTAATCCAGGGATGGGCTGGTCTGACCGAAACATTAACCATAGGTGCCTCCTATGGAGGAGTAGGGGTAGTGGGGACAGAACCAATAAAAGGAAATCCTCAGCCGGCTTTTTCTATAAAATACAAACTGGGAGAAGAAGGAGAGAATATCCCTTTTGCCTTTTCCGTAGGATATGAAGGTCAGGGGTATGGAAGATACTACCAACAAGGAGAGACGATGGAATGGGAGGGAAAGTCAGTAACACTAAAGAAAAGCTTCTATCAGATAAATTCCAAGGGATTTTATCTTGCCCTCAGTAAAAAGCTAAAGGATGCGAATCTATACATCAATGGAGGAATTAACCACTCCTTGGAGGATGATCCGGCCAAGGCCGGTGTTTCCTTTTTCCTGGGAACAGAATTTCAAGCTACCCCAAAATTTTCGCTTAAGCTCGAGTACAATAATGGATTTCATGGAGAAATAAAGCCGGAGCAAGTTTTTGAAGAGAGTAGCGAACTAACCAAGCCTCTTCGCAAAGCAGGAGGAGAGGTCAATCTGGGGCTAAAAGTACAATACTCCCCACAACTTACCCTGGAGATAGACTTTAAAGACCTCACAGGCCGCTATGCAGAGGCTGGCAATAGAACATTTCAGATCATTTACCGGGGAGAATTTTAATTCATGGATCAGAGAAACAGACACATTCTGGATTTTGAAAAACCACTGATTGAGCTGGAAAATAAAATTCAGGAACTTAAGAGCCTGACTGAAAAAGAGGGAATAGACCTTAAAGAAGATATTGAACATCTAAAGGAACGTCTTAACAAACTGGAACAACAGATCTTTCTCAATCTAACTCCCTGGCAGAGAGTGCAGCTGGCAAGACATCCTGCAAGACCAAAGACCTTAACCTTAGTTAATCTAATTTTTGATGATTATCTTGAATTACACGGGGACAGACTCTATTCTGATGACCAGGCTATAGTAACAGGTCTGGGGAAAATAGGTGAACACAAATTTGTATGGATGGGACATCAAAAGGGAGAGTCTATCAAGGAAAATCTTGCACGCAATTTCGGTATGGCACATCCTGAAGGATACAGAAAGGCTAAAAGGCTTATGAGTCTGGCTGAAAAATTTAGTTTGCCAGTAGTAAGCTTCATAGATACACCAGGAGCTTACCCAGGAATAGAAGCTGAAGAAAGAGGACAGGCTGAGGCAATAGCTACCAACCTGGAAAAAATGTCCCAGCTTAAGGTGCCTATACTGGTTATTATCATCGGAGAGGGAGGAAGCGGAGGAGCTCTGGGAATTGGAATAGGAGACAGGGTGCTAATGCTGGAGAATGCCATATATTCGGTAATTTCTCCTGAGGGGTGTGCAGCTATTCTGTGGAATGACCAGAGTAAAGTAGAAGAGGCTGCAGCTGCTCTAAAGTTAACTGCACAGGACCTTTTAAAGCTTAATATTATAGATGGAATTATCCCTGAGCCCCGGGGAGGAGCTCACAGAAATATAGAAGAAACGGCAAGCAATATAAAAGAGGCTATTTTAAGAGAAATAGAGACCCTGAAGGCATTGCCTTTAGAGGAACTGCTTGCCCGCAGGAAGATTAAATACCGCTCAATGGGAAAAGAGAGGTGAGGTAAATTGGCTACTGAATATAAAGCTGAAGATATAAGGGTTCTAAAAGATCTTGAAGCTGTAAGAAGAAGACCCGGAATGTATATAGGCTCAACCGGTCCTCGCGGACTTCACCATCTTGTAAATGAGGTAGTTGACAATTCCATTGATGAGGTGCTGGCCGGCTATTGCAAACAAATCAAGGTTATTATCCATCAGGATAATCGTATAACCGTGATTGACGATGGGAGAGGCATTCCTGTTGATGAGCATCCCATTTACAAAAAATCAGCACTGGAGTTGGTAATGACCACTCTCCATGCTGGAGGAAAATTCGATAACAAGACCTATCGAGTTGCAGGAGGACTCCATGGAGTTGGAATTTCTGTGGTGAATGCCTTATCGGTCTTCCTGGAAGCAACCATTTACAGAGAAGGAAAAATCTGGAGGCAGATCTATTCAAGAGGAAAACCAACAACACCCGTAGAGATTATCGGTAAGGTAGAAGAGGAAAAAAGAGGGACAGAAATTACATTTGCTCCTGATCCTGAAATTTTTGAGGTTATAGAATTTGATTACGAGAGAATTAGCCGTCGGTTAAGAGAACTTGCCTTTTTAAACAAGGGAGTATGTATAGAAATTGAGGATAAAAGAACCGGTCAGAGGAAAAAGTTCAAATATGAGGGAGGAATAAAGGAGTTTGTTAAGCATCTTAATCGAAACAGGGAAGTGTTATTTCCTGAGCCCGTTTATATAGAAGGAGAAAAAGGAGAAGTTTATGTAGAGGTGGCAATTCAATACAATCAAAGTTTTATTCAGGATATATTTGCCTTCGTCAATGACATTAATACTGAAGAGGGAGGAACTCATCTTTCTGGGTTTAAAGCCGCTCTCACCAGAGTGATAAACGATTATGCAAGGAAGGTAGAAAACAAAGAACTCTCCTTTATAGGAGAAGATACCAGAGAGGGGCTGACCGCTATTATTAACATGAAACTGCCCGATCCCCAATTTGAAGGACAAACCAAGACAAGACTGGGTAACAGTGAAGTTAGAGGAATAGTAGATTCAATAGTTTATGAAGGTCTAACTCGATATTTTGAGGAAAATCCCCCGATTGCCAGAGCCATCCTGCAAAAAACAGTCTCGGCCTCCCGGGCACGCCTGGCAGCTCAAAGAGCAAGAGAACTTACCCGAAAAAAGGAAAGTCTTGGTGGAGGAACTTTCCCAGGAAAACTGGCGGCATGTTCTGAGAATAACCCTCAAAGAAACGAACTTTACATAGTTGAGGGAGATTCGGCAGGAGGCTCAGCTAAACAGGGAAGGGACAGAAAATTCCAGGCAATACTTCCCATTAAGGGTAAAATAATCAATGTGGAAAAATCACACCCTATTAAAGTTTTAAATAATGACGAGATAAAGGCTATGATTACGGCAATTGGTACCGGTATAAAAGAGGAATTTGATATCTCCAAATTAAAATACAACAAGATTATCCTTATGAGCGATGCAGATGTAGACGGGGCACACATAAGAACCCTCCTTCTAACTTTTTTCTATCGATATATGCAGGATTTAATCAGGGAAGGGCATGTTTACATTGCCCAGCCGCCTCTTTATAAAGTTACCAATAAAAAGAAGGAGTACTTTCTTTACAGTGATGCTGAGCTTAACAGATTAAGAGAAGAACTTAAAGGGGAAAAGATAGAAGTGCAAAGATACAAAGGTCTTGGAGAGATGAATCCCGCGCAGTTATGGGAAGCAACAATGAACCCCCAAACAAGAACCTTATACAGGGTATCTATTGAAGATGCAGTTGAAGCCGATCAACTCTTTTCCATGTTGATGGGTGAGGAAGTGGAGCCTCGCAGAAAATTTATTGAAGAGCACGCCACTGAAGTAGAGGAGTTAGATATATAAAGGAGATAAAAAGTGGCTATAGAAGAAAGAACTGAGCTCATTTTTCTTGAAGATGAGATGAGAAAATCCTACCTCAGTTACGCCATGAGCGTAATTGTGGGCAGAGCTCTTCCCGATGTCAGAGATGGGTTAAAACCTGTCCAAAGAAGAATACTTTATGCCATGCAGGAGCTGGGACTTCTGTCAAATCGGCCCTACCGTAAAGCAGCTCGCCTGGTAGGAGAAGTGCTGGGTAAATACCATCCTCATGGAGATATGGCTGTTTATGATGCTCTGGTAAGAATGGCTCAGAATTTTTCCCTGAGGCATCCCCTGGTTGATGGACAGGGAAACTTTGGTTCCATAGATGGTGATCCCCCTGCAGCTATGAGGTATACAGAGGTCAGACTGGCACCTATAAGTGAGGACCTTCTGAAAGACCTTGATAAAGACACTGTGGATTTCACCCCTAATTTTGATAATTCCTTAAAAGAGCCCGTAGTTTTGCCTGCTCGTTTCCCCAACCTTCTTGTAAATGGAGCATCAGGAATAGCGGTAGGAATGGCTACCAATGTACCACCTCATAATTTAGCTGAAGTAATAGATGCCTGCATAGCTATGATAGATAATCCCCAAATCACTACCGAGGAGCTTCTCCGGTTTGTAAAAGGACCTGATTTTCCCACCGGAGGAATTATCCTGCAGAGCGAGGGATTAAAAAAGGCCTATGAAGAAGGAAAAGGTAAAATAATCTTAAGAGGTAAGGCTTTTATAGAAAGAGAGGATGGAAGAGAAAGAATAATTATAGAGGAGATACCCTACCAGGTAATTAAAACCAATTTAATTGAAAAGATCGCTGACCTTGCTCAGAATGAGAAAATAAAAGGAATAAAAAGTATAAGAGACGAATCGGACAGGAGAGGAATTAGAGTAGTCATAGAAGTTTCCCGTGCCTTTACCTCAGAAATTATACTCAATCAACTTTACAAACATACTCCTCTGCAAACAAGTTTTGGAATTATTCTTCTTGCTATTGTTAATGGCAAACCCCAGCAGTTAAGTTTACGCCAGGCTATCAGGCATTATCTGGAACATCGTCGGAATATAGTTGTTCGCCGCACCCGATATCTTCTGGATAAAGAGGAGAAAAAAGCGCATATACTGGAGGGTTTAAAAAAGGCTCTGGCCAGAGTTGATGAAGTAATTAAAATCATAAAAGAGTCTGCCAACCCCCAGGAAGCGGAAAAAAGACTAAAGGATAGATTGAGCTTAACTCAAACACAGGCAAATTCCATCCTGAATATGAGACTGCAAAGATTAACCAGCATAGAAAGAGAAAAGATAGACAAAGATTACACAGATTCTGTAAAAAATATACGCGAGTTTAAGGCAATTCTTGCAAGTGATGCCAGGGTATGGAAAATAATTAAAGACGAACTAAGAGAAATCAAAGAAAAATATGCCACCCCTCGTAAGACCCTGATTAAAAAAGACAGTGAACAAGAGCTGGAGTTTAGGCCAGAAGACCTTATTGAAAAAGAAGATGTTGTAATAACCGTAACTTCCAACGGATACATAAAGTACACTCCCCTCAGAGCTTACAAAAGACAAAAAAGAGGGGGAAAAGGAATAAGCGGAATATCTCTGGAGAAAGGAGATATAGCTGAAAATATTATTCTTTGCAATACACACTCTACCCTTCTTTTTTTCACCAGCTCAGGGAAAGTTCATTCCATCAAGGCATATGAGATTCCTCAAAAAAGAAGAGGCGAGCGCGGTAGGGCTATTGTTAATTTTATACCTGTGGATGAAGATAAAATAAGTGCTATCATACCTGTAGACAGTTTCACTTCTCATAAATTTCTTTTTATGGTGACAAAGAAGGGAACTGTCAAGAAAACTCCTATGGATAGCTATTCTCACCTCAAAAAAGGTGGCATAATAGCCATTAAACTAAAACAGGGAGATGAGCTTATAAGAGTACTTCTCAGCTCAGGAGAAGATGATGTACTTCTTTCCACTAAAAAGGGAATGGCTATTCGGTTCTCAGAGAAGGATGTTCGTGCAATGGGAAGAATATCAGCAGGTGTAAAAGGAATTTCCTTAACCGATGAGGATGAGGTAATAGATGCTACCCTGGTTGACGATAAAGCCGACCTTTTCACCATAACTACCAAGGGGTATGGAAAATGTACACCCTTCTCCAGCTACCGCAAAATAAGACGGGGAGGAAGGGGGGTTAAAAATATCCGTCTTCACCCGGAAAAGGGAGAAGTGGTAGCTACTAAAAAAGTAGAAAAAGAGGACGAGGTAATAATAATAACCCGGAAAGGGAAAAGCATAAGATTGTGGGCAAAGAATATACGTCGAACGGGACGGATTGCTGCAGGATGCAGAATTATAAGACTGAGTGGTGAGGATACAGTTATAGCAGTAGCATGAATAAAGTAGCCTTTTTATTTCCAGGGCAGGGTTCCCAAAGGGTGGGAATGGGTAAAAACCTTGTTAATCTTTATCCACCCGCCAGAGATATATTCAACCAAGCAAATCAAATACTCGGTTTTAATGTAGAAAAACTCTGCATCGAAGGACCGGAAAAAGAGCTCAACCGAACATCCAGGCTTCAACCTGCCCTTCTTACAATAAACTGGATTTTGACCGAATTTATAAAGCAGAAGGGAATCAATCCTCGGGTAGTTAGTGGTCACAGCCTGGGTGAGTACAACGCCCTTTTAGCAGCAGAAGTTATTGATTTTCCCACGGCTTTGAAAATTGTCAGGGAAAGGGCACGTTTGATGGAAGAGGCAGGAAAAGTAAAAAAAGGCTCAATGGCAGCAATAATTGGACTTGCTGCAAAGGATATAATCAGGACATGCAACAGGATACAGGATGTTTATGTTGTTAACTTTAACTGCCCGGGACAGGTAGTTATCTCTGGATCCAGTGAAAAGGTCCTTGAGGCAGGAGAAGAGCTAAAAAAAATTGGAGCAAGAAAAGTTGTCCATCTTCCCGTCTCAGGAGCTTTTCACTCACCTTTAATGAGAGAGGCAGCAAAAAAATTCTCCTCCTTTCTGGAAAAGTTCCAGTTTAAAGAGCCTCTGTGCCCTGTGGTAAGCAATGCAACAGGTGAATATGCAACCTCCGCCGGGCAGATCAAAGATAACCTTAAGTTACAGATGGACCATCCAGTTCTGTGGGAAAAGAGTATGAAACTTTTGCTTGGTGATGGCTTTGATGCATTTATTGAAGTTGGTCCTGGCAAAGTCCTCCAGGGCCTGATGAAAAGGATAGATAAAAAGGTAAATATCACAGGGGCTGAGAACTATTTTGCGTGAAGCTGGATAAACCGTCGCAGAGAGCGATCATAAGTTTTCTCAACCTCTGCAGGGAAAAAGCAAGCCGGAAGTTCTCCTGCCTGCCAGTGATACCTGAGACACTCACAACACCTTCCCTTTCTCGAGCAGGGCTCATAGGTACAATTGCACCTTTTCAAATTTTCCTTGAGATTGGGACACTCGGTCATCATTCTGCCTCCTCTGGGAACTCACTAACTAAAGATTTTTACTGTTTTCCAAAAACTTTTTCATTTTCCTGAAAATTCAAAAACTGCCTTTAATCTCGTTGGGCGTTGGTTCGTTATTTTCGTTTGGTCCGTTTGAAATAATTCCAACGGAGAACGAACCTAACCATCAAACCAACAACCAACTAA
>Ga0180301_10001343_pt1 | contig 19418 bp, 17 predicted proteins | sample GuaBasSediGuay16_FD_121797 | JGI IMG/M metagenome (GOLD analysis project Ga0180301, IMG submission 121797) | Subseafloor sediment microbial communities from Guaymas Basin, Gulf of California, Mexico - Guay16, Core 4569-2, 12-15 cm | ecosystem: Environmental > Aquatic > Marine > Hydrothermal...
CATGGATAATCTCCTTTTTGCCATGGATACCTCCTCAAAAGTTTTTGAGGGACAGTACCCGCGACAAGGGTAATTATCCAGCGTCGCGACCTGTTTCCAGAAAGCTCCGAGGTGGACGGAATGCGTCGGAATACGCAATATGCCTTGCTTCTGTGTGATGCGGCTAGCATGAAGACTATTTTTTCGTCTTCATCACTTTCGTAAAAGAAACGCCAGGCTCCGATTCTGTAGCGCCATGTTTCAGGTTTAAAGCTTTTTGAGCCTTTTTATAGTCCGGCCAAAGTGGGGATGCTCACAGAGTTGTGGATAGAGGAAAGAACACAGTTTCTGAACAATCTTGGCATGACCAGAAGTTGCAATCTCTCTAAGCTCCTTTTGAAACTGGGTGTTTCAAACATCCTGTAATTAGTCGACGAACTGCGCTTTTCTTGTCCTGGCATCACGGTAGCCTTTCCTAATTCGTTTTAGCAATTTTTCGTTTGCGAGGATCTCGGCCATTTCCGCATCATCGACAAACTGCTGTTCCCTGATCTTGGCTGGGGCAGCAGTTTCAATGAGATTAGATAAAGGTCTATTTTCAGCCCTTGCGGCCTCCACAAAGGCATGGTAAACCTCATCGCTCAGCCGCAAGGTAATCGTCTTGCCCATTTGCTGCCTCCCTGTTTTGAATTCAAATGTATTTCAATGTACTCAGCAGGTCAAGCCCCAGTACCCTTAGAGGTTCACTATTGTAATTATGGATTCTTCTTGCTAGAAAACAGTACGCCAGATATCATTCTAACCTTGCAAATTCGACGACCTTGTTTGTGAGGAGGAAGAGGTGAAAACGATCCAAGGATTTGAGCTGCAGGAAGAGCGGGAGATCAAGGAATATCGGACCGTCTCTAGATTATACCGTCATTTGAAAACAGGGGCTCAGGTGCTCTCCCTTTCCAATGACGATGAAAATAAGGTATTTGGTATAACCTTTCGGACCCCACCACGGGACTCCACTGGGGTAGCCCATATCCTTGAACATTCTGTACTGTGCGGCTCTAGAAAGTACCCTGTCAAGGAGCCTTTTGTAGAGCTATTGAAGGGTTCATTGCAGACCTTCCTCAATGCATTTACATATCCGGACAGGACCTGTTATCCGGTGGCAAGTCAAAACCTGAAGGATTTTTACAACCTCATTGATGTTTATCTGGATGCAGTATTTTATCCTATCCTGGACCCGTATATCTTTAAACAGGAAGGGTGGCACATAGAGGCAGAAAGCGAGGAGGGTCCATTTCGGCTAAAGGGAGTAGTCTATAATGAAATGAAGGGTGCCTATTCATCCCCTGACAATCTACTTGGGGAGTACTCCATCCAATCCCTTTTTCCTGACACACCTTATGGTCTCGACTCGGGAGGAAACCCAAAGGAGATCCCCAACCTTACCTATGAGCAGTTCAAGGCATTCCATGCCACATACTACCACCCTTCTAATGCCAGAATATACTTTTATGGTGATGACGACGCAGGGGCAAGGCTAGAGCTTTTGCGTGAATATCTGGATGCCTTTGACCCGATGGAGGTGGATTCCACTGTGCCTACACAGCCTCGGTTCAGGGAGCCAAGAAGGGTGGAACGCGCCTATATGACGGAGGATGAGTCAGCAAAGGCCATGCTCACCAGCAATTGGCTCATCGCCAATCCCGAAGACCCTGTTTTAAATTTCTCCCTCCGCATCCTCGAATACATTCTACTTGGCATGCCTGGCTCACCCCTTCGCCGCGCATTGATTGAATCGGGCCTTGGGGAGGACATCGCCGGTGAGGGTCTCGGGGCAGAGCTGCGGCAAATTTATCTCTCCACCGGCCTCAAGGGCATGGATCCCCGCAATGAGTCCCAGGTGCTGGATCTCATTGACCAAACACTGCGAGACCTGGTCCAAAAGGGAATAGATCCAGAGACCATAGAAGCTGCCATCAACACCATTGAATTTAGACTTCGAGAAAACAATACAGGCAGCTACCCTCGTGGCCTCATAATCATGCTCAGGGCACTGAGCACGTGGGTCTACGATTCTGACCCCCATACCCTTTTGGCCTTTGAGAAACCCCTTGACGAGATAAAGAAGAAAGTTTCGTCTTCGAAACGTTACTTCGAGGCGCTAATAGAGCAAACACTGTTGCAGAACCCCCACCGCTCGGTACTAATCTTGAGACCCGATCCCCAATTGCGAAAGAAAGAGGAAGAGGAAGAAAGACTTAGAATATCAAAGATCTCTTCAAATTTGACACCTGCACAGCTGCGCCAGCTTGTTAAAGACACCATGGAGCTCAAACGCCGCCAGCAGGAGCCAGACCCGCCCCAGGCCCTGGCAAAGATCCCATCCCTTGGCCTGCAGGACCTTGATAAGATAAATAAGACCATTCCCCTCGCAGAAGAAGAGGCCTCAGGCATTAGGGTCCTTTTTCATGACCTCTTTACAAGCCGGATCTGTTACCTTGACCTGGGATTTGATCTTCATTGCCTTGAGGAGCACTTGCTTCCCTATGTGCCACTTTTTGGCCGTGCGTTGCTGGAAATGGGGACGGAAAAAGAGGACTACGTGAGCCTCACACGCCGCATAAGTCAAAAGACCGGCGGAATACATGCAGAGTGTTTCTCCTCGCCTACACGAGACTCCTCCCAGAGTGCTGCAAAATTGTTTCTGCGTGCCAAGGCCATGACCCACGGGGTCAAAGATATGCTCGATATTCTGCGGGATGTCCTCTTGATCCCGAGGCTGGATAACCAGGAGCGATTCCAGCAAATGGTAATGGAAGAAAAGGCCCAAATGGAGCAAAGACTGATTCCTGCCGGCCACCAGATGGTGAACCTAAGGCTCAGGTCCCATTTTTGCGAGCCATACTGGCTTGCGGAAAAAATAGGGGGCATCAGCTATCTGTTCTTCTTACGGGAGCTTGCAGAGAAGGTGAAAAACCACTGGCCCGAAGTCCTTGAAAAGCTTGAACAAATAAAAGAGACATTGATCAGGTCAAGGGAAACCCTTGTCAACGTCACCTTAGATGAAGACAATTATGCGGACTTTCGCGAACAACTGGAAGAGTTCTTGTCCTTCATTCCCGAAGGTGATACACGGGCTCAAGAGTGGCAATGGTCCGCTCCAGGGGCTCCAAACGAGGGGCTCGTGATCCCTGCGCAGGTGAACTACGTGGGCAAGGCCACAAATCTGTATGAACTTGGATACCAGTTTCACGGCTCGGCCCTGGTTATCTCAAAGTACCTCAGGACCACCTGGTTGTGGGAAAAGGTTCGTGTGCAGGGTGGGGCATATGGAGCCTTCAGCCTGTTTGACCGCCTTGGAGGCATAATCAGCTTTGTTTCCTACCGCGATCCGAATCTCCAGAACACCCTTGATGCCTTTGATGGCGCTGCCTCCTTTCTTGAATCAAGGACCATGGATGAGCGAGAATTGACTAGCGCCATTGTGGGCACCATAGGGGATTTGGATGCGCCCTTGCTGCCCGATGCAAAGGGTTATACATCCATGCTCAGGTATCTTACAGGAGATACTGACGAGGCGAGACAAGAAGTACGCGACCAGGTCCTCAGTACATCACCTGGTGATTTCAAGGCGTTCGCCCAGATCCTGGCCCAGTTCAAGGAAAAGGGCATAGTAAAGGTTATGGGGTCACCTGCTGCAATTGAACAGGCCAATCAACAGCGGCCAAGCTGGCTGCACGTACTAAAGGTATTGTAGGTGACACTTATGTTATTATCCCTGTACCCTTGGAAGAATCTAGCGCTGTGCTGCCCTTGGCCCTCAGCTTGGGCTTTAGCACCTCTTTCAGGAATACAAAAGCCTCTTTCTCATCTGAATCCATCAAGATAGACTCGACACGCATGACCTCTTGATCACTAAGCTCTATAACTTGCTTTCCCATTTCGGTCCTCCCATTGAGGAAATTTCGTTTCACATTTTACTCCTTGTACTATATAAATATCAATTTGGAACATGTAAGCTGCGGCCGTCCTGTGCTGTTAACAGCGATGGTAAGACAGTGTCAATCCCCAACAACGGAGCAAACCAATGGCAAAATACATGGTAACCTTTATGCCTGTTAATCGATCAACAATGGTGGAAGAAGGAACTACTGTGGCTGAGGCGGCAAGACAAGCCGATGTTTTTATCAAGAATCTTTGCGGCGGAGAAGGTGTCTGCGGTCAATGCAGAGTGCAAATTACCTCGGGAAATGCCAAGCCCGATGAGCAGGCCAAGGCCTTTTTCTCAGAAGAAGAGCTAGACAGAGGGTATGTGCTGGCATGCCAGACTGAAGTCTATGATAATCTCGAGGTACTCATACCACCAGAGACCCGAATGGAAGCGGCAAAGATCATTACCACAGAGGGAGAAGAGGGTGAGGCTGAGGCAGGTGCTGTTCCTCTGGTGAGAAAAATCTATCTTGAAATGCCCGCGCCCACCCTTGAGGACAATATCTCGGATATTGAGAGGGTCACGAGGGAACTTCGCAAAAAAATAGGATGGCATTCCTATAACATAGGCCTTCCTTGCCTAAGAAGGCTGTCTGAAAAACTACGACAAAGTGATTTCAAAGTCACAGCGTCAGTGGCGAAGCACTCCGGCGGCTACCGTATCCTCAGGATTGATCCAGGCGACACCTCAGCCAACGCTTATGGGCTTGCCGTGGATGTGGGAACCACCACGGTAGTTGCACAGCTTGTAGAAATGGGATCCGGCAGAATCCTTGGTGTCTCTGGAACGCCTAATAACCAGGCAAGCTTCGGGGAAGACGTAATTTCCAGAATCATTCATGCATGTAAAAAGGATGGCCTCGAACCGGTCCATAAGGCTGTGATCAAGAATGTCAATGAGCTTATCGAGACCTTGACCTCAGAAAAATCTATAGACCGAGAAGATATTATTGCCATAACAGCAGCTGGAAATACCACGATGAGCCATCTTCTACTGGGATTGATCCCTTGCTCCATTCGCCTCGACCCTTATGTTCCTACCGCTGACATTTATCCTCAAATTTATGCACGGGAAATCGGAATCCAGATTAATCCCGAAGGTATTCTGGAAACACTACCGAGCGTAGCGTCTTATGTGGGGGGGGACATCGTGGCAGGTGTTCTGGCCTGTGGCATCCCGGACAAGCCTGAGGTCCAAGGCCTCATAGACATAGGAACTAATGGAGAAATCGCAATAGGCAATAATGAGTGGCTCGTTTGCTGTTCTGCCTCCGCGGGGCCTGCCTTTGAAGGCGGCGGCACCCGCTGCGGAATGAGGGCCACCAAAGGAGCGATCGAGAAAATTGAGATCTCCGAGGGAAAACTGAAATACCAGACTATCGGTAATGCCAAACCGCGCGGACTGTGCGGATCGGGTTTGATTGACTGCATATACGAATTGGTCAAAAATGGTATCATTGCGCCCGATGGCAAGTTTAACAGGGACCTTAAGGACGACCGGTTCGCAATCGTGGACGACATTCCTGAATATACTATAGCATTCGCAGAGGAAACAGAAAGCGGGGAACCTATTGTCATCACAGAGACCGATATTGATAACCTTATGAAGTCAAAAGGGGCCGTATTTGCTGCAATAAAATCCTTGATGGACTATATTGGGATGGGATTTGACCAAATCCACAGGTTTTATGTAGCCGGTGGATTTGGAAATTTCCTCAATATCGAAAAATCCATTGCAATCGGCTTACTTCCGGATATCCCAAAAGAAGATATTGAATTTATTGGAAATAGCTCTCTCACAGGGGCAAGACTTTGCCTGCTCTCGGAAAAGGCCCTGGAAAAATCATTTAACATATCAAGGGCAATGACCAATATTGAGCTGTCTAATTATCAGCCCTTTATGGACGAATTCGTGGCAGCACTCTTCCTGCCACATACTAACCGGAAACTGTTTCCTTCAGTTACATATTAGGAGTCTGCCTGCCCCTATGGTGTGAGCTCTGCGGGCAGGCACTTAGTGTCTCGTAGCAGGTCCTAGCCGTTTTGCTTTCTCGCCTCCATCCTACCTGGCGGTGGCAGGGGTGGGAACACTGCCTTGACCTTGCTTCGGTGTTTCTTGACAACCAGACGTAAGAAATACCTTTAGCCACTTCTTGACTAACAACCGTATTTGATTAAATTTATGCAATGTCCTGCGAGTTGCAAAGATCCTAATGGATACCATTAGGGGGATGACTGAAAAGTGACCATGAAGGATTCTCCGGTTATAATTCCAGACTCTGATTTTATCGAAAGGTTTGCTGACGAGAAAAAGCAGGTCAAACTATTCACCAAAAGACCCCTTTCAGTGGATGGCCATGTTGATCTTCCCTGTTTTATGATGTCTCGCGGCATTGACAAGCCATTGTCTGAACTTTCCGATGCCCCGCTGACGCTTAAGACAATTATCTCTACCAATACGAGGCTTTTTTGTACAGCCCTCCATTGCGAAGATTCATATAACGGTCCAGGATCTGAGGCCCGTTATGAGGAGGTACTCAACTATACGCTCTCATGTCTAGATACCATAACTCTTGTAAGGAAAAAGGAAGACTTGGAACTGCTGGACAAAGAACAGGATAGGGTTAGCACCATATTGTTACTTGAAAATGCTGATTTTCTGGCTGACGATCCAGAGGAAAACATCGCAAGGCTCCAGGAAGATTGTATCAAGGTTGTTGGCCTCACCCACATGGGCAGGAACAGACTGGCAGATGGAAATGGTGTTGATTTTGCCGATGGCATTACTGATGCGGGAAGGCACGTTATACAAATTCTTATCAAGAACCATATAATTATAGATACTGCTCACTTGCACCCAAACGCCTTCTGGCAGCTTATGGATCTTACCGAAACTGGTGTGATTTGCTCACATACAGGCATTCAAGAGATATTCAAGACCCCCAGAAATCTGGACCTAGATCAGGCAAGGGAGGTCACAGAGCGAGGAGGTGTTATCGGTATCACCCTAAATCCTGAAATGCTCTCCCCCGACCAAAATGTCGGGTTGGACACGGTCTTTGCCCACCTTGACACGGTTGTACAGAAATTTGGTCCTGATGTGGTTGGTATTGGATCCGATTTAGGCGGATTTGACAAGAGCCCTCCGGAATTATCAGGACTGGAGGCCCTCGATAGACTGGAAGAACTCCTTTTATCCCATGGCTACGACGATCAAGCTATTCAGGCCATCAGGGGCCATAACTGGCTTCGATTTTTTCAGGACCGTCTTTAATGGCAGCCTATCAAACAATCCCCCATAAACTCCGAATTGGCCCAGTGGAGCTTAAAAACTGGCTCGTGCTTGCTCCCATGGCGGGCATCACCAACATTGCCTTCCGGCTCATGGTAAAAACCCAAGGTGCCGCACTCGTCACAACAGAGATGATCAGCGCAAAAGGTCTAACCTTGTACCAAGAGAGAACCTTAGGTTATCTCAAATCTGATCCGCGTGAAAGGCCCTTGGCGGTCCAAATATTTGGATCAGAACCGAGAACTATGGCAAAAGCGGCTGAGATTGTGCTAGACACGGAAGCACAGATTCTTGATATTAACCTAGGTTGCCCTGTAAGAAAGGTGGTTAAGACAGGGGCTGGCGCCGCACTTCTTCTTGAGCCCGGAAGGCTTAGGGAAATTATCCGGGAAGTGAGAAAGGCATGGCCCCGCGCTCTTACCGCCAAAATGCGGGCAGGGTGGAAGCCCGGTCATCCCCTGGCAATGGATATGGCCAGGCTGTTAGAAGATATGGGAGCAGATGCCGTTACCATTCACCCGAGGTACGCCTCCCAGGGCTTTTCTGGCAAATCGGATTGGTCCATAATAGCAGAGGTAAAAAAGAGCCTCTCTATACCTGTCATCGGGAATGGCGATGTATTGAGGCCCGAAGATGCACTCAAAATGAGAGAAATTACCGGGAGCGACGGGGTTATGATCGGTAGAGGCGCCATTGGAAACCCCTGGATTTTTAGCCAGATACTGCTACTGGAAGCCGGCATCACCCCTCAGAAGCCCACTATCAGGGAAAGAAGAGAGTTTATTGAAGAGCATTTTCAGTTGCTGTGCCACCATGTAGGACAACATGGGGCGGCTCGCATGATGCGGGGCCTGCTTTTATGGTACACCAAAGGCCTTCCCATGAGCAGTCGATTCAGAGGTGCAATAGGAATGGTAAAAGACCTCAGTAGCTTAACCCGGGCCATGGATCTTTATTTCTCGGCCCTTGAGGAGAGGGACAAATGAAGGTCAAGATAGCCAGGTCTGCCGGCTTTTGCATGGGGGTTCGGCGTGCCATGGAGATAGTGCTGGCCGAGGTCCACAAGGACAACACAAAGGGGCTCTATACCCTGGGGCCCTTGATTCATAATTCCCAGGTTTTGGAACTGCTAGAGTCAAAAGGGGTCAAGGTACTCAACGACCTTAAGGAGGCTGCAGCTTCGAAGGTTGTTATCAGGGCCCACGGAATCCCTCCCGGGTTAAGGGCAGAACTCCGAAAAATCCAGGCCCGGATAGTAGATGCCACCTGTCCCAAGGTGGCCCGCGTTCAAGCCATCATAAGATATTACACTAGAAAGGGATATACTGGGATCATCGTAGGTGACGCTGACCACCCAGAAGTGGTGGCCCTAAAGGGCTATGGAGATGACAAGGTATGGGTCATATCAGATGAGTCCCAGGTCTCAAGGCTCCCAATAGATCACCAGAATGTCTTTGTGGTTGCCCAGACCACACAAAATGCGAAATCTTACGAACAGATTGTCAAGAAAATCAAGGAGCGATCGCCACGAGCCCTTGTCTTTGACACTATCTGCGAGGCCACCCACCTGCGCCAAGAAGAAGTGAGGGCCTTGGCGCGTCAGGTAGACGCAATAGTAGTGGTTGGGGGGTATCACAGCGGCAACACCAGAAGGTTAGTTGAGATAGCCCGATCCACCGGCAAGCCCGCATTTCATGTGGAAACACCCGGTGACCTCGACGCAAAGGCACTTGAGAAAATGGACGTAGTAGGTGTTACGGCAGGTGCTTCGACTCCAAATTGGCTGATAAAGGACGTCGTTGCTGAATTGGAAAAAATCAAGGGTAAAAAGGAAACCCATCTTGGCCGAATCATTAACAAAATTGTCAAATCTTTGGTGCTAAGTAATGTTGCTGCAGCCTCTGCTGCCGCTTCCATGTCTTATTCTGTTGGTCATTTTCTTCATAAACCTTCCTCCATTTATCCTCTCATAACCTTCCTATACATATACGCCATGCACGTCTTGAACAGGTTTCTGGACAGGACTGCAAGTGCCTACAACGAGCCAGAAAGGGCTTCTTTCCTCATGCGCCATGGAAGGGCCCTGGCATTTATGGGTGCTTTGAGCATACTGGGCGCCATAGGACTTTCCCTAAAACTGGGCCTTCGCACATTTATCGCCCTGTTAGTCCTCAGTTTATTGGGACTGATTTACAGTGTACCCCTCATTCCCAAGGGTCTTAGGCTTGGGACCAGATACAGAAAAATAAAGGATGTCCCGGGGTCAAAAACCCTTTCTGAGGCCCTAGCGTGGACCGCCTTGATCATTGCAATACCCTTGTTGAATGGCAGGTTGCAGGGTGCCACGGACCTCATTGTCATTGGATCCTGCGTTCTTGTTTTGGCCTTTGTTCGAGCTGCAATCTTTGATATTTTCCAGCTACAGGGTGACCTTATTGCTGGCTCTGAGACCCTCCCCATCCTCTTGGGCGAAAAGAGGACCCTGTTTTTGCTGAAGGCGCTCCTTTTCGTGGTAGGCGCTGGCAGCTTACTGGCCCCGGCCATCGGAATCACAACACCCATGTTTTGCCTAGCCGCGGTGCCAGCGGCCACGACCGCCACATGCGTGCTGGTTTACGAAAGGGCATGGGCCATGCCTGGCATTTCATTTGAGGCCCTGGTGGAGACCAATTTTATTCTCCTGGGCGCCTTGGTGGCAATCTGGGTGCACTTATGAGTCCTAGGGTCTCGGTAATAATTCCCACCTTCAACCGTGCCAAATGGCTTCCAAGGGCCATTGATTCAGTCCTCGAACAGACATTCAAGGATTTCGAACTCATAATTGTAGATGACGCCTCTACGGATCAAACCCACGAGATACTGGGAAGATATGCAACGAATATTATTGCCCTCTTTCACAAGGAAAATCGTGGACCGGCAGCGAGCAGGAACACAGGCCTAGCTCATTCTTCAGCACCGCTTGTGGCCTTTTTAGATTCCGATGATTGCTGGTTCCATGATAAGCTTCAGACCCAAGTCTCCTTTTTTGACGCCAAGCCTCACGCCGTGGCCTGCCAGACAGAAGAAATCTGGATTCGTAACGCCCGGCGGGTGAACCCCAAGAAAATCCACCACAAACCCTCGGGCTACATGTTTGAACAATCTCTGCGGCTTTGCCTTATAAGTCCCTCGGCTGTAATGATTAAGCGCTGGGTATTGGATGAAATCGGATGGTTTGATGAAGGTCTACCTGCCTGCGAAGACTATGACCTGTGGCTTCGCCTCACCTGCAAATGGCCTGTTCATCTAATCCCAAAGCCTCTCGTGGTAAAGCACGGAGGGCACCCTGACCAACTGTCGGTCAGGTACTGGGGCATGGATCGATTTCGCATCCGAGCCATTGTGAAAATCATATCTTCAGGATCCCTCTCCCCAGAACAGCGCTCTGCAGCCATCAGAGAACTTGAAAGAAAATGCAGAATATATGCTTCTGGCTGTGCAAAAAGAGGAAGAAAGGAAGAGGCGGAATTTTTCTCAAGGCTTTCTGAGCTGGTCCAAAAAAACCCAAGGCAAGCGCTTTCCGCTGCCTTCCTACGAGAGTTCTAAAAGTTATCCCACGGCCCCGGCAGAAAAAAGAAGCGTTTTTCTGGGATCCCTAAACGTATAAAAACCTTATGGCAAGGGCTCTACCAGGATCTTGTGGTCCACAAGAGACAGGGATTTAACCCTGCCTTTTATCTCTTTTCTCTCCCCGAAAAGATCCACCACGGAAAGTTTGCCGTTTTCCGCCTCAATCAGCTCAACGTTTTCCATAATGAGTTTTTCGCCCTCTTTATCCACCAAATAAAGTGCTGATTCACACATCTTCAAATATCTCCTTAACCATCTTTATGGCCGCTTGTACAAGGTGTGGCAAAGGTTCGGTGCTTGCCCCCACCACCAACACGTTCTCCTGAGTCAGAGGAAGCAGCAGCTTTTGTGCCCCAGAGGTGGTAACGGCTGCTGCCATCTCGCGCGTCACTTCACCCATCATGGAATTGGCCATTATAATTCCAATGGGCCCTATTATTATATCTACTTTTTTACAAGTTACCACTATAGCGTTCTCTCCCGTTGCCCCCTTGTTTGCACCAGCCTTCATCATCCTGGAGGTGGCAGCAGAATTTGTACCTAGGGCCAAGACCTCCACGCCTTGGCCAATCTCCTGTCTAATCCCTTTTATTATTGTGGCCCCTATACCACCACCTTGACCGTCTATGACCGCCAGTCGCAATCTTTCCTCCTTTCTTCACTCAGCCTTTGACTTGACCTGTTTCCATCAAGTGAGCCTTTCAAGAAGTCTGTCCAACTCCTCGTCAGAATAGAAATGTATGATTATCTTCCCTGAGCTACCGCGCCTTTTTATCTCCACCTTTGTCCCAAGGCTCCTCTTTAGATCCTCGGCAAGGGAACCCACGTAATAGTCAATCGTCTCTGTACCCTCTTTTTTCCTTCTCGTTACCGCCCGCGAGCGAATCAATTTTTCAAGCTCCCTTACCGAGAGCCCCTTTTCAATCACAAGTTCTCTCAATGCCAGTTGCCTTTGTTGCCCCTTTACACCCGCTAGAGCCCTAGCATGGCCCATAGTCAGGCGCCCTTCTATCAAATCCTTTTGTATTGGAGGCGGGAGCTTGAGAAGGCGGAGCAGGTTTGCAATAGTAGCCCTGTCCTTTCCCACCCTCTGGGCGAGGGCCTCCTGTGTTATTTTAAGTTCTTCAAGCAGCCTCTGGTAAGCCTCGGCCTCCTCTATAGGGTTTAAATCCTTCCTGTGAATATTCTCCACAATGGCCATCTCCAGTGACTCCACAGGGCTGACCTCCCGTACCACTACCGGAACCCGGGCCACCCCTGCGATCTTAGCTGCACGCAAGCGACGCTCTCCGGCTATAAGCTGATACCTCTCCCCCTTTTTGCTCACTAGCAGCGGGGTCAGCACCCCCATTTCTCTAACCGATTGAGCCATCTCTTTTAATTCTGATTCGGAGAAATCCCTACGCGGTTGCAGTGGGTTCGGGTCAATGAGGTCCACGGGGCAAGAAAAATACCCCGTCTCTTCCTCAATAAGAGCCTCGGCCTCGGGTATCAAGGCCGACAGGCCTTTGCCTAACGCCTTTCTTTTTGTCATGGTAACTCGGCCTTTCTAAGGATTTCCTGTGCAAGTGCGAGATAACTTTGTGCACCTTTTGACCTTACATCATAGAGCAAGACGGGCTTGCCGTGGCTAGGCGCCTCGCTCAGCCTCACGTTGCGCGGAATCACGGTCTGAAATACGGTTGACTTGAAATGACGTCTCACCTCTTCCCTCACCTGCAGCGATAGATTATTGCGAACATCAAACATGGTCAGCAGTATCCCCCCCAGCTTTATGTTGGGATTTAGTGACCTCTTTACCGCCTTTATTGTGGTGATAAGTTGCGATAAACCTTCCAATGCATAGTATTCGCACTGAAGCGGAACCAAAACCTCATCGGCACAGACCAGCGCATTGATGGTGAGAAATCCCAAGGAAGGGGGACAATCAACAAGAATGAAATCATAGTCCCTCTTTATTTGCCGCAGCTTATCCCTGAGCCTAAACTCCTTATACGGCAATCCCGCAATCTCCACTTCTGCACCTACCAGTGCCGTCGTTGAGCCGATTAGGTACAGGTCCGGGACAAGGGTCTCCAGGATAATACCACTTCCCCATCCGTCGCCCATGATTAGATCATAAACCCCTTTGGTGACAGCGGCCCTTTCAAAGCCAAGCCCGGTGGTGGCATTGCCCTGGGGATCGCAGTCCACCAAGAGGCATCTTTTCTGGGCCACAGAAAGGGATGCAGCCAGATTTATGGCCGTGGTGGTCTTTCCCACTCCGCCTTTTTGATTTGCAATGGATATGATCTTGCCCATCCCTCTGGGCTCCGTCGTTGCCTCAAGCATTTTGGCCTTGGATAACACAAAAAAGCACGCATGAAAAGTTCGAAGAAATGTTCCACGTGGAACATTCCGACCATGTTTTCCCTTGACACGTGGGGGCCTCCTTCCATACTTTACTTCAGCTCGTTTCAAAGTCCAATCAAAAAGGAGCAAAAAAAGAAGATGTTTAATGGAAAGATCACCCTTGACCACGGCAGTGGAGGACAGGCATCACATGAGCTCGTCCAACAGATTTTCCTCCGTTACTTTGATAACGAATTTTTGTCCAAAATGGATGACAGTGCTGTCCTCCCCCTCATCAACTCTTCGCTGGCCATGACCACAGACTCTTACGTGGTGGACCCTATTTTCTTTCCAGGAGGAGACATCGGCAGCCTTGCAGTCCATGGTACCGTCAATGACCTGTGCATGCAGGGAGCAATCCCACTATACATAACCGCCGGCCTCATCCTTGAGGAAGGATTTCCCCTCCACGATCTGGAGAAGATAGCGAGATCAATGGGACAGTCCGCCCAACAGGGAGGAGTAAAAATAGTGGCAGGGGACACCAAGGTGGTACCGCGCGGCCACGCTGACAAAATCTTTATCAACACCTCTGGCATAGGCCTTATCCCAGAAGGGCGGGATGTCGGGGCACACAATGCCAGGCCTGGAGACCTCATATTGATTAACGGCCCAATAGCTGACCATGGAATAACCATCCTCACGCAACGTGAAGGCCTCAACTTCGAGGGCGCCCTCGTCAGCGACTCAGCTCCTTTGAACTCTATCGTGGGACAGATCCTTGAAGCATCGTATGATATTCATGTGCTCCGGGATCCCACGAGGGGTGGAATTGCATCTGCCCTTAATGAAATCGCGGAGCAGTCCCGTGTTGGAATAGAACTTTTTGAGGAACAGATACCCATCAAAAAAGAGGTGCAATCCGCATGTGAAATCCTGGGTCTTGACCCCCTTTATATTGCAAACGAGGGCAAGGCCATTATCTTTGTGGCTCCGGAGCATGCCGATAACTTATTAAAATTACTGCAGAAACATAAACATGGTAGACGGGCTGCAGTCATCGGAAAAGTAACAGAGGAAAACCCGGGGCGGGTTCTGCTCAGAACTAGGGTAGGTGGCACCAGAATAGTCACAATGTTAACGGGAGAACAATTACCAAGAATCTGCTGAATCTTCCAAGGCCAACTGAACCAGTTTGTCCACCAGCCCTGGAAGGCTCATTCCTGCTGCTCTTCCCGCCTTGGGAAACAAGCTGTTGGGCGTCATCCCCGGAATTGTGTTTGTCTCTAGCACCGCAATTCTATCACGGGCCACTATCACGTCGGTGCGGCTCCAGACCCGACACCGAAGCACCCTGTGAGCTTTTTTTCCAATATCCTTGATCTTTTCGCAAATCTCAGGATCAAGGGCTGCTGGGCAAATCTCTTGCGAGGCCCCGGGTTTATACTTGGCCTCATACGTGAAAAAAGGGTAGGAGGGGTTTGGCCGAATTTCAATCAGGGGCAGTACGTGTAGCTTTTTTCTTCCCATTACACAACAGGTCACCTCTTTACCTTGCATATATTCTTCCACGAGGACCTCTTCGGCCAGCTCGAGGGCCCTGTTAATGCCTGCCAGGATTTCACTGGGGCCGTGGCACAGTGAAATCCCGTAACTCGACCCCTCCACAGTGGGTTTTACCATGGCTCGCTCGCCCACAGCAGCCACAATGGCCTCCACGTCCAAGACATCACCCTTTCTTACAATCAAGTCCTTAGGGACATTGAGCCCCACAGCCTCATACATCTCTTTTGCTACCTTCTTGTTCATGGCCATGGCACTGGACATCACGCTTGAACCCACGAACGGTACGCCGAGAATCTTGAGCAGCCCCTGGATACACCCATCCTCCCCGAATCTTCCATGCAACACCGGAAAGGCCACATCGATTCTGTCCTTGTCATCAATTAGTCTTTTCAAGTCGTTAATCGGGTCGTAGAAATGAACCAGATACTTTTCTTTTGGAAGATTTTCCTGGACCGTGCGCGCGCTACTCAGGGAGACCTCCCTTTCTAACGACCATCCACCGCCTATAACAGCCACCCTTATCTTACCCATCTGTGCCCCCTTTTTGCCGGGTTACAAAGCTCAAACACCACACTTTTGATTTCCAGCATCCTAGAGGAATAGAAAATTTTGTAATAATAAAGCCCGCCATAACAGAGCCGAGGTTTTCAAAGCTCTAAACTGTTAGGAAATTTTTTTGTTAATTACCATACACCATTTAGCCGAGGCAATCATATTCGTCCAAATGATTCTGCACAATAAGTCGAAAGGGCGCGAATTTCTTAAATTCTTTGCCCCTGACAGCACAACATTGTGAAAAACTTCTTAAGAGGATTAAGTAGCTTTTAGTAAAAACTTTGACCACGGTGTGGCAAAATACAAAAAATTCTAATAGAAAAAAATGAATTCCTTAGAAAAAAGAAGAAAATTGGAGAAATTCAAAGATCTAGATTGTGGGAAATCTTTTCGACAAAAACCCTAATAACCCGTAAGCCCCACTAATGACGGCAACTTTAAGGCCCAACTTTTTTCCTTAAACTGTGCTACCTTACGTTTGTCCGAGAGAAAAACCCTTGCATTGACATAAGTTAGCCATTGTCGAAATCCAAACATGACCTAAGTTCTAGTTCAGCACACTGAGCTTTGACACTTATTCCTGAATTTTTTAAAAGGGCTCCTGTTGGCAGCCGGGATCGCTTCCTTTCCTATATTAACTTAACCAAATTTGTATGCCCACCGAACCCAACTTTTAGATAGGAGGTCTTATGAAAGAAGTCTGGGAAGAGATCAAAAATCAAATACGCGCAGAGCTTCCCAAAAATAGCTTCTCTCTCTGGATAAGGCCTCTCAGCTTCCTCGAAAGGCGAAATGGCACCTTGGTGTTAGGATGCCCCAACCGCTTCTCCAAAAATTGGGTGGCAGACAATTACAAGGCCTTGATCCAGGAAAAACTCGATAAGGCAGGTCTCGGGCCCATGGCATTAGAATTTAAGGTTCAGCACCACTGCCCCGAGCATCTATTAACCCCACCCTCTGAGGTGCCCCAACAGCTATGTCTGCCAAATATGGGGAACAGGCCGCCCAGGGGGTATATTGGGCTCAATAGAAATTTTACCTTTGACCGCTTTGTGGTCGGCCCTTGCAACGAGTTTGCATATTCCGCCTCCAAGGCAATGGCCCAAGATTTTGCCTGGGGTTACAACACACTATTAATGTTTGCAGGTACAGGGCTGGGAAAAAGCCATCTGTCCCAGGCCATGTGCCACAAGATCCTAGAATGTTTTCCTGACAAGAGAGTGTACTATATCACTGCAGAAGATTTCACCAATGAAATGATCTCGTGTCTAAGGCACAATCGCATCGAGGAGTTTAAGAAAAAGTATAGGGAAGCCTGTGACGTGTTGTTGCTGGAGGAAGTACACTTTCTCAGTGGCAAGGAAAAAACTCAGGCGGAATTAGGACATACACTGGATGCGCTTTTTAATGACAAGAAAAAAATCATTTTCACCAGCTCTCTCCCACCCAAGGACATTCCTTCTCTTTCTCAAGACCTCTCTTCCAGGCTTACGGGTGGCCTGGTCACAACGATAGAAAGGCCCGACTTTGATACCAGGGTAAAAATAATTCGGAAAAAGGCCCTGGAAATGAAACTTCCCCTGCCAGATGATGTGGCAGAGCTGCTGGCAGAAAAACTTACAAGAGACGTACGTCAGATGGAAAGTGCCCTGAACTGCTTAAAGGCAAAGTCTGAATTGTTAAACGAGAAAATATCTAGGGACCTAGCCCGGGAGGCCCTAAGATATCTTACCAATACCAATGATATTGCTGATATGGAAGATATTCTAGAACTGGTTTGCAAATACTATAAAATAGGCCCCGAGATCATTGGTTCAAAGTCGCGAAAAAAAATCCATACACATCCGAGGAACATTTTCATTTATCTTTGCAGGACCTTTACCGAAGAGACCTTGCAGAGCATATCACGGGCAGTAAACCGGAGTCACTCCACAGTGCTTTATGCATATGAGACCATTGAAAAAAAGATAAGAGCTGAAGCGAAGGTCCGAAAAGAGGTAGAGTTCCTGAGCCGAAAAATAAAGCAAGGTGGTACATGATTTCAAGACAAAGACGCCACTCTGCTCTCATAGCTATGTGGGCGCTGGGCACCCTTTTCACACTATTTTTCGCAGTTGGCCTTCTTGTTGCTGCAACCACCTTCTGGGTAGCGTATCAGAACCCAACTTTGCCTGGAAGCTGGCTTCCCCTAACAGCCCCCGTGCTCATAATACCTCTGTTGGTAGCCTGATGGATCAGGGCACTTAGGGCGTGCATCAGGAGGGCAAATAGATCAGACATCCTTTAACTTATCAACCACGATCTAGTCATTTCTCGGCCTTATCCTCCGCATAAAACGAAACAAGGAAATTCTCTTCCTTCGGAGAGAGATTGAATTTCTCTGAGGCTAGGGGAATCATCTGTTGAGGGGTCCTGTCTGGCTCCTCTCTGAGATTTTCGGATATCCATTTTACTGCCTGACGTAACTTTTCTCCTTTGGGCATAATAGTCGACACGTTCTAGCTCCTTGGGTCTTCTGTTAGATTGGTGAAGGTGCACTGCGTTCGCTGTGGCCACCTATATATTTTACGAGAATACAGGATCTAAACTTAGGAATGCAACAGCAAACTTTGGGCGTGAGCCATCGGCATTATTAATCAGTGCCAAGCCAATCGTTCCTCACATTCAAAGCCTAAGAGAAACATCACCCCAGCGCAAAAATCTTTGCTCCCCATCTCTTCCAACCACTACAAGAGTTCCATCAGACAAGATATCAACACCTCTGCATACACTGACATCCTTGCCGTCGTGCACCTTTATTTCCTTTCCCAACACCGCAGAGTAAGCCTTATAGGAATCAAGGATTCCTTCTCTTTGCCCCGCCTCAAGTCCACGGTAATGTTTATCCATACGCACCAAAATAGCACCCAGCAACCTCGTACGGCACGCAGGTTTTCCCGTCTTTGCATCAATACAGGTGGGAACTTCACCGTTGTCTGCCAGTTCAGACGGCGCCCAGTGAACATTTAGCCCAACGCCCACAACCACGTATTCAATAATGCCCGAGTTAATGGAAAACTCGCTAAGAATACCAGCCAGCTTCTTTCTTTCTAGATAAACATCATTTGGCCACTTTATCTGGCTTTTCAGGCCGTACTCGCACCTAATTGCCTCCACCATTGCAACAGCGGCAATTGCATTAAATAAGAACAGGCTATTGAGTCCAGTTGGCTGTTGGACTGCAACACCCGTTGGTCTCAAAATAGCGGAAAACAATAGATTACTCCCAGGATCTGATAACCATTTTCTACTCATTCTGCCCCTACCTGACCTTTGGTAATCAGTTACAACTATAGTGCCAAGAGGGTAACCCTCCTCACTCAATTTCCTTGCCAATATGTTCGTAGAATCGAGGCTTGTTCTATATACAATTCGCCCAGAAAACACGGTGCTGGAAATAATACTTTCCAGGAGATGAAGATCGATAGGCTTGTATTGGGGATTAGACTGATCCAATTCACCCACAGATGCAATGAACCATAACTTTATCAATGATCAAGCTCGGATTTGAGGGCCCTTGTCATAAGATCCCGTACTGCAACTTTTGGACTCTTTCCTTTATACAGAATTTCATAGACCTGCTCCGTGATAGGCATATCAACACCTTGGCGTCTGCCAAGTGCATATGCCGATCGGGCAGTCTTTACACCTTCTGCCACCATTGTCATTGACGTAGTGATTTCATCAATATTTTTCCCCTTGCCGATTTCAAGCCCTACTGTCCTATTTCTACTTAAGTCTCCTGTACAGGTCAGGACCAAGTCACCCATTCCTGCAAGACCAGCAAAGGTCAATGGATTTGCCCCCATAGCGACACCCAGGCGCCTAATCTCGGCGAGCCCTCGTGTAATTAGGGCAGCTCTGGCGTTATGGCCGAATCCCAAGCCATCGCAGGCCCCCGCGGCTATTGCAATGACGTTCTTCAGGGCTCCGCCCAACTGAACTCCGATTACATCTTCTGATACGTAAACCCTGAAATAGTCTCTGTAAAAGTACTTCTGCAGTCGTTTTGCCGTCTCCACGTTACTACAAGCAATTGTGATGGCTGTGGGATAGTGCC
>Ga0180301_10001344_pt1 | contig 19411 bp, 27 predicted proteins | sample GuaBasSediGuay16_FD_121797 | JGI IMG/M metagenome (GOLD analysis project Ga0180301, IMG submission 121797) | Subseafloor sediment microbial communities from Guaymas Basin, Gulf of California, Mexico - Guay16, Core 4569-2, 12-15 cm | ecosystem: Environmental > Aquatic > Marine > Hydrothermal...
ATCATCATATTTTAGTAGACAGATGCCATTTCCTTTAGATACCTTAGACCTGTTTCCAATTAATGTAGTTTAACTTCCTATTGACATTACATGCTTCACTATATCAACACACAAATTCTTATTCTCTATTGCTATCTCGTAAGACCGCAAGTCCGTACAAACTTTAAGTTTGCCACCAACCTGCATACCCAATCTGATATTCTGCAAAGCTTTATTCGCTTCCCTAATGCACATCTATTTACGGTGGCCAACTGGAGATGGCTATAGTCAGGCTTGTACTAGATGTGCTCAAATCCATTCGCGGACCATCAATAATAGACCTTGCGGAGAAGTTGTCAGAACTTAAAGGAATTAATATGGTCAGCGTAAAGGTGAATGAAGTCGATGTAGAGACCTTAACTCTGACGGTAGTAATAGAGGGAGACAACATCGCATTCGAAGATGTGAGGAATGTAATCGAGGATATGGGGGGAGTTATACACAGCGTTGATGAAGTGATAGCTAAGAGTTAAGGTGATGCAGGGAATTATGTCTCTATGCGATGTATGTAGATCTAGGTCCGCCACATTCTACCAAAAACACAGTGGGCTGAAACTATGCAAACATTGCTTCTTCGCTGACATCGAAGAGCGGGTCCAGGCGGAGATAAGGAGGTACAACATGTTTGAATCTTCAGATAAACTGCTCCTCGCTCTTTCGGGGGGTAAAGATAGTTTCGTTTTATTGGATATAATAGTGAGGGTTCACGATGCTAGCAAGTTAGTGGCATTATCCATAATAGAGGGTATCAGAGGTTACAACAGGCCTGAAGACGTGGAAAAACTGAGGACTATCACACGGAAATACGGCATCGACCATATAGTCGTGACTATAAAGGAGGTCATAGGGTATAGTGTGGATGACTTTGTTGAAGCTCAATACTCTATGTACGGAATGATAAAGATCTCTCCTTGCACTTATTGCGGCTTATCGCGTCGGCGAATACTCAACTTGTATGCTAGGAAGATCGGTGCGTCACGTGTGGTAACAGCACATAATCTAGATGACGAAGCGCAAACCTATCTCATGAATCTCCTCAGAGGCGACCCGGCTCGGATAATACAAGTCCATCCCTTATCTCCACTCCTCAGCCACAGTTTTGTTAGAAGGGTTAAGCCTCTGCGTAAAGTCTACGAATATGAGAGTACGGCCTACGCTTATCTTAAGGGTTTCAGGTTCCAGGAAACCGAATGCCGGTATTTAGAGCTAAGGCCAACACTTCGAGCCCGTATAAGACATTATCTCTATAGTCTTGAAGATACCTCACCCGGAACTTTACTAAGGTTTGTAGAATTCATGGATCTCTTGTTAGAGCCTTATGTAAAAAGACAGCAATTACCAGAATTACCTCGATGCAGTGTATGCGGTGAACCTACATCCTATAGAAGAGAAGTATGCAAGTTGTGCGAGTTAGTAACAATGATTAAAAACGCTTTTAGAACTAAATCTAATGAGCAGCTTAATCCCCATCGTTAAGAGATTTTATCCTAACCTTTTAATTTCTCTGAAAGGGCGGTAAGCGGTGGAAATACTGGAGCTTACAAAGGATAGCTTCCCCGGAGTATTTGCTCTTCACCATTTATGCGAAGATCTTCAGATGGGGGGAATAGGTAGACCCAGAAAACAATTCTTCCGAACCCGGTTAGAGAAACTTAAGCCTATTGAAAGTTATCTATTGGTCAGCATAACGGCGAACGACATAGATAAGAATGCCAAGTGGAAGCTCAGCTTGAACGGGGTTACGGTAACAAGAGAATTGAAACCACAACTCGAGCTCACAGATTCGGAGTTCGTACACGCACTCTATATATACGATGTAACTCACGCACTTCTGAAGAATCCAGCGGAGCCTGATGTAATGCTGATATACGACAGCCGTAAACCCATAACCATAGATGCTGTCTCGCTTTTAGTCTTCTACAAGGTCGAAAACAGTGAGAGTATAGTGAAAGGATTCGTGGGTCTACAAATTCTTAAGGAAGGACAAGAAGTAGTACGTGGGTATTCTCTTGCCAAAGACTTGAAAGGAAATTTCAACAATTACTACATAGGTATGGCGACGAATGCCAGTATAGCTAACGTGAGACTGCAGCTCGACAATAATCAACATCACCTAAGAATGCTGAGAGGTTTCAATGATTATGAATTGAAGTTGAAGAACCCAATTACTCGCTCTACACTCGCTATAGAGAGCACTACACCACGCAGAAGTACCGTCAAATTAATATACGATATAATGAGTATGAGCAATATAGCAATGCCTCAGCTGAGATGCAGTGTCAAAATTGATGATAATCACGTAAAAGTTTTCATAAGAAATGATGGGGCTGTACCGCCCGATGATGCTGTACAGGTGCTTCTTATGCGAGCTGGAGCTGTAGTAGATAGAACAGTAGTGCCACCCATAAAACCTGGTTCAGAGATTTCTGTGAGTTTAAACATGAGAAAGAACTACAAAGAGATGGGTGGTATCACCTTGGTTAGGATTTTGTGGCGTCGTGCTGCGAGAGTATTTACAGAGGATATACGTTTAATAACCTCTTAAAACAATTTCAGCAAAACCTAGTAGGAATGCCATTATCCCTATGGCGAAGGCATATTTCAGGACTCTTCTCGCCCACGCTCCTCTAGTAACCATGGATTTCATATCACTTAGACTTCTCGGTCTGAGTATGTAAAGAGCGTACACTACCAACACATCCACAACTATTGCTAGCAACAGGTATACAATACCCAAACCAGCGAACAACGGAACTATGCTGATACATATCAACAAAGAACTCAACACCAAGAGCACTCCATAAGTCTTCTCAATACCGTATACAACTACAAGGGTCTTGACACCGTGTATCTTATCTCCTTCGTAATCTTCTATTCCCTTTACAATCTCCCTCAACAATATCAGCAGAAATGCATGTAGAGCTGGTACGAGCGATAATACGAAATTCATCGAGAATACTTTGTTATAGAGACCGAATTTATCTACTACCGAGACTACACCATAGACTATAGAAAGTGCTCCACAAAGGGACACGATGATATTTCCGCTAAAGCCTCTCCTCTTAAAGGTTTTCGAGTATGTAAGCAGGAGCAACGCTGTAAATGCCGCAAGAACCGATGATAGAGGGCCTATCACCGTAGATAAAGCTGTGCCTCCTATAAACAAGATCATCGATAACAGCAGTGCACTTCTCATAGATATGATTCCCGAGGGTAATGGTCTCCAAGGCTTGTTCACAGAATCTATATCTATGTCGTAATAGTCGTTAACAACATAGCCTCCAGCAGCTATCAGGCTCGTTACGCAAGATGCTAAGAGATAAACTCTCCAAATTCCTCCTTCTAGGGCTACAGAAAAATAGAGGATTGAGGATAATACGCCTATCGCCGTAGCTAACATAGTAAGCGCAACATTATGTAGCCTCAGCAGCTCTACATACCCAGCTAGCATCCTAGCGTATGGCAATGCACCCGCCTACTCAAAGTGAAGCCAGTGAGAGTTATTTATTGATATACACCAATCCATCAACGGGGGCTACAGCTTTGAAGTTGCCCGGTGAACTCATAGATGTGCTAAGGTATGTAGCTGAACATAATCGATGGAGGAAACTCGAGTGTATAAATCTAATAGCTAGCGAAAACGCGATGAGCCCCTTAGCCGAGGCTGCTTATTTAACTGACATGATGCATCGATACGCTGAAGGAAAACCTCGAAAGAGATACTATCAAGGTACCAAGTACGTTGACGAGATTGAGATCCTTGTATCAAAACTCATGGGTGAATTGCTAGAAGTGCAGTTCGTCGAACCTAGACCTATAAGCGGCACTATAGCGAATGCTACAGCATTTAGAGTGCTCGCAGCGCCCGGTGAAAAGGCCGTTATAGCACCTGTTCAAGCAGGAGCTCATGTTAGCCACACCAAGTTTGGAACACTAGGAGCTCTCGGGATCGAACACATAGAACTTCCCTACGATCAAGAGAACATGAACGTAGACGTTGATAAAGCGATCAAAGTGATCGAAGAAGTTAGACCTAGGTTTGTCGTCCTCGGAGGTAGCGTGTACCTATTTCCTCACCCAGTAAAGGAGCTAGCCGAAGCCGCACACAGCGTAGATGCTAAGTTGGTTTATGATGCCGCACACGTCCTGGGTCTAATAGTAGGAAAGCGTTGGCGCAATCCTCTTAAACACGGAGCTGACATAATTACCTCTTCCACGCACAAAACTTTCCCAGGACCTCAAGGTGGTCTTATCGCTACGAATTCTGAGGATCTTTACAAAAAAGTATCGAAGGCTGTGTTCCCGCTGTTCGTAAGTAACCACCATCTGCACAGACTTCCTGCTACTGCTGTCACAGCAATAGAGATGAAATACTTTGGAGAAGCCTACGCAGATCAGATAATCAGAAATGCTAAGAGGCTTGCCGAGAAACTTCATGAGTACGGCTTCAAAGTTCTGGGCGAACACCTCGGTTTTACACAGTCTCATCAAGTAGTGGTAGATATTAAGAATTTTGGTGGAGGTGCGAAAGTAGCAAAACTCTTGGAAGAAGCTAACATAATAGTGAACAAGAACCTCTTACCCTACGACCCCCCGGACGCAATTAAAGACCCGAGCGGTATAAGAATAGGAGTGCAGGAAATGACCAGATACGGCATGAAGGAAAGCGAAATGGATGTAATAGCTGAGTTCTTTAAGAAGGTACTAGTAGACGGTAAGAAACCCGAAGAAGTACGAAAAGAAGTCATAGAATTCAGGAAGAATTACACCGAGGTCAAGTACACATTCGATGCGGACCTCAACTTGTTCGAGGCTCTATTCCGCATACCAATGATAATAGATCTGAGATTTTGAGGTTTCGTGTAATGCAACAATTAGATCTTTCGAATATTAGCAAAGCAGTAATATTGACCATAGGCTACGAACTTTTGCAAGGTCGTGTGATCAATACAAATGCTTCTTTTATCGCCCGGAAACTCTATCTCTTAGGCATAAACGTGAAAGCTATGCTTGTGGTAGGCGACGACCTTAGAGATATCGTGGAAGCACTGAGACTTTCAGTATCGTCGTTCGACGCTGATATGATCATAACTACGGGAGGTCTAGGGCCTACCCCAGACGACAGAACTTTAGAGGCTATAGCTACCTTTGCAGGATTGGAGCTGGAAGTAAACCCAGAGGCTCTCAAAGATATTGAGGCTAAGTACCGTAGCAAGGGTGTACCGCTTACCGAGGAGAGATTGAAGATGGCAATGCTGCCCCAGGGCTCGATACCTCTCCCTAATCCTGTGGGAATAGCCCCTGGCGTCTACCTTGCCCTCACCAGACCCAAGGTGATAATAATAGCGCTTCCAGGGGTACCGCAGGAGATGGAGGCTATATTCGAGAAGTACATAGAACCTCAACTCAGAAAAAGCCGCCGATTAATTCTGGCCGAGGGGCACATAAGACTCAGAACTATGGAGTCCGAGATCGCCGGGTTCATCAAACAGGTCTCAAAGTCCTATCCCTCGACTTATATCAAGAGCCATCCTGAAGGCAAGGAGCTAGGCAAGCCCGTAGTCAAGATCTATATATCCGCATATAGCCAGGATGCTAGCTCTGCAGAAAAATTGTGCACAGAAGTATTGAGAAAATTCATCGATTATGCACATGAGAGAAGTATAGATATAGCCGAGGTCCAAGAATGCCGCTCGGCTACTTAGCAAACAAGAATTATCTTATCGCCGTGATGCCTCCACGGGATCGTATCCATAGAGCTCTTTAAACCTTCTTCTTCCTTCCTCGGTCATCATGTCCGGCTTCCACTGTTTTTCTAAATTCAGCATCACCTCTATCTTCTTACCATTCTTTTCGAAAGCTTTTTTAAGAGCTTCCTCTATGGCTCTAGGTATCATATAGGCTATGGGGCAGAAGGGCGTTGTGACCCCTACCTCAACAACTATCTTATCATCACTTACATCTATTTTGTACACTAAACCTAAATCGTAAACGTTTATAGGTATCTCTGGATCGTAGACTGTGCGCAGTACCTCAATAACTTTCTTCTTCACATCCTCAACAGAGTTCACAGCTGTACACCAGGGCTACTTTACTAATCTAAATTATAAAAAGTCAAAATGTAACTGTGCTTAGGTACATAGAGGGTTGAAGATTCCTAGCCAGGCTGAGCAACTATGATGAGGGGGTCACCATAGCTGACCCCACTTAGGCAGATAAAACTCTAGCGAATTCATTCAAGTGGGAGATGGGTATATGTCCTGGACTATACTTGAGCTCCTGAGAAGTAATCCCGAAGCTCTTAAGGACGTTGTGAAGAAGAGGTTCATAGACCCTGCAATAGTTGACGAGGCTTACAAGCTAGACCTAGAATGGAGGAAGATGCTCACATACGTTAATGAACTTAGGCACAAACATAATGTGATCAGCAGCGAAATACCTAGACTTCCGCCTGAAGAACGTAAAAAGCGCATTGAAGAAGCGAAGAGACTATTAAAGGAGATTAAATTATACGAAACGAAGCTTAAGGAGATTGAGAGGCGTAGAGAAGAACTTCTGTTATCACTACCTAATATCATCCACGAATCTGTCCCTATAGGCCCAGATGAAACCTACAACATGCCAATACGTTGCTGGGGCAAAGCAAAAGTGTACCGCGAACACCTGCAACTATTTCTGGGAGAGACCAAGGGTAAAGGGCTGGAAATGGATTACGAAGTAATAGACTGGAGACCTATAGGACACGCAGACATGTTAGAGAAGGCGCTTAAACTAGGAGACACTCAGAAAGCCGGAGAGGTTGCGGGCTCAAGGTTTTATTACCTTTTCGATGACCTTGTATGGCTCGACTTCGCATTGCTACTATATGCTATAGACTTCTTAACGCAGCGCGGTTACAAGCTAGTCCTTCCGCCCTACATGCTAAGGCACAAAATAATAAGCGGCGTAATCGATCTAGAGACGTTCAAGGATGCTATATACAAGATCGAAGGTGAAGATCTGTACCTAATAGCAACAGCAGAACACTCCTTAGCAGCCCTCCACGCATACGAGGAGATACCCGAAGAGGAATTGCCATTAATATACGTAGGTATAAGCCCATGTTTTAGAAAAGAAGCTGGTGCGGGAAACAGAGACCTTAAAGGAATCTTCAGAGTACATCAGTTCCACAAGGTTGAGCAATTTGCGTTCACGTTACCTGAGCAGAGCTGGGACGTATTTGAGATGTTTATTAGACATGCAGAAGAGCTTTTCAAAGGTCTTGGCCTCCCATATAGAGTAGTTAATGTAGCTTCGGGCGAGTTAGGAGCTCCTGCAGCCAAGAAATACGACTTAGAGGTTTGGATGCCAGCTCAAGGCAGATTTAGAGAGATGGTGAGCTGCAGCAACGATCTTGACTGGCAGAGCTACAGGCTTAGGATAAGGTTCATTAGAAGGCGTGGTATGAAGAAAGGATTTGTCCACACAATCAACTCCACAGCCATAGCTTCCACGAGAACTATAACTGCCATACTAGAGAACTTCCAGACTCCTGATGGGGTGGTAGAGGTACCCAAAATACTTAGAAGGTACTTAGAAATATTCCCAAAGGCGCCCAAAGACTACATATACCCAAACAAAAAGAGTGTTCAAAAGACGTAACTATTCTTCCTCGACCCACCTACCTATGAATAACGACAGTAGATGTCTAAGACCGCTAGACCCCTTGCGTCTTTTTTTCATTCTCTCCTTCATCGATGTACCGTAGATGGCTACACTTATCAAGTCTTCGCCAGTAGCATCTCTATACAATCTAGATTTGTAATACAGTACTCTCAACTCATCGATGGTTGCATAGTCAAGGGGGACGCCCTTACGTCCATGTTCTTCCCAACGTTCGTAGAGCTTATCTAAGATTGCCATCACCTCTTCATCGGCGTAGAACATCGCCTTCGCGTAGTTGTTTGGGTTGTAATCAACATTGCTCTCTATTTCAACTTTCATTCTCTCTACATCTTCTCTGCTCAGAAACCCTCACCGTTTACACTACTCTTTTCAACTCTTATAGTTTTAGCTGGATTTTTCCTTAATTTCCTCAAGCAACTTCTTCAGTGATTCGACATTCCACTTGTGTACGCTTCTTCGGCGCTTATCGATAGGTAAGCCTAACCTTTTTGCTTCCTCTACTGTAAGCCCAGCTTCTCTTAGTTCACCTAAGCTAAACCCTCTTCCGACACGGGTACCCAGATCTACACCTGCATACTTTAGCAGTCTAGGCTTCTTTACTATAGGCAACGCTTTCTCCATCGAACTAGCCCCACAAATCCTACAGAGGTTTACTTAATAAGTCTGTTTTATAATATAAAATATCGAGTGGATATGGGACGAAGAGGCTTTGATGCTGAGAGAGACCTCGTGAGGAAATTATGGAAATGTGGGTTCGCCGTAATTCGTGGACCTGCAAGCGGCTCAAGAATAAAACGTGCTGTATGTCCCGACGTTGTTGCTATAAAGAACCGTAATGTCTTCGTGTTTGAAGTCAAAAAGCGTAGTAAATACGACAGCATCTACTTAGACAAAGAGCAGGTACTTAAGCTCGTTGAATTTGCGAGAAGAGCAGGAGGCGAAGCTTTCATAGCTGTGAAGATAAGTAATAATCCTTGGAAGTTTATTCCCGTGAATAAGCTAGTTGATGTAGGTTCAAGCTATAAAGTTCCTAGAGATGAGATAGAGGCCGGTCTGGACATAGATGATCTTGTCAGGATGTGCGATACATTCATTCCTCTAACATCATACAAAAAACGTTCGTCATACTAACTTTATTTTCAGTGAGATTCCTAGGGCCTCTAACCTGCGCTCTAATCGACGAAGTTTTCTACTGACCGAAGCTGAGAACACCGAACGCGGAATCTTGACAGTTGCACTCCCATCCTCCACATCTACATCGGCGAATGGCAGAATCTTCCTTATCAGCTCAACAGCTTTATCTCTATACATATTCTTCTTAATCTTCTTAACGGGCACCACCACTGTCTGTTCACCGAAAGTATAGATCTCATACTCAAGCTCGCCCGTTAAGAAGTCGCGCACTTCGACTACAGGTCTCGCAAGTTCTGCCTCACGAAGTCCTGTGGGGAGCTTTACTGTGAGAGAAACCTCGTACACCTTAGCTACTCTACCTTTCTCCATAAAGATCACAGTATCCACTATGCTCGGTATCATACCAAGGTCAACTCTCCTCAACAACCTCTGTATAGCGTCTATAGGTGACGTCGCATGAACAACGCCCACCATACCGATGCCAGCTAGTCTTAGGTCTACAAACAGTTTGAAATCCTCATCGTCTCTCATCTCATCGAGGACGGTGTAATCGGGTCTACTCAAAAGAAGTATATCGTGCAATTCCTCAGATGATGCATATGCTTTCGAGTACTGAGTTACTTCCTCTGCCAAACGCATATCTCTGGGAGATTCTATGGTCTTAACTATTCTCCCTTTACGCCTATAATAGTCAGCAAGTGCTTGAGCAAAAGTTGTTTTACCCATTCCTGGTGCTCCAGCGATTAGTATACCCTCAGCTCTTTCCTCAAGTCTTCTCATGAGCTTTTCAGGTAGCTTGTACTCCTCTAATGTAGGTCTGGCTAAGGGTTTGGTTATCGTGACTTCTATACCATCGGATACCGGAGGTCTTACAACCACGACCCTGTAATCTCTCAACTGAACAATAAGCGAACCCGGCCTTTCTACCTCGATTATTCCTTCGCCCGCCTTGGCCCTCTCAAGAACTTGGTTCACTAACTTTTCTATCTCCTCTCTACTCAAAGCCTTATCAGATATCTCAACAAGCCGCCAATAACCGGGACTTCCTTTTTTAGCTCTAGGTTTAGCACCCTCCTTAAGGTGTACACTCATCGTCTCCTCATCAAACAACTTTTCAAACATTAAGGATTCCTCACGCTGAGGTTTCACAAAGAGAACATCTATCCCCATAGCCCTACATGCAAGATACTGAATCTCGCTACAGGTAACTACCTTTGCACCACTCTTAGCAGCATATAGCCTAACAATCCTATCAATGTCCTCGTCTCTATCTCGTCTCTCCTCACCCACAACCTCTACTAATGTAAGACCTCTATCGGCAAGCTCTCTAAGCTTAACTAATTCCTGCAGACCCAGCATACCGGTGATATGTCCTTCAGATGCCTTTGTTTCGAAGAAGGATACCAGCGCAGAGTGAATCAGAATCCTTCCTCTTATAACTCCCCTCTCAATTAGATTCGAGACTACGTGCTCCAACACCGCACTCGTATCAGGTATGTACAGTTCTTCAAATGCCAGTTTCTCCAACGCATTCTTACCCTATGACACTTTACTATTCCTCTCTCACTCACGCGACTGGGCCTTATAAGGTGCTTAGAAATCCCAGTATACAGTTTAAAAAGGAACTATTCGCCTACAAATGATCTAGAAGCTCTCCCCATCTCCACCTTCTGGGCTCTCAGCATACGCACAATATATTCAAAGGCTCTTTCTGGTTCTGTATGGATACCACAGGAATACACATCTACAGTTGCAAAGCCGTATTCAGGCCATGTATGTATAGTTATGTGACTTTCGAGTACTATAGCCACGACGCTGACCCCCAACCCTATTCTCCAAGCCTTCACGTCGAGCAAAGTCATGTTACCAATCTTGGCAGCTTCGACCACTATCTTCATAAGCTTGTCAACATTAGTAAGTATACCTGGATCGCAGCCATAGAGATTCCCATAAACATGCTTCCCCACAACCTTAGCAGTTATGCTGGTATTCATCACACCTTCATTCGTTGTCTCTTGGTGCAGAGTACCTATGCTCATACCAGTACACCGGTAACCCCCACGGGGTAAATATTTATAAAATTTTCTATTTATAAACAATTGACGAGGTCTAAAAAACCCTTATAAGCCTCCAAACCTCTTCTTTCACCCGATTAACCCCCCGTTAAAAGAATGGGGGTCTTCAGAAGCGAACTTATAGGACGTTTTCCGAACCTTACAGCCTTACATCTTCATCACATACCTTATAACCGGTCACATTTACCAATATAAGATATTATGGGGACTGACTTTGATAGGTGTAAGTGCTAAGAGGCTTACTAAGGAAATAGTGAAGTACCTCAGTGAAGACATTGTCAGAACACTAGAAAGTCTAAGTGAAGAAGAGAGGAAAGTATTCGAATATTTCTTAATCAATATCTCCGTAGGCGAGCTGATCTGCCTTCGTGAACTAAGACTGTACTACAAGGTTAATGATCCTAGAAGAGTTCTCCAAGAACTCGTTGATAAAGGTATACTAGAGCGAGGTACGGGAAGCTATAGCTTATCCAAGCCCTTAAGAGATGCACTGCTGAAGTACTATTCACGAACTCACCACCTCGTCTCTTCACGTAGCTAAAGGGTTACAAGGTGCGTAACGATTGCTGTATGCGGATTCTCATATGCACACAAATCCCGTGAAGGGACTAGGAGCTGAGACTATAGCAAAGAAGTTCAGAGCTAATAAGGGTTGGTTCATAGCAATAGTCTCGCTCCCCCCGTATCATTACGGTTTACCGCCAACATTGGAGGGACACATAAAGGCTATCGAGATATTAATAAGAGAGTGTACTCGTGCTAGGAAGATTGGCCTTAAGGTAGCCTGCATTGCTGGTTTCCATCCTGCAGAGTTTGACCATCTGGTGAAGAAACATAGACTAGAGTTAAAGCACGTTATAGAGCTCGCTAAGAACGTTATAGATGTCATAGCTAAATTCATTAGAAGTGGAGAGCTGAATGGCATAGGAGAGGTTGGTAGACCCCACTACAAGGTAGAGCCTGAATACGTTGTTGCCTCAGAGATCATAACTGACTATGCTCTTGAAAGAGCTAAAGACCTCGATGCAGCAGTGCATTTGCACCTTGAGGAAGGCGGGTACGTAACTGTTCTCGATATAAAGAATCGAATAGCGAGATTGAAGTTAAATCCCATACGGGTGGTGATCCACCACGCACGCCCACGAAATCTCGTTTCAGCAATAGAACTAGGATTGATGAGCTCCGTACCCGGTATAAGACCAATCCACGACTACATAATCAAGAGCAAGATCCCGCCTATGTATACCTTTGAAAGTGACTACCTAGATGATCCTTCAAGACCTGGCTCCGTTATCTATCCATGGGAACTAATACAGGTTCAGAAAGAATATCTCGAGAAGGGGTTATATAACGAAGAGTACCTCTGGAAGATCAATATCGATAACATTGTACTGGTATACGGTGTTGAACCTCCGTAGCATAATTACATATTCTTAACTACCTTAGACAGTCTCTCTTCAACACAATCGTCGAGACACGTAACATAGCACTTATGATTAACGGCTCCTGATGTCGTATCTCTACAACTATTAGTGCATTCTGCGCTACAGGGCGCGTCGTTCACCTTAATTAAGTAGTATTTTGTTGCTAATCGTGTTATAGTGAGAAGATGCATTACACCACGAATTCTTAGGAACGATCTCACTTGATCTATGAGCTCGCTTCTTACCACAGCAAAACCATATTGCCTTAACATATTCCTAAGGTTATCGCTATTCACTAGGTTTTCACTAGCCAATACCCGTCCCCATATTTATTCTACGATATGGAATATTTAGATACTCTAAGACCCTTCTTACTACCCGCTCCAGAGCGGGATCTCCACGGCTCCTCCTGACTTTTCCATCTCTATATACGGCTCTTAGTCTAAGCCTTCCCTCGCTATCATACACCTCTATCACTCCTTTAACATTGTTCCTCAAATTCTTGATCATCTTTAGCTGAACAGCATAAGCATCCTTAGGAACATCCACGTATATCTCATAGGCATATCCGCGAGAATAGAGGCTCTTAACATTTCTTTTAGCATTTACCTTGGCAATTCTCTCAACAGTTCCATCAGGCTTAACCATGAGCGGCAGCTGTCTGTAGGCATGTTTTCCCGTCCTACTCCTAGACAATTCATCATATAGCTTTATCACTTCAGAACGCCCTGTTAGAGTAACTACTCTACCAAGATTATATTCTCCTCACCTTTACTTGTGATCTTCCCCTCCTTAACTTCGGCATTTATGCAGAACATCGAATTGTCTAGGGGTTTCCGAATACGTATCAAACCTTTGATCTCTATATGCTTAGCTCTGAGCCTCTTCTCACCTCGTAGCATCCCTTGTTCATCATACAGCGTCACGATGACTTCGAACAGCTCTCTTGAGGGTACTAAACATAGTCTTGCATACATTCTAGTCCCCACATCACTATTGAAGCAAGTGTTTTTACCTCTATCTCACGTAATCAGGTGGGGTGGTACTAGAATGAGTACTGGCAATCTCAAGAAGATAGAAGTCGTGCAGATGGAGATACCCGAGGGTGCCAACATAATAATAGGGCAGAGTCACTTTATTAAGACAATTGAAGACCTTTACGAAGCTCTAGTAACTTCAAGTCCAGACATAAAATTTGGCATAGCTTTTGCTGAAGCTAGCGGTAAGAGGCTTATAAGGTATGACGGCAACGACGAAGAGCTTGTGAAGGTAGCCATAGAAAACTGTAGAAGGATAGGTGCAGGTCACATTTTCGTCATTTTGATACGTAATGCCTGGCCTATAAACGTTCTCAACGCCATCAAATCAGTACAGGAGGTTGTCAGAATACTGGCAGCGACAGCAAACCCGCTACAGGTAATAGTAGCAGAGACAGACCAAGGGAGGGGAGTAATAGGCGTCGTCGACGGATTCATACCCCTGGGAGTGGAAACAGAGGAAGACATAAAGGAACGAAAGGAATTCCTACGGAAGATCGGTTACAAGAGGTGATCGTATATGGCTAGGAAATTCAGACTCCTAGTAAAGACTTTTTCTAGGTATAAGCTCGCTGATGACGGCATAGAACTCGAGCTTCTCAAACTCTTAGGCCAGGAAGAAGTTGTCAAAGAGATCAACGAGAATGAACTCGAAAAAAGTCTAGAGAGCATAGCTTTGAGCATACTCGGAACCAAGCCCGATGTCGATTTAGTGGAACTAGAAGCTAAAGTCGATGGTTCAACATACGTGTTCAGCACATCACGTTTCGCTTCTAAAGACCTAGAACCTGTGCTAGTAGCACCCAGACCCTCGCGAATCCTACGTCTCTACATATCGGATGCCACCAGCAATACCAACGAGGTTCCACTTAAAATTCTAGTAAACGAATCTAAGGGGCTATATGTGTACGAAACGCCCATAAAGGTAAAAGATCCTGAGATAGAAGGGAAGATACTCATAGCTGAATGCGATACCGGGACGTATATCGTCGACCTTAGTACTATTCCCAGGATTGTCACTAAGAGAAACACCGCGCAGACTACACGAAGGAAGAGGAAGAGACGTAGGAGGAAACGTAGGATAAAAAAGAAGAAAACGACAAAAACCTCAGCTTAATAACACAGCCAAAACCGCTTTTGCAGTATGGAGTCTATTCTCTGCCTCATCCCACACTACGGAATTAGGAGACTCCAGTACATCCTCTGTTACTTCTTCTCCTCGATGCGCAGGGAGACAGTGCATAAATATGAAATCCTTCTTGGCATGTTTGGCAAGCTCGCTATTCACCTGGTACTTCTGTAGATCTTTAATTCTCTTTTCACGCTCGGCTTCCTGCCCCATACTCACCCACACATCTGTGTAAACAACATCAGCGTTCTCAACCGCTTCTACGGGATCTCGAACAATTCTTATCTCGGCACCACTACGCGAAGCCTCTTCCTCTGCACGTCTAAGGATATCCTTGTTAGGATCATAGCTGGGCGCCGTAGCTATGTAGATATTCGCTCCTAACATCGATGCTGCTAACATTAAGCTATGAAGTACATTGTCTGAACCGTCGCCCAGAAACGCTATCTTCAATCCCTCGATCCTGCCCTTCTTCTCCAGTATCGTCATCATATCAGCTATAGCTTGCAAAGGATGCTCTAAATCGCTTAACGCGTTTATTATCGGGATCCGAGCGTATTCGGCGAGTTCTACCAAGTCTCTATGTCTATAAACCCTAGCTGCTATCCCGTCAAGGTACCTCTCTAATACCCTAGCCGTATCCTTTATGGGTTCACCTCTACCAAGCTGCAACTCACTCCACGAGAGGTAGAACGATCTGCCACCTAGCTGAGACATTGCCGCCTCTAAGCTTACACGTGTCCTCGTACTATGCTTCTGAAATATCAGGCCCAGAACCTTACCCTCGAGTATCGATATTATACGTTCACCTGCATAAAACCTCCTTTTAAAGTCTAGCGATAGGTCTATTAGGAATTTGAGTTCTTCTGGTGTTAGATCCGCTATCGATAGCAGATCTCTACCACGCAAACTCCTAAAATTCATCCAACCTCCCTTCTAGACTCGATATCTCTGAGAAATAACCATATTTATCCCATCACAGTATATGAGCTATCGGTAGCAGATTTGGAGCATAGTCTGCTAAGCCGAATATGCAAAGCTGTCCACCTATTGAACGAACTCGTCAAAGAAAGGCGTGGCGTTAAGCCTAGATTTAGTAGATGTCACATACTAAAGGCTCTTCAGGTGCTTCTAGAGCATGAACCTATCGGAAGACCAACGCTTAAAAAACTTCTAAGTCTCGGAGAGACTAGTACGAAGAACATGATTAAGAGGCTTCGTGAACTTAAGCTAGTAGAAGTAGATATTGTAGGAGGTTCCTATCTGACGGATAGAGGTAGAGAAATAGCAGAGCTTCTCGTCGGCGCTCTAAAACCTCTTCCTAAAATGAAGATAGACAGCAGTATTGCACCTTGGAGGGCCTCATCTACTTGGTTATTGAAACACTTAGGTACTCTTGTCAGAACAGATAACATAGTCAAGATTAGAGACGAGGCCATTAAGGCTGGAGTTGAAGGTGTTGTGATCCTCATCTATAAGAAAGAATCTCTGATAATGCCTACTTCTTCAAAGCTTGAACACGTTACGGGTGTGATCATACCTAAAAACTGCAGCCATATGCTCGAAGATGGTGATATGATAACCATTGTCGGCTCATCTACTCAAGATCCGTATGTACATTGTGAGGCGGTGCTCAATATAGTTGACTATTTCTGCAGATCATCTACGGAACCACATGTCTAAGCTTCTTACTTTTCCTCGCAAATATTCCCTATACGCCTTCTTTAGTCTGGCAACTGCGTTCAGAACTCTATCTCTGGAAAAGTCGTATTCTTCAACTAGTAGCGTCATTATGGCTTTTTCGTCTGGTTCGCGCCACTTGATAGAGTACTCATCAGTAACTTGAGGTTTTAAGAAATATTCACGTATTTTCAACGGATCTTCAGGAAACTTAGCCCGTGGAAGTACCTTGAGTACTTTTTCAAGACTTCCATACCTTTTTATAAGCTGGTAAGCTGTCTTGGGCCCTACACCCTCAACCCCATCAGGGTTGTAGTCGGTACCTATAAGTATGGCTATATCCACTAGCTGTTCCCGAGTTATCTTCAGCGTTCTAAGCAACGCATCAAGTTCTATAATCTCTGGCAAGATCTCTACATACACATCTCTTCCAGGAAGTTTCCTTTTTCCAGTGATAGTGAGGTTTCTCACCAGTCTTGGAGCCCCAAAGAGCAGTGAGTCATAGTCTTGGCTTCCAACACCCCATGCATCGCCTTTCTTAGCCACATAAGCGGCTTGTGCTTCACCCTCAGCAGGTGCCTGTATATATGGTATACCCATAGCTTCTAGGAGCTTCTTAGAGGCGTCAACCATCTCATCCGTCAACTTTATGGCCTGAACGGCATACTTTTTGGCCTCCTCAACTCTGCCTTCGGCTCTTGCCCTACGAGCTTTTTCGGCAGCCTCCTCGCGTCTAATTCTTCTACGCTCTATCTCTGCCGCCTTGATTTCAGGAGGTTTACCATCAAACACATAGATAGGCTTTATACCATGCTCAACTAGGTTTATCGTCCTATAGAAGAGCCCGCTTAAGTGACTCGTCACACGTCCACGTCTGTCCATGAGGGGTGTTCCGTCCGGCTGTCTTATAGCTGCAAGAAATTGATATAGAGCATTATAAGCATCTAGAGCTATCACTTTACCCATTAGCTCTCGGAGATCTTTCACCTGCCTACGCACTTCGTCGGGAATTAGCTCTCTAAAATTCACACCCATCTCTTACTCCCGGCTAAGATTAGCCGTTGTACCACTTATTCGTATTTCCCTGAAATCCTTGATGAATCTGCTTCCGAACAATATTACCTAATACTTTTGCGTAGCTTTATTACACGCATATCCTCCTTCTGAGGTATTACGTGAATGAATCCTTCGACCTCGAGCTTCATTAACGCTGATATGAATTCCGTATATGATATGTCGTATTCTCTTCTGAGCAGTTCTAGCAACTCCCGATCTGATATTAATCCTCCTCTTTCTTGTAGTAAACGGAGTATCCTAACAAGCATTAATCTTTTGCTCACCACAAATCTCCACACTCTTTCGACTATCAGCTATACTGCTGAATAAAGACGCTTAAAAAGCGAGTCTCGTTATGTACTCAACTTCGACATTATCGACCTCATCGACTCCTCGAATGACTTCCTCTAACTCTTCAGTACCACCTTCGGTCTCCTCAGGCATCGTTACGTAGAGCATCAAGGCCTTATAACCGAACGCTATGTCCAGAGGCTCCCACTTGGCAATTTTGTACTTTTCTTGAGGAAGCGCCTTCTCTATTTTCTTAACTAGAGGCTCTAGATTCTCCATAACATCTTTAGGATACACTTTAAGCACGACAAGCACTTGAGCCATAACTCTTCACCTCAAGGCCCTTCAAATCCACAGTTTGGACAACGATAGGTTATCGCATGTTTTCTGCACTCGTAGCATCTCCATATGATTATCTTTCCGCAGTTTGGACATAGAAATGCTACAGCTTTCTTACCTGGCATAATGGGTCTCTTACAGCTAGAACACAACCTTAGGGACGCAGCTTCGTGTATCGCTGGTTTTGAGTAGCTGACGGCCATTTTCCCACCTTCTTATAACCTCTTCTACTCATTGCACTATCAATATAAAAGCCTTATGTAGTAATCTGCACTGGTTGCAGGACATGGAGTGCAGAGGAGAATTTAAACAAGTAATAGTTGTACGCAGTGATATTAAAATGAGCAAAGGTAAATTAGCTACACAAGTTGCCCATGCAGCTGTGGAGGCAACCTTGAGAACATTAAAGATAAAGCCTGAGTGGGTCGAGTGCTGGCTCTCTCAAGGACAGAAGAAAGTAGTGTTGAAAGTAAACAATCTAGATGAGCTTCTAAAGATCAAGGAAGATGCTCAGCGAAATTCCTTAATAGCTGTTCTAGTGGTTGACGCTGGGAGAACAGAGCTTCCTCCAGAAACGCCTACAGCTGTTGGAATAGGTCCTGCGCCTGCCGAGCTTATCGATAAGATCACTGGGAGGTTGAAGCTTCTTTGAACCTTCCCCTCATAGACATAGCACTCGGTATGGAGCTCTATGCTACGCCAACACCTCCAGTACCTTCAGCAAGGATATGTGGAGAAGAATCTTTTCAAGTGTATGAAGTGCACGGAGACTTTATCGTTAGACCTCCTTACCGAGCGTTAACTTCACATAGATGTCAATGGTTTGTATACGCTATTGTTAAGAGAGGGCTCTCGACATTCGAAGCCGTCAGTATCTTATCTAGAGCTCTGCGCTGTAGATACGCGAAGTTTAGCGGACTTAAGGAAGCTTGGGGTACAACACATCAGTTAGTGTTTCTCAGTAACTGCGAGAGATATAGTGCCTATCTACGTCTAGGAGAGAAGCTCGAGGCTATATTTCTGGGATGCGTTGAAAGGACCCGTACGAATACAGGCAACCTATTTATGATAAAACTTGTAGTTGAGCCTGAGGATTTACCACGTCTTCGGCAGGCAGTAGAAGCTATCAATACCACGGAGATACCGAACTACTATGGCTACCAACGGTTCGGCTACGTACGGCCTATAACCCATTTAGTAGGCAAGATGCTTCTGGAACGTTTGTGGGACGAAGCGATAATGTGCATGATCGGCAAGCCCTTCCCGCAGGAGTCCCCCAGATCTGTCACCGCCAGGAAAGTTGCTGAAGGAGGAGATTACTGCCATGCTTACCAACTTTTTAGAGAGGCGGGGCTCGAGATCGAGGCACGTATATCAAATAATCTATGCCGAGGAGCTTCACCGCTTGAGACTCTGAGAAAGCTACCTCGAGAACTTCTTCATCTCTACGTAAACGCATATCAAAGCTACTTGTTCAACAAAATTCTCTCGTCTCTATTTTCATCTAAGAAGAGCATATCTCAGGTCATCCCCGTACCAGGC
>Ga0180301_10001345_pt1 | contig 19411 bp, 15 predicted proteins | sample GuaBasSediGuay16_FD_121797 | JGI IMG/M metagenome (GOLD analysis project Ga0180301, IMG submission 121797) | Subseafloor sediment microbial communities from Guaymas Basin, Gulf of California, Mexico - Guay16, Core 4569-2, 12-15 cm | ecosystem: Environmental > Aquatic > Marine > Hydrothermal...
AGCTTTCAGTATAATTTCAGTATCAACACCAATGCCGTTTGTTGAAATCTCTATTTGCTCAAGTGCTTTCCTAGAATAAGCTCTAAATCCGCTTTGCGTATCGGTAATCTCAATGTTACCAACGGTATTAGTGAGTTTGCTCAGAAATCTATTTCCCAGCTTCCTATGTAAAGGTATTTCATCGTTAAAAACTCCTAAAAAACGAGAACCATTAACAATATCTACCTCACCCTTCAATATAGGCTCAATTAATCTTGGAATATCATTTGGATCATGCTGATCATCAGCATCCAACGTAACAACAATATCCGCACCTAACTCCAGAGCTTTCTTAAAAAGACTACGCAATGCAGCACCCTTACCCATATTCTTTTCATGCCTAATAACCACTGCACCCAATTTCTCGGCAATCTTCCCAGTTAAATCTTGAGACCCATCATCACAAACAAGAACTTTATCAACATACTTCTGCGATAGTAAAATTATTTTTCCAATAGTATATTCTTCGTTATAGGCAGGAATTGCAGCGATGATAAATTTTCCATCTTTAGAGTGCTTGCCATTTCTGGCAAACATACCATCGACATTCAATTTACTGGAACTTTGCTGCATTTCCCCAACACACCATTTTCTTAATATCTTTCACATAATATCGTCTGAGTTAAATGTAGAGGCGTTACCTAAATGTGATATGTCACAAGGGAATTTAATCATTTCGAACTTTTATATAATTACGCCCATCGAAACGTAGAATGCTCATAATAAAGTATTTTCAATATTTCTTCGATAAGTAACATTTTACTTATTAAAGATGGCTGAAAACCTCTTAATGAAACTAATCTTAAAATAGTTTGATACTTGATGAAAAAACTCACTGAATTTTTAGAGAAATTTAGGTATTTCAAGTGTTATTTGCTAGGTTTTTAAGTGATCCCTTCCGTTTTTTACCCATCAGGAGATATTTGTGGCATAAAGTAACTTGCAATCGATACGATGATGGTTACAACATTTATTCCCGCTGAGATTTTGCTCCATCAGTTACTTTTGGTTATATGTAATGACTAGAAACAAAGTAAAAATCTTATAATTTGAATTAAAAGGAAAAAAATGAGTATTTATTAGGTGTAAAAAGCTTATAAACATCAATAAACCTCTTAGCAAGGATAATTTTACTAATGCTTATTATAATGACGTCTAACTGCGATAAAGTCAAGATAATTTATTTTACCCTAATCCTACAGCTGCAAACCTTAATTTTGATGAAAAAACAACCGGATCGTAAATTCTTCTACCATCCACCACAGCTGGGGTCCTCATATACTTAATAAAATCATCCGGCTTTAGTCTCTTAAATTCATCCCACTCAGTGACGATCAAAGCGCAATCAGCATCTTTTAAACAATCTATGGAGGACGAAGCAAATTTTACAATGTTTCCAAATATTTTCTTTGCGTTATTCAGAGCTGCAGGGTCATAGACTACTACATAAGCACCCTCATCAATTAACTTCTTAATAATCCTTATGGATACGGCTTCTCTCATATCATCGGTGTTAGGCTTAAAGGACAATCCAAGAACGGCAATTTTTCGACCAGCCAAATTACCAATCAAACTTTTAGCTAATTCTACCAGAATGTAAGGTTGTTCATCGTTGACCTTTAATGTAGCATCCACAAGCGGAAGATCTATATTAACTCGATTGGCAAAATTTCTTAACGCTTTAAGATCTTTAGGCCAGCATGAACCGCCCCAACCTGCCCCAGCCTTCAAGAAAAGTGGGCCAATTCGTTTATCTAATCCAATACCCTTAGCAACAATTTCTACATCAGCACCAGGAAACTTTTGGCAAAGATTAGCAATCATATTTATAAAACTCACTTTCATAGCCAAAAAAGCATTATTAGCATACTTAATAAGCTCCGCATTAACAGGAGTAGTTCTTATAACTGGTGGAATATTGTTGCCATAAAATTCCCTGTAAAGTGCTTCCAAAATATTTCCAGATCTAGTATCAACTTCGCCAATAATGATTCTATCTGCCTTAAATGTGTCTTCAACAGCAGATCCTTCTCTTAGGAACTCTGGATTCATACAAAGGCCAAAATCTTTACAACATCGCTTACCTGAGGCTTTTTCGATGATCGGTTTAACTACTTTCTCAGTGGTAGTTGGTGTCACCGTACTTTTAACCACTACAAGGTGCCATTCATCCTTTTGTTGAAGAGTTTCTCCAATCATTCGTGCTGCTTCCTCAACATATCTTAGATCGATATTTCCATCTTCTCTGCTAGGAGTTCCAACGGTTATGAAAGTTATATCTGTGTTGACAATAGCTTCAACTAGATTTGTAGTTGATTTCAAATAACCATTTTTAACCGATTGTTCGATAAGCTTGCTAAGACCCGGTTCGAATATTGGCGATAGACCTTGATTAATCTTTTTAACCTTACTTTCATCTACATCAAATCCGATAACATTAAATCCTCTTGAAGCAAAGCATGCAGCCGACACTAAACCTACGTACCCTAATCCCATAAATGAAATCCTAAACTTTACCATTTAAATCAACCCCCTAAACCATTCTATTGTATATCGTAATCCCTCTCTTAATGGTATCTTAGGCTTCCATTCAAGAATACTTTTCGCTTTGGATAGATCAGGGCATCTCCTTCTTGGATCATCAGGTCTGGGAGGTTGAAATATCAGAGAAGATTTAGAATTCGTGAGCTTCTTTATTATTCTTGCGAGATCCAGTATTTTAATTTCTTGAGGACTACCGATATTAATTACTTCTCCCCTACATTTTTCAATAAACAACATCTTTAGTAAAGCGGTAACTGTATCAGTTACATAACAAAAACTTCTTGTTTGAAGTCCATTCCCGTGAATTGTTAACGGGTCACCTCTAAGTGCCTGAATTATAAACTTTGGAACAACCCTAGCATACCTGGCATTCGGATCAATCCTAGGCCCATAGGTGTTAAATATACGTGCTATTCTTATATCAACACTATACTGCCTAAAATAAGCCATACATAAAGCTTCACCAAACCTCTTGGACTCATCGTAACAACTCCTAAAACCGATTGGATTTACCTTACCCCAATAAGTTTCAGGAGTTGGCACAACTTCCGCGTTGCCATAAACCTCTGAAGTAGAAAGAAACAACAACACCGAATCACTCAACCTAGCATTTTCAAGAAGTCTCAACAAACCAACACTATTGGGGAACATTGCATTAACGGGTTTATTCACGTATTCCTCCGGAGAAGGCAGGCTGGCGCTATGAATAATATAATCAAACTTCTTAACGGGATTCCATTCATTCACATCTGCCCTTATAAACGAGAAATTCTTGTTATTTGACAAGTGCTTAATGTTTTCCATCCTACCAGTGGACAAATTATCGAGACAAAAGACTTTGGCGCCCAATTTAACAAGAACATCACAAATCCAACTTCCTAGAAAACCAGCCCCACCAGTTACCAAGATCCTTTTTCCCTTAAATACATCTTCATTTACATTTATACTTGATGTTATCGTTTTCAATCCTCTCTCAATAACTGGTTCAAGCATACTCAGTCACTCCTACTCCAATATTCATGTGATATCCTAACAGCTTCCCAATATGTCTTAGGAGTACCTATATCCAACCTTAATTCATCACGGTCCAAAAGTATCCCTCGGACGTCTCTCTTTTCATCAATTAACCTTTGAATTGCATCAGTAAGCTGAATTTCACCGCCAACTCCGGGCTTCAACCCTTCTATAACATCCATTATCACAGGATTAAATATGTAGAAGGGCATAATAGCTAAGTTCGAGGGCGGTACCTTAGGTTTCTCGACAACCCTCAAAATGCGATACACATAACTTCCAAGCTTTTCAGCAACTGCCACACCATAATCCTTAGGATCGGAAACTTCTTGCAAGAGAATAACCGCATCAACTTTACTCTCAAGAAAAATATCAATCATTCTCCTAATGAATTTACTACTACTTGAGATTATGTATGTATCCCCAGCACAGACCATGAAGGGTTCATTGGCTATAAAGGGTCTAGCCATTAAAACAGCATGCCCAAATCCCCTAGGTTCAGGCTGATTAACCCAAACAATAGTTGAACTCTCCACCATTTTATAAAATGCTAACATTTCAGACGCAAAATTCTCTTTTCCTTTATTATTCAATTTTGCTATGTAATCCCAGTCAGGCGTAAAATGATCTTCAATTGCTCTTTTACCACGGCCAACCACAAAACAAAACTCCCTAAAGCCAAACTCATATAACTGTTCAAACAAAGCCTGAAGTAAGGGCTTCAAAACCAAGCCACTCTTACCTCTCACGAAGATAGGAAGCATTTCCTTAGGCAATTCCTTACTCATAGGCAAAAGTCTAGTACCTAAACCGGCAGCTGTCACAACAACTTTCCTAATCATCAACCCTTCACCCACTTCCTAAGATACGATAATGCACAATAAAATTTTTTCCTTTCAGTATTCGACAAAATTTATTTTTACAAAGTTAGACTAAAAGTGGGAAAAGACGAAATAAATCTATTTTGAGAGAGAATGTCAAATTCAAGAGGAAAGATTAATCAGTTAATAGAGGGATCTATGAAAGCATCAACTTGATGTTGATTATCAGCAATTTATTTTTCGGATTTATATCCTTTAAATACTTAGTCTTTTAGCTAAGGATAATACGGCATCAGAGTTCCAATATTTAAACGAACCCGTACGACCTACTGGTATAAGATTTGAGGCAACTTCTTTGAGTTTGTTCATAAGCTTTCTCTTCTCTTTATCGTAATTTACTGTTAGCAAGGGATATGCATAGGCTTGTTTAACCACGTGAGCAGCAACGATGTTATCATGTCTAATGAAACCAATATCTAATAAGGAGTCTAGCACTTGGTACACCAAATCCTCATCTCGCATATTCCATATATTGTCACCCTTAAAACAAGTAATTTCAGCTACAAACCCTCTCAAACCAGTGTTTTCGTTGTATTTGCTAAAGTGCCCCATCCAACAAAGTCTACTAAAAAAAATATCACTCTCGGGAAAGTATAACCAAGACTTATCGAGATTTCTAGAATATTCTTCTTTAACTACCATAAAAACACATATGTCAGCTCTATATTTAAGGTCAGTAGATATACCAAGCATAGACGCAACATCCGTTAACGGAATAGTAGAATACACAGTACCCTCGACATGTAATTCTTCTTTGTTATTTATTATGACTTCCGAAACTTTTCCTCCATCAGAAACAATGTCAGTGACACGAGCCTTAGTTCTAATTATGACGTTTCGAAGTTTAGATAACTTATTTACGATCGCATCCGCTATGGATCCATAACCACCCCTAATGGGATAAAATTCCTTTCTAGGCTTAGAGAAAGCCGTCGTTATGTGTGCATAGGATGAAGTTTCACTAATTTGAAGATTGCATGGGGCTAACTCTGCTGAAAGCGATCTCGGCTCAATACCCCACCATTTCCTTGAATATTCGCCAAAAAACTCATGGTATAATGTTTCACCAACCTGAGAGATTATTGCTTCTTCAAAATTTAAGGCCGTATTAAAACCTTTTCTACGATTAAGTTGTTCAAGTTCTGCTTTAATACGTCCATGTAGGTTTTTAGGTAATCGGTAAATATTATTCCAAGTTATCACGGGTATTACATGGTCAAAAATTTTACCATACTTGTAAGTTCCAGGATTAGTCTTATAGTGAGCCAGCTTGACTAGCGAAGATATCCAATTAATGAGCGCACTATCATTGGACCTTAGCACGTGCGGCCCGAAATCGAAAACAACATTCTTAACTACGTAACTACGTGCCAAACCGCCTAAATTACTTTCAGATTCAAGAATCAATACTTTACTACTACGTGATAAGTTGATAGCTAGCGATAATCCCGCTAGACCGCCACCAATAATGACACTATCTGACCACATAGCCAATCCATCTCGAAGAGGCTCTTTAAGAAGGTTAATGTCGGAGGCACAATCGCAAACCGCAGTAATACGTTGGAAACTGATTACGAGCTTTATAACCGAACTCACTCAACCCTATACCTAATGAAGTAACAATTCTTATTCCTTACATAAATTTATGTTTCTCTTGCTAATTTTCCATATAATAGTGGAGTAAATTCGTAACCGTTTTTACAACATTAAAACTTCAAGTGAGTTTGTGTCTCCTCATAAGAATCATAATCTTAAAATTTACAATCCCAAGTTTCCGATTTTCATCTTTTAAGTTATGTAGCTCCTTTCCATATATTTATAAGTTTTTTAACTTCCTTGTGAATGTTAAAATCCTTTTCAATTTTTTTTCTTCCATTTTTTCCCATTTCTTTCCTTAAGTGTCCATCTTGTAATAAGATCCTTATCGCGTTTGCTAATTGTTCAACATGTTTCGGTTTAACTAAAAAGCCTTCCTTTCCATTCTCTATAAGTTCAGGGATACCAGAAATGGTTGTAGAGATTACAGGTATTTCAAGCGCCATAGCTTCCATTAAAGCTGTAGGAATCCCATCCATATCACCATTTCTAGCTTTTATACAAGGCAGAATAAATATATCAGACTTGGCAACCATCTTTAATGCAGAAGTATTATCTAAAGGACCAACTATTCTGATATTCTTTTCTAATTTTAATTTTCTAATAAGTGTAACAAGTTCACTTTTCAGTGGCCCATCTCCCACTATGATGTACTGCAGTTCAGGGGCTTCTTGCAAAATTTTCTTCACCGCTAAAATTGCATATTTTATTCCCTTTTTTTCCACTAATCTACTGACCGTAATTAAGTTTATTTTTCTATCATTGTTTCTTATCCTTTTTTCTTCTTTCTTAATTTTGTTTATTTTATCCAGATCTGGGCAAATATGAATAATTTTTATTTTTTCGTCGTTTATACCAGTTAACTCTCTTAAGTAATTCTTATGAAAAGCAGATTCTGTTATGGTGTTAAAACTATTTTCTATTCGCGTTCTTAGTGCCTGTACGTTTCTGTTGACAAAGATATCGAAAGCATGGGTTGTGAAGGTAAAAGGGACTTCTAATTTTTTAGCTATTAACATTGCTGTATGCGCAGGTGCACCATTGAAATGAGCATGCAAAATATTTATTTCCAAGTCTTTTGCTATTTTTGAAAAGTATTTTGCTGAAGTTATGCAAAAGATTTTACTTTTTAAACTTTCAGATGGATATTTCCAGCCAAAAAAACCAATGGATTTTAATCCTAATTTTATTTGGTTTAACAGTTTCTTTGGATTTTGCAGGTAAAAAGTATCTTTAAGTAATCCGTATTTTTGCACTTCTGGATGAATTACACGATCTTCGGGGTGAAACAGAGAAAATATTACCACATCATGACCACATCTTTTTAACTCAATAATCTCGTTTAAAATAAAGGTTTCAGAAAGTTTTGGAAAAAATCCTAAAACATATCCTATCTTCATCTTTTGCTCCTCTTTTCTAATGTAAGTTTAATTCCATGAGTGGTTCCCTTTATTACGTTTATTAGAGAGAAAATGAAATCTTTCTTGTTAGTCTTAAAAGTTCCATAGGAATAGCACAAAGAATCAATAAGCACATTAACTAAGTTTTTTATGTTTAGCCTTCCAAATTTCCTAATGAGAATTACCATGCCCCTATATTTGAAATATGCTTTCCTTGGATTGAACGCACCTCCACCACTTGTGGAAACTTTATGCCAGATGACAGATGTAGGAACATATACTATCTTAAACCCCGCCCTCTTGGCCCTAAGACAAAAATCAATATCCTCACAATAAATGAAGTACTTTTTATCAAATAAGCCAACGTGTTGGAAGACATCCCGTCTAATCAACATACAGCAACCAGTAATGAAATCTACCTCTTTAATTCTTTCTTCTTTTGATTTATCAGGTCTACCTATTCTATAATGATAAAATTTACCACTATTAATATCTGCTTTACCACCGGCAAACCATATTATGTCTTTTCTACCATTTAAATTCCAAAAAAATATTTTTGGTCCAACTATACCAATTCCCTCATCGCTCTCCAGAATATTAACCAATTCATCCAAAAAATCTGGCGTAAGAACTACATCGTTATCTAAACGTAGTATGTACTTACATGAGAAAGCAGATAATGCTAGACTAATTCCAATATTGAAGCCCTCTGGAGCACCATAGTTTTTATCATTTTTTATTAAAACTACTCTCGGAAATTTTTTCAATATTCTTCCTTTTTTTTCAACATCGTTTTTAGTAATTTCTGCAAATTCAAAATTCGTCTTTTTCCTTATCCATTCTGTTATTTTCTCTACAGAGTTGTCTTGTGAAGCATTATCAACTATTATAATATTATAGTTTGGATATCTTACCTTAGATAGCGATTCGATACATGATATTGTATTTTTCCAGTCGTTCCAATTTAAAATTACGATACACACTCCTGGGGGATATGGATACTTCTCTATTTTTTCTGTGATAAAGGTTGTATGGCTCATGTGGCTACGCACCTGTTAACTATTTCTATTGACTGTCGGGGTTCTCAATTTAACGTTTCCTTGACTGATGAATAATCCTTGAATCTTATAAATTTTGACGGGATTTTAATACGTAAAAGATATGTTTTTTATTATCCATCTGCTTCTAATATTCTTTCGTACATCTTTAAGTAACCCCTATACATCGTGTCAACTCCGAATCTTTCCCTCGCTATTTGTCTACATTTTCTCCTATTTATTTTTGAGATATCCAAAATTGCATAAACCATATCGGTTATATTATTGCAAAGAAAACCATTAAGACCATTTTGAATAATTTCAGGGGTTGCACCCCTAGGAAATGCTAAAACCGGAGTGCCACATGCCATAGATTCTATCATTACGAAGCCAAATGGCTCATCCCATAGAATAGGAAAAAGCGTAACATCAGAATTTCCCATGGATTTAGCAACTTCTTCCTTTGTTGCATTGACTTTAACGCTTACATATGGCCGTTTATTTGCTTTATGAAGTATCTTACAAAAGTATTTATAGCAGGTATGTTGTAGGGTTCCAACCAGTTTTAAATGCACATCATGCCCTTGCTTATGGAGTCGGTCAGCCACGGCTATGGCTATATGTGCCCCCTTTGTGGGAACTATTCTTCCCACCCAACATAGTTGCAAATCGCACGACTTAATAGGTTTGGAAACAAATGGAATTTCGTCCACATTTACTCCACCATATACGTATCCAATGAGATCATCTCCATAAATTTTTTTAAATTGAGTATAGGTATATTTTGAGTAAGTTACAAATTTTGTTCTTCGAGGGACACTGTAGAGCTTAGTAAGGAGGAGTGTAAAGGGATTTGAATAAAGTGGTCCATGTAGTGTTGTTATAGACGGGGTTTTATTTAAAAAGCTAAATGCAACTCCCTCAAATTCTATGTGATTATGAATGATATCGTAATTTGAACCAAGCCACTTATATGCCTTTATAGAATGTTCAGTTTCTTTTAGTCTTCTAATGGGATAATAAACAACTTTATTACGGTAGGGTTTTGGTGGGTTTACAAATGATATAGTATAACACTTTTCAATACGACTGGATGGAGCCGCGATAACAGTTACGTCATGTCCTTCGTCTGCTTGTTTTCTTGCTAGTAAGTATATTAATTGTCCTCTACCACCCCGCCGAATTTTCGTGAGGACGTCTACCACAGAAGCTACATGAACTATTCTCAATGATTTCACCTCCAAACAACAAAAAGTTGTTAAAGTTTTTAAAGAATATTTATTATCGTTAATTCATCGAGATACCATGTTACTGGCCTTTCTATCGCAAATTCTATTGAAATACCAATTACATTGGATAAGGATGGATTACCATATCTATGCGGAGGGAATTGAATCCAAAGAATTATCTTTTTCCAACCGTTCCAATTATCAATTAGAGTCCACTCTATACGGTCATTTTCGGTAGGGCCTTCAATAGAGAAATTAATTTGTGAACCCGTATTGGCACCATACCAATAAAAGGTCACGAGGTCGAACTGCGTCCAATTTTCTGCAGAAATGTCTAAGTGAATAACCACCATATCTTTCGTTTTTCCACGTGCTTCGATTCTAAGACTTGAATAATTTCCTATTTTTTCGTTTTCATCGTTCGAAAGCATGATCTGATTAACATTACTCTCCTCAGAACCGTAAATTTTCCATCTATCTGCACTTATATTATAGGTTATACTAATTTGTGCGATTTCCTCAATTTTCTTAACTCTATAAACGCTTGCAACCCCTTTTTCAAACATAAGTTCAAGGTACGGATGATTATCAAGAATTCTTTTATACTCAGAAGGAGTAAAAGGCTTACTAACATATTTGTTGTCTCCACTAATACCAACCCAGTTATGATAGCCCCATTCTGACGTAAGAAGAACATATGAGATATTGTATTTTTCCACTAATCGTAGGAATAATGTAATATTGGTTGGATCTCTCCAAAAACCTTGAGCCTCTATGGCACGGTTACGTTCATACTCTGAATTAAAATGATATTTTGCGGTTACGTTCTTCACCGAAAATGAAAGGAGGTAACGACTAGTATAAGAATAGTCATTTAAGATCAATTCATCGGGTTGAATGTTTTCATGTATCCATAAGAGCACGTCATAGTCGTTAGCAAATCCGTGACGTGTTAGCCAACTGTATTTTTTCGCTTGCTCAAAAGAAAAATTGGAAAAAAGACTGGGAGCAAATACTAACGAAATAATTAGAGCAACAACCACAATTTTACTTAGGTTAATTTGATTAAAGTCTTTAAAACCAAAGTGTACGTTCACACTTCTAAAATCAGCAAACACGTAATCCAGAACAACAGAAAAAAGAACCCAAGATAGAATGGAACATAACATGAGACTTCTTTTTGGAAGTATTAGAGAGAAAATGGGGTAAAGAAAGGGATGTAACGACAAAATAATAGGTACAAATACTACGAGATAAAATACGGCTAATCTAGTACGATAGTGCCTAATCACGAAAATGATGGAAATGATTCCAGCCACAAGAATAGCGATTCCAACCGTGCCAGTATAGAATGTGGATATAGGTACCGCATACGAAGGCCTTCCGTATACCCGGCTAAAGTAGAAATTTATTCCGTACAATATATTAAAAAGAGCCTCTCGAAAGATAATTATGAAGAATGTTACAAGAGTAATGGCTATTACTAGGGAAAATAAAAGAAGCAACACAGTTTTTCTTTTCATCGTGACACTTCTGAATATCTTTATCACTTTTCCTTCGTATAGCATCGAAATTAGAAGATAAAGAACTGGAAAAACTACAAAAGTTGGGTATACAAGAAGTATACCAAGGATGATCACTAATGTAACCAGTCTATTACGTATAGACAAGTTTTCCTCTGCTTGAATTTCACTGCTTGCCACCGGATATACCAGAAATAGAAGAATAGCTAAGAAACCGAAAAGACTAGGGTAGGGTCCATTATAAAAGTACCCAATTACCCATTCTTCTAGGTTTGAACCAATAAGAAACACCGAAAAAAATGTAAATATCGAAAGAACTTTTGATCGTGTAAGTATGAATGTTAAACTATACATCATTAAAGGTATAAGAATAACGATTGCGCCTCCGACGATGAATACAGCTTCGCCTGGGAATATACCTGATAACATTGATAGTGTTGCAGCTAAAATATGTAAACCGGACATCATAGGAATGGATGGTACCGAAGGAGCATAGGGCGTTAGAGTAAATGTCATTTTCTGATTGTATACAAGAATACTTACAAATAAACCATGATTAAATATATCCCCTGGTGGCGGCCATTTAAAGATGGCAATTACTATAACAAAATGAAGAAAGGTTATTAAAAATAAGAGAGCTGCTATAACGTTATCAAATGACATAAAATTACTTGAAATCTTAATTTTAATTCTAGACATAGATTTGGACTTTAACTTTATGTGATAATATAAAATTAACGGTATTGAAAATAAGGTTATAAAGAAGGTATATCCACTAATTTTGACGAGGCTAATTATAGCGAGTAGTATGACAGATGTTATTAAACCTAACGTCACGTATATGGGTAATCTAACAAAAAACGGGAGTTGAGGAATGATTTTTGGTCTGGCCCAGAGTAAAAATAAATAGCCGAGAGGGAAAGCAAAGAAATAAAGCAAACCAATGTTTATAATAGCAGAGACTTCATTTAACATTTTTGATCACCGAGATTATCCCTGATTATTGTCAAAATGACTATAATGATGCCATGTAACAACCCTGAACTCTCTAAATGTCATAACTTCAGTATGTTAATGATCTTACTAATAATTTTATCTCTATTGTAAAGAGACATAATACATTTCCTAGCATTTTTTGATATTTCAAATTGATAATGTTCATTCTGAATAACATTTAAAATTGCTTTAGTTAACATTTCAGAATCATTCGGCTTAACAATTATACAAACACGTTGTAAATATTTTGAAATACCGGAAAAAGGGGTTGTAATAACAACTTTCCCTGCAGCTAATGCTTCTAGCAATTTCATCGGCGTAGATGTTGCCGGCGTCTTGGGTAAGCGAGGTATAACTACTATACGAAACTTTCTAAAATATTCATTTAATAGTTTTGTTCTAGGAACAGCTCTGATAAAAAATACTTTGCTGAGGATACCAAGATCTGTAGCCAGTTGTTCAAGCTTACTTCTGAGAGGCCCCTCTCCGATTATAAATAACTTTGCATGAGGATACCTCTTTACAACATTGGAGAAACTTTCTAACAACACTTCCAGACCTTGCCACCATTCAAGAATTCCAAAGTACCCGATTGTTGCATTGGGGATGTTTTTAAGTTCAAAGACGGGGATTTCATGAAAATTGAAGCATGGCGGGATAAGATGGATTTTATCCTGCCCTATGCCAATTTTAACAAGATACTGCTTTGTTTCTAGGGACATTACTCTATATGCCGAATACCATGGTAATAGTTTTGAATCCAATATCCATCCTATTCTTCTGAAGATGTTAGGAATATTGCTGATGTAAGAACCGAGAGGAAGTTCAGGAACATCTGCAACCGCTTTTATGTTTAACATTCTTATAACAAAGGATATAGGTAAGGTAATAATTGAATATCTTACCAGCACGTGACTTTTAATACGTCTTTTTAAAAAGAAAATTAGTGAAATTAAATATTCAAAGAAATAGAATACCAAAAGACGTAACCCGCAGGTGATAAGGGAGGTGTTACCTTTAATATTCATAAGCATAGGAGGTTTAAAGGGTATACGTACAACCTTAACACCTTTTCGTTCCATTTCTTTATCGAAATCTTTATTGCTATTGTACTTCGGGCAAATAAGTACAACCTTTATTCCTTTTCGTCGTAATTGTTCAATAATTTGCATGTAGTGTATTGTGTCCCCAAAATAGCCGGGGAAGATGGCAGGAGAAATTACCGTGACAAGCAATCTTAATTACACCTCTTTTTCCTAAATAATTAGGAATACACAGATAGTGAAAAACGCATGAGAGTTTTAAAGTTTTAAATTTTTCCATTTTTTATAAAATTAATATATTAAAGTAAACACTTTCAGGATTAATCAAATTTTTTAGATTATGAAGTAGATTCTAGTAATTTAAGAATACGTACTAGTTGCCTAGCTCTGTGTCGAACCGTATGTTCCTTTAGAACTCTTTCTCGTGCCGCTCTACCAGTTTTTTTTCGTATATCATCTTCCTGTAAGAGCCATTTGTAAATTTCAACAGCTTCTTTTACACTTTTTACCATAAACATTTCTTTTCCTACGGTAAACCACTTATCCAAACCCCTATAGGGTGCTGAGACAACACAGCATTCCATAGCTGCCAGTTCAAAAGGTCTCGATGTTGAAGTTATAGTAGCTGCATGATTTTCCCGAGCTATGTTGAGGTTAATCTTGCTTCTACAACAATAGTTCCTTAATCTACTAAATGGAACAAATGGGATTATGCGTGCATTTCCTAGATCAACTCTGATATCTCTCCCAATTACCAGAAATTTTGAAGAAGAAAGAATTTTTGAGGGTTCAGAAATCATCATTCTGATGTAATTTTCACGACCCTTACTACTGTTTCCAAAAAATGTTATGTCGATATCCTGTTTAAGCTTTAGGGGTGAGTATACGTCGGGATCTACACCAAAATGTAGTACAAAAACTTTTTGGGCGCCCATTTCTTTGAGGACAGGGACTGAACCTTCTGACGGAATAATTATAGCATCATATTCTGTCACGTCAGCATTAACATAGTAATTAAAGGTGAAACCGCCAAATTGTGGAAGAGAGGTAGGGACATCCAAATCGTAGTAAACGACAGGGATCCTGAAAAACTTTTTAATACTTGTTGCTATTCCTGTAAGCTGATTTAGGGGTACACCAATGAAAACTACAGCGTCCACGTTTTTTTCTTCTTCTAGGATATTTAAAAGGAGACGCTTCCACTTAGGTTTAGTGAATATGTGTGTTAGCTTAGAAATAAGTTTCTCTCTTCCATTTCTGGAAGTGTGATTTGTAAAACTGAACACCTTACGTAAAAAATTATGTATATGTGCATAAAGTTCTCCCTCGACCTTACATGGGTTTTCATAACATCTCCACCAAAGACTACGTATGTGGGAACCACGATAGGGAACAACGATAAGTTCACAACCTTCCTCATATAATCCCTTAAACAACTGCCACAAAGCAGGAGTGGCACTATGCGGATAATCTAAATTTAATGTCGAACAAACAATTAACATTTTTTTCATCATTGTTATCACGTTCCCCATTAATAGTTGCACTACCTCTAGCGTTCTATTAAAAGTCTCTCCAAATTAGCCTTTACTTCTTCAACTTTTTTATTAGAGAAATACCATTGAATGGTTCGTTTAAAACCTTCCTCATAAGATACCTTAGGTTCCCACCCTAAAAGTTTTCTAGCTCTAGTTAAATCAGCTGCCCTCGAAGCTACTCCTTCGGGTTTAGATAGATCATGTATTATTTTCTTTGGCCTCCATCCTACGATTTCAAATATTAATTCAGCTGATTTGTCAATACTGATTCTGTCCTCTCTTCCAGCGTTAACTGGTGTACCGTCATTTATTTTCTCCGCAGCGAGAATCATAGCATCCACAATATCCTGCACATATGTAAAGTTTCGTTCCTGCTTCCCCGAGCCCCATATAACAAAGGGATCCATTTTAATAAAAGTCTTAGCAATTAAAGCTATTATTGCATGTGTTTCATTTTCTCTGGGACCATACGCTGTAAATATCCGTACCGAAGCAGCTTTCATCCCGTACTCTCGATAATATGCCCTTAAAGTCATTTCACCCATTAATTTAGCCCAACCATATTCCAAGTCTGGAAAAGCCTTATCTCTTACGAAAGGATCAGCATCCTTCTCCTTAAGTAAATATTTGGATCCTGCTTGTTCCTGAAGATAAGTTGGATATACACAAGCAGAACTTGCATAACATACTTTTTCAACTCCAGCTTTCCAAGCTTCCTCAAAAACTATTTGATCTAAAGCCATATTTGTACAGCACTCTGCTGGATGAGTAGCGATATATCCTCTTCCGCCATGCGACGCTGCAAGATGAAAAACAACATCCACACCTTCCATTACTGATCTTGTAAAACACCTGTCCTTAAGATCCCCCTGCCAAACTATCAGATTATCGTAAACCCATATATTTTTACCCACTTTTTTTAGAGGATATTCTAAATTATCTAACTTCCCACTGGAGAAATCATCTGCAACACTAACGTTAGCTCCCATTTTAACTAGAGCATCTACCAAATGACTGCCAATAAAAGATGCTCCACCTGTTACAAGAACATTTTTTCTATTCCATTTCACTCAATTCACCCCTATATATATTAATATCACGGTTTAACGTTGCATATTTTTGATTTTAAGCTTATTGAAGCCGCAAGTAACTTGGCTTATGTTTTTCCACTGCAGGATAGCACTACTGTACCAGAAATTTATTATGTCAACTGATAGCACTGTCCATTTAAGTACTCCTAATTAAGAAACACTAGATTAATAATTTTTTTAAATACTCCTATTAAAATTTACGAATCATTTGAAACAACTGAGAAATAATTTTACCAAATTATCCCTCACGTACATCAAAACATAAAAATGTTAACTTTATTTTCAACAAAATCAATAACCTTTTGAAACTAAGCAACAATCAGATATTTTTGGAATTTTTACTTCCTAGAGATCAAGAAAGGATCGATATTTCTCGTGAAGTAGGAGGGTTAACTCTTTAAGTTTCCCCTTAGTGTGTAAGAAAACATCATGTCAGGTCCATCGATAGAAATTACAATTATTTCCACCTAAATATACTCTCATTTGCAAATGAACACTTATGTAATCTTTATATGTTCCTCTTCACTTAACATTTTCTTTATTCCTACTTCCAAGGATACTTTAGGCCTCCATTTTAACAGTTTTCTAGCCTTACTTATGTCTGCTACAAACCTATTAACTTCTTCCTTTCTTTTTGGTGCAAATACTATTTTTGAGGTAGAGTTCGTTAAGGTTTTTATGAGGTGGGCAAGCTCCAGAATAGTTATCCCTTTACCTGAACCTATGTTTAATATTTCATTATGTAGGTTTAAAGATCTTATCAAAGCATCTACCGCATCCGAAACATAAATAAAATCAAGTACTTGTTTTCCACCAAATATTACGATGGTTTCGTTCTTTTGGCATTTTTCTAAAAATATGGGTATAACTCTTTCAAAATCTCTACTTCCGAAGACGTTTGCAAGTCTTAAGATGACGTATTCCAAATCGAAAGAATTTCCGTATGCCATGATCATGGATTCACATGCAACTTTTGATGCCGCATAGGGATTTTTCGGCTTTAATGGGTGATTTTCATCTACTGGTAAATAGTCCGCATCGCCGTAAACTTCACGAGAGGATGTAAAAATAAGTTTTCTTCCATACCTTACACAGCATTTTATCACGTTATAAGTTCCAACAATATTATATTTGAAACATAGTTCGGGATTTTTTACAGATTGCAATACTCTTGAAACACCTGCGATGTGATAAATAACTTCATTTTCTTTTATTAATCTGTCCATTAACTCCCTGTCTTGAACGTCACCTTTTACGAGAGTAATATCATTACGAATCCTGCGTAGGTTCTTTTCACTACCCCTAAAGAAATTATCTACAACCGTAACATCATGCCCTAACGAAACAAAGCGTTCAACTAGATGAGAACCTATAAATCCAGCACCACCAGTAACAAGAATTCTCAACGGCCTACACCCAAATAATTTATCAATACAATATTTTTAAACTGTGTCACTATTGTCTTTGCTGAACACTCATACATAAGATAATATAATCCAGAACTAGAAACAGCAATAATCTCACTAGATGTTTAAGAAAACGAAATCTAATGATCTTGTTTATCATTCAACCTTTTTGTAAATGTTTGTTCCTACTTAAAAAATCATATAGAAGAATCAAAATATACAAAAAAAGAACACAACTAACAACCCCCCATCCATGTAACAAAAAGCTCTATTAAGCCCACAAAACCACCACCAATAACTCTCCCACCCAACACCATAATTTCAAAAAACAACTACTAAACTTAATCATTCACACTAATTCAGTAAAATAGCATTGCATTTAAGATCTAACAACTTAACGAATCAAACATAAAGTCCCCCCTATAAAGCACAAACCATAACCACGGTTAAACCCCCTTCTCTTCACGCATTAAACCTATTTTTTCCCTTATTCTTTTAACCTTTTCACCAACAGTTTGCTTTCTAACTTTACATTAGTAAAGATATCCATCCCTCTAGTGTTTCCTCTAATTCTTGAGTGACCCTAAGATAAACCTCTACAACATTTAAAAGTTCTTGCGGATCCTTCCTTAGATAATATAATTCTTCTGTTCCTCGATGTATAAATCCACAATACCTACATACAGCACCTTCATTAGACAATGCATAAATATATTTAAAGTTCTCCATTCTAATTGCGCGCTTCCTTTGGGTATGGGCTTCCTCTACATAAACAAACGAATGAATGCAATCTCTTTCTCCCTTTATCAAGGGAACCAAACTTTTCCCGTTAAAATCATACTTTTCATCAATATTTAAGATATCTAGGAGTGTGGGAACTAGGTCCACATGTTGAACAAGGCTAGACACCCTTACATAACTTGAAAACATTGAAGGACACCAAATAATTAGGGGTACACGTATGGTTACATCATATAAACCGTGGTGATCAAAAAAGATGTTATGCTCTGTAAGGCTTTCACCATGATCAGAAGTCAATATAACAACACTTTCGTCCAAAACGCCTTGCTTCTCCAAAAATCCATTAAAACACCAATTTTCTCATCAACATAAGCAATAGTAGCATCATACCTAGCTATAACCTTACCTGTTGTCTTTGCTCCCTTGGTAACCTTACGAAGATATTCACGCCACTCAGGATTCTTAATTCTTCTTACAACATCCTCAATCCTCACATTATTATCATCCTCATCAAAAAAATTCAAAACGCCTCGGAGCATTATATGGTGTATGCGTATCCCGATAATGAACAAACAGGAAAAAGGGGCTACGCCTATCTAAACGTTCCTTCATAACTTTAATAGTGTGTCTCGTAATATTTGTAGCACTGCGAATACGGGATCTAAACAAAATCTTTTTCAACCATATATATATAAACCATTTACCAATCTTTTAGATGCTCCAAGCATCTCCTCGAACTTCGTCTTTCCCTTTTTCTAATTCCCTTCTTGTGAAAGGATTTTAAGAAAAGTATTCGAAAAGTTATGGAGCTTAAACTGGAAATATATGTTAGTGGTCATAAATTGCCCATTAGGGGAAAGGAGAAGATTTTAGTAAAACTTGAAAATATTTTGGGAAGTTTGATGAAACTAGGAGGAGGATTTGGAGGCTTTGAAGAAGCTTAAGAGTCTAGATGAGCTTTTAAAATTAAACCTTACTTATTTTAGAAAGTTTTATGCTCTGCAGTTTCCAGAAGCTAAAAGATGCTTCTACTTAACTTGAGATGTCGTTGAAAGAGTGGAGGATAAGGGGTGTGGCAAAAAGCAATGTTTAGGTTATGTTTTATCAAAAGTGAAAACTTTTCAACTTTTACTTTAGGCTTGAATACTTGCCATTTTAAATGAAAGTCGCTTAAGGAAGCATATTTATCATATTGATGTGAAAAGAGGATTTTTAACTTTGTGGGTTTTAAACCGTTCTATTAAGCTATATAAAAGTTTCACACGTTCCCAATGTTCACTTATTCTATTAATTTAATAAAAGTATTTTAACTGGTTTCTGAAAAACAGTGTTTTTG